>BNJV01000477.1_pt1 | contig 181608 bp, 305 predicted proteins | sample 8540591 | NCBI WGS metagenome assembly BNJV01 (sample SAMD00202457, study PRJDB9452) | human saliva metagenome | host: Homo sapiens | reverse complement strand
ATGTCGGCCGGCACATCCACCTGCGGGCGCGCAGTGTCTCCCGCCCTTGACCGAGGCCGTTGCGCATCGCGCCTCGACCCGTACGCCGAACGCTGTCAGCATCCGTTCGGGCGTGGTCGCGCGTGGGAGCCGGTTCGGTCACGCGGGTCTCGCCGTCGGCGTAGAGCCCGGCCAGCAGCAGGGGCCGATTTCACCTGGGCGCTGGCCACCGGCATGGTGAAATCCACCGCCTTCAGGCCGACCACCGGATGCACCTGCAGTGGCGGTTTGCCCTCGTGGCTGTCGATGCGTGCCCCCATGGTGGCCAGCGGATCGATCACCCGGCGCATGGGACGGCGCGACAGGCTGGCATCGCCCACCATACGGCTGCCGAAACGCTGGCCCGCCAGAATGCCGCACAGCAGCCGCATGGACGTACCGGAGTTGCCGCAGTCCAGATCACCCACCGGCGCCTTCAGGCCATGCAGGCCCACACCGTGCACCACCACCCGGCCATCCACCGGCCCGTCGATCTGCACCCCCATGGCCCGGAAGATCTGCGCGGTTGCCAGCGCATCGGCCCCTTCCAGAAAGCCGTTGACCACCGTGTCGCCTTCGGCCAGTGCACCGAACATGATGGCCCGGTGCGAGATCGACTTGTCACCCGGAACCCGGATGTCACCGAAACCTGCCCCGGGGCCACTTCGTATGCCTGAAACATGAACAAATTCCTCCCGATGAACACCGGTTTTTCCTAGACTGTCGGTCGATCCAGCAAGAAGAACGGCTGGAAGGATTCCGCAACGCCCCGGGCCGGAACGTACACCCAGCTCCTCCGGCCGCAGGCATCAACCTGGTCAAACGGTTATGTTCAACTGGTTTCGTCAATCGAGCAAATCGGCCCCCGTATCGTGCCGCGTGCAGTTGCCATCGAACCGCCCCCGGCCCTCGACCAGCGCTCCCTCGCCCAGAGCGCGACATCGACGAGGTGATCCCCGGTGCCCACCAGCTCAGCTCGGAGGCCCAGCGCGTGCTGCTGCGCATGCCGGCCAATGCCCCGCTGCGCTGCACGCAGGAACATCCGTGGATGCTCGACCGCCTGCTGGCCACCTGGGAAACGCCGGGCCACCTTCCGCCGCCAGCTCAACGACCCTGCTGATCGACGCAGCCGCGGCAACCGCCAGGGATTCAGCTTGACACTGGCCGAAATTGTCCGCGCTGGGGATTACTACAACACCCACGTGAGATCCGCTGGTCGACAGCTGGGCCACAGTGGATCCGCGCTGAACGTCGGGTCGCCGAACGGGCCGTCGGCGCACGTTGCGAACCTGTTCGTCCCGCCACCGTGCGGTTCCTGCCCCCTGGCCCGGCCTGTGCCGGGCCCAGCTGCACCTGTACGGCCGCCGGATGCGCCAGGAGGCCTGCCTGCCCGGCACGGACAGCCCCTGTTACGCCCCCAGCGGCCCCCGCCGTGCTATCTTTGTCAGCTTTGTTTGACCACCCGGCGAGGGGCACAGCATGAGTTTCGAATTCAGGGAAAACGGCCTGGGCATCCAGGACATCGAAGTGGGTACCGGCGACGAGGCCAAACCGGGCCAGGTCGTGAAGGTGCACTACACCGGCTGGCTGTGGGAGGCCGATCCGGCCAGCCCGAGGGTGGACGCGCCGGCCGCAAAGTTCGACTCCAGCCGTGACCGCAACCAGCCCCTTCAGCTTCGGCCTGGCCCGTCACGAGGTGATCCGTGGCTGGGACGAGGCGTGGCCGGCATGAAGGTGGGCGGCGCGGCGCCTGCTGATCCCGGCCGACCTGACATTACGGCGCCCGCGGTGCCGGCGGCGTGATTCCCCCAACGCCACGCTGCTGTTCGATGTCGAACTGCTGGGCGTCTGAGGTTGCCGGCACTCACGCACATGAAGACGCCCGAAACATCATCCGCGGCCACAGGCCCCTGACGCAACCACGGTCAGCAACTTCATCCGCCAGGCGGTGGACGCCGACCGGCCAGCCAGACTCGACGGGCGCCGCTGGGCCAGCGTCCCGGGGTGGCCGCCGTGCAGCAGCGAGGGCCACGCCGACCCGGCCCGCATCCGCACGCGCTTTCCGCCCGAACCCAACGGCTTTCTGCACATCGGCCACGCCAAGTCGATCTGCCTGAACTTCGAGCTGGCAGCCGACCATGCGGGGACGCTGCCACCCTGCGTTTCGACGACACCAATCCCGAGAAGGAAAACCAGGAATACGTCGACGCGATCATCGATTCGGTGCGCTGGCTGAGCTCGACTGGCAGTCTCGACGATGGCGAGGCAATCCGTACTACGCCAGCGACTACTTCGAGACCTTTCTACAGATCGCGCTGAAGCTGATCGAGGCCGGTCACGCCGCATGGACAGCCAGACCGGCGACCAGATCGCGAGAGAACCGCGGACGCTGACCGAGCCGGGGCGCAACTCGCCGTTCCGTGACCGTCCGGTGGCCGAGAGCCTGCAGCTGTTCCGGGGAGATGCGGGAGGGCAACACCCGGAAGGCGCGATGGTGCTGCGCGCGAAGATCGACTATGGCTTCGCCCAACATCAACCTGCGCGACCCGATCCTGTACCGGATCCGTCAGCACCACCATCGCACGGGCGACGCCCGGCCCGATCTACCCGATGTACGACTATGCGCATCCGCTGGAAGATGCGCTGGAGCGGATCACCCATTCGCTGTGCACGCTGGGTTCGAGGATCACCGGCCGCTGTACGACTGGCTGCTGGCCCGCGTGGCCGAAAACCGGCCTGCTGGATGCCCCGCTGCCACGGCAGATCGAGTTTGCCCGGATGAACCTCACCCACCATCACCAGCAGCGCAAGCGCTGAAGGCCCTGGTGGACGAAGGCATCGTGACGGGCTGGGACGATCCGCGCATGACGACCATCGCGGGCCTGCGGCGGCGTGGTTATCCGCCGGCTGCCATCCGGCTGTTCTGCGAGCGGGCCGGCGTGTCGAAGGCCAACCAGCTGATCGACATGGCGGTACTGGAGCAGACGGTACGCAGGTGCTGGATCCGACGGTCAACCGGCTGCACGTCATCACCGACCCGATCCGGCTGGTGATCGACAACATGGACCCGGCCGAACGGATCGCCTGCAGCGCGCCACGTCATCCGCACCACCCCGAGTGGGGCCAGCGCAGCTTCGAGCTGAGCCGCGAACTGTGGATCGAGCGCGAGGACTTTGCCGAAACCCCGCCCATGGGCTTCTTCCGGCTGACGCCGGGGCAGCTCGTGCGGCTGCGGCACGGCTTTCGTCGTGCGCTGCACCGGCGTGGACCGCGATGAGAACGGCGAGATCCTGCAGGTGCACTGCGAGTATCTGCCCGACACCCGCTCGGGTACGCCGGGCGCGGACAGCGTCAAGGTCAAGGGGAACATCCACTGGGTATCGGCCAGCGACGCCGTGCCGGTGGAGCTGCGCATCTTTGCGCCGCTGTTCCTCGACGCCCAGCCGGATGCCGGCGGACAGGATCCACTGGCCAACATCAACCCGGACTCCGAAGGTCGTGCGTACCGGCTACGCCGAGCGGAGATTCGTGAGCCCGGCCCGGCAGCAGTTCCAGTTCGAGCGCCAGGGCTGTACGTGGCCGACCGCTACGACCATCGGCCGACCGGCCGGTGTTCAACCAGGTCACGACGCTGAAGGACTCGTTCGGCAAGAAGAATGAGGTCTCCGGGGGCTGCTGCGAGCAAGCCCTGCGCCCTGCCGCAGACGGTACCGTCGTGATGCGCGCCGTCAACGCAGGGGCTGCAGGCAAGCCCTCTGGCTGTCGTGCCGCCACTCCTCTCCTGCCAGCCTTCCTGCGGGTATCTCTGCCCGACCCACGCGGGACTGGCCGGCTGCTGCGCGCTGGCCGGCGCGCCCACGCGGGAAGGCCGGTTTTTGGATGTCGTGTGCATGGCAGGATGGCACCCCCGCCCATACCCCTGACACGCTCCCGCACTCCGCGCCTTGAGCCCGCATTCTGCGCAATAAGCCCCCATTTCTGCAGCCAGGTCGCCTGCACCAGGTCGTACCGCACCACTTCCCCGGCCCCGTGCAATCTGTCCTCCTGTATTGAACTGAAGGCTTCCGGGACTGCTGTCAGTAGAAGCACCGGACCCGGCGGCGTCGCCAGGCACCTGCGAATCCGATGCCATCCGGCATCATCCACCAACCATCTGACGTTTTTCTCACGAAAACATCCGGCACCACCGTGCATCAGAGCAGGCGACTACGTTTGCTAATGATAATGAGTAGTAATAGAATATAGGGCCGTTTCATTCGCGCAGTCAGCGAGACGTCCCCATGCAAGACCGTGAACTCTACCTTGGCGAGCGGCCGACTCTGGCCATTCTGAAGAATCCGGCGGAAAGCGCCCTCGACATCAGCAACTTCGAGTCGACCATGCGCCAGCCCTCGCGGCTGCCGGCCTCGGACAATGGTTCACGCCGTCGCAAGCTGTGGGATCTGGCCGCACACTGTCACTGTCCGATCGTGGGGCTGTGCCTGTCGATGGGTACGCTCCGCAAGCTGGCCGCCCGAACGATGGACGCCCCCCTGCCCCAGGACGACTACGAGCTGCATGTCAACGCCGTCAATGAATGTCGCCGGCGTGGCAGCCTGTCCGAGCTGCTGCAGAAGGAGCTGGACCAGCGCTATGCCATGGCCGTACGCAAGCTGGGGACCGGTCAAGACGGCCGACGCCCTGTACGAACAGTGGCAGCAGTTCATTGCCCGCAACGAGACCACGGCCGGCCTGTGGGCCTGCATGACCCACCCGCGCTGTGATGCCGCCACGGCCGAGCGCATCTATCGCGAAGTGCACATGCTGCAGCACCAGGCCAGCGCCAGCACGCGTGACCGCGACGAGCGCTATCACGCCCCGGGCCGAAGAGCACGCCCGCTGCCAGCAGGACATCGAAAAGGCCCAGCAGCGCTACCGGCGGCTGCAGGTGGACAAGGCCGCCGAAAACCGAGGCGCTGAACGCCGAGGTGCAGCGTCTGCGCGCCGACAATGCCGGCAAGGAAAAACACCATCCGCCAGCTGCAGGAAGGCTGGAGGCCCTGCGCCGCCAGGCCGAGGATCTGGACAGCCGCATCGAGCTGTCGCAACAGGTCCGCTGGCTGAGCGAACGCAACCAGGAACTGATGCAGCGCATCGTCGACATGCGCCGCAACATCACGGCCCCCGGCAGTGCACCGGAGCAGCCCGCCACCACCCGCTGGATGCCACCACGGCCCGCGAGGACGTGCCCGAGGCACATGCCACCGAGAACGGCTGCCCGGCCTGCAGCCCGTCGGCCGACCAGCTCGATTCGCGCGCCGTGCTGTGCGTGGGCGGACGCCATGCAGCCATCTGATCTACCGGCGCATCGTCGAGAAGAAAGGCGGACGGTTCATTCACCACGACGGCGGCCGTGAGGACAGCGTGCACCGCCTCGATGCCAGCCTGGCAGCCGCCGATCTGGTCATCTGCCAGGCGGGCTGCATCAGCCACAGCGCCTACTGGCTGGTGAAGGACCACTGCAGCGCACCGGCAAGCGCTGTGTGTACGTGGACAAGCCCAGCGCCAGCGCTTTTGAACGCGGCCTGGTACAGGGGCGTCCAGGATGCCCGGACCATCCCCATTACCGTCGACACGGAGGCATGATGATGACGCAGTTCTCTACCCGCACCCGCGCCCGGATCGAAGTGATCGGCTTTGCCCTGCTGGTGGCCGCCATCTGGCTGCTAGTACCGATTACCAACACCACACACTGACGAGCCACACGCACTGGCGGACTACGCGCACGCTCGGGATGCGCATACCCGCAGGTTACACCCCTGCGGCCTGTTCCGCAGACACCTGGTCGATGATCTTGCCGCCGCCTCCGTGGTCGAACACCCGGATACGGACCGGCAGCATCTTCAGCGACGGCGACAGCCAGATGTCGAAACGTGGTGCATCACTGTCACCCGGCCGGCTGACGGCCACGCACGGCATCGAAAACGCCGGCATTGGTTCGGATCTTCTCCTGCCGCGACACCTGAAAGAATGGCTCGTCGATACGGCGGGACCCTGCCAGAGGCAGAACGAAGGTCTCGCCAGCCCGGAAACGCGACGCGTCGGCCCGTGCCAGCAGGCCCAGCTGGAAGAAGATCGACAGCCGGTCCTGCGTACCTCCGGGAAGGAGTAATCGATGGCCGGATCACCCAGCTGGCGGACGCGCCGGGTTTTGGGGTCGAAGGTGTACTGCCGCTCGGGCCGGCGGCCACGTTTTTCGGAATAGCGGTCGGGCACGAAACCCTGCCCCCCCAGCAGTCCTTCACTCACCTGCTCGATCGTGCCCGAGTAGAACACCGCCAGCACGCCATTGGCCCGCGCCTCGGTACTGAGGCGATAGCGCCCCCTGCTGCTTCAGCCGGTAGACCGCACCTGCCACCTGGATGCCCCGGTCGGTGTAGTCGCCGTAATAGACATCGAAGTCCAGCGACAGGCTGGCCGGCAGCGAAGGCAGGGTACGCCCTGTCCGGGTGATGCAGCGGCTGTCGCCCCGGTGGGCGCGCGCAGCACCGGAAGTACCAGCGTCGGATGTACCACCACCGCGAGGGCATCGGTACCAGCCGCACCAGTTCCGGCGGAAGGCTTGCTGGCAGCAACAGACGCGTCTCCTGCCGCGCGGGGCCCCGGAAGCCCCAGCAGCACGGGAAGCCGCTGGCTGCGCAGAAGCGGCTGCGACGACGGCAACGGGTGTGGCCCCAGCAGAACCACTACCAGCGGCCCGGGCAACGGCGCGGCTGGCCGGTACCCTCGCGGGCCAGGGGTGCTGCGCCCGACGACACTGGTACCCGCTGCGGCCAGGAGCGCTGCAGAAAACTGTCGGCGACGTTCGGAATGACTCGCTGAAACTCCGGGACGGTGGGCCGCCTGCACGCCGCCTCAGAGGCGGATGGGCCGATTGTCCAGTTCGTTGGGATTGACACCGTCCGGCGGGCCGGCGTAGCGCCTCGATGAGCGCCTGCGTCAGCAGGTCGATGGCAGCCAGGACGCCCTCGACCGGCTGCCCCCCTGGCACGGCTGCCCGGGTGATGCACTGGCAGGCCTGCTGCCAGATGCTGGCTGGCAGGCGCTGGTTGACCAGGCGATCTGCGATGATCTCGACCGCATGGTCGGCCGTCAACAGGTAGATGAGAATACCGGTGTTCTCTTCGGTGTCCCAGATACGGTGCTCACCAAAAATCTGCAGGGCACGGCTGCGGGCGCCCAGTCCGCGACGCAGCGCCTGCCAGCCCAGCCGTGGCTCGAGCGCGAAGCGATTTCACCCGATGACGGGCTTCACCGGCACCAATGGCCGCTTCGATGCGGTCGAAAGCTGCATCGTCGAACGCCCGCAGGACAGGATCGGGCGCCAGGCCACTGCGACGCCACCAGGCCATCAGGCCACGGTGTGACGCCGGCAGCGCACGGCCCGCAGAAGCGGTATCAGCCCCGGGAGAGGCATCAGCCTGCCCGGGTCGGGAATGGCAGATCACCAGCCACCGGATGCACCTCCGCCACCAAAGCCACCACCGCCCCCGCCGAAGCCGCCGCCTCCACCGAAGCCGCCACTTCCGCCACCGAAACCACCGCCAAAGCCGCCACCCCTCAACCCCGCCACGGCCACCGCGGCCATGGCGATAGGTATGACGACCACCTGCTGCATACTGCTGCCCGCCGTGCCCAGCGTGACCAGCAGCACGAAGCCCAGCACGAGCAGCCCCAGCACCACCGCCAGAACCGGTGAGCCGAGGATACCCAGTGCACTGAAACCCATGATGCCGCCGGCCCCGATGGACGCCAGCCAGCGCCCGAAAAACCCGAGGCGATGATGCCGCCCACCCCCAGGAAGAACATCAGGGGCAGCATCCTCGGCCCAGACATCGAAGGGATCGGCTGCCTTGCCGGCAGACGGTTCGGGCAGCTGTTCACCGTTGATACGGGCAATCAGGGCATCCACGGCCGCCTTCACGCCACCGTCCCAGTCCCTGCTGGCGAAAGCGTGGCAGCAGCTGCTGGTCGATGATGCGTTTGGCCATGCTGTCGGGAATGGCCTCAAGCCCGTAGCCCACCTCGATGCGGGCCCGGCGGTCGTCGCGTGCCACCAGCAGCAGCACGCCGTCATCGATGGCCGTGCCATTGCCGTTGGCCGCCTGTTTGCCCCGCCCCAGCTTCCAGGTTTCGGCCACGCGCAGGCTGTATTCCTCGATGGTCTCGGGCTGGGTGGTGGCCACGATCAGCACGGCCACCTGGCTACCCTTGTCGCGGCTCAGCGCCATGAGCTGCTGGGCCAGGGCATCACGTTTGCTGGCATCGAGCAGGCCGACCGTGTCGGTGACCGGCCCTTCAGCGGCGGCACGGCCTGCAGCTGCTGGGCCTGCACGGGAGAAAGGAGCAGACAGGCCAGCAGCCACGCCAGCACCACGTGCAACAGCGCCATCACCCCGGGACATCCGGCCCCAGCCCGCACGCCCCGCCCGACCGGTGTCCGCCAGCCGGCGTGGCATCGTTCGTCGCAGAACGGTTCGGCATCGCACCTGCCCGCAGCAGGGTGAAGGGCAGCAAGCGCACGAACCGGCAGGACGCGGACCAGCAGGATGCGGCCCAGCCGAGCATTGCCTTCACGCGGCACCGTTGCTTCCTGTTGTGTCAACGCCATCAAACCGTCCTGTCTCCTGCCCGTGACGCCCACTGCCCGCGCAGCCTGTTGCCCACGCGGCCGGTTATTTGGCCGGCGCCGTTTGGCCAGCCACCGAAGTCGACGGTGGGCGGCTTGCTGATGGCGGCTTCGTTCTCGACCGAGAATTGCGGCTTGGCGCGTGGCCGCATGACTTCGCGGTGAGATTGACGGGAACTCGCGCACCAGTACGTTGTAGGTGTTGATGGAATCGATGTAGCGCTTGCAGGCCACGGTGATGCGGTTTTCGGTGCCCGCCAGCTCGGCCTGCAGGTCGCGGAAGTTCTGGTCGGACTTCAGCTCCGGATAACGCTCGGCCACCACCAGCAGGCGCGACGAGTGCGCCGCCCATCTCGGCCTGGGCATTTTCGAACTGCTTGAGCGAACCGGCATCACCCGGGTTGACGTTGACCTGCCCCACCCGCGAGCGGGCCTCGGTGACCTGGGTCAGCACCTCCTTCTCCTGGGCGGCGTAGCCCTCGGCGGTATTGACCAGGTTGGGAATGAGATCGGCACGTCGCTGGTACTGGCTCAGCACCTCGGCCCAGGCACTGTTGGTGGCCTCGTCGGTGCGCTGGATGTCGTTGTAGCCGCAGCCAGTCAGGCCACCAGCCAGAAAACCGGCCACTGCTGCACCGAAAAACCAGCGAAGAACCCGCTGTCCGGTGGAACGCTGCACCATCGTCGTCGGTTGTGCCATGTACCTGTGTCCTTGCCACGATGAAAGAAGGGGTCCGGTGATGTTACCTGCTGCCCCGATGGCGATGTTTCGGCCTGTATCGGCCTGCCTTTGCGCCGCGTGACGGGCTTCGCATCCCGCCGGTAAAACACAGCGACAGCCCGATATGCAACGACAGCCCTTCGGCCTGCAGCGCTCCTCGGCCTGCGACGGCACTGCAGGCAGTGACGGACCGGTCAGGCGCAGCGCCGGCAGGCTGCACAACACCGGCAGGCAGCACAGCCACGCCCGGCAGGAAGCCATCCCCAGGCTGGCTGGAACGTGTCACGAACGCATTCGTCCTCGCCAAACCCCGTTGGGGTGTACAGGACAGGCGGGCTGCAGGTCGCATGGACCTCATTCATACCTCAATGGTCTGGCTCAATGGCCCGGGGTACTGCCAGCGCAGCCATGCGCGCCCAAAGTGTGCCGTGGGAACGAATGGCCCGGAACCCCCTCAAAGCCACTGCACCAGCGACACGCCCAGCCCGATGCGGGTCTGGCGGTGGTTGTAGTCGATCAGGCTGGCCCCAGCTAGCCATGGAAGAGCTGCAGGTGCGCCTTCAGGTAGCTGCTGATCGGGAAGGAATAGTCCAGCCCCACCGCGCCGTGGCTGTGACCGATGCGCATGGAATTGCGCAGCGTGAGCGCCCATTCGTGCCCGCCGCGGCGATACACCCCCACCACCTCGGCCCGGCCGTAGTAGTCGGTGATGTCGGGGTTGTCATCGTCGGCCGCACTTTCGGGGATGCGCCACCACGGCCGCAGCATCAGTGTCCAGCGCTCGCGCTCCAGCCCCACCTGGAAGATCACCCGGTTCCAGCTGCGGGACAGCGGCAGCGCAACGGCCATTGACTGGTGGTTCCAGCGACACGGACGCCAGCCGGCCGTGCCACCCGCCAATGCGGTGAGTCCGTGCGGAACACCGCCATCACTTCCGGCTCGTAGTTGGTTTCGCGGAAGGGGCCGCGACCAGGTGCTGGCTGTAGATCTGCCACAGCGACTTCTGCGTGTAGCCCGCAGATGTCGCCATTGTCGCCGAAGGCGTTCTCAGCCACCTTGGTCTTGAAGCTGATCTGGAACTCCCACCTCGGTGCGCCGGGCCTCGGTTGGCATTGACGCTGCGGTCGCCTCCTGCCAGGCTCGCTGGCCCAGGTTGGACGGGTTGGGCGAATACGGCGAACGGTTCAGGCTGCTGGTCCAGTCGACGAACGAGATGTACATCGGCTTGTGGGGCCGCAGCAGGAAGCGCCCGCGGTTGACGTCGTCGTCCAGCTCCCAGCGGTCGGTGAGGTCGCTGCCCAGGCTGCGGCGCACATCCTGCACGGCCCGCGATGCCTGGCTGCCATCGAGCAGCAGCTTGCCACGGGGGCTGTCGTTGTCGTCGTCGTCATCATCCAGGCCATCGCCGAGCGCCGGCAGCGCCGGTGTGGCCCTGGGCCCATCGACGGCGGGGCGCCGCACGGCTGCCGCCCGTATCCGCCTCCGAAGCCGGTGCGGACGGCTGTTCAGCCCACCCCCGTTCTGCCGGGCAGAGGGAAGGTCGCGGTCGGGCGACGGCAGGCGCCGGGCCATCACTTCGTCGTAACAGGCAAGGCGGTCCAGGTCGCTCTGGATGGACACGCAGCGCGAGACCTCGCGAGCGGCGCGGTCCACGTCACGGACCTCGCTGGCGGGCACCAGCACCATGCCACCGGGAAGCTGCGTGGCGGCCTGCGCATGCGCGGCGAAAAGCACGGCCAGCGCGCTCCAGACGGGCGTCTTCAACCTGAAAATGTTCATCCTCTGATTCTACTCAGCCTGTCACCCGGGTTCCACGCAGATGATACGCTGCCGACTTTTCAGCTGATCGAAGCCCGGCATCCCGGGCTTCGGACCATTCCAGGTCGGTATGGCCCGGGACACCAGGCTGCAGCACACGGAAGAGGTATCGGGGCATGGAGACATCCCGGCACGTGCCGCTGGCGCGTGAGGCATCCTGGTGCCCCGTCACCGCTCATTCAGAGACCATCGTGAGCAACCTCCCGCTGACATCAAGGTTGACGAGGCCCTGCAGAATCGCCTCAGCAACATCGCGCAACGCAACAACCGCAGCCTGCAGTGGCTGACACGACAGGCGCTGATGAGCTATGTGGAAGCGCTGGAGCGTGCGCGAAGAGCCACCCGACCAGCTCGCCCTGCCGAAGGACTCGTGCGCCCGGCGAGCGGGAGAGTACCAGCCAGACCCAGGCCGGCCCGTTCGTCGAGTTTGCCCAGCAGGTTTCGCCGCAGACCCCGCGCCGTGCCGCCATCACCGCGGCCTGGCGCGTCGGAGGCCGAGTGCGTGCCCTGGCTGCTCCAGCCAGCGCCAGACCTCGGTGCTGGTCGATCCGGCCTTCCAGCAGTCCGTCTACAAAGCTGGCCCGCCGCCCGAGCGCGAGGGCCTGCGCAACCGGCCGCGCTCCGGCACGGTGGAAGCCCCGATCCAGGAAATTCGCCCTGTCCAGCCAGGAAGGCGTGGCCCTGATGTGCCTGGCCGAGGCCCTGCTGCGCATTCCCGACCGCGGGACCCGCGACATCCTGATCCGCGACAAGATCGGCGATGGTGACTGGAAATCGCACCTCGGCCAGTCGCCGTCGATGTTCGTCAACGCCGCCACCTGGGGGTCTGGTGATCACCGGCAAGCTGGTGGGTACCAGCAGCGAGAGCAGCCTGTCGTCGGCCCTGACCCGTGTGCTCAAGCGCGGCGGTGAGCCCGTGGTGCGCAAGAGCGTGGACCTGGCCATGCGGATGATGGGCGAGCAGTTCGTCACCGGCGAGACCATCGGCGAGGCGCTGGCCAACGCCCGCAAGCACTGAAGCCAAGGGCTTCCGCTACTCGTACGACATGCTGGGCGAAGCCGCCGCGACCGAGGCCGACGCCCAGGCCTACATGGCCTCGTACGAAATGGCCATCCACGCCATCGGCAAGGCCTCGGCCGGCCGTGGCATCTACGAAGGCCCGGGTATTTCCATCAAGCTGTCGGCCCTGCACCCGCGCTACAGCCGTGCCCAGGCCGACCGCGTGCGCAACGAGCTGATCCCGCGCGTACGCCAGCTGACGCTGCTGTGCCGCCAGTACGACATCGGCCTGAACATCGACGCCGAAGAGGCCGACCGGCTGGAAATCTCGCTGGATCTGCTGGAAGCCTGCTTGTACGACCCGGCCTGGCCGGCTGGAACGGCATCGGCTTCGTGGTGCAGGCCTCACCAGAAGCGCTGCGCCTGTTCGTGCTCGACTACATCATCGACCTGGCCCGCCGCAGCCACCACCGGATCATGGTCCGCCTGGTCAAGGGGCGCCTACTGGGACAGCGAGATCAAGCGTGCCCAGCTCGACGGCATGGACGGCTACCCGGTCTACACCCGCGGCAGTACACCGACCCGTCCTATCAGGTCTGCGCCCGCAAAGCTGCTGGAAGTGCCCGACGCCATCTATCCGATGTCTCGCCACGCACAGCGCGCGGACGCTGGCCACCATCTACGAAATGGCCGGCAGGAACTACTACCCCGGCCAGGTACGAATTCCAGTGCCTGCACGCATGGGTGAACCGCTGTACGAGCAGGTCACACAAACCGGTGTCCGAAGGCGGTCTGCGGCCGTCCGTGCCGCGTGTACGCCCCGGTGGTACGCCGCACGAGACACTGCTGGCCTATCTGGTCCGTCGCCCGCTGGAGAAATGGCGCCAACACGTCGTTCGTCAACCGTGTCAGCGACCCTAACCTGCCGATCGATCAGCTGATCACCAACCCCATCGAGGAAGCCGCCGGCATCACGCCGCTGGGCGCGCCGCACGACAACATCCCGCTTCCGGTGGACCTGTACGCCACCGAGGTATTCGGCAAGCGCACCAACTCCTCCGGCATCGACCTGGCCAACGAGCAGAAACTGGCGGCCCTGTCGGGCGGCCTGCTGGCCAGCACCACCGAAACCCTGGCTGGCTCCAGCCGGGCAATCGCACACCGGTCAGCCTGCCGAAGGCGGACACCCAGCAGCCACCGGCAAGGATGCCGGCGCCAGCAGCAAAAGCGGCCGAGGCTACCGGGCAGAAGGCCGGCAGCCCGGACAAGGCCGGCATGAGGATGCCAGCGCAGCGGGCAAGGCCGATGCAAAGGCAGAAGGCCAGAGCGCCGCCGCACCCGCCCAGCCTGCCGGTGCCAGCCTGCCGGCCGAGGCCAAAACCGGTGCTGAACCCGTCCAACCACCACGACGTGGTGGGCCACGTGATCGAAGCCACGCCGGCCGACATCGACGCCGCCCCTGAAAGCGGCCACGGCAGCCGCCACGGTCTGGCAGGGCCACGCAGCCGGCCGACCGTGCTGCCCTGCCCTGCTGCGCGCGCCGCCCAGCTGATGGAAGACCGCATGCCGGTGCTGATGGGCCTGATCGTGCGGGAAGCCGGCAAATCGCTGCTCAACGCCATCGCCGAGGTGCGCGAGGCCGTCGACTTCCTGCGCTACTACGGCAACCAGGTATCTGCCGAGTTCAGCAACGACTCGCACCGGCTGCTGGGCCCCGTGCTGTGTGCATCAGCCCGTGGAACTTCCCGCTGGCCATCTTCACCGGCCAGGTCTCGGCTGCACTGGCTGCCGGCAACCCGGTCATCGCCAAGCCGGCCGAACAGACGCCGCTGATCGCCGCAGAAGCCGTCCGGATCCTGCACGAAGCCGGCATCCCGGCCGATGTGCTGCAGCTGCTGCCGGGTGATGGCGTGCAGGGTGGGCGCCCGCTGGTGGCCGATCCGCGCATTGCCGCCGTCATGTTCACCGGTTCGACCGAGGTGGCCCGCATCATCGCCGCCACGCTGGCCCAGCGTCTGGACCGGGACGGCCACACCATTCCGCTGATCGCCGAAACTGGCGGCCAGAACGCGATGATCGTCGACCTCCGCCCTGACCGAACAGGTGGTGGCCGACGTGCTGACCTCGGCCTTCGACCTCGGCCGGCCAGCGCTGCTCCGCCCCTGCGCGTACTGTGCGTGCAGGATGACTGCGCCGACCGCCTGCTGACCATGCTGGAAGGCGCCACCCGCGAGCTGCGCGTGGGCAACCCCGAACTGCTCTCGACCGACGTGGGCCCGGTGATCGACGACGAAGCCCGCAGCACCATCGTCAAGCACATCGACACGATGCGCCAAAGAGCCTGCAAGGTCGCCCAGCCTGCCCCTGGCCCATGCCGACCAGCACGCCCTGGGCGCCGGTACCTTCGTGCCGCCGACGATGATCGACATCAAGAGCATCAAGGAACTGGGCCGCGAGGTGTTCGGTCCGGTGCTGCACGTGCTGCGCTACAAACGGGAGACCTCGAATCGCTGGTACGCGACATCAACGGTACCGGCTACGGCCTGACCTTTGGCGTGCATACCCGCATCGACGAAAACCATCGAACGGGTGCTCGGCCTCTATCCACGCCGGCAACTCTGTACGTCAACCGCAACACCGTTGGTGCCGTGGTGGGTGTGCAGCCCTTCGGCGGCGAGGGCCTGTCGGGGACCGGTCCGAGGCCGGCGGCCCGCTGTACCTGAAGCGCCTGCTGTCCAAACGCCCGGTCACGGTGCTGCCGCGCACGCAGGAGACCGAACAGGCTCTGGCGCAGCTGCTCGAGTGGCTGCCGCGCGCCGGCCTGGTCGAAGCCGACGCCTCAGCGCCCGCGCGCCCTGGTCGAGGGCTGCGCGCGGCCCAGACCGGCATGGAAGAGCAGGTCATGCCCGGCCCCACCGGCGAGCGCAACACCTATCGCCAGGAAGGCCGTGGCCGTGTGCTGTGCGTGGCCTCCACGCCGCTGGGTGCCCCGGCACAGCTGGCCACCTCGCCTGGCCACCGGCAACCAGGCACTGTTCGTGAGCAGCGGGTGCCACCTCGGACGTGATCAACAAGTTGCCCGGCACGCTGCGCGCGAAGGTCAAGCAGCTGAACGAGTCCGAGATCGACAGCGCCGTGTTCGAGGGCGCCCTGTTCGAAGGTGATGCCGACAAACTGAAGGCACTGAACCAGCGTCTGGCCAAGCGTACCGGCGCCATCGTCAACCCGCAGGGCCTGACGCATGACCAGCTGACCGGCGGCGCCTTCTGCGGCACCGAGATCCTGCTGGCCGAGCGCGCCATCAGCGGTGAACACCGCCGCTGCGGGCGGCAACGCCAGCCTGATGACGATGGTGTAAGCCGTCGCCACTCAGGGCAGCAGGCCACCTGCAGGTGGCCTGCGTGGGGACGCCTTGTCAGTAGACAGCCTGGGCCAGCGCAGGGACGCATGAGTCCATGACACGCTCCGGGTGCCGCCGGGCAGGAGCACCATACGGCAAAGGCCGGACCCGTGCTTACGGTCCGGCCTTTGCCGTTTCATTCTACCTGCTTCTGGATCTGTCGAAAGGCGCTGATCCCGATTCTAGTAAACACGGACTGACCCCGTGGCATGATGACACAAAAACTGCATCACCCATACCGCACTGTCACCCGGATGCCCGTCGCTACACCGTACACGTGTTGGCGGACTGCTGTAGCGCCCATCCGCACTGATTCATGACATTGCCGTGCGGGCACTCAAAGGGCGCCTTGATGTCAGGGAGACGCTGGCAACAGGTCCACACGCCCACGCCATCGATTGACAGACCATCCTGAATTACTACAATTGTAGTAATTCAGGGATATCGTGGGATGATCACACCATGACGACTTCCATCGCCATCCGAATCAATCGCGAGCTGTACGACCACGCCCGTACCGAAGCCCGGGCCGAGCACAGAACCATTGCAGGCCAGATCGAGTTCTGGGCCAGTGTGGGCCGTGCAGCCATTGACAACCCTGACCTTCCCGTCAGTTTCATCACGGAATCACTTGCCTCACTGGCAGAGCCCCGCGAAGAGGCGACCCTTCATCCTCGTGACGCAGAATCAGCCAGCATGAGCGACTATCTGCTCGAGCAAACGCGTCGCTTTTGCTCGCGCTCTACAAAAAGCTGCATCGACAATGTTGCAGAGACGTCGACATGGTTGCAGACACAATCGCCCACAAACCCACAAATCGGGGAGCGCAAGAAGGGCGATCTGGCAGGGCTGCTCGTCTACAAGTTCCGTAGCCAGAACCAGCTCTACCTGCTTGGCTACACCATCGATGAAGGCATACGGTTCGTCTACCTCGAAGCCGTTGGCCCCCATGAAAACTTCTACCGCGACCTGAAACGCGGTTTGTGACACACCACCGCCGCTTCGTCCCCGGCGGCTGGGCTCGGTCGAATTCGGCGATGATCGCTCGATGTCGGCACGCAGGGCGCAGCAGGTCCACCAGCGACTTCTTCCCGTGCGGGGCCTTTGCCGGTTTGGCCGATGCCATCATGGCCTCGATCGGCGGCCAGCAGGGCAGCCAGCCTTCCGGATACAGCGGCGTTTCGTGGGCTTCGTGTCCGGGGCGCACCCAGATGGCTCGAATAGTCGGTACCGTCGCTTTCCTTTGCCCCCGCAGCACTCACGGCCGTAGAGCGAGGCATCGGTGAAGCGTGCATCGTAGACCAGCACGATCTCGTGACGGGGTTCGTCCCCACCCGGAAACGGCTTTCCAGCGTGCCGATGAAGCGCACATCGGCAATGCTTTCGGCCCTCAGTTCTTCACCTCGCGGACCAGTGTCTGCGCGCGCGACTCTGAATTCGATGCCGCCCCGACTGGTCGCAGGTAGGCGCCCTGACGGTGCGGATCATAGCCACGCACGGCCAGAATGCGGCCTTCATGCCTGAACACACAGATGGCCACCGGCCGGATGACTTGCGCTGTCATGATGTCTCCTGAAAAACCTGCCGGGCAGGCGAAGGGATGAAAAGGCACTGTTGCGGATACGGCCTGCCGGATGACCCGAAGATGGCCGAACACGACAAGGCATTCATTGCGAGGATTATCCCTGATTTTCGGCTCGCCGACAGCCAGCCGCGACCGGCAGTCCGGTGCCCCGGGCGGACACGGCAAAACAGTCGGCAGACTTGCAAAACCACCCGAGTGATGCAAAATTGCATCATCTCTGACGCGAGGCAAAACATGCGTACCACCGTCACCATCGACGACGCACTCTACGAACAGGCACTGGAAGTGGCTGACCCCGACATGGACAGGTCCGACCTGTTCCGCGAGGCGGTCAGTATTCGTGCGCGTGCAGTCTGCCCGGCGTCTTGCCGCGCTGGGTGGCAGCGCCCCCGACATGACGCTGCCCACCCGTCAGCCGTACAGACGCGTCCCATGCCGGGTACAGCCACACCGTGCACGAAAACGCGCCCTTTCACGGGGTACCAGCGGGCAGCGGCACATGACGCCCTTCGTGCTCGTGGACAGCAGTGTCTGGATGCGCCATTTCAAACATGGCGACGCGCGGTTGGCCGCCTGCTCGCGCAGGATCAGGTGGCCATTCATCCCTCATCATCGGCGGATCGCCTGCGGCACCCGCCGCCGCGCCGCGTCCAGCTGCTGCGACCTGCGCAGACTGCGCAGTGTCCAGCAGTGCAGCCTGAACGAGCTGCTGGCCTTCATCGACCGTCACCAGCTACAGGACTGGGCGCGGCCTGGTCGATCTCTTCCTGCTGGCCTCCACCCTCATGACGCCCGTCACACAGCTGTGGACCGCAGATCGCCGGCTCGATGCACTCGCCCGGCGCTTCGGGGTAGCCTATCCCCCGTCGACGATCCTGCCTGACGCACCACCCGGCAGCCCGCTTTTCCAGATCAGTGCCATGCAGCCGCCCGCCATTCTGATCATCGATCTGGAAGTTCGTCCGCCACCGGACGGGGCGGCAGCCACCGATACCCCCAACCCGTCGGCAGGTGCGGTGAACAGCAGCGCCCATGAAGCCCCTCCCGCACGGCAACGCCGGAAATGCACACGCAGCCAGCAGTGGCCGCACCGGTGCCCCTGCACACCCCCGAAGAACGCACCAGCACGGCCAGCCGCCTCACCTCCCTGCTGGGCGCAGGCTGGAACGGCTGGCCGCCCTGTTGGGAAGCAGCCCTGGCACCCCCGGGGGCAGCCATACCCACGCAGGCAGAAAGCCTCTTTCCCTCGACACCGACCGGGGCCGCCTGCGGCAGATCGGTGCCTTTCGACCCGATACCGGCGAGCGTTTCGAGAGCCCCCGCTTTCGCAAGGCGGCCGACCTGCAGGCCGCGCTGGCCGAACTGGAAAGGCGACCCTAGGCGCCACCCATGTGATGGGCCACAACCTCGTCGCCCATGATCTGCTCCATCCTGCAGCAGGCCGCACCCTGGCTGGGCCCTGCACCGCCCTGCCGGTCATCGATACGCCGCGCCTCTCGCCCATCGCCTTTCCCGCAGAATCCCTCACCACCGGCTGATCAAGAACCGCAAGCTCATCTCGTCTGCGCAGGACCTCGCCCCCTGGCCGACTGCCTCGGCCTGCTGGACCCTCTTCCAGGACCAGTGCGTGGCCCTGCAGACGCTGAAGGACCAGGCACCGCAGGAGAGCAGCCGTTTGCGAACACCTGTTCGGCCTGCCGCGCGGGGCTGATGCAGCCATGACGCCCCAGGGCACCGACGGGGGCAGAAAGCTGGCCCCGCCGTGCTGCACCAGGCCATTCGGCAGATGCTGCACGAGGACGCAGGCGATACCGCCCCTGAAAGTCTGCCGCACACGCCTGCAGCAGCTGCTCGACCACGATCTGGCCGACCTCGCCCTGCAGCTTCCCATCGTCTATGTGCTGTCGTGGCTGAGGGTTGCGGGCGGCAATCTGGTCCTGGCGCCCTGGTGCGACAGCAGTTCCCGGATACGCGCACGGTTGATCCGCGAACTGCGTGACGTGCCCTGCACCGATCCTCTCTGCACCTATTGCCGCAACACGCTGGACGCCACCGTGCAGCTGCAGCGGTACTTTTCACCCCATCACATCCTTTCGCGCTGTCGCGGTGCCTGGCGGTCAGCAGGCCATCGTCGAGGCCGGCATGCGGGGCGAGAGCCTGCTGGCCGTGCTGCCCACCGGGGTGGCAAAATCGCTGTGCTGTCAGCTTCCGGCGCTCAACCGGTATTACCGCAATGGCGGGCTGACCGTGGTGGTCTCACCGCTGCAGTCGCTGATGATGGACCAGGTGCGCAATCTGGAAAAACGCGGCATCAGCGGCGTGGCCACACTCAACGGCATGCTGGACGTGGTGGCACGCGCCGACATTCTGACAGAGGTGGCGCTGGGCGACATCGGCATCCTGTTCGTGGCGCCCGAGCAGTTTCGCAACACCAGCTTCATCCGCGCCATCGAAAACCGCCAGGTCAATGGCTGGGTATTCCGACGAGGCCCACTGCCTGTCCAAATGGGGGCACGATTTCCGGCCCGATTACCTGTATGCCGCGCAGTTCATCGAAAACGCACCGTGCGGCCGAACATGCCCCGGTCAGCTGCTTTACCGCCACCGGCAAGCCGGATGTACTGAGGAGATCCGCCAGCATTTCCGCGAGGAACTGCGTCGAACTCACCACTTTCATCGGCACGAACACCCGCGACAACCTGGCCTACGAGGTACTGGAAACCCCGCGGGAACAGAAGAACCTGCGCATCAGCGAACTGCCTGCATCATGCGCTGGACCATGACCCGGGCGGCGCCGTGGTGTTCGTGGCCAGCCGGCGCGGCGCCGAAAAAACCGCCGAATTCCTGAAACAGCAGGGCTGGGCCTGCGAGCATTTTCATGCGGGGCTGCCTGCCAACGAAAAGCCGAGAGTGCAGGAGCGTTTCATCACGGGGGCGAAAACGGCCTGCGCGTGATCGTGGCCACCAACGCCTTCGGCATGGGTGTGGACAAACCGGATGTACGGCTGGTGGTGCATGCCGAAATTCCCGGGTCGCTGGAAAACTACCTGCAGGAAGCCGGTCGTGCCGGCCGTGACCAGCAGAACGCCCGCTGCGTGCTGCTCTACGACGGGCAGGACATCGACACGCAGTTCGGCCTGGGCAAAGCCTCGCAGCTGGAATGGCGCGATCTGAAGATGGTCTGAAGCGGCCCGTGCAGCTGCAGCCATCCAGAAAGACCGGCCATGCCAGCTGGGGAACCCCACCGGTTCCACAACTGAAACCCGGCAGGGGCAGGCGCGCAGACGGAAGAACCACCCGCACACGGACCGGCACCAGCACCAGTACCGGCACGAAGCGGGCTCGGGTTCGTCCCGTCTGTTCGTCTGCCCGGGAGGCACACCGTGCAGCGAAGACACCATGCTGGTGGTCACAGGCGGAGAAATCCTGCGCGACACCGAAGATCGATGAGCTTCGACAGTGACGATGCCGGCGCCGACATGAAGTCAAGACCGCCCTGGCCTGGCTGGCCCTGACGGGTTTCGGTACGAACCGAAAACCAGACGCGCATCTTTCCGGCGGTCGGCAGCCTGACCGATGAACAGGCCCTGAAAAGACTCGAACAGGCCAACCTGCCACCACGCAAGCGGCAGATGTTCCAGACACTCATCGAGATCATCTTCAACGCATCGGACGACCGTCCGGTCAGCACCGATGATCTGGAGCGCGCCACTGCCTGCAGCTTCACCGAGCTGCGCGGCATGCTGAAGGAACTGGAAGAACTGGGCATTCTGGTCAACGACACGCGCATGACGGTGAACCTGCGCACCGACCATGTTCGTCCCGCCGAGAAAAACGCTGCGCACCGTGCTGGCCATCGAGGAACGGCTCTGGCAGATCCTGCACGACGAAATTCCCGACGCCGACCAGCGCGTGTGGCAGAACGTGTCACTGACGGCACTGTGCAGCACGCTGCGCAGCCGGCTGGCGTCGGCGCACGCGCAACGGACGGCCATGCGTCGGCCCTCGCCACGACGCCAGCGGAACCAGCATCGGCCGCGTCCCGTACGCCGGGCAACCCGCTCCCGTCGGCACCTCTGCCTGTCACCACGGCCGGGGACAGCGGCGGTGGCGCTATGCTGTCTTCGCTGCTCCCGGCCAGCCTGAAAGCGCTGCTCTTTTCGCTGTCGCATGACCGTGCCGCCGAAAAATCGCACAGCAGCGGCAGCTTCGAAATTCAGGACATGGGCAACGACCTGCTGCGCATGCGTTTTCAAAACAGCGCCGACAACTGGGACGATCTGCAGAACCGCGCCGCCCTGCGACGGCAACCGTGCGGCGTCATCCTGCCTTTTCTGGTGGGCAAACAGGGGCGTGCGCAGCAGGGACGCCGTAGCCGAAACCAGTTTTGGCGAACTGAAAGGATCTGCTCGAAGAACACGATGCCCTGGCCGGCCAGATTCCGGAGAATAACCGGGCCCTGCTGAAGCAGGCGCTGCTGTTCATGCACAAACAGGAGGTGATCCGGCTCAACCACGGCATGACCATTCTGCGCCATGCCATGACCATCCGGCTCGATCCCGATGCCCTGGCCAGCAAACGGCAGTACCGGAAGGCCGACTACAGGCCCCTGCAGATTTTCTACAACGAAAAATGCTTTCAGGTGCACGTGATGCAGGGAATACGCCATCAAGGCCCTGAAGGAGAACATCCAGACCGCCCAGGCCCTGGTGAACGATTATTTTCTACGAACCGGCAGGCACCTTCAAACAGCGGTGGTTCCGCGGCCGCTTTGCCGAGCTGGAAGAGGCCGTTCTCCCGACACCTACCGGCGCATCACCGGCGGTCTGAACGACGCCCAGCGGGCCATCGTGACCGACAAGAGCGGCACCAACCGGCTGGTGCTGGCCGGCCCGGGCTCGGGCAAGACGCGCGTGATCGTGCACCGGTGGGTTTTTCTGCTGCGGGTCATGCACGAAGATCCGGCCTCGATCATCGTGCTGACCTTCAACCGGCATGCGGCCGTGGAGGTGAAACACCGCCTGCACCAGCTGGTCGGCGACATTGCGCGCCGGGTGACCGTCCTGACCTACGACAGCATGGCCATGCGGCTGCTGGGGAGTACGCTTCGACAGCCTGCCCGACGGAACGGAACCCGGCAACGGCGCACCAGAGCCGCCGCTTCCGGCACGGGTTCAGTCATACCCGCGCAGGACCATTCCCGCCCGATGCAGGGCAGGCTGCTGAGCGCAACGCAGGAAGACGGCGCGGGCGCAAACCGGGGACGACGAGCCGAAGCACTTCAGCCCAGCCCGTTCGAGATCTGGTGCCAGCAGGCCGCCGACATGCTGTCGGCCGGCGAGGCCACCCAGGGCGAGGAAGACGATACGCGCGACCGGCTGCTGGCCGGTTTCCGGTGGATTCTGGTGGACGAATACCAGGACATCTCCGGGCCACACTATGCCCTGGTTTTCGGCCCTGGCCGGCCGGGCAGCTGGCCGATGACGACAGCAAACTGACCCTGCTGGCCGTGGAGACGATGACCAGAACATCTACGCCTTCCGCCAGACCAGCAACGAGTACATCCAGCGCTTCCAGCAGGACTACGGGGTGAAAAGCCCGATTACCTGACCTGGAACTGACCCGCAGTACCGGCGCCATCATCGCCGCGGCCAACGCGGTCATCGAGGGCCAGCCAGGCCGGATGAAGGCTGATCAGCCCATCACCATCGATCCGAGCGGGCCGATGAACCCATGGGTGGTGCCTGGACGCAGATCGATCCCGAAAGCGCAGGGACGCGTGCGGGTGCTGCAGGCCACCACCCTGAAAGATGACTCGCCCCGGCAGCGGACCGTCGCCGACAACCTGCAGGCGCAGGCCGTGATAGCCGAGATGGAAACGGCTGAAGGCGCTGCGGCCCTGAGGCCGGCTGGCGGGATTTTGCCGTCCCTCGCCCACCACAACCGCAGCCTGCAGCCACTGCAGGCATGGTGCGAACAGCACGGAGTTCCGTGACGCCCTGTCGCGCGAGAAGCACGCACGCATCCGCATCACTCACCTGCGGGCCCTTCGTGCGGCTGGTGGATGCGCTGGAGAAGCTGCAGCAGGCATCAGTGACTCTGGAACACTTCACCAGCGGCCCCTGCTGACAGCGGAGGATTTCGCCCGTCTGGTGGAACGGCAGGGATGTGGACGAACGCTGGCAACGCTATTTCCGCGTGATGCTGCGCGACTCTCTGATGGAACACGGAGATTCCCGGAAGCGGCAGACGACCCGTCACAGACCCTACGCTACACCCTCGCATCACCTGCGCCAGTGGCTGTACGCACATGCCGGTGAACTGAAGAGCTGCGGGCCGACGGGCTGTTTCTGGGTACCGTCCATGCCGCCAGGGGCTGGAGTTCCGCACGTGTTCGTGCTCGATGGTGGCTGGGAAGCGCCGAAACCCGACAGACAGCGCCTGTACTACGTGGCGATGACCCGGGCCATCGAAACGCTGACACTGTGCTACGATTCGCCGCAGCACGCGTGGATCGGGCGGCTCGACGGCCTGCAGAGCGACCGGCCCGACACCCGGCAGCAGGGCAGAGACCGGCGTGAGAAACGGAATACTGCGCATCCAGACCAGCCGCAGACCGCAGATGTGCCCCTGGTCGAACGGGTCATGCAGCAACATGCGGTACAGCCCGCCCTGGATACGCAGTACCGGATGCTGGGGCTGAAGGAACTGGACATCGGGTTTGCCGGCCGGGATGCACCGTCGGGGCAACTATCCGGTACGGCATACCCGGCAGCTTCGAACCACCTCCCTGGCGCAGGCGCTTCACGTTCCCCTCGGCAGGCTCAGCGACCGCGCCCCTGCGCCGGCTGAAGGTGCTGGCACAGCTGCGCCCGGAGATCCGCTTCAGATGCGACCGTCACGGGACGGAAAACGGTACGAGTTCCCTGCATGAAAACGTGGTGGTCAGCCGCTCTGTAACGCTCGACCGGCTGGACCTGCCCTGCCCTGCTGCCCTGCCGGCGCCCGGGCCGTGGTGGCCGAGCTGTATGTACGCTACCGCGCGCAGGTCGATCCGCAGTGGCTGCACCTGCATCCGGAGAAGCTGGACAAATGGACGGTGGTGGTGCCGCGGATCACGATTCCGGCCGGCCCCGAGACGATCGATGACAGACGCGCCGAGACAGGGTGGTGACCATGTGGCATAGGCCAGACGGCCTATGCCGCATGGCCAGCCTGACCACTCCCCCACCGACAACCCCTTGACGGCCTGCTGAAATGCCCGGGTGTTCCGCAACGCCCCCACCCCGGGGATTTCCCATGAGCCCCATGCCGATCCGCGCCGCCGCCCCCGACAGCCCCATCCCGGCTCCGGTCCGGGCAGCAGCACCAGCCATCCACCCCAGGCCAGTCCTGGTTCACCCCCTCGGCCCGGCCTGCCCCGCAGCCTTGCCAGACGAGTTTATCGTCGCCGGTATCGCCCCGCCCCACGCACCAGCCACGATCAGAACTTCGGGACCTGATCCTCGACTACCCGCAGGCCGCCCTTGCCTTCTTCGCCGCCGAGGAAGGCATCACACCGTACGACGAAATCGACATCACCTTCATCCGGCAGGAGCCGCCCCGGCGCCGGCTGCGCGACCGCGCCCCTGATCCTCGACACGCCGATGCGCGTACACTGGCGCAACGGCGAACGCGAAGATGCCATCTTCTCTTCGAGGAAGAGTCCGTCACCCGGCACTTCAGCATCGCACGCATGAACCGCTACACGGCCACGGTCATCCACACCCAGAAGACCTGCCATGTCTACCCCGTCGGAATCTTCCTGCGCCGTGGCACAATCGAAGAACGGCTCATCGTCGAAGGCCGGCACCGTCACTACCAGGACTTCACCTTCCTGCCCTGCCGGCTGGCCGAGATGCAGGCAGCCGACTTCGCCAACAGCCCCAACATCGTGGCCCGCATCACCTCGGTCTGCATGGCCCGACCGGCAGACAGCCCGTCCCGGGTCCGTGTCTACGGCCAGGCCGTGAAAGGATCTGCTGACGCTGGAGCGCAATCCCGACCTGCGGCAGAAATACCTGGACTTCATCGAAACCTACCTCACACTGACCGCCGAAGAGTAGCGGCCCTACGAACAGCTCTACCCCACGGAGAACAGAAAGATGAGCGCATTCACGCAACGCTGGCTGGAACAGGGCCGGCAGGAAGGCATTCGGCAAGGGGTCCAGCAGGGTATCCTGCAGGGCCGGGAAAGTGGCCGGAAAGAAGGTATCCAGCTGGGTGAAGAACGCGGTCGTCGAGGAAGGCCAGTCAAAACGCTGACCCGGCTGCTGATCCGCCGGTTTGGTTCCCCTGGATGAAACGACTGAAACCCGGCTGCGCGGAGCCAGTCAGGATGAGCTGGATCGCTGACCGACAGCATCCTGACGGCCCGGACGCTGGACGAGGTCTTCCACCTGCAATAGCGTAAACGCGCGGTGATCTACATCTTGAACGCCACATAGCCCACAGGCGATAGTGACCCCCCTTTCACAGAGGAGGTCGCCATGTTCACCAACACCGCGTTACCCGCTGGCCGTACGCGTCGCAGCTTCACCAGAGCCTTCAAGGCCGAGGTTGCCGCCCAGTGCCTGCACTCCGGAGAATCGCTGCCGCACATTGCGCAGCAGCATGACATCAGTCCCAGTCTGCTGCGCAAGTGGCTGCGCAATTACCGCCAGGAGGCCGGCCGAGGCACAACTGCCCCTTCTGCTGCCGATGCAGCCGCCGCCGCTGATCATTTCGTCCCGCTGATGCTGGCTTCGTCATCATCGGCTTCCGCCGCGAATGCAGCAACGCCCTCGCGCACCGGGCAACCACCAGTCATGCACGGAGCGTGCCAGCGCCGATCCCGGGCTGCGCATCGAACTCAAACGGGTGGTACCGAGCTTTCCATCCACTGGCCGATCAGCCATGCACAGGACTCGGCCGCCTGGGTCGAGGCAGGTGCTGGCATGATCCGCATCGATGCCATCTGGCTGGTCAGGAGCCAGCCGACATGCGTGCCGGCATGGATTCGATGCTGGTTCGCGTCGTTCGCGTCTTCCCGGCGCAGCCCACCCGCATCACGCCTACGTCTTTGCCAACCGTCGCGCCAACCGGCTCAAGGTTCTGGTGCATGATGGCGTGGGCATCTGGCTGGCAGCCCGTCGTCTCAACGAGGGCCTGTTCAGATGGCCTGCCGGCGATGAGCCCCATCTGCAGATCAGCGAGCAGCAGCTGCAGGGCCCTGGTACTGGGATTGCCATGGCAGCTGCCCCGGTCGGCGGGCATCATCACCGCAGCCTGATTCAGGGATTCGGCACCGGTTCCGGTCAATGTGGCCGGTCATTCCGGCATCGTGACCGGTGATTCCGGTGATCGTGACCGTCTCACTCATGGATTTGCCCCGCGGGCAACCGGGAAATCTCCCGATGGCAGGCGGCGGCCAACACCGGCATACTGTGCCCCATGAACCGGCCCGCTTCCCCTGCAGAACTCATCGCTGACATCGCGCACATGGATGCGCAGCAGCTGCGCGAGTTCACCGCCTCGCTGATGCAGCAACTGCAGCAACAGGCGGGCGATCTGTGCCAGAAGCAGCAAATTCTCGAACAGCAACAGCGGGAACTGGCTCGGCGCGACGAAAAATCCGCTTCACCACGGTCGAGAACGAGAAGCTCAAGTACGAGCTGGCGTACCTGCGTCGCATCCGCTTCGGCAAAAAGAGCGAGAAGCTCGCCGGCATCCAGGGACTGCTGTTCGAAGAGGCCATCGACGAGGATCTGGCCGCGGTCGAGACACAGCTCTCCAGATCGGCACCCCGCGAAGAAAAGCAGTCCCGTCGCCAGCCCAAACGGCAGCCCCCTGCCACCGGGGCTGCCACACACCGAAAATCCGTCACGATCCGGCCAACAGGAGCTGCCCTGTGGCTGCGCGCTCAAACACGTGCGCGATGACGAGAGCAAGAAGCTGGGCTACGTCCCGGGAACCTTCTTCGTCGAGCACCACCTGCGTGGTGTCTGGGCCTGCCCGAACTGCGAACGCATCGAACAGGCCCCGATGCCGCCGTGCATCATCGACAAGGGATCGCCACCCCGGGGCTGCTGGCGCACGTGCTGGTCAGCAAATAGTGGCGACCACCTGCCGCTGTACCGGCAGGAAGCCATCTATGGTCGGGGCGGGCCTGACGATTGCCCGTTCCACGCTGGGCCAGCTGGGTGGGTCAGTGTGGCGTGGCGCTGCAACCGCTCGTGGATGCCCTGCGCAGGGAATTGCTCGAACAGGGCGTTCTGCACGCCGACGAAACCCCATCAGGATTCTGACTGTCCCCAAAGAGGGCAGGAAGGCTGGCAAGGGCTGGCTGTGGACCTTCGTGCCTGGGGAGAAAGAGGCCATCCGGGCGGTGGTCTACCACTTCAGCGACAACCGGGCCGGCGAGAATGCCCGGGGCTTTCTGGACGACTGGAAGGGCGCCCTGGTCTGCGATGACTTTGGCGGCTACAAGAAAGGATTCCGGCAGGGGCATCACCGAGGTGGGCTGCATGGCGCACGCCCGGCGCAGGTTCCACGATCATTGGGTCACAGCGAAAGCCCGATGGCTGGAAGAGGCGCTGGGTTACATCAAATCGTTCTACGCCTTCGGCAGGCGGGGATCCGCGATCTGGACATCGAGCAGCGCACCGCACTGCGGCAGCGGGAACTCAAACCCCAGATCGATGCTTTCACCTGGCTGGGCCTGCAACGGCAGAAGGTGGCCAACGGCACCAAACCGGGCTAAAGCCATCGACTACAGCGTCAAACGCCAGGCCGCATTGATGCGCTTTCTGGATGACGGGCGGCTGCCCACGGACAACACGCACGCCGAGCGGCAGCTGCGGCCGGTGGCCGGGTCGTCACAACTGGCTGTTCACGGCTCGTTGCAGGGCCGGCCAGCGTGCGCTGCCATCGCGAGCCTGATCCAGACGGCAAAACTCAACGGCATGACCCGTTGGCATACCTGACCGACGTGCTGACGCGCACCGCCGACGCAGCCCATGAGTCGGATCGAAAGAGTTCTGCCCACCGGTGCGAGCCACCGGTGCAGCAGGATGTGCCGGCCGCAGCAGCGCCCACCCCTGGCACGTAGCAGCGCTGCGTACATCCACAGTTTTACCGCTCAGACGCGCAGCACAGGTGTCCACCTGAACTCGCGGGCACCTGTTTTTGGCGTCTGGAGGCGCTGAACACTGTAGATGGCTGGTCGCTTACGCAATAGCGTCCCCACCTTCGCCGCCGGCACGACAGGCGTTACCATCACACCATCCCGAACCGGTGACCCGTGCCGGGCAAACCGTGGCCGGACTGTACGGACCCGCACCGGAGGACTTGCGTGCGCCATGCCCGGGCATTCCGGACATCATCCCGCGCGTCTGTATTGCGCACACATCGTGCCACCGGCCCCTCTCCTCAACGGGCATCCGCTTCGGGTGCCCTTTCTTTTTACGCAGGACTGCATCTCTCATGGCTGCTGAAGCTTCTTCGTCCGATCTGATCCAGGTCGTTTCCTGCTGGGTGCCGCGGTGGTGGCCGTTCCGCTCTTCAAGCGGCTGGGGCTGGGCTCGGTGCTGGGCTATCTGGCGGCCGGGCTGGCCATCGGACCGTACGGGCTGGGTCTGGTCACGGACTCCCATTCGATCATCCACATAGCCGAGTTCGGGGTAGTGATGTTCCTGTTCGTGATCGGGCTGGAAATGAAGCCCTCGCACCTCTGGGGGCTGCGGCGGCAGATCTTCGGACTGGCAGCATGCAGGTGGTGATCTGCTCGATCCTGCTGACCTTCGTGGGCATGGCCTTCGGGGCACCCTGGCAGGTGGCATTCGTCTGCGCCACGGGCTTCGTGCTGACCTCGACGGCCATCGTGATGCAGGTACTGGGCGAGCGGCAGGAACTGGCCTCGCCACGCGGGCAGCGGATCGTGTCGATCCTGCTGTTCGAGGATCTGCTGATCGTGCCGCTGCTGGCCATCGTGTCGTTCCTGGCGCCGACGGTGCCGGGGGCCGATGAAGCGGCGGCACACGGGATCCTCGGTCTGGAAGAGCATCGGCGTGGCGCTGGGCAGCCTGGGTGCGCTGGTGGCGGCCGGTCTGTGGCTGCTGAACCCGCTATTCCGGGTGCTGGCAGCCAGCAAGGCCCGTGAGGTGATGACGGCCGCAGCGCTGCTGGTGGTGCTGGGCGCGGGCCTGCTGATGGAGATGGGCGGGCTGTCGATGGCCATGCGTGCCTTCGTGGCCGGGGTGCTGCTGTCCGAATCCAGCTTCCGGCACCAGCTGGAAGCCGACATCGAGCCGTTCCGCGGACTGCTGCTGGGGCTCTTCTTCCTCGGCGTGGGCATGGCGCTGGACCTGAAGGTGGTGGGCCGAAAGCTGGGGGGTGATCCTGGCCGGCGTGGTGGCGCTGATGGTGGTGAAGGCGCTGTGCGTCTACGGCGTGGCCCGCCTGGCCCGCAGCAGCCATGCCGATGCCATGAGACCGGGCACCGCTGATGGCGCAGGGCGGCGAGTTTGCCTTCGTGCTGTATTCGGCAGCGGCCGGTGCCGGTGTGATCGACGCCCGCACCAACGCCAACATAACGGCCATCGTGGTGCTGTCGATGGCCATCACGCCACTGCTGCTGATCCTGTACCAGCGCTTCGGCAAAGCCGGCCGCGGCCGAACCGCGCGAGGCCGATCCCATCGAGGAACAGCACCCCATTCTGGTGATCGGCATGGGCCGAATGGGGCAGATCATCAACACGATGCTGCAGATGTGCGGTCACACCTCCACCGTGATCGACCTGGATCCGGAGGCCGTGGAGGGTGTGACCCGCTACGGCACCAAGACCCACTTCGGCGACGCCACACGCCCGAGCTGCTGCTGACGGCCGGCATCGAAAAAGCCTGCCTGCTGGTGGTGGCGGTGGATGACAGAAAGGCAGCGCTCTCCATCGTGCGCTTCGCACGGGAGGTCAATCCCGACATCCAGATCGTGGCCCGTTCCTTCGACCGGCTGCACACCTTCGACATGTACAGTGCGGGGGCCGACGAGATCGTCCGCGAGACCTTCGATGCGGCGCTGCGGATGGGCAAGCGTTCGCTGGAGAAGCTGGGCATGCCGCATGAGACGGCCGAGAGCGGGGCAGGCTGTTCTACCGGCACGACCGTCACGGCATGATCGAACAGGGCCCGCCTGTACGACCCGTCGCTGGGCACCTACCGCAACGATGCGATGGTGGAACGGGTGCTGGCCACGCGCGAGGAAACCCGCCAGGCCATCGAGGCGCTGCTGCGCGGTGAGAAGGAAGAATGGGCGTATGGAGACGACTGAGCCGACCCGCGCCAACCGGTCCGTCACACCCCGAAGGGGATGCTGGCCCCACCGGTTCGATGAAATGCCGCCGCGGCATGGTCCCTGCCGCCTGAACCCCCATGTCCCGCACCGAACGCCTGCTGGCCCTGATGCAGCAGCTGCGAACCGGCCGGCGGCCCCGGCAGGCCCACGAGCTGGCGCACGCGCTGGGTGTGAGCCTGCGCACGCTGTATCGCGACATCGATCTGCTGCGCGCCCAGGGGGCCGATATCCGCGGCGAGGCAGGCGTGGGCTATGTGCTGAAAAGGGGCGCCCCACCCTGCCCCCACTGATGTTCGCCGAAGGCGAGATCGAGGCGCTGGTGCTCGGACTGCGCTGGGTAGGGTGCAGCAGCCGGACCCGGCACTGCCGCCAGTGCCCGCTCGGTACTGGCTAAGGTGGAGGCCGTCCTGCCGGCACGGCTGGTGCCAATGATGGAAGATCAGGCACTGTATCCGGTCCGTGGCCGCGTGTCCGGCGAGCCCTCTGCCTCTGTCCCTGATGCTGCTTCTGCCTCTGACACTGCCCTGGCCCCCTGACGCAGCCTCTGCGTCTGCTGCCGCATCCGTCCCGTCCCTGTTCTGCCCCCGCATCTGCCTCCACCCTGCGCCTGATTCCCGTCCCCTGCACCTGCCTCTACTCTTGCGTCTGACTCTGTCCCTGCACCTGCATCCGTCCCCGTCCCGGCTTGCCCGGTCTCCATCTCCGCCTCTGTTTCGTGCTCCATCCCGGTCCCCGTCCCTGCTGCGCCCGCACCCGCTACCGTGGCCGATACGTCACCCGCGCCTTGCGGAAACGTACGGTCGCCAGCCCGCACGGCATGGGAAAGCCACGAGGAAATCATCCTGCCCTGATACGGCAGGCGCTGCGCGAGAACCGCCAGCTGCAGATGGACTATGCCGATGCCCAGGGACAGGACACGCGACGCACGATCTGGCCGGTTGCACTCGGGCTACCTCCAGTCAACACGCCTGCTGGCCGCCTGGTGCACCCTGCGGGCCGATTTCCGGCATTTCCGTACCGACCGGATCCGGCACGCATGGCTGGGGATCCGTGTCCCAGGCCGCGCCGGCAGCTGGAGTGCAGCGTGGCTGCAGGCCACCGGCATCCCGTCTGGACCAGTTCCACGACCGGACCGAGCACGGGGCATGGCCTGATCCATCTGTCTGTGCGGACCGCATGCACCGGGAAACCGGCATCGAGGAGCCGGGCGACATAATCAACTCACCCTGTGCGGACCGCATGCACGGAGAACCGGCTTGCCCGACGGCCCATGAACAGCCAGTCAGGCTGTTCGCCCCATGCACACGGAAAACGGGTTAATGGTGACTTCGTACGACGTGGCGCGCACCTGTTCGCCCGTGCACACGGAAAACGGTTGCGCATGAGCCCAGCATGCAGCCTGCGACGGCACAGCCTCCGCCCGGACACGCTGCTGACAGAAACTGTCAGTGGTGCAGCGTACAGTTCTCCGCATCCCGTTTCACGCAACCACCACAGGAGTGCTGCGATGTCTGCCCCGTACACGTTCTATACCAACCCCCAGTCCCGCGGGCAAGTGGATCCGCTGGGTGCTGGAGGAATGCGAGTGCCACCTATGACGTCGTGCCCGTTGCCTACGCCGACCCGCGGGTGCCAGCGCGGAACGCTGACCACCCGTTCGGCAGAATTTCTGGCCATCAACCCGATGGGCAAGCTGCCGGCCCTGAAGGCAGGCGACACGGTACTGACCGAGACGCTGGCCATCGGCGTCTGGCTCGCCGAGCAGTTCCCGGAAAAACACCTGACTCCGGCCGCCGGTTCGCCGGAACGCGGCGAGTTCTACCGCTGGATGTGCTTCTCGCTGCATCTGGAGTACGCCATTTTTTGACCGCGTAGCCGAGGTGCCATCCAGCGAGGCCCGCCGCAAGGGAATCGGCTACGGCGATTTCGACACGGCCTTCAACACACTGCGCGCGCACCTGAAAGACCGCGAATACATGGTGGGCAACCAGCTGACGATTCTGGACCTCTATTACGCCATGCTGCTGGCACGGTTCACGAGTTTCAGCCAGTGCTGCCCGCCGATGATCCGGTGCTGGTGCCCCTACATGGAGCGCTTCATGCGCCTCGCCCTCGTTCGCCCGCGCGATGCAGCTCGACGAGGTGCTGGCGCAGCAGATGGGGGCATAATCCGCAGGATGAATACGTCCAGCGCCTGCCCCCAGCTTCTCCCTGCGCCCTCCTCGTTTGCCTCACATGTGCGGCACCATGGCAATGATGGCCTTCGTGGCCGTCATCGGCCCGCTGTCGCGGCATCTGGGGCTCGCTGCCCTGGCAGGCCGGTCTGGCGGTGACGGCAGGGGGCCTTCTGTGGATGGTGGCTGCCCCCATCTGAGGGGCGAGCTCAGCGACCAGCACGGTCGCCGCGCATCCTGGTGACCGGGTTTGCAGGCTTTTTCATCAGTTACCTGGCCATGGGTATCGGGCTGATCGCAGCCATCAGCACGATACCCATGGCCAGCTGGCTGGTCTTTGCCGGACTGGTGGCCACACGGGGCGCAGTGGGCGGTTTCTACGCCGCCGCCCCCACGGCCAGCCAGGCGCTGATCGCCGACAACCTGCCGCCCTGAGCGCCGCGTGAACGCCATGGCCTCGCTCGGCACGGCCAACGGCGTGGGCCTGGTGCTGGGACCGGCACTGGCTGGCCAGCTGGCCTGGTTCGGACTGGAAGCCCCACTCTATCTCACCACGCTGCTGCCCCTGCTGGGGCTGGTCGCGCTGTGGAAGTACCTGCCCGATGCACCGCCGCCGGCCGGCGGACGCCGGGAGGCCGCAGCCTCGTTGACCGATCCGCGCCTGCGCCGCCCCATGATCACGCGCCTTCACGGCCCTGTTCACCGTAATCGGCCAGCCCAGATCGCCGTGGGATTTTTCGTGATCGACCAGCTGGGCATGAGCGAGGCTGGCGCCCGAACCGCCGGCAATGCGCTGGGCATGGTCGGCATTGCGCTGATCCTGGAGCCAGCTGGTGGTGCGCAGGCTGACACTCCAGGCCCATCCCACGATCCGCATCGGCATGGGCGTGGCTGGTCTGGGCTTCGTGTCGGTCATGCTGGTCACACAGAGCTGGATGCTGATGGCCAGCTACTTCGTGGCGGCATCCGGCATGGGCTTCGTGTTCCCGGCCTTCTCGGCACTGGCCGCCAATTCGGTGCAGCCCAATGAACAGGGCGCCGCAGCAGGCGCGGTGGGAGCCGCACAGGGACTGGGCACGGTACTCCGGACCGCTGGCCGGCGCAATGCTGCTGCAGGTCACGCCGAGCCTGCCCTATGCGGTTTCGGGCGTGCTGCTGGCGCTGGTGGCGATCTGGGTGGGGCTGGAGCACCCGACGGACAACGGGCAGCGCCCGGACAGAACGACCAGCCCGGACAGCGCTTCGAACTGACGCCGCACCCGGCCGGAACATCAGGCCCCACTGGCTGCAGGCTGCAAACACAGGCATCAGCCGAACCTGCAGGCCCCGTCCGCAATCACAGTACGCATAACTGCACATTCACCGGCAAAAGGCGAAGAATGAAGGGACAAAGCCTCGCAAAACCGAGAGGTCAGCGCCTCTCTTCCGGGAAGATATGTGCAGGCATGCAGCCCCTGTCCCGCCCTGCGCGTGAATGGCTGCACTGTCTGCCCATGAGCAGCCATGTCTCCGGAGGGAGCGCCAAGCCCTCCTTCGGAGAGACATCCATGCTCGCCTCCCTGCGCAACCGGGAAAGCTACCCGTTCTGGTTCGAGATCGCGCCACTGATGCTGACCACCATCATCCTGATGGTGCAGTTCTTCATCTTCGGCGATTACACGCCCCACATCCCGCTGGTGATCGGCATCTGCACTCACCGGGCCTTCATGTCGCTCAAGGCCGCAAATGGATCGACATGGAACACAACATGTACCGGGTGATGAAGGTGGCCCTGCCCACCATGATCATCATCATGTGCGTGGGCATGGTGATTGCCAGCTGGATCGCCTCCGGCACGGTGCCCTCATCCTGGATGCCGGGCTGGGCATCGCGAGCCCGAAGATCTTCCTGCCCGCCACCTGCGTTCTGGCCACGGTGGTGTCGCTGGCCACCGGAACCTCCTGGGGAGACGGTGGGACGGTCGGTCTGGCCATCATGGGGATCAGCCGGGCCCTGGGCGTACTCGGAATACTGGACGGCCGGCGCCGTGGTGTCGGGCTCGTTCTTCGGTGACAAGATGTCGCCGCTCTCGACACCACCAATCTGACCCCGGCCGTGGTGGAGACCGACCTGTGGCGCCACATCCGTTCGATGCTCCAACACCATTCCGGCCTACGCACTGACGCTGATCATCTACACGCTGGTGGGCTGGAACTACGCCGATGGCGGCCCCGAAAGCCTGCAGCTGCGCGAGTCACTGCAGAGCACCGTGCAGGCCAATTTCCAGCTGGGCTGGGTGACGCTGATCCCGCCGGTGGTGGTGATCTACACGCTTTTCGCAACTACTCGGTGATGGGGTACCCTCTGCACGGCGTGTTTCTGGGCGCCCTGATCGCCGTGTTCTACCAGGGCAACGCACTCAGCCAGATGTCGGGCATCCTGATGAACGGCTACACCGTGCACACCGGCGTGGAATACGTGGACAAGCTGCTGACCAAGGGTGGCATCCTCAACATGGGCTGGGTGATCAGCATGATGTTCCTGTCGCTGGCCTTCGTGGGAGCGCTGGAAGCCTATGGCACCTTCCGGCGCTGCTGCTGAAGATCAACACCATCATCCGCACCCGCTTCTCGCTGATTGCCACCTCGGCCCTGTCGGTGCTGACGGTGGGCATGGTGGCCGGCGAGATCTACACCTCGCCGGTGCCGCCCGGCCGGCTCGATGAAGACAAGCATGCCGAAATGGGCTATGACCGCTCTGATCCTGTCGCGCACCATCGAGGACTGGGGGCACGCTGGTCTCGCCGCTCATTCCGTGGAACAACGCGGCGCCTTCGTGACCAGCACGCTGGGCATCAGCACCTTCATCTACGCCCTTTGCGGTGTTCTGCTGGCTGTCGCCGCTGATCGAGGCTGATCTATGCGGCGCTGGGCTGGTTCACCCGCTGGACCCGAAAGGCCCGCAGCAGATGCCCGACGAAGAGATGGAAGAAATCGCCGACGACGTGGGCGAATACATGGTCTGAGCCTCCCCATCTAGTGAGTGGCAACGCCCGGCCATGCCCCTTTTCCAGGTGGCGAGGCTCGGGCGTCGTGCCGTTCCGGGTGTGCTGCAGGCTGGCGTCATCACGGCCCTGGGGAGCATGGCACCATGCATCCCGAACCGACCAGACATCCCTGCAGCGGGCATGAGGGGCCCATCCGTACCCCTCATGCCCCGTCACCACACCGGCGTCACTCGGTGAACGTCGGTGTGTAGAACACGCGGCCGTAGCGATGCCAGTTGCCGGAGGTGCCGAAACGGTTGCCGGTGGCATAGCCCAGGTACCAGCCGCCATTGATGCGGTAGAACTCGTTCACCGCCTGCGAGCGCCAGGTGGGATAGCGCAGCACGTGGAACACCACGTGTTCCCGTGTCCAGCCATTGCCCACTTGGGGGTTGATGCTGAACAGGTAGCGGGCCACGCCCTGGGCATCGCGGGCCCGGTAGCGATAGACCGGCACGGTATTGCGGCCCGCCTTCGCATAGGCGTAGAAAGCCAGCTCCTGCCTGGTCCACTCACCGCTGACCGAGGCGTCGGCGCTGTACACATAGCGCAGGTCGCCATCACCGCCGGGGGCGACATAGCGGTACACCCGCACCAGGCCAGCTGCCGCCAGTTTCGCATCACGCACATCCTGCTCGTTCTGCAGCGTCACCTGCACACGGGCCGATACGGCCGAGGCGTTGCCAGCCCCATCGACGGCTTCCACCGTGTACGAGTAACCGCTCGGTTTCAGGCCCTTGTCGGTGAAGCTTTCGGTGGTCAGCAGGTTCGGCGTGATGTCCATGCCATCACGGCGCACGCGGTAACCGGCCAGGCCCGAGCCACCCGCATCGGACGACTTGCCCCACGACAGCTGCACGGTGTCCTGGCCCTGTGCCAGGGCGTTCACGCCGGCCGGCACGGTGGGCGCCTCGGTATCCCGCACGGCCCCGGGCTGGGCCTGGGCACGGCTGGTGGGCACGTAGAAGCTGGTGGCATCGGTGAATTCCCAGGCGCCGCCGGGGTTGTTGCCGGTGAGCGCGTAGTTCACGTACCAGCCACCCGCCACCTGCTTGTACTCCTGCACGCCGATGCGCCCTTCACCCCTGCTGGTTGAAGGCATAGAAGGCAATGCCGTCCCGGGCCCAGCCCAGCGTGGGCAGGCGGCCCGAGCCATCGGTGGTGAACTTGTAGCACCTGCCATCGCTGGTGGTCGAGTAGCGGTAGACCGGGCACCGTGTAGTTCTTCTCCGTGGCGTAGTAAGGCCTCGCCCTTGAGCTGCCATTCGCCACCCAGCGCGTGCCGTCGGTGCTCAGGCGGACGCGCCGGCCGGTGCCGTCGTTGGCCACGTAGCGGTAGACGGGCACGATGTCCGGGTCCACCGTGACCTCGCCAGCCACGTTGACGCGCACGATCGTCGCGATCGACGGCGTGCCGGCCTCGTTCAGGATGAACACCGCCGCAGTAACCCGGCGGCGTGTCATGCACGTTGGCGGGGCAGGCTGGCCACCAGCCGGTTGCCTTCACGATGGAAGGACAGTTCGATGAAGCGCTGGTTCATGTTGAACGAGTGCGTCGCACCGAGCCGGTGGCCACCAGGGTGATGCGGCGGATGCTGCTGGCCCTGCTGCGATTCGAGCACCAGGCTGCCCGGGCCGGCTGTACCACCATCGGCGCCCTGTCGATGGTCGGGCGGTCGGCCGGGGTGCCGTCCGGCGTTGTACAGGTACGGCGGATAGTAGACCTCCGAGTTCAGGGTTGGTCTCGGGGCCATAGGCACCCCCACCCCGGTGAACAGCGAGCCATCCGGGCAGCAGCGTGGCGGTGGAGGGTAGAGGCGCATGCGTCTGCTGGGCGACGGCCCCCTGGGTGAAGGTGCCCGTTTCTCGGGTTCCACAGGGTCACGTCGCAAATGGGGTTGTGGCCGTGGCCTTCGGAAAGTCGAAGTATTCGCGCCCCGGTGATGGCGACGGTGCCGTCGGCCAGCACGGTGCTGTTGTGCCACATGCGCGGCGTGTCGGCGAAGGTGCCGGCATCGGTCACCACCGGCTTTGTCACCGCGGATGTCGATGATGGCCGCACGGTTGCCGGTGGCCTCGGTGAACAGGATGCGCCCGGCTGGAATACGACGGCCGAGCCCTCCCAGTCGGACTTGTAGTCCAGCTTGCCGAGGTCGGTACGGCTGCCCTCGCCGTCCAGCTTCATGCGGTACATTCTGCTGGCGCGAGAAGCCGAAGATGTTGCCGTCCGGTGCGCCACCCAGTTGCGCGGATAGTCCTCGCGAGTGTCGGACGTGGTGATGCCCGACAGCAGGGTGCGTTGCCGCCGTCGGTGCGGCGGATCTCAGGATGGTCGTTGCCGCCCTTGCCGCCCCGCACGAACACTTCCGCCATTGGGCAGCGTGGTGGCCGTGGCGTACCAGCGCTTGCGCTGCAGTTTGGGACCGCTCTCGAGCAGGTTGCTGCCCGGGCGGAACACGGTGGTGTCGTTGATGGGCTGGTTGATGCTGCGGCCGCGCGCATCGCTGTAGATATCACCACCGGCGACGAACACGTCACCGGTCAGCGGCACGACCTGGGCTGAGCAGAAGATGTCGGTCTGCGTGGTGTTGGGCAGCGTCAGGTGGGAAGCATCGTCACCGCCCAGGGTCGGGTCCCAGACATCGTAGAAGAATTTGGCGCCCTGTTCGCCGCGGTCGGTGGAGCCGTAGGTCATCACGCGGCCATCGGGCAGCACGACGGCGTGGATGGGATGAACGGCCACTTGAGCTGACGCCCCAGACGCCCTCGGTTGCCTTTCACCGCCGTGGGCAGCGCCTGCGGGCAACGATGGAGTCGTTGATCCCGGCGGTTTCACTCGCCATGGAATGCCGCCGGTATTGCGCTCGGCGGAGAAGTCGATGCCCTTGTTGGGTTTCGGCCACCACACCATCGGCCGGGCCGTCGATGTCGATGGAGCTGGTGACGGTGCTGCCTGCGTGGTCAGACGTGCGCCGGGCTGGCTGGCCGAGACGGCCGGGGCGGCATCGGACACACTGCCGCCACTGGCGGGCCAGGGTCAGCAGGGCCGAGGCGGAAGTAAGGGCCAGCGCACGCGGCGCAGGTGTTCGGGCACGGCAACGGACGGAAGGAGCGGATCACGACGGGTTCCTGCGAGGGAGCGGACGTCGCAGGTCACGCGAATGGGGTGACACAGGCCGACGCCGGCGCTGGATGGTGACCCGGCGATGATGCGCCGTGGCGCCGGAAAAGCGCCGTGAGATGCTTCACGGACCGAGCGCTATGCCGGGAAAGGTGAGAAGTTTCACGAACAGGGCTTTGCTGAAAGGAAAAAGGTGCGAGGCTTCAAGGGTGGCTGCCGCCGGAAACAGCGGCGTCCGGCACGCGAAGCGGCGCAGAGCCGGCAAAGATGGGCAATCTTGATCTGCGTCTAGGATTGCGAACGCGGGAAGACCGGCAGGCAGGCCGGTTGCCAGACAGGCAAGCTTTTCATTTTTAGAATCATGGTGAAGATGCTGGGCCAGATCGGCCCACGAAGCGCCGTGTCCCTGTTCACTTCACTGAGCACAAACCATGACGCGAGGGGTCGTTTTATCCCAAAGCGCGCCCATGACACGCCCTAGAATCCGGCATCGACGCTGGAAGCCTGGCCAGGCGCATTCGGCGCGCATGCTGGCCGTGGTGCGGTTGCGTGGAGACCATCCACACAGCCGGCTACCGTCACCGGTCCTTCCCTGATATCAACTGCTGACCAGGCACGAACGAGATGCTCAGAATCAGTGGCCTGACATTCCTACTGTCGGGGCCCCCTGGCTGCTCATCGACACGGGAAAGCCAGCACAGCGTGCCGTGATTGTCCCGACTACCAGGCTCAAGCCCACTGATGGCGGTCCAGGTGGAGACCGGGTGAAGAAGGCCAGCCCCTCTCCGACGAAGAATCTGCGTGCGTAGGTCACGGCACCGGCGGCTGGACGGTGAGCGCCATCAACCGCGGCGAGCGGCAGCGTGAGTCGGTGGTCATCGAGGTGCGACGAACGTCGCCGGACAGCGCCGTGCAGTTTCGGGCACTGTACGCCGGCCGAACTGGCCACGGAACGGATCCGCGAGACGCTGCAGGCCTGGGCCTGCGGACGGCGCTGCGCACGCGACTGTTCAGCAAGGTGCTGGCCGTGGACGTCACGCCGGCGCACATTCGTCACGGCCATCGACACCCGCTCGCTGGCGGCCACGTCGTTCCCCATCATCCAGGTGCAGGCCGATGATTTTCGCCACCTGGCGCTGAGCTGGCGTAGCGTACTTCGCCGGGCCCGGGTACCGGAGCTGCCTGGCGAAGAGCTTGACGTGACGGCTGAATTCCTTGAGGGGCCCCACCCGGGCTGTCTGGCGGGTACGCACATCCCATATTTCCTGTATCCGGTCGATGCCAATGCGCACGTCTGACCTACCGATTATCAGGACGTGGATCGCCATCGCCGCCTGTTCACCACGGGCGAGCTGTACACCGATCGGATCGTCGCCCTGCGGGCCGGTGGTGAAGAACCCAGCCTCATTCCGCACCCCGGCTGGGCGCCGAATTTGAACGAACTGGACGGCCGGCGAGCCGGGTTACGCGGACAAACCGTGATCTCCGGCTCCGTACTGCGGCCGCACGGCGCGGTGCCTGCGCGTAATCTGGGCCGCCATGATCTGCAGGTGAGCTGCCCGGCTGAGGGCACGACCACGCCGCTGCACCTCCTGCGTGTCCAGCGGCGCAAGCACTGGCCACCCGCGTTCTGTCGGCTGTTCCGCGGGCTGGGCGAAGCCTCGGACACCCGCAGGGCAGTCCGAAACCAGGGCAGCTAAGCGAGGCGGTGATGCCATGACCTGCTGCTGACGACGCAGCTGCTGCGCTACCTGGATCAATGGTGACACTGAGATGGCCCAGCAGCTGTCTTGAAACTGGATGAGGAAGACCTGGCGCTGTGCAGCTATGTTCGCCCGGCAAGTATGAATATGGCCCGATTCCTGCGGGACAACCCCGAATCAAATCGAGAAGGAGGGCTGATGAAACCCACCACCCGCGCATGAAGGGCTGTACGAGGCGGTCGGATACTTCCTGTACCGCCCGGCCTGGTGACGAAACCACGGCCCATGCGACGATGCCATCGACATCAAGCGGATCGCGATCCTGGTCTGGCTCTGCGCGTTCCGCCGATGCCTTTCGGCCTCGAACGCCGGTCACCAGGCCAACCTGCCTCATGCCGCCAGTCCTGACCTGCTGGCGGCCCAGGTGGCTGGCGTTTCGGCTGCGCAGTCGCTGGTGGGCTTCGACCCCAATAGCATCCTGGCCCGCTTTCGTGCACGGGCTGGTGTGGTTCCGCCGGCTCGTGCCACTACCTTCGCGGTGGGGCGGCTTCTGGGAAACTTTCTGCCCATTCGCCGGCACGATCAACGAAGGCTCTTCGTCACCTCCATCCTGTTTGCGCTGACCCCGCCGGTCACCATCTGCTGTGGCAGGTGGCGCGGGCATCAGCTTCGGCGTGGTGCTGGGCAAAGGAAGTGTTCGGCGGCACCGGCAAGAACTTCATCAACCCGCACTGGCCGGCCGGGCCTTCCTGTTCTTGCCCATCCGGCTCCTCGGATGTCGGGCGCGGCCATCTGACGACGTGGACGGCTACCGCCACGGCGCTGGGCATGGCCAAGGACGGGGGTGTGTGCCCTCACCCAGCACGGCCTCCCGGACGATGCCTTCCTCGGTTTCATGCCGGGCGCCGGGCGAGACCAGCACGCTGGCCATCCTGCTGGGCGGCGGCCTGCTGCTGACGGGCATCGCCTGGCGGATCGGGCCGGCGTGATGCTCGGCATGATGCGGTGCTGTCGGGGCTCTTCAACCTGATGGGCAGCGCCACCAACCTGATGTTCGCACGCCCTGGTACTGCACATGGTACTGGGGGTTTTTGCCTTCGGCATGATGTACATGGCCACCGACCCGGTGTCGGCTGCCATGACCAACGCCGGCAAGTGGGTTTCGCAATCATCATCGGCCTGATGGTGGTGATGATCCGGTGATCAACCAGCACACCTGAGGCATGATGCTGGCCGATCCTGTTCGGCAAACCCGTTCGCCCCTGCTGATCGATTATTTCGTGATGCAGGCCAACATCAAGCGGAGGGCCGACGCCGCGTCCAATAAGCAGGAATCGATCGTTCGCACCCGTCACGGTGGCCTTCGTGATGTGCCTGGTGTGCTCGATCATCGTGGCCAGCGCCGCCGTGCTGCTGCGCCCGACACAGATCGAGAACAAGCTGCTCGACAAGCAGCGCTACATTCTGGAAATTGCCGGCCTGTCCAGCGCGGATGCACCCAGCGGGCAGGTCCAGAAGGTCTTGCGGAAAAGATCCAGGCCCGTGGTCGACCTGAAGACCGGCCAGTTCACCACGAAGCAGGATCCGCCACCTTCGACCCGCTGGAGTCTGCCAAGATCCGGCCCAATCTGATCAGGGCCTTGCCGGTGCCGATGACATCGCCTCCATCCACCGCCGCGAGAACGAGACGGTGGTGTATCTGGTGGAAGACGACCAGCACCAGCTGCAGACGCTGATCCTGCCGGTGCGCGGCTACGGGCTGTGGTCCACGCTGCACGGCTTCATTGCGCTGAAGGCCGACCTGAACACGGTGGTGGCCTGGCTTTTTACCAGCACGCCGAGACGGCCGGCCTGGGGGCGAGGTGGACAACCTGCGCTGGCGTGCCCGGCCGGGCAAGCAGGTGTTTGCCGATGACGGCAGGCCCGACATCCAGATCATCAAGGTCGGTCGATCCACTCGAACCCGAAGGCCGCCCACCAGGTGGCCGGGCTGCCGGTGCCATTCTGACGCAGCAGCGCGTGGCCAACCTGCGAAGTTCCGCTGGGACCGCAGGCTTCGGGCCGTTCCATTGCGCACCCGAAGGACGGATCGGTGAAGGTGGCCGGCACGGCACACCCTGGCAGGGACGCCGGCAACAGCCCGCAACCAGCGGAACGCGTAGCCACACCGCTGGGCGCTACGATGGTTCCACGTCTCCGGGGTCGCCCTGCCCTACGACCCGATTGCCACCGCTGAGGGAGGACGCTGAGCATGGCTGCACAAACGCACCATTCGCGCAAGTCCCCTTCGAATCGATCATCAAGAACAACCCTGATCGGGCTCGCAGATCCTGGGGATCTGCTCGGCACCGGCGGTGACATCCAACCCGAGCGACGGCGCCAGACGTCCACGTGCTGACACTGTGACGCCTTCCCAGCATGTTCATCTCGATGGTCCGCCACTCAGATTCCGGGCTCTGATCCGAGATCGCGTAGATGGTGATCATCGCCCCGCTGGTGATCATCGTCGACCAGCTGCTCAAGGCCTATGCCTCTTCCGCCATCCAAGCAGCTGTCGGTGTTCGTCGGCCTGATCATCACCAACTGCATCGTGATGGGCCGCGCCGAAGCCTTTGCTATGGCCAACCCGCCCATCCTGTCGTTCTGGGACGGCTATCGGCAACGGCTGGGCTAAGCACGATGCTGATGATCCTCGGCACGATCCGCGAGTTGCTGGGCGCCGGCGCTGTTCGGCGTTTCCATCCTGCTGGTCGTGAACGACGGCGGCTGGTACGTGCCCAATGGCCTGCTGCTGCCGCTCGTCGGCCTTCTTCCTGATCGGGCTGATCATCCCGTCTGCGCACCCGGAAGAAGAACGATGGAGGCGCCCGCCTACCGGCTGGCTCCCTGAACGTGCGCGACGAATGAGCACCCACTGATCCTGGCACGAATACGACATTACCTCTGAGCTCTGTTCTTTTCGCCCGTGTTCATCGAGAACTATGGCGCTGGCGTTCTTCCTGATGCGCACCCTCACCATCTCTGAAGAATGCGCAGACGGCCATCGTGGGCCTGGGGCGGTGGTGGTGCAGGCCATCAATATTCCGGCCAACAATCTGCTCTTTCAGTGGCTGCTCTGCTGGCGCGCTGCGCTGGGCATGCCGACGTGGATCTGAGCTTCCTGGGCTGTTGTCGCATCGGCGATCGCCGCCATCGTCAGATCCGGAAATGCTGTCGACAGGTAAAGTGTGCCCAGCTCGCCAACGCGCTGGCGCGTACGCCGCTGACCACGGTGAACTGCGCCATCATGGTGGCACGCTCTTCATGGTCGAGCGCGACGACATCTTTCGCGAGCTGCGTCTACGGCTCGGCTCCGGCCTGTCGGGCGCTGCCACGTGCTGCTGGCCGGCATCCGCGAGAAGCCGACAGTGACGCCCGACGGGCTGCAGGGTCTGGGCATCACCTTCATCACCATCAGCCTCTGATGGCACTGGCCTTCATGTCGTCTCCGGGCGCTGCTGGAGCGCCCGTCGGATCAGGCGAAAGCCTTCATGAACCTGAAACCGCCGGCGTCGGCATGTTCACGGTGATCGTGCCGTCGCTGGTGGCACTGATTCTGGCCCGGCCGGCTGGTCCCGCGCGATGTCACCAGTCGAGATCAACGGCGAACGCAAGATCACCGTCCCGGCGGGCGGCAAGTTGCTGCAGACGCTAGCCGGCCAGGACACTTCCTGCCGCGTCTGCGGTGGCGGCGGTTCGTGCGCGCAGTGGCGCATCGTCGAATCGGGCGGTGGCGAGATGTTGGCCACCGAGGAGTGCCCACTTCACCCGGCGCGATGCCGCCGAGGCTGGCGCCTCGTCCTGCCAGACCCCGGTCAAGCAGGACATGAAGATCCGCGTGCCGCAGAGCGTTCGGCGAAGAAGCTGGGAATGCACGGTGGAGTCCAAACCACAACGTGGGCTACCCTTCATCAAGGAGCTGACCCCGCCCGCCCGAGGGCGAGAACGTCGACTTCTGCGCTGGCGGCTGGGCTGTGCAGCTGGAATGCCCGCCGCACGAGGTGAACTACCGCGATTTTCGAGCATCCACGAGAGACTCATCACGACGACTGAAACCCGCGTTCACTCTGCGCGCTTCATCCGAAGGTGGACGAGCCGGTGATCCGCGCCATTCCATGGCCAACCATCCCGGCGAGAAGGGCATCGCCGTTCAACATCCGCGGGCCTCGCCCCCGCCGAAGAGCAGCGACATCCCGCTGCGAGATGTCGTCGGGTGTCCAAACCCTGAAGCCCGCGACAGGGTGACGGTGCACGGCCCGTTCGGCGAATTCTTCGCGAAGGAAACCGACAACGAGATGGTGTTCATCGGCGGTGCGCCGGCATGGCCCCTGATGCGCCCGCACATCTTCGACTCAGCCTCGCGCCTCGCACAGCAAGCGCAAGATCAGCTTCTGGCAGGGGCGCCAGCGCAGCAGCGAGGCCTTCGACGGGACGAGTTCTGACCAGCTGGCGAAGGACAACCCGAACTTCACCTGGCATCTGGCGCTGTCCGATCCGCTGCCGGAGGACAACTGACCGGTCCGATTGGCTTCATCCACAATGTGCTGTACGAAACCATTCAGGTGACCACCCGCTCGAAGACTCGCGAATACGCATGTGCGGGCTGATGAACGCCGCGGTCATCGAGATGCTGACCGATCTCGGGGGAGCGCGACAGCATCTTCCCTGACGACTTTTGTGGTTAGCGCGTGTCATGAAGGTATCCGTCCACCGCTGGCATCTGCTGCGCCGGCGCTGCTGCCAAGGCCCGGCCCCATGGTGGCAGCCCGCCAGCCCGACACGTGTCAAAGCCGTCCGCCCGACCGCGGCAGCAGCTACCACTCAGCCATGCCAAAGCGACGGGCACACCCAGCCTCGAAGTCTGTCCAGGCCAGCATCCGGCAGCTGCGATGAGCGGATCGCCGGTCTCGACCTACCGATGATTCCCGGCGAGCTTCAACGCTGCGCCTGCCGGTACCCGCCAGACCTGCCACCGATGGCCATCGACCTGGCCCGGCCGCATGAAACCGCGACTGACAAGGACGGTGCCGACTGACGTAACCCTGCTGCCGGAGCGGACTACGGTACCCGGGCCTGAAGGTAGCGCGCGACGGCGACTGCTAGCGGCGGCAGCGCCCGGCAAGGGATAGTGCAACCGCCCTGGCGCAGCTCGCGTCAGGAAGCCCGGGCAGCGCCACACGGCCAGCCTGCAACTGCCGCGGCCCACCTGGCAGTGCGGCAACATCCGGTATGACACAAATCCAGCCACCACTACGCTGCATGCAGGCCCTGCGCTGGACCGGCAGCGGCATCTGCGTACTGATGGCGACCGGCCGCAGATGCGCATCACGGTGAGTTCAGCACATTGCGGCGGGCCACATATCGACCGATGGCGGCGCGCTGCGCCCAGCATCGCAAATTATCTGACTGAGGTCACGGCGAGATGTGCGAGCCGGGCGGGCTGAAACCGATGGCTAGCCCTGGCGGATCGGCGGAGAGGCATTGCTGACGACGCCCGCGTGGCCCAGCGATCGTGAACCTGCGCGACATGGCCATTTCACCTCGGGCGACTCATCGCATCTATCGCGAGGAGAACGGGCGGCGGCTGTCGCACCTGATCGACCCGCGCACGCCGTCGCCCATCACGCACAAACCGGCGCGCCGCCGGTCAGGACAGCGCATGGCGAGGCTGATGGCCTGTCGACATCATGGATGGTGCCTGGGCCCGAGTAGGTACAACTACGCGGTGCGCAGCACCAGCCGCCCGCCCTGCTGGTCAGCCGGACACCCGGCGGGTTTGTTACGCGCACGACGCCGGCATCTGAGAAGTCTTTCCGGTATCGCCTGACCAGCGTCTGGATGAGAGTGATGCGGTGGTGCTGGCTTCTGGGTGTTTGGCATCATGCTGCTGGTGGTGGCGGGCGTAATGGCCAGTAATGGCTAGCCGCAAGCTGATTGGTGAGGCTCATGCGGCGGCATTGCGAACCTGGGGATCGTGCGTATCCTGCGTGACCTTGCGTCGTACTACACCACGAATGCCGCAGCAACGATCCAGCCGGCAAACGGCAGGCCGCAGGAAAGCGCAGAGGCGCGCGGCGAGGTGCTTTAGATGCGTTAACGAGCCTCTGCAGAGTCCTGCGGCACTTTAGTCTCCATGCCCGGACTACTCGGAAGATGGCCGGATACCCCGTTTTTGATTGGCACTGTAGAAACAGCGTGATCAGGCGCGCTGGCCTGCTGCCGCCTGGCTTTGTGATGCCGTCCGTGCCATGTGTGGGTGCTCGCAGATGGCAGAAACCGCCACCCATTGCGTGGCGGTTCCATGCGCTCACCGAAGTGCTGGTTCCCAGTGTCACGGGTCTCATCGCACCGGCGGTCAGTCCAGGTCGCAGTGAGAGTTCCACCGCGGTGACATGAACTGGCGGTCGCTCGAGGCAGCCACCAGCCAGCACCCCGGCGCACGAGACTCGATGCGGATACGCTCGCCGGCGATGAGTCCTCGCCGGGCGGGATCGACGCGGGCTGACCCGATACACGGCACTGGTCACAGGCTGGTCGGCGTAGATGAAACCTCGCGGCGGCTCTGGCTGGGCGGTAGGGCTGGCGACACTGCGGGCCTCTTCGGCAAACAGGGCTCTCGAAGACCCGACGGCCCCAGGTGTCGATGGGCTGTTCGCAGGGAGCGCGAGCTGGGTGGCGTTCTCGGTGGTGAGTGCCACCGGAATGAAGCCACCTGGCCTTGTGCACGGTGGCGGGGATGGGTGGCACGCGAACTAGCCACCACGGCCTCGCTCGGCCGCTATCGGGGACGCCATTGGGGGCCGGCACCCGTCAGGTCGCCGGGATGTCGGCCACGGAAGCCCCTGCGAGCCACCAGCGGCCGTGGCCGTACTGGCCAGACCGGGCATGGTTGTGCCACCGGCACCGCCGGATGCCAGTGCCGCCGTGGAGGAGGAACGGCTGCCCCTGCCCGAAGCACCGAGGCCGCAGTTCCCCGGTACGGACAGGCGAGGCATCGGCGGCAGCCAGTGTTCGTGCGGGGAACACCCGACGGGGTTCCTGGTCAGCCTTGCTGGCCGTGACGGCACCGGCACGTGTCCCGGCATCGACCACACCAGGCGTCTGCTGCAGCGGTGCGGGCCAGCGAGGCCCGCTTCGTGCATCTGCTTTGAGCTGGCTGGCTGACAGCGAGGGTTCGGCCGCCACGATGTCGGCTGGCCGCCTCACGGGCCAGCGGGCAGCATCACGACCGCCGGCATGACGCCCAGGCGTGTTTGTCTTCGCGGTCTTCACCCACCGGAAACCGGCCGGTGATGCTGGCTGCCGAGAACCGTAGGGGAGCTGGCGGCGGCATCCCGGTTTCGGTGGCATCCTGGCGCGGGCGCCAGCGTGCGTCCAGCGCAGGCACGCTCGCCGGCGCATCTGCCGACTGCAGCGTTTCGGTGGGTGTGGCCGGCTGGTCGGCGCCAGGTGTCGTGCCGGTCGGCCGGCGGGTTGCCTGGCAGTGCCGGTATCTGCAGTCCCGGGCATGCTGCTGACCGGCGGGCGATGGCCGGCCTCCTGTACAGGCGCGGGCTGAGTGGCAGCCCCCTGCCGTGCGGCCCCCTGCCCGGAGAGACCCGCGGGCGGCACCACTGTGCCGTGGCGCTCTGGCCCGCCCGGACATCTGGCCGGTGCAGCGGCAGCCCCGGGCCGCTGCAGCCCCCTGTGCCCGAAGCGGCCCCTGCCGCCTGATGGCCGGCAGCAGGTGCTGCCGAAGCAGCATCCCTGCGATGCAGCCCTGGCTGGGACGGCACATCGGCCTTCGCAGCACCTGCCTGCGCGGACTGCACCGGCTTTCGATGGCGCATCGGTCCGGGCGGACACACCGGCCTGCGCAGAAGCGCCAGCCTGGACGGAGCCGCCGGCAGGCTCTGGAGCACCCGGGCCGCCCCGGGCCGAAGCGGCAGCAGCATCACCCGCCCTTGCCGGCCGCGCTCATGGAGCCGCGGCGCCTGCCATTCGCCCCTGGCAGCGATACTGCACCCCACCTGCACCAGCTGATAAGCCCTCGGGCACCTTTGCAGGAAGGCCAGGCGCCGGCGCCGGTCGGGCTGACCGGCCTTGCGGGCGGCACTGACGGGCCGTCTGCAGGAAAAATGCCCAGCGCCACTGCCGAAGGTGAAGTCTCCTTCCACGAGCGGTAGGCCGAGGGGCGCGCTGCCGCCCGGGCATGCTGAGCTGCCTGCCACCTGCCCGGGCCGCAGGTGAGCAGTTTGCCGGAACGGAGATCATGCAGGCTGTTGGTCATGGCAACCGCCGTGAAATCTGTCGGGCGGGCCACATCGCTGCGCGAGGGTGGCTGCGTGGGGCACCGAAAGTACAGGACAGCAGCGGCGAGCAGGGCTCGCTCGAGAAGCAGCCGTCAGTGGGCAGTGGCATCAGGGCGCAACAGGCACATTCCGGATGATCCCCGCCATTAGTCTTGCAGCAGAACCCGTTTCCGCAAGTCAAACCCCTGCCCCACAGCCTGAAAAAGCGGCCAGCGACGCCATTTTTAAAATCCTGAAGCCTTTCTTTAAAGCGATGAAGCGATCTTTAACCCGGCAGTGACCGACTACCCCAGCCGTGGCCACCATCCGGGACAGTAACACGACACCCCCAGCCGTACCCTCATCCCGACAGCAACCGGTACCCCCGTCACGCCAATCCTGCAGTGAGCAGCAGCCGTGACCTCTGCCCGCTACAGTCGCCCCAACACCTTCGGCGCCCCATCTGTTCCTGTTCTATTCCTGTTCCTTCAGTGCCTGGGCGCCCAGCTCACCGCATTCCAGCGCCAGCTCACGCTCGGCGATGAAGGCGTTGTAGAGCGTGTCTTCGGTGAGGATGCCGGCGGCAGGGTCTGTTGGATGCGTCCGGCCTCATCGGCGCGTGTGCCGCGCCAGTCACCGTCGAAGTAATAGGACGCAGCGCCTGCAATCTGGTCCGGGCTGCCTGCCACTGCTGCTGGGCTGCTTCGAGCGCTGGCAGCATGGCTGCCTTGTCGTTAGTAGAGCGCCTCGAACTGGCGAATGCGGTCCAGTTCGGCCGCGGGAAGCATGTGCATGGGGGCTTCGCGGTCCCCTCCGGTACCAGCTTCCGGACGGGTTTCGTCACCAGCGGGCACGCTGGCGTCACCGGCAGTTCTATCGATCATGGGGAGGAGTACCAAGGGTCTTTCGCTGATGTTCCGGCGCCCGGTGGGCGGCTGCGCGAGTATACTGCCCCGAAACGTGTTGTGAACCCATTCACACCTGCGCAAGGGACCCTCTGCAAAAGTCCTGTAAAGCGCTTCAAGGCCAGGGCGGCATCCCGCAGCTCCATCAGGATCGCCAGTTGCCTGTGCCAGGCTGAATGTGCCTGTGGCCGATACGGCCGGTGGACGACCCGCTCGCCCGTGCAGGGACGAATGCATTCACGGCACGCTCCACACCCATTTCAAGGAGACTCTACACGACCCGCCGTATCGAGAAATTCGGCCTTCAGGTGTCAGCTCATGACTGTGATCGAGCAGGAAGCGCTGCCCGGTACTGGTTTAGCCTCCGACGCCTTCTGGCAGGGGCTGTCGTCCTGATTCACGATCTGGGCCCGAAAACCGTGCCCTGCTGACTAAACAGGACGAAATCCAGCAGCAGATCGACGCTGGCACATCGTGCCCACCCGGTCCCATCACCGACATGGCCGCTCACTGGGCCTTTTCTGACGGACATCGGCTATCTGTGCGCAGGGCCGGATTTTGCCATCGACACCCCCAATGTGGATCGATGCCATCGCGAAGGTGCCGCGCCCGCAGCGAGGTGCCGGTGATGAACGCCCGCTGCGCGCTCACGCCGCCAATGACATCCGCTGGGGCAGCCTGTAGCGACGCCCCTACGGCACCGACGCGCTGGGCAGCCTGCCCGCCGGCAGGGCTGACCCGTGCACGCGGTGCGCAGGTGATCGCCTGGGCCAAGCGCTTTCTGGATGAGGTGGCACCCCTGGCGCAGGGCAGCCATGCCGACGTGACCGCCTACGCGGTGGTCAATGGCCAGCTGCAGGCCACCACACCGGCCGGCACGACCGGGCTGAAGGATCCATCGCGCTGGCCGGCTACCAGACGCCGCAGCGCCCCTTCCGTGCTGCTCAGCCATCACCGGCTGCAGTACATCGACCTGCTATCGACTGCAACAGCCCGATCGGCAGGCCGACCCGGCCGGTGTGGCCGATATCGTGCTGGAAGCCGCCGTGTCCACCATCATGGACTGCGAGGATTCCATTGCCGCCGTCGATGGCGAGGACAAGGCCGCCGTCTACCGCAACTGGCTGGGCCTGATGAAGGGTGATCTGACCGAGGAAGTGTCCAAGGGCGGCAAACCTTCACTGCCGCAGCTCAACCCGGACCGCGTCTACACCACGCCCGACGGCAGGGGGCGAGCTGAGTTCGCAGGGCCGCTCACTGATGCTGATCCCGCATGAGGCAAACTGATGACCAACGCCCGGCCACGGACCGTGACGGCAACGAGGTGCCCGAGGGCATGATCGACGCCATGTGTACGGTGCTGATCGCCCTGCACGATCTGAAAAAGACCGGCGGTGCCCGCAACTCCACCCGTGGCTCGACCTCACCATCGTCGTACCGCCGAAGATGCACGGGCCGGAGGAAGTGGCCTTTGCCAACGAGATCTTCAACCACGTCGAGCAGGTGCTCGGCCTGCCGTGGCCAAATACGGTGAAGCTGGGCATCTGCGGACGAGGAGCGGCGCACCACCGTGAACCTGAAGGAAGCCATCCGGGCGGCGAAATCGCGCGTGGCCTTCATCAACACGGGCTTCCTGGACCGCACCGGCGACGAGATCCACACCTCGATGGAAGCCGGCCCGATGGTGCGCAAGGGCGACATGAAGACCCAGCCGTGGATTCTGGCCTACGAGGACAACAACGTCGACGTGGGGCTGGCCTGTGGCCTGCTCGGCATTGCACAGATCGGCAGCGCATGGGCCATGCCGGACCTGATGCATGCCATGCTGGAACAGAAGATCGGCCACCCCAAAGCCGGCGCCAACACCGCCTGGGTGCCCAGCCCGACGGCCGCCACGCTGCACGCCACCCACTATCACCAGGTGGACGTACTGGCCCGCCAGCAGGAGATTGCCGCAGGTGGCCCGCGCGCGAAACTGGACGACATCCCGACCGTGCCCGTGGCCGCCAGCCCGACTGGTCCGAAGCCGACCGCGGCAGGCCGAGGCTGGACAACAACGCGGGAATTCTGGGCTATGCGGTGCGCTGGGTGGACCAGGGCGTGGGCTGCCTCGAAGGTGCCGGACATCAACGACGTGCTCTGATGGCAGCCGCGCCACCTGCCGGATCTCCTCGGCACATGGCCAACTGGCTGCGTCACGGCGTGGCCAGCCGCGAGCAGGTGGAAGAAGACCGCTTCCCGGCGCATGGCCGCCGTGGTGGACCAAAGCGCAGAAGATGCGGGCGACCCGGCCTATCGCAACATGGCTACCTGAGTTCACCGGCGCATTGCCTTCCAGGCACGCTCTGCGATCTGCTGTTCAAGGGCTGCGCACAGCCGGCCGGCTACACCGAACCGGTGCCTGCACGCCCGGCGGCAGGAGCTGAAAGGCGTCGCTGCAGAAATAAGCCACGCGGCGGGCCAGATGGCCATTCCTTTCCCTGACGAGTCCAGCCCGTCTGCGGACAATTCGACGATGGCATGATCGCGTCATGGTCGCTGACAGTGAACCGGGGCAACCTCTCGCGGGTTGCCCCGGTTCGCTTTACCACGTGCGCCCAGCGTGAGGTAGCACTAGACTCTGCAGACACCCACATGCGAGGAATGGCCGCTGGAGTGGTCCAACGGATGAAACAGAATCAGAGTTACACGGCAATGACCAGTTCAGGACGGAGGCCGTCAGGATGTCCTGAACAGGGACTTTCGCAAGCCGAGGTCGCCGCCGAGCTGGGGGTTCCGAGAGGGGTCACTGGCCAACTGCGTGGTCAAGGCCAAGGAGCCGAGCACAAGCCATTCTCGGGTGTGGCCGAGGCCAGCGCGAGGAGCTGCTGCCGAGGTGGTGCGACTGCGCCGGGAGCTGGGCCCGTGCCGAGATGGAGCGAGATCGTAAAAAGGAGCCGCCGCGTACTTTGCAGAAGGAGTCCTACGAGGTACGCGTACGCTCCTGAAGGACGGGGTTCACGGCAGGGTGCTGTGACCGTGGCCTGTCGGGCGCAGGGTCTCTCGCGGCGGCATATTCGCCTGGCTCAGCGCCAGCGCCAGCGGGTCGGGCGACGAGCGCCTGCCGCGTTCGCTAAGCATCAGGCGGCTCACGAGGCGGGGCGCCAGACCCATGGCAGGTGCGACTGCGTGACCATGCGCTGTTGCGGCACAGGGACAAGAAGGTCCGGACGGGATCGTGTCCGGACGTCTGCGGCTGACGACCGGAGCCCGTGACTGCCGGCAGAAACGCTGCTTTCGCACGACCACGGACTCGGCACACACCTTGCCTGTGGCGCCCAATCTGCTGGCCCAGGGACTTTCAGTGCCGACGCATCGCGACAAGGTCTGGCTGACGGACATCACCTATGTGCGTACGGAGTGAAGGCTGGCTGCATTCTGGCTGGCGTGAAGGACGTGTTCACTCAGAGATCGTCGGCTACGCCATGTCGAAGCGCATGACACACGAGCTGACACTGAGGCCTCTGAACCGGGCGTGTCCGGTATGCCCGCCCCGAGCCCGGACCATCGCATCATTCCGATCGGGGAAGCCAGTACTGCGCAGTCGCTACCGTGAAAGACTTGATGCCCTGGGCATGCGGGTGTTGATGTCACGGCGGGGAAACCGCATGACAACGCGCCGATGGAGAGTTTCTGGGGATCACTCAAGAACGAGTTGTTGTCAACAGCGGCGTTTTCGCCACGCGTGCGCAGGCACGAGCGGCGATCACCGAGTGGACCGAGGTGTTCTACAACCGTCAGCGACTGCACAGTGCACTTGGCCACCAGTCGCCAGTGGCCTTCAGGCAATGCCTTCTTTGAACGGACTTCATTAAAAGCAACTGTCTGCGGTTGACAGTACACCTCACTGCCGTAAACACCTAACCCAACCTCTAAAAGATTCAGTAAACAAAAATAATAGCAAACACATAAAAACTTGCTTCTGCATTGACTCACTACCCTCTACTCGAAAACAGGAAAATCAAGAGAGAGCCTATGAAAATATCCAGAAAACACCCGTCCCGCCATACAAAATCCGCACCAGACATCTGCCACAAAATGCCAGTATCAACAAAATGTGTTTTGTAGTATCTCTGAAAAACATAACCCGCCCTCGATTTTGATAAACATGAATACTGTTTCCAGGCGAACCACTCAACCGAACCGGCTAGCTCCAGAGACAGCATCTCCGAGCAAAAGGGCCACAAACCCAGCAACCGAGTCACACGAGACAGCTACAGCCACGCTACCCCACATTGCCGCCGCACTCGCCCATCACGCCTACACCGCCCTGATGCGGTCGCGTTCGAATTCATGTCGTCACAGCGAACGCGTCATCCAGACGTTCGGCGAGCTGTTTGACCAGTCACAGCGCGTGCTACCTGGCTGCGACGCGCGGTCAAACCGGGATCACGCATCCTGCTTCCTCCAACAAATGACACATCTGTCCACCCGGCCTTTCATGGGCTGCCTGATGGCAGGCTGCATCGCTATCCCCATTCAGATCCCATTCCCAAAGCCAAACCGTGAAAAGACAGGGGCTGGGCACGTTTCAACGCCATCCTCAGACTCTGACGCCCTGATGCTGCTCGATGAGCGCAACCTCAACGCACTGGTCGGCATCTCTCGGGAACGGCTGCCCATTTCAGCTAGAACCTGCCGATGCAGCATCGAGGAATTCGCGAACACGACATCCGATGGCGCAGGGGACGTGGCACATCCCGACGGCGGCCTTTTGCAGTACACCCTCGGGTTTCAACCGCAGCACCGCGCGGCGTAGTCATTCCTGCAACCATGCCATCGTTCGCAACCAGCGCGACGTCGCAGTACCGCCATGCAGTCGTCGCAGACTCTACCGACGCACCGTCTCGTGGATCACCCTCTTTACATCACGACATGGGGGCTGTGTAGCTAGGACTTCTGCAGCCCATCACATGCGGGCAGGACCGGCGTACCCACCACGCCGAAACGCAGGATTTCACCACCTGCCCTGCAATCTGGCTGCGTGAAATCGAGCACCCATCATCACGTATTCAGCGCGGCGCCGAACTTTGCGTTTTCGCACTGCAGCGCGGCGCATTCCCCGATAAGAAGACCGCCAGCCGCGCTGGATCTCTCTTCGCTAACTGTAATCTGCCGGTGCAGAGCCCATCGTGCAGACGATATCAGCGTTCTTCCAGAGATTCTCATCCATGGGACAGGCCCGCCTTCTGCCCGCTACGGCATGGCACGGGCCACCTTGCGATAACGGGTCCTCGCATCGGCACCGCACTTTCGACAAAGCCGGTTTGCTGCGGCGCTGGGCGAACACCGTGTGGAAAACCACCACGGACACCACGGATGGCGGCTCCCGCTGCAGGTAGACGTGGCGTCTGCGTTAACGCAGCACCACGCGCACATCGTCGATCCGGCCACTCTACACGAGGACACCCGCAGGACGAAAGTGGGTGAAAATCGCCGAAATACAGCGCAGCGAAAGCGACGACTCACTGGAACAACACAGCAACAGCCGCAGCACGGACACGACCTGGAGCGCAACGGGCACTCCTGGCATATGTCCCGTCCACGGCGACCTGGGCTTCACCATGAAGGAGAACTCTTCACTGCGGAAGACGCAAGGATCTAATCATCGTCAACGGGGCTCACTCATTACCCACCAGGACATCGAAACGCACCTGCACTGGCTTCCAGCACGCGGATCTCGCCCGCTCTGCCACCGACGCGCAGCCTTCCGCAGCCGATTTTGGAGAAAGCGGCGTGGTACTGGTGGTTGAAGCCCCCGGCGGGTCGTTCTCGATGAAGCCGAGACACTACGCCAGGACATCATCCAGGCCGTCGCGTTCACCAGCTGATACTATCCGACGTGGTCATCGTCAACGTGGGCAGCGTTCCTCAAGACGTCATCCGGCAAGGTCCAGCGCCAGCAGTCTGCACAACTCTACCGGAGGGACAGTTCCAGCCGCCACGACGCCGCCTCCAGCCACAGACGCAGGCCGAGGCCGGCAGCCCTGCCTGAATCCCAGGAGCAACCACATCATGAATACTCACTTCATCGATTACCGCAGCATCAACGGGCGCATCCGTTCGTGCCTGGCCAAGACGCTGGAAATACCTTTCGAAGAAATCCGGAACGACGTGGACATCGGCGAGTATGGCGCCGACTCACTGGTCATGGCCCTAGTGGCCGGGGACATGAACGCCCACTTCGGCATCCCTGTTCCTTACGCCGAAGACATGGCCCACATTTCCACGGTGCGAGGATCTGAGTGAATTCTTTCTGCAATCGGCCCCAGAACCTTCCACAGTAGCCACATGGCTGAGGAGCTTTCCCATGCATACCCCTGCCCGTTCGACGACGCAGGACATTCACCTGCGAAACGCCCCGTCCGATCCCTGATGGAGGCGACCCCACACTCCATATCTTGACGCAGACCCTGGAGAACCTCCTGTTCGAGGTGCCCTATACGAGCATAAGCCAATTCTACAAGGTATTCGAGAACCAGACCCCACCAGAGCGTTTTCGTCGTATCCTGCGTGTGGCAGAGCTACCTGCTGGGCGACAGGCGTCTCGCGAGGCGGGTCTGCGACTGCAAACGACCCTATTTTGAATGACCGTCTCATCGCCCTGTTTGCACCCAGGGCCGCCGACGATTCCTGCTGGACCCGTACCGCTGCACCGGGTTCCGATCAACCGTCCAGGACGGAGAGAAATTGAACGCGAGACGCTTCGAGGTGCCTGCCTATCCCAACAGCGCGATGACGTGGCACCACACGCAGTGCAAAACTGGTAGTCGATGCCCACGGCACGAACATCAACCCGTTTCTATACCGCCACAGCCCCGAGCGGCGACATGCCGGTCGTGCACGCGCTCTTCAACCTGAACACCGAAAACCAGGCGACGGCAACAAGCCACCCGAGTGTGACTTTCTGACGCCCCTGCTCTATCACGCGAACAGAACAACCTCGTCCATCCGGGTAATCCTGCGGGATGCGCTGGAGATGTCCGAACTGATCTACCCCATCGCACTGCTGCACGGCCAACCGGTCCACGTGATCACCTGCTGGTCAGAAACAATCAGGGGGCAGTTCAACCGCCGATGAAGCGGGGTTTTGAGGCCAGCGGTCCGGATGGGAGACTCCCGGTTGTACAGCCGACGATCTGCAAAACCCTTCGTGCTCGATGGCGTGAACATCTATGAGCGCATACCCAAACGTGCATCGACTACGCCCCTACCGAATACGAAACGACTAAACGCCCGCACCACAGCAATGGCGAGCAGTCATCGCAGACCGCAAACCAGGCCTCCGCAGTGACGAACTTGACACCAACCACACGCATGAGGGAGAAGGATGGCGGATAAACACTTTTCATCGCCGGCACCATGCGAGGATCCCGCCGGGACAACATCGACGTCGACCAGACATACCGAGGGAGATCGAGCATTATCCACGAACTAACTTTCCGATGCCACCGTGCACCGTCCGGGCCGACTGATGAAGCAGAAACTCGCCTCGCAGGAAGCCGGCATCCGATGTTCTGCATACACTGACGGACCACCACGGTCAACCCACCAGCGCTGCCTGCATCGATTCAGCCCTGACCGCCTGTTTTTCGCGAGCTGACGGATCTGGCCGGCCAATGCGATGTATGCATCGCCTCGTCGCCCAACCACCAGGCAAGCATGGGCACAGCAATAGAAATATACAGTGCCTGGCAACAGGGCAGGACGGTTATCGCCGTCACGGACTGGTGCGCAACCTTGCCATGTTGTCCTGCACGCATATCGTCCGAAATTTCGAGATCTGCGCACCCTGCTGCTCGACATGCGGGATCAGCCTTCGGATAAGCATTCATTCGCCAACGCCGGTTTGTCCGGTATCAAGGAGATACTTGCACGCATGAGATTCGACACTCGCTCCTTCCTGGAGCCCACTATCGCATCGCCTCGTGGATTACCAAAACGCCAGTACGGCAAGACCATCGCCCGATGCGCGTGATCTACTCACGAAAGCCATCTCGCTGAAAATAGCTGGCAGCATCGACAAGTTCCAGCGCAGTCGCATGCGCATCCCCGACGACCTGAGACTGCTGATCAAGGCCAGCGCTCGATGTACAACGGATGCGCCTTTCGTCAGGATCTCGCCCTTGCCCAGGCCCTTCAACAGCGTATCGGTCCGGAACGCTTCACACTCTTTCGGAGATCGACAACGAGGCGGCACCATTTTCTGCTGCCGCAAAGGGCTGCCCTGCGTCTGGTTAGAGGTACGCCACAGAACGTGCCGTGTCGCAGCGCACGTTCGAGAATCTCGGAACAGTATTTCACGGAAGAGCAGATCGTGGACATCGTCATTGCCAATGGCTTCGAGCAGATGTTCAACGCGTGGAACATTCCATTCGAGATCGAATCGAGACCACCTGGCCAGTCTTCAGAACAAAAGAGGCTGATATGACGGATAGCGAACATAACAACTCCATCATTCAAGAGGGACATCCAACATGAATATTCTGGGGAATCATCGGCATTCTGCTACTGCCTATCTGGCCTTCGTCATGCACAGAATGGGGTTCTACCGTCGCCTTTTTCTGGCACTGCGCCCCCATCGCGCTGGAGCGCATTCCCTGTCGAGTCCGCCCCGACGCCACGGTGATATCAGAATTTTCTGAAACGGATGACCCCGTCCTGTGGCACGTCCCACACCGGACGTTACCGACGATTTCATGGATGACCGCTCGCGAGATCGACGAAACGCCGGCTATCTGGGTGCTGTTCATGCAGCAAATGGGGCTGCATTACGGAGACCGGGTCGCCGTCGTCAAGAAAAACCACTTCGACATGCATGTCATCATGCGGTGCGCCATTCGTGGCGGCGGCGTGGCCTGCCCGGCTCAACTCCCGATTTTGCGGCCGACAAACTCGACCCCTATCTGGTCAGCATCGGTGCAAGGATCATGGTCACCGATACGCCCACCATCACTCGCCTGATTGAAGGAAAAAGCTGGTGTCATGGCTATCACCATGTAGTGATGGCCGAAAGCGCGCCCAGAAGCCAACGCCCGCGAGGACCTGCAGTCATCTCTACAGCCATACTCGTCGTTCAAATCGGTCTCGTGGATCGAGGAAGCACTGGCGAAGGTAGCAAACCGATGCAGCCCCTGTTCCCCTGCAAGCCCCAGGACCCCATCTACCTGACCCATTCCTCGGGTACCACCGATTTCAAGGCTCATTCTTCCAACGAGGGTCAGAGCCACGTCGCACGCGGCATGGTGATCTACAGTGCCGTCACACCCAGGGACCGTAGATCTAGCGTACTCGTTCCTTTCAATCACCAAGCCTGCGTCACGACCCTGAACTCGGCCCTGATCTTCGGCATGAATACCTACTGGGCCTCCGACATCCGTTTTCCAGTTCGACCTGAAACGCGCGCGCTGGAGCGACTCTCCCAGGGCTGTTTTGCCGCCTTCTTCAGCTCCTCCCATATGCCTACATCCAGATGGCAGGCGAAGACATGGATCGCCATGACCTCAGTTCCATGAAAATCTGGGGCTGCACAGCCGATGCGGCACATGAGGCCTTTCAACGCAAGTTTGTTCAGGGTCGTACGCTTTTTCGCAACATCGGCCTGCCTATTCCGGGCTCCATGTTCGTGGACTCACAAGGATCGAGCGAGGTAGGAACCCCCACGGTCATGCGCACATCACCACGTTGTTACCAGGAAATTGACCGTCGCGTCGGCTGCTCATGGCTCCGTACCCTTCGGGCCGATTTCGCGGGTGCTTCGCGAAGACGGGAAACGGGCACGCCGCGGAGAGATCGGTCGGCTCTACGTGCGAGGCAAAACCGTTTCTGCCTGGCTACTGAACAACCACGAAAAACCTATGCCCGGTACACGGGTGACTGGTTCTTCGATGGTGATGTGGTCAAGCAGCTGCCTGACGGAAACCTGGTGCAGCTTGACCGCGAAGTGGACGTGATCCATGGCCGTGATGGCGACACTCCTAGCCTGCCCATGGAAGAGATCATCTGCTGCACCCGGCCATCTACGACTGCTGCGTCTACGGCGCCCGCCAGGAAGACGGCAGTCAGTCACCGGCTGTGGCCGTTGCCAGCTTCGCGAGGGTTTCCAGATCACCGGCACCACCCTGGATGCGGGAACTCAATGCCACTGCCGCCACACGACAGCCAGCTCTGTTCATTTGGATGTCATTGCTATGACGAGTTTCCGCTTTCCGGCTTTTTACCGGCAAGACCCTCCACGTACCTTCCGTGACCGCACCGAATCTGGTGAAGTCATCGAGGCCAACCGCCCCATCTTCGTTCATTGATGCAGGAAAGTAACACCGAGGGTTCTCATCCTACGGCATTTTTCCTGTTTCCCACCCTTTTGCGCTGGCAGCTGTCCTCCCTTCGGCTGCCAGCGTTTCTTTTGATTTCCGCACAGCATTCACACGCTGGAGAATGCCCTGACTGACAGGACGGCGCGTTCAGTTGCCCCTGCACCAGCCCGGCAATGGCGGCAAGGCGCGGCGATCCTGCATGCGTGGCAAACGGATCGGGGGTACCGCAGGACGAAAGCTTGACGATCACCAGCTCGGCAGCCGGATTAACATGGATGTGCTGGCCACTGAAACCCTTGGCCTCGAAAGTACTGCATCCTCGCTCGATGCGACACCCACCAGAAGTCATGGTGCGAATACCCCGTCCACCGGCTGCCATCGACTGGCCTGCACGGCGCCTCGCGGCTGCCACCCTGTCGGATGCTCACCGTACCTGGCTGCAGGGATCTGTTGCCCATTGTAACGTCCCTCCAGCCGAAGAACCTCACCCAGACGTCCCAGGTCCCGCAGGAGCTGCCTGCCCCATGCCAGCGGCTGCGCCCCCGATCCCATCCTGCAGCACATAGCCATTCGTCTCGGCCCCATGCGCTGCCAGATCCGTTCGGACAGCAGCTCGGCATAAGACTGTCGTCACCTTCCCATCACGCGAATGATCGCATCAGTATCGACGGACTTGTAACGGAAAACCCGCCCATGCTCGCCGGCTCGACAGGGTTTCATCCCTCGACATCCCCTGTAGCCTTCGGTGCAGGAATCATGCCGGCTCGCAATCAAATAATGTATGACGCCCGGCGTCTCGACCGTCCACGCCCTCTTTCATAGCCAATGGCCGTCGTCGCGTCCAGAGTTTCCTGCCGGTGGCATCTTCCCAGGCACCGCCCTGCATGTCCGAGATAATGGGAGATGCGGGAGCCGACGCATCCAGCGTGCCTTCCTGACAAGATCGGCCGCCACCAGTCCAGCCGGACTTTCCTACGGACCAGGCGCATGCGGCTGCTGTTGCCACCCATCGCCCCGTCATGGAATTCATAGGCGATTTTGCCCCGGTGCAGCACCAGCAGGCCATCGGTCGCCGTGTCGTTCATCCAGTCCTTAACACTGATAGAACCGGAATCTCCTGTGGGAATGCGTACGGCCTCCATGTTTTCTGAGGGCCCGCGGCAGTTCTGATACAGCATGTCGGGGAACGACGGTATGCGGGAAAAAGCTTTCCAGCGCCAGATTGACGTGGCGGTCATTGTCGAGCTGCAGGATATCGGCCAGCGATGGCGATGAGTCTGTCCTGACTGGGCCCCCTCCCTTTCTGGCCTGGCGCTGCGCTGCGCGCTGTGCGGCAGCCTTGATGATCTGCTGGACAGCCTGTTGCTGTGCCTGGTCCAGTTTTGGCAGAGGAGTCTGCGTGTCATTCGTTTTGGGCAGCAGCGCTCTGGAGGACCGGCGTAACAATACCGATGGCGGCACCTGATGAAATGCCTGCCGCGCAGCCTCCAGGCTGTCTCGCGCAGAAACCTGCGCTGCAATCTCAGAAGCGGCCTGAACGGTTCCCGCCAGGCTGCTGGCCAGCAGCAATGCCAGAATCAGCCGGGGTGATTTTGGAGCAAATATCACGCAATACCTCCCGCGCACAACGCGCGTCTCAGTGCTGCATGATGCCGTGCGCGGCAGGCATGATCATGTTGGCAGAGCCGTTCCTGGACACGCCGGCCCATGAACGGGTTCCACTACGTTTTCCCTGCAGCGTCCAGCGGATATTTCGCGGGGTTTTTGCAGAATTGAACAGATCTCACGACATACGGGTATCGCAGCACCTTCGCAGCCCCCTGCAACGGCACGGCGTCATGCCGGGTTGTAGGAGCGGCACAGCCCACATGCTCGTCCGGATGACAATGACTGAAAAATGGCTGACACCCTGCCTCCGGCACAGCTTGTCAGCCAGGAACCTCCGCACCAGACAGGCTGGCGCAGAATCAAAGCGACCCCCTGATTATAAAAGTAGCACCTCCCGTTTTTATATATCCAGTATTTTTCAATTCCGAGAAGGGATTTTCATACGGCAGGATTTACCACAGTTGCATGCATCACCGCCCCCCGTCCTCGTCGCAGCAGGTTGTGATGCGCCGCATCGCACTGGGCCAGCACATCGTTGACCAGGGTGGCGGCGCTGACGGGCGACGGATCCATGAACGGCTGGTCCAGGGCCGAGCCGTCCGTGTCGGTCACGTCCGGCGAGCCGACCGGCCCGTTGCCCGGCAGCACGTCCACGAACTCCAGCCAGTGCGGCAGCTTGTAGTGCGCCAGGTTGTCGCCCAGATAGTCCATCAGGCGCCGGTGCATCTTCTCGTCCGGCACCTCGCCATGCTTGAGCACCACCAGCGCCTTCGGCCGGATCAGCCCCTCCCTTCAGGGGCACCGATCACCTTCACTCGGCCACGGCGTCGTGGGCCGCCAGCACGCCGGCAATCTCGGCCGGTGACACGAACTGCCCGGAAATCTTCAGCAGATCGTCCGAACGGCCGGCATAGTGATAGAACCCGTCGGCATCCCGCCAGAAGCGGTCGCCGGTCTTGACCCACGGCCCCAGAAACACGTCGCGGGTCTGCTGTCGCTGGTTCCAGTAGCCCAGCGCCGCCGTCGGTCCGTTGACCAGCAGCGTGCCCACCTCGGCCATCGGGCACGTCGACGTTCTGTTCGTCCACCAGCCGCATGCGAAAAACCCGGCACCGGCTTGCCCGACCGTGCCGTTCCCTGCTTTTCCCTGCGGCGCGCTGACAGGTAGATGTGCAGCATCTCGGTGGCACTGCAAGCCGTTGAGCACCCGCACGCCCAGCTCGCTGCTCGAAGCGCCGCTGCAGGCTGGCCGACAGGGCATCGCCGGCTCGAGCACGCACAGGCGCAGCGACACGTCGCTGGCCTGCGGGCATTCGGCGTCGGCCAGCAGCGCGGAGAACGCCGCCGGCACCCCTGAACAGCACCGTGGGCCGCGCGCCCACCACCTTGGCCGGCGCCACGCCGGTCAGGTAGCGGATCAGGTCCTTGATGGTGCGGCGGCCGGACTGAGCGACGCCATGGCCCCGGCCACCATCGGGAAGATCAGCGAGTTGCACAGCCCGTAGGCACTGTAGAGCGACGCCACCGACAGGATGCGGTCGCGCGTGCTGATGCCCAGCACGCCCTGCGCATACAGCTCGTCCATCTGCACCAGGCTGGCGTGACAATGGATGGTGGCCCGCGGGTGGCCGTCGATGCCGGACGAATACAGCCAGAAGCAGGGTTCGTCGCTGAGGGTATCGATGGTGTCGCGGTAGTCGTCCTCGGCACCGGCTTCCAGAATGGCGCCGATGTCGCCGCCATCGGCCAGCGGCGCTTCCGAGATCAGCAGCCGCGACAGCGTGGGGATGGAATTGTGCAGCCCGTCGAAGGCGGCGATAGGCCGAGCGCGACACGAAGAGCGCCTTGGCACGCGCGAGTCGCGCAGCATGTAGTCGTAATCGTGCTTGGACAGGCCTGTATTGACGCAGACCGGCACCACCGGCCTTGATGGCCCCCAGGAAGATGGTGGGCCAGTCGATGTTGTCGTTCAGGCAGAGCATGATGCGGTCTTCGCGCCCCCACCCCGATGGAGTGCAGGCCACGCGCAAAATGGTCCACCCGCCGGGCCAGCTCGCCGTAGGTGATGGCCACCCGCTCGTCGACGAACACCACCTGGTCGGCCCGGCCGGCCTGCAGGTTGCGCTGCAGCAGGTCGTGGGCAGCGTTGTAGTCGCGCGGAATGCTCGAGAGCACCACCTCGGCGGTGTCTTCGGGTGTGGGGTCTTGTCGTCCATCACGGGGCTCCCTGGTTCCCTGAAGGTCAATGCGTATTATGAACGCTCCTCCGGCTCGCCCGGCCCGTTTCAGGTCACACCATCCAGCCCTTTGCTGATCATGTTCCCGGTGAACACGGCCGGCACGAAAGCCGAAGATGGCCAGCAGCTATTCGATTTTTCTCGTTGTAATCCTCAGAAACCTGCTCCTTTCATGCCCGCAGGCGCATCTGGCATGATAGTTGCGCACATACAGCGCAACGAGAATGACAAGCGAGACCACCAGAAAGAACAGCCTACCCGAGGATGTGACGCCTCCTTCCTGTGGCTGTAGAACAGCAGCCAGAGGAAAAAGGCATTGGTGACGACGGAAAGGAAGATGATGGTGTACATGACAGTTTCGTGAATCGGCAACGTGGGGAGCGCATGCGCCCATGACACGCCAGGCCCGCCGCTGCCGCCTCCGACAGGCATCTGCCCTGTCAGGCCGCCGCCCGTGTGAGCCGGTCTCGCACGGCCCGCCATTCGGGCGTATCGCGGCATCTCCACCAGAATGGTCTGCACGCCGAGCGCGTCGAGCTGGTGCAGCGTGTCGTACAGATGGCGGGCGGCCGTTGCGGCATCGGCGGGCTGGACGGCGCCAGAAGGCACCCGCCCTTTCCGGCGGGGGGCTGGCGGGTCCAGAGCGCAACGGGCAGCCCGGGTCGCAGGTCGACCGGCAATGCGGGCGGTGTACCAAAACCGGCCGGCTCTCCGGCCAGTGCCTGCATGCCCGCTTCCGACCAGAATGGAGCATCCGGACGAACCCTCTTCACCCCGACACCCGGCGCATCCGCCCTCGCGTGCCCAGTCCCGGTATAGCGCCTGCACGGCTGAGGCCGGCGGCAGACGTACGGGCACCGATGGCGCAGTAGTCGACGGCAGCGCCCCGGCACGCGCGGGCATCGGCCTCGGCCGTGGCCTGCATCGGCTCGCCGCGCACCGGCACACCCAGACAGTCGGACAGCGCCTCGCAGGCTGATGCCCCCGGGCGCAGCAGCACCGGCTGCCCGCGCGACAGATCGACGATGGTCGATTCGACCCCACCGCCGATGGCCCGCCATCCGAGCACCAGAAGCGGCAGCGCCTCACCCAGCCTGCTCGCGCACGTGCGCGGCCCGGCTGGGACCGATCCGCCTCGAAACGGTTGGCCGACAGCCGCCAGCACCGGTGATGCCCACCGGCGCCAGCGCCTGCATCCAGCTGCGCAAACTACCGCGCGCGACGACACCCTGCAGCGCAATGGTGTCCCGCCCGGCACTCGGCAAGGGCGGCGCCCGGGCCGCGGCGCGGGCAGCACCAGTGTCAGCGGCCTGGCCAGAAGGCAGCGGCCAGCCGCTGGGCCTGCGGCGACCAGACCGCCCAGCGGGCTGCAGCCTCGGCACTGGCCACGTGCACGATCAGCGGGTGATCGGCCGGCCGGCCCTGATGCGGTAGATGCCGCCACGGCGCCGGCATCGGCCGCATTGGCCGCCAGCCCGTAGACCGTCCCGGTGGGCAGGCCGATGACACCGCCCGCCTGCAGCAGGCGTACCGCCTGGGCCAGATCGGCCTCGCCCACATGAGCAGCCCCGGCGACAGGCGCAGACGCTGCGGCGAACGAAGAAGCCGACCCGGTTGCCCTTCCGGTGCCGCAGACCGCGTTTCATCATGCCCACACCTCCGGAACTCCGCCTCACTCCCTTCAGCGGCTGGGCTACCAGCGCCTACCGTTTCGGCCTTGCCGTGTACCGCGGGCCACCGTCGTGGCCGTGATGTTCACATGCCCCATCTTGCGGCCACCGGCACTCATCCTTGCCGTACAGGGTGCAGGTGCGCACCGGGCACCGCCAGCACGGCCAGTCGGGTTCGATCTTCGCGGACGGGTCCGCGCATGCCCTCACGCGGCAGCCGACCTGTAGGGCCTGCGGTGGGCGCCGCTTCAGTGCATCCCCAGAATGTTCAGCATGATCACCGGCCGCGTATGCCGGGTATCGCCCAGCGGCGGCCCGGCCATCACCCGCGCCTGCGTTGCTCGAACTGGCTGCAGCCGCCGCATCCAGCGTCCAGTGGCCGGAATTGTGCGGGCGCGGTGCCATCCGTTGGCCAGCAGCCGGCCATCCTTCAGGATGAAGAATTCCACGCACAGCACGCCGTGATAATCGAGCCGGGAGGCAATGGCCGTAGCCAGCTCTCGCTGGCCCTGCGGGCCAGGGCGGGCGTGACCGGTTCGGGCGCCGGCACCCGTCACGTCACCGCCAGAATGCCGTTGCGGTGCTCGTTGGCCGCCACCGGATAGACCGCCACCTGCCATCGGAACCCCGCGCCAGCAGCACCGACACCTGGCCGCCAGATCCACCTGCTCTTCCAGCACGCAGACGGGCGGGCGCCCACCGGCGGCCTCCGTGAAGCGCTGGAAAGCTGCCCGTGCCTCCTGCAGGCTGGCCACACGGGCCTGACCCTTGCCGTCACTAGCCCGACGCGCCACCTTCAGGATGCCCGGGAACAGATGCCCGGCAGGCCCTCCACGTCCTCGTGCGTCATCACCACACGATAGTCGGCCACCGGGCACACCGGCCTCGACGAAGAACGCCTCTCGACCACCCGGTCCCTGCGCCGTAGCACCGGGAAGCGCGCCGCAGGCTGCCACCCGCGTCAATGCGGCCAGCCGCTCCAGCGCCGCCGCCGGCACGTTCTCGAACTCGGTGGTCACGGCCTGGCACAGCTCGCCCAGCTCCCGCAGCGCTGCCTCGTCCAGATAGGGCAGCACAGATGTGGCGGTCAGCCACCCGGGAGGCAATGCCGTCCAGCTCGGGATCGAGCACGCACACCCGGTAGCCCAGCAGCTGCGCGGCCTGGCAGAACATCCGCCCAGCTGGCCGCCCCCAGCACCCCAGCCAGCTGCCCGGCGGCAGGGGCTCCCAGGCGGGCTGCAGCGCCTCCACGGCCTGTGCCGGCTCGTGGAAAAAGCCCCTTGAAGGCCGGGCCCGCGGCCCCTTTTCTTTCAGTGTCCATCAGAAATTCCAGTATCCCCGGCACCCGCCGGTTGCAGCCCCGCCACGGGGAAGGATGATCCGCACGCGGGACGCCAGCGGCAATGGCTACGAACATCCCTGCTCCGGTGAGGGCATGCCCTGCAGGGCCGGACACGGGCTGCCGCGACTCAGGGCAGCTCCATCTGCCGGGCGGCCTCGGGTCTGGCTGCGGCGATAGGCATTGAGCGCCGTGGCCAGATCGGCATCGCCCAGCGCCAGCTGCGCCACGGCAAACAGCGCCGCATTGACCGCCCCCGATTCACCGATGGCGAAAGTAGCCACCGGCACCCCGCGCGGCATCTGCACGATGGACAGCAGCGAATCCTGTCCGTGCGGGTGACGGCTGGGCACGGGCACTCCCAGCACCGGCACCGTGGTCTTGGCCGCCAGCATGCCCGGCAGATGGGCGGCCCCACCAGCCCCGGCGATGATCGCCTGCAGCCCGCGCGGGCCTGCCTCCTCGGCATAGGCAAACATGTCGTCGGGCATGCGGTGCGCCGACACCACCCGGTATTCATGCGGAATGCCGAACTGCTTGAGCACATGCACCGCGTGCTGCATCACATCCCAGTCGGAACTGTTGCCCATCACCACGCCCCACCACGGGCGGCACCTGGGTATTCGGAGGCTGAATGATCGAGTTAGGGGTTCATTTCGGACAGAACATTGAACAGCGCGCAAGGACGACGCTGGCTGGACCCTGCGCCATGGCATCACCGACGGCAAGCTGGCGCGCACGGACGCACGCGTCCACGCGCCGGTCCCGGTACGCTTACAGCGACTGAGCCGGTCAGCCGTTCAGGCTTCGCGATAGCGGTTGCTGGTGGCCTCGATGACCGTCATCGGCAGCGGCGGCAGCGGCGGTTCGCGGTCCCAGGTCTTGACCGTGTCGAGGTAGTCGCGCACGAACTCGCTTGTCGAAGCTGGGCGGCGAGATGCCCGGACGGTACTGGTCCACCGGCCAGAAGCGGGAGGAATCGGCGTGAGGATCTCGTCCATCAGCACCAGCTGGTCATTGTCGTCCAGGCCGAACTCGAACTTGGTGTCGGCAATGATGATGCGCGCGTAGCCGCATACTCGCTGGCCTCGCGGTAGAGCTGCAGACTGACGGCCCGGATCTGCTCGGCCAGGTCGGGGCCGATGCGGGTGACCATCTCGTCAAACGAAATGTTCTCGTCGTGCTGGCCCAGATCGGCCTTGGCAGCCGGCGTGAAGATGGGGCATCGAGCTGCTCGGCCTGCGCAATGCCCGGCGGCAGCGCAATGCCCGAGACGCTGCCCTGGGCCCGATACTCCTTGTAGCCCGACCCACCAGATAGCCGCGTACCACGGCCTCGATCAGGACGGGCTTCAGACGCCTGACCAGCATGGAGCGTCCGGCCACCAGCGGCACCTCGTCGGCTGCACCACCGATCTCGGGTGCCCTCGCCGGTGAGGTGGTTGGGCACCACGTGCTTCAGGCGGTCGAACCAGAAGAGCGCCAGCGTGTTGAGCACCCGGCCCTTGCTCGGGAAATGGGTTCGGCCATGATCACGTCGAAGGCCGAAAGCCGGTCGGAGGTCACCATCAGCGAGGCGATCGTCGCCCACCGCGTAGTTGTCCCGTACCCTTGCCGCTGCCCAGCAGGGGAGCGAATGCAGGCGCGGGGAGTTGAGGCAGAAACCATGGCGTACGGAAGCTCCTTCGTGCGGACGGGATTCGGACGGCACCGGCACACGGGACCGGCTGGCCAGCAGGCGCATTGGCACCCGCCGACCCGACAACCCAGAAGAATAACAGCTCGCGATCCGGCACAGTAAACTCAAACCCGAAAAACATCCCCTGCACCCGCAGGGAAGCATTCCGATATTTGCCCACGACATGCAAGACCATCGCGCCCGGACACATACCCACCCGCCCTGCCCTTGCCACCCTCGCCTGCGCCCTGCTGCTGGCCACCCGGCGCTGACCCAGGCCCAGATCAAGACCCAGCCCGACGGCCGCTGGCGGCAGATCCTGGGCGCCGGCGCCTCCTCTGCGGACGGCAACAGCAACCTGAGCAGCATGAATGCGCACTACGAGGCCGCCCGCCAGACACGGCACCACTATCGGTGGGCCTGCGCGCCCAGGCGCTCTACAACACCAGTGACCACAAGACCAGCGCGCACAACACCAATCTGGAGATCAACGGCAAGCGCAACCTGAACGAGCGTCACTACATCTTTGCCAATGGCACGTGGTTTCGCGACCGCATCGCCAATCTGGAACACCGGCTGTCGGCGAGCCACGGGCCGTTATCAGGGTGACGACCACGCCGCACGACGACTGGAGCCTGTTTGCGCGGTATTGGTTATTCGGAAGACCGCTATGCGGTCCCGACCATCGTGGCGGACCAGCTGCGCAAGCGTTATGGCCGTGCCGAGCTGACGCTGGGGACGGAGTCGCATCATCAGCTGACGGCGACGACGACGGCGCACCAGCGGCTGGTGTTCTATCCGGCGCTGAACCGCAATCATGACCGGCGGGCGGAGTTTGCGGCGGACCTGAGTGTGTCGATCACGGAGCGTCTGGCGCTGACCGTGGCCACCGAGTTCCGTTACAACAGCGATCCGGGGACGAACGTTCACAAGCTGGACCGGCGGCTGATCACGGGGGTGACCTGGAAGCTGACGGATTGAGGGTGCCTGGTCTTTCGAAGGACTGCCCTGTCCTGCGAAAGACGCCCCCGGGACGGGGTACCTTCATGGAAGACGACGCTGGTGGGAATCTCCATTCATGGAAGACGGCTCCGGGTGGAGATCTCCACTCATTAAAGACGACTTCAGGCGGGGCGGCACGGGGAGCCGGGGTTTTGGCCAGCCAGATCCGGCATGATTGCTGCCCCCAGTCACTCCATGATCCGGAGGGTGATGTCACCGGACTCTGAAGGCGAGCCCCAGTTATCGCCGATAGAGGCCAGGCTGGACTCGATCCAGCCATCCGTAACGTGGATGCCGAGACCTGTCGCATGGACGTTGAGGACAAGGCGGCAGAGCCGCAGAAGTCCTAATGGCTGGAGAGGCACGGCAATACTGGTCATGCGCACCCCAAGGGGTTTTCCTCCGGGCTGGGTTCCTCCCGCTCTGACAAGCGCCCCGGAGCGATGCCACTGGGCGATTTCGCGGTACGCGTGAAACGATTTTTCGACAGTCGGGCGCAGCCCCGACTGTCGGAAAGGTTTTGGCTGAGGTTGCTGACCAGACGCAGGTCGGGCAACAAAGCTCAGCGGCTAGCCGCAGCATACGTCCGCGCGTGCCACAACGAAGTCGTCACCTCCCCAACCGTGGACGCCACAACAAAAGTCGCCTCCACCAAACGGCACCCAACAAAACAGTTGCCCCTGTTTCCCGCGCCCAACACCCCTGCCGCCACCCGGCAGCCCCCAGCGCCCGCCCGGAACATCCCCCTCAAGTCCGGCCTCACCCTGCGCACAATCGGCGCCAGCAAAGCCCCTGCACCCTGCGTGCAGCCCCATCTGACGCCAACGGCGCCCAACGTGCGCACAACGCAGCCCATGGCCATCCTCTCCCTGCCCTCGACAGCCTCTCGCATCATCCGCCAGAGACACCGGCCTGTACCGCGAACTCGACGTGCTGGAGCGCCTGCAGGAGAGCCTGCCCGCCGGCTACGACATCTTTCACAGCGTCGCCTGGCACTCCATCGAAAACGGCCAGGACCGCCACGGCGAAATCGACATCGTCGTGCTCGGCCCCACCGGCACACCTGCCGCTCATGGAGATCAAATCCGGCGGCGTCCAGCTGCGCGACGGCGAACTCTTCAAGCTCTACGCCAGCCGCGAACACGACGTGCGCCGCCAGCTGGCCAGTCCAGCGCCGCCGCCCTGCTGCACCGCCCGAGCGAAGCTGGCCGCACGCCTTCGTCAGCCACCGCCTGGTGCTGCCCGACTACCGCCTGCAGGACGACGACATCATCTCCCTGTCCCGCGACCGCATCATCGACGCCGCCGACTTCCCGTTCCTCGGCGCCCGCGTGCAGGAACCGATGCGCCATGGCGACTCGCAGAGCGACGTGGAATCTGCTGCGGCGCTTCCTGTCCAACGAATTCCGCGTCTCAGTCGACCTCTCGGCGCTGGACGAACAGCTGCAGCGCACCACCCAGCGACTGGCCGAAGGACTGGCCACCTGTGCCCCGCATCCATGCACCCAACGGCCTGATCCGCGTGCAGGCCACCGCCGGCTCGGGCAAGACCCAGCTGGCCCTGCGACTGCTGGGCGATTCGGTCAACAGCGGCGGCCGGGCGCTCTACGTATGCTTCAACCGGTCACTGGCCGACCACATCAGCCGGCTGGCCCCAACCTCGGCCGACGTGACCAGCTTCTCCGAGCTGTGCGTGACCCACTACCGCGCAACTACGGCGAACCGGACTTTGCCGCCCCCGACAACTTCGACCTGCTGGCCCGCGTCTACTGCGAGGCTGCCGACGAATGGAAGCCCACCTACGACCTGATCGTCATCGACGAGGGGCAGGACTTCCAGCCCGCCTGGGTGGAGAGCCTGCTGCCGCAGCTCAAGGGCTCCGGCCAGCCTCACCTGCTCGAAGACGACGCCCAGCGCTCTACGAACGCGCCCGCTTCGACCCGCCGACGCCGTGACGCCGACCTGCAACGACAAACCTCCGCAGCCCCGCATGGTCTCGCGAAGTGATCAACGCCCTGCGCCTGTCCGATCAGGCCATCACCCCGCGCAGCCCCTACGCCGGTGAACTGGCCGGCATTTCGCGTCTACCAGAACGAAAAGGGCCTGATCCGCGAAAACCGCCGAGGCCGTGCGCAGCCTGCTGCAGCGCGGCATCGCCATGAAGGACATCAGTGGTGCTGGAGCGGGCGGACCGCTTCGAATCGACCATCCTGCACACCCGCTGGCTGGGGCCCTTCGAAACCCGCCGCTTCAGTGGCGACTACACGCCCGACGGCGACCCGATCTGACCCACGGCGACGTGCTGGTCGAGACCATCCACCGCTTCAAGCGGCCGCAGGCGCCGCCGGCGTGGTGATCACCGAGCTGGACTTCCCCGAAACCCTGACCGAGCGCGAGCGCCGCGCCCTGTTCGTCGGCATGACCCGCCTCGAACCCGCCGTGGAGCTGGTACTGACCCCCGGCCGCCGAGCACCGCCTGGCCTCGCAGCTGGCGGAGCAGTAAGGCGACGTCAGACACCGACGGCGGAGAACCGGCAACGTCCGTCACTGGCAGTGCTGCCTTCCGGGGCTTCCATATGCATCAACCGCGTACCGACAGGCGCACACCCGCCATTCCGGTCTCCACGGCGAAACCACGAAAAGATCAGCCGTGATCCAGTCATCCGCCCGGCGTTCTCTGCGCGTGGCAGCGGCCGCGTGCCCACGCAGGCCGCCCCGGCCACGAAGACCAGCGCCACCCCCAGCGCCATCATCCATGACGGCCGCACGGCCAGCCAGAAGATCACATAGCCCACCGCCATGCCGCCAAAGGCCATCCGGCGGCTCTTGCGGCTGATGGCCCCTCCTCCCGCCACTGGCGCGGCGGTGATGCCGAACTGCGGGTGCGACAGCAGCCAGTGCTCGAAACGCGGCGAACTGCTGGCGAGCAGGCCACCGCCATCATCAGGAAGATGGTCGTGGGCATGACCGGCAGCATCGCCCCGATGAAGCCCAGGGCAACCATCAGCCAGCCGGCAGTGAACCAGAGCCAGCGCATGGGAACAGGAAGGATCGTGGGTGATCAGGGACAGACACGACGGACCGGTCATGATGCACTGCACTGCCTTCCCGGCCGACAGGGGTAGCGTTACCTGCGCCCGGATTCAGGCAGAATCGCGCCTGCGCCGGACACCACCGTATGCCCCGGATCAGGTCCTCGTCATGCCCCCACATGGGGCGCGCGTTGTTCTACTAGTTACGGTAGTCACCACGAGAACCTCCTGCATGTCCTCGCCCAACGCGCTCTTCGCCCCAGGGGTCCGACGCTGGTCAGCCCCCGGCTGTTCAACCCACCTCCCGAGCATCTGCTCCCGGCGGCACGGCAGCCCGTCCCGCCTCCGCTCACGCCGCATCTGCCGCCCTCGCCCTGCAGTGCAGGCATCCGCGACTGACAACCCTGCAGCCGCGCAGGCCGCGTGCCGTCACCCGCGCCGCAGGCCCCGGCCGCCCATTCCTGCTGCCGCACCGCACCCAGGCATCCGCAGCGACCACGCAGAACACCGCAGCAACGGGCTCCGGTGCGGGCGATGCCACAGACCGGCGCGTCCGCCCAGGCAGACACCGCCAGCCCCGCGGCCGGTGCAGACCGTCGTGGCACGGGCCACGTTCCCCAGCCCCCAGGGACCTGCCCGCTGGAAGGCGCTGGACAAGGATCTCAAGCGCATCAGCCTGCTGGAGCAGGCACACCACCTTCGTCGCACGCCCGCTGGCGGCGCCGGGCACGCCCTGGCCTTCATGGTGCTGGTGGGGGCGGCAGCCCCGCTTCACCGGCATCCAGGCCGGTACCTTCGTGGTCGTGGTGGCCACCGTGGTGGGCGCCTACATGGCGCTGAAACATCGGCGCCAACGACGTGGCCAACAACATGGGCCCGCCGTAGCCAATGCGCGCGCTCACCAGCGCGCTCATCATTGCCGCCGTGTTCGAAAACCGCCGGCGCCATGCTGGCCGGTGGTGACGTGGTCAACACCATCGCCTCGGGCATCGTCTCGCCCGAACTGGTCCAGAACGGCAACATCTTCGTGCTGCTGATGATGGCCGCCCTGCTGGCCGCCGCCCTGTGGCTCAATCTGGCCACCCTACATCGGCGCGCTTCGTCTCCACCACCCACGCCGTGGTGGGCGGTGGTGGGCGCCGGTGTCATGGCGGCCGGGGCCAGCTCCGTGCACTGGTCCAGCATGCTGGGCATCACCGCCAGCTGGGTGATATCGCCGGTCATGGGTGGAGTCATTGCGGCGCGCGCTGCTGGCCTTCATCAAGGCCCGCATCCTGTATACCGAAGACAAACTGCGCGCCGCCCTGCCACTGCTGCCCATCCTGATCGGCTTTCACGGCCGGCACCTTTCGCCACCTACCTGGCACTCAAGGGGCTGTCCAGCGTGATCAGCGTCGGCCCGTTCACCTCGCTGCTGGCGGGCATCGTCGTGGGTCTGGTCTCCTGGAAGATCTCCGTCCCCGTGGTGCGCCGCCAGTCCACCGGGCTGGAAAACCGCAAGAAATCGGTACGCAGTCTGTTTGCCGTGCCGCTGGTGTGCTCGGCTGCCCTGCCTCCTTCGCCCATGGCGCCAACGACGTGGCCAACGCCGTCGGCCCCTGGCTGCCATCAGTGCACGCGGTGGAATCGGGCGAGGTGGGCGGTGATGTGGGCATCCCGTTCTGGGTGATGGCCATTGGCGCGCTGGGCATCAGCTTCGGCCTGATGCTGTTCGGGCCCAAGCTCATCCGCCTGGTGGGCAGCGAAATCACCAAACTCAACCCCATGCGTGCCTACTGCGTGGCGCTCTCGGCAGCGCTGACCGTCATCATCGCCTCGTGGCTGGGCCTGCCCGTGAGCTCCACGCATCGCCGTGGGCGCCATCTTCGGCGTGGGCTTCTACCGCGAATGGTATGTTGCGCGCCGTCCCGCGCACTGGGCGAGCTGCAGAACTGCAAGGTCCGCCCGCCCGAGAGCGCAAGCGGCGCCGGCTGGTGCGGCGCTCGCACTTCATCACCATGGCCGCCGCCTGGGTGGTGACGGTGCCCATTGCCGGGGCACTGGCAGCGCTGCTGTTCCTCATTCTGCAGCAGTTCATGGCGTGAGGGGGCGGCTGAACCAGCAACGTTGAACTGGATACCCGGGATCAGGCAAGTACACTCAAGCCAGCGGAGGGATCAAGCCATGCACGATGATGACGATCTGATCGATGAGCAGGCATTCAGCTTCGAGAGCGACGAAGCTGAAGCGCAGTTCTATGAGTCAGTGGAGCGGAGATTGAACAGACCCTGGCCGAAGGTCTTCCCCCCATTGAAGAAGACGAGGCAGAACGCCGGATCAGGGCTGTCATTGCCAGGTTCGCCAAAGCGAACGTCGGAGAAAGCAGATGAAGCGGCTCCGCCTGACATGGCAGGATCGTGCATTACAGCAATATGAACACCAGATAGCCTGGATTGCGGCGGAGTCGATCCAGAATGCTGAACGGATGGAACAACGGGTCCGCACCTCGCTATCGCTTCCTGCAGACCAACCCGCGATTCGCCCCAGTCAGCCTCCGCCGAACAGGCACAAGACAGTTAAGAGTCGCCAGATTACTGTTTTTCACAAGATTCACGACGACCGAATTGAGATTGTCAGCGTAAAACACGGTGCACAGAACACCTCATCTCCCCGGTAACGTCCCGACCGCCCCGGTAGTCAAAGATGTTTCACCACTGACTACCCCAGACACAACAAACGCTCAGCATAGCCCCGGTAAGCGCATGATCAACAGACTCAAAAGGAGGACCACATGAGCAGCATCTTTACCAGAATCATCAACGGCGAGATTCCCGGCCGCTTCGTCTGGCGCGACAGCGAATGCGTGGCCTTCATGGACATCCAGCCAATATCCAGCAGCACCTGCTGGTCGTACCGCGCCAGGAAACCGACCGCTGGCACGACCTGCCACCCCAAACGGCTGCCCATCTCTTTGCCGTGGCGCACAAGATCGCCGCCGCCCTCGATCAGTTGTCCGAACGCAGCCGTGTCGGCCTGATGATTGCAGGTTTTGACGTACCGCACACCCACATCCACCTGATGCCGGCCGACAGCATGGCGCAGTTCGATCCCAAAAATGCCGACAAAAACGCCCGGCCCGAGGATCTGGACGCCATGGCCAGGAAGATCCGCGATGCCCTGCGTGCGCTTGGCCATGGGGCGAATAAAGTGCCCGAAGGCCGAAGCTGCAAGGGGCCGGTCGAGATCTCGGAAGGACAAGGCGATGGCATAACACCGGATTCAGGCCGCCCTCATGATGACCTGCCCTTCTGCAGGTCTCGCTTTCTGCCCCACCAGACTCCGGCAACGACAAGACTCCCACAAAACAATGAATAGATCAGGAGACAGCGGAAAAATCACGCAACCAATTCTCACCAGCCGTTTTTATTGGCAACACCAAGAAAATACACAAACAGAACGAAGCAAAAACCAGTAGCACAACAAACAGCAGGCAACAATTTGGACTGGGAAAAAGGCTTCCATGAAAACCAGCAAAAGGCAGAACAAACAACAAAACAATATAACAACAAAAACATAATCCCTATATTCGACATCAACATGCCCGACACCCTCATGCCCACAAAAATTATTACCGCCCCCAGAAAACATTCCAGTTATTCATATCTATGAACTCAATCTCTCAAAAACAAACCTCACCTCACCCTGATCACCTTCTGCACGCGAGCATATAGCTTTTTAAATACAAAAACTAATTGCAAGCGAAACACCAAGAACAGCGAAGAGAATACAGGATGTAACGACCCAGTGAATACCTGCTCAAGTGTTATCGTAACGAGGAGAGCACGATGAGCACCGCCACAGCCGGATTGGCTTCCAGACATGGCAGAGGGCGTCGAAGCGCCACCAACGAACAAGAACCCGGCCACTTGTCATCGCGGCTCGGCCTGGCAGCCTCAACGCCGGAGCGGATAAGCAGTCTTACAAGCCCCTACGGATCGCTGCGCCATTATACGGCAGACCAGCATCGAACAGACTGGTTCGGTTGTCATCCGGGGGAGGGCCAGTTCTGTCGTGAATGCTTTACGGCCACGATTTCGACCTGATTGGCCGTGACGCGATAAAGCACGACATATGTCGGGCGCACGAACATCCTCTACGCACCCCGGGGACACGGTCACTGGTCCGGTGCAGATACGGAAACTGCGCCAGCGGCAACACGGATTCCCGGATGCGCTGCCAGACGTGTTCTGCTGATGCTGGGCTGAACTGCCCGATATACCGGACGATCTCGATCAGGTCTGTTCTGACCGTCTCGCGCCAGATGATCGTCCACGTCAGGACGCTTCTTTGACAGAGTGCTGCTCGTGAAGGCTGGCCAGTAGCAGGGCCATATGTCGCTCGACCTCGTCGTGTGGGACCGATGGGCGAGGATCCGCCAGACTGGCGGCTCACCGGCCTGTAGCCAGGCGGTGTAAGCGGCTTCCTGCTCTTCGCGCTCGAACCTGAGATCAGCGGGTCAAGGGGCTTGGGGAGGCATAGATGAATTCGAGGCGGCTGTTTCGTCCCTACCGCGTCATGTCTGGCAGGTTCAGTTGATCAGGTGCTGCGGCCGCATCGTCCTCATTTCGTCTGACGACCCATGTGGGGCGCTTTTCTGAAGGAAATGGTATATGTATATGAGTTAAGCAAGAGCAAAATCCATGCTGCCGTCCGCCTGCTGGGCCGAAGTGGATAGCCATCCTGATGCCCCGGCCAAAGCCACCGGTGTACCCTATGAGGCAGAATAGGTGTCCGATGTATAGACTTCCATAACCCGAGGGCGAAACAGGACAAGGAACGTGGCCAGATACGGAAAGGCATTCAAGGACAGGGCAGTGGCCAGACTGCTGCCACCGGAGAGCGCTCCGGTGGACGTGGTGTCGCAGGAGCTGCACATCTCGGCAGCAACGCTGGAACGGTGGCGTGCCACTGCGCTGGCGGCGCCCGACAGGAGAGCGCATCTGGACGCCGGCTGCACGCATGCAGGCCATCATTGCCACGGCAGCGATGGACGAGGCCAGCCGCAACGCCTGGTGCCGCGAGAAAGGCATCTATCCCCAGGAACTGGAGCTGTGGCGAGAGACAGCCACCCATTCCCTTGAAAACCCGGAAGAGGCCTCACAGAAGGTGCAGCGCGTCACCCAGGCCACCCAGCGCCGGGTCAAGGAGCTGGAGCGGGATCTGAGGCGCAAGGAGAAGGCGCTGGCCGAGACCACTGCGTTGCTGGTTCTGCAAAAAAAGTTGGATGCGATCTTCCATCCGGACGGGGGCGGGGACACATGACAGCCCTGGAAGATCGCCGAATCATCGTCCGGCACATCGACGAGGCCCATGCAGCCGGAGCCCGGCTTGTGCCGGCCTGCAAGGTCGCTGGCATCACGGCCAGAACCCTGCAGCGCTGGCGCACAGAGGACGGCCAGGTCCTGCCTGATGGGCGTCCCACGTCCAGCCGGCCCCGGCCGGCCCACGCACTGACCGAGGAAGAGAAAGCGCTCATGCTGGCCACTGCCAACGCCCCCCGCTTTGCCGACTTGCCACCGGCACGCATCGTGCCGATGCTGGCCGATGAGGGTGTCTACATCGCCAGCGAATCGAGCTTTCAGCGCGTGCTGCGTGCAGCCGGGCAGAACCGTCGCAGGGGGCGGGCTCGTTCCCCTGCCAGACATCGTCCTCCCACCACACACGTGGCCACCGCACCGGGTCAGGTCTGGTGCTGGGACATGACGTACCTGCCCAGCAAGATCCGGGGCCAGTGGTTTTACCTGTACCTGATCATGGATCTGTACAGCCGCAAGATCGTGGGCTGGGAGATCCATGAGCAGGACAGCGCCGAGCATGCCGTGCGGCTGCTCAGGCGTGTGGCGCTCTCGGAAGATATTCATGCAAAACCTCAGCGTCCGGTGCTGCACGGTGACAATGGCAGCACACTCAAGGCCACCACGGTACTGGCCATGCTGAACTGGCTGGGTATCCGGCCCTCCTACTCGCGGCCGCGCGTCTCGGACGACAATGCATTTGTGGAGGCGTTGTTCAAGACGGCCAAGTACCGGCCGGAGTTCCCTGCGGGTGGTGTGGCCAGTCTGGATGAGGCTCGGCAGTGGGGGCACCGGTTCGTGGCCTGGTACAACGACGAGCACCGGCACAGCCGGATTGGCTACGTGACGCCGAGCCAGCGACATTGCGGACAGGACGTGGACATTCTGCAGGCCCGGCACCGTCTGTACGAGATGGCGCGCAGCCAGACACCATCACGCTGGTCGGGCAATACCCGCAACTGGCAACCCATCACGAGGGTCACGCTCAACCCGGAGCGTGACAGCGTGGCTCAGGCAGCCATCAATCCGCGCGATAACGGACAGGTGGCTGCATGATCCATCGGACAACTGCCTTGACTTTCACCGACCGCTGATCGAGCTCACGAGTTTGATCATTTTTCTGCCCTTTCTGTCGGCGATTGTTTTTATTGACAGCAAGACTAAGGGGAAAACCTTAAGATTTGTCCTTCCGCAGATCACGCTTGCTCCACCATACTCTATAACAGCCATTCCTCCTCCAAATAAAGAATAAATCATAGCAATCACGATTACCGACCCGGACCCCGAACCGGAACGCACCACACCCCAAAAATAAAGGCCAATAAGAAAAAACAAGATCATAGAAACAACAAAGACAAAAACAAAACCATAGGTCTGAAATATCCAATAGCATACCACCAGCAAATCCAGACAATGCAGAAAATAATCATGAACACCTTTCAAAACAAAGACCAGCATGATCATGACATGCTGGCCGTACCACGATCAAACGGCTATATCACGACTCACCCAAACCCTTCCAGTCACTATAAAGCCCAGCAGAGTAGTCAATAGGCTGCCATAGGGCTTGTGGATTCCCCACAACTTTCTCAATGAAATCAACATGACAAGAGAGAATCGCCCATAATTCAGAGAAAGAGAACGAGGCAAAGCCGAACCGGAGGACGCTGCAATGGGCAAGGCAGATCGGACAGAGGTTGAAGTGCAGGATCTGGGTACCCAGTGGGTTGACGAAGAGATCAGTGGCGCGCAGATGCCGGATGCGCGTCTGGAAGGCACGCCTGGGCGAGGATCATGCGTCATCTCGGCAAGGATGACCAACTCGATTCCGTCCTCGTTCGAGGATTGGCCGCGACGAAAGCAGCGTACCGGATGCTGTCCAATGATCGGGTGGACGTCCAGGCGATCATTTCGGGGCACCTGCAGGCCACACGGCGTCGCGTGCAACAAAGCGAGGGGCAGATTCTCGAGCCGTATCGATACAACCTCGTTCACGCTTTGATCGGCTGTATCCAGAGGATGTGGGTTTTTGGGGCAGCTGGCGGGAGCCGAGGAGAGACGCGGATCTGCGGTGCGCTGCACGCGAGTCTGGCCATCACGCAGTGATGCGCTGCCCCTGGGCTGTGTGCGCTGCAGTTCTGGAACCGGCAGGAATTCAGCAAGGATCAGGGCAGCAGGCAGGGCCGCGCGCGCGTGTCGAGGACAGGAAAGTCATCGCTGGGTCGAGGGCTGCAGCAGGCCACGGCGTTGCTGCAGGGAGTCCGGGCGATGCGTGCACTATCGCGGACCGCGAAAGCGACATCTACGCGCTGTTTTACGCGGCCAGGAGCTGGGGCACACATTCTGGTGCGCACCAGCACGGATCGCCTCGACAGGTAACGGCCAGCAGACAGTGGCAAGAGAGATGGCCGACGCGCCGGTCAAGGGCCCGCACCGGTGTTCTTTTCGTGATCGTTAGCCAGGCGCACGAGGCGACCATGACGCTGCGTCATCGGCGTCTGCGGATACGCCGCCGCAGGAGCACAAGGAGTTGCCCGAGCTGACGCTGACGGTATCGTACGCCACGGAGCGAGGCGCGCCGCTCAATCCGCAAGCCCCTGAGCTGGAAGCTGATCACGGATCTGTTAACCAGTCGCGCGAGCAGGCCATCGAGAAGCTGGACTGTATGCGATGCGCTGGAACATCGAGACGTTCTTCAAGGTGATGAAATCGGGCCGGCCGAGGACGCAGCTTCGCACCGCAGAACGGTTGAGCAACCTGATGGCGGTGTACCGTATCCTGTCATGGCGGCTGATGTGATGACGATGCTCAATCGCCTTGAACCCGAGGCCGACCCGAGGGTGGTGTCTCACGGAGCAGGAGATCCGGGCCTGAAGGCGCTGGTGACGGTACGCTGGAAGAACAAGGTGCCTGGAGCCAGAGACGCTGCATGACTGCGTGATCCTGGTGGCGCGCCTTGGCGGCTTATCTCGGGCCAGAAAGAATGACAGGCCACCGGGGAACGAGGTTATCTCGAAGGGGATGCCGGCTTGATGACATCGTTCTGGGGCATGTCCATGTGATCAAAGATGTGGGGAATCATAAAGCCCAATGCCACGATGATGGCTACCCGTGAAGCCTCGGAGAAATACGCACGTCACCCCATAAATTTGTGTGGATCCATGATGGTTGACATTGTGTCATCGACTGTCAAAGCGCATTTACTCATAAAAACACAAAACAAATCCGGCGCAACAAAACCCCCATGACTCGTCATCGTGAGTAAAACCGGCTTCACGCGGCAATGCGGTGGCGCTGATCGGCGCCGCTTTCAGTCATTCAGCAAGCACTACCGATCTGCATGAACAGACCAGCCAGGCATTTGGTTGGCTCTCCCATTTCGCTGCCCCTCCCTGAATCAGCGCTCAAACGATCCCACCTCGCCTCAACCCACCTCGCGCATCTCCCCTACCCCACCAGAACTACACCTGCCCCCCACCCCGATAACGCAGATACTTCACCATCAACGCCGCCGACACGGCAAAAGCCGGCACGGTCAGCGCCATGGCCACCTGTGAGAAGTTCCAGCCGGCGTTGAGCATCCAGGCGCCGGCAAAGGCCGAAATGATCGCCCCGCTGCGGCCAATACCATGCATCCAGCTGTTAGCCGGTGGCCCGGGCCGGCAGCGGGAAGAAGTTGGTCGACAGCGCGTTCATCCCCGTGCCACCCCCGTTGAAGCCCACGCCGATCAGAAACGCCACGACGCACATCAGCACATAATGGCCCGCGACGCTGCTCATCAGCAGCAGCATCACGGCGCCGGTGGCGTAGGCCAGCGCCAGCATCCGGTGCGGGCTGTAGCGGTCCATCAGCCAGCCCAGCATCACCGAACCCAGCGGCCCGCCCAGCTGGAACATCGCGCTGATGATGGACGCCTCATTGGTCTGCATGCCGGAGTCGCGGATCATGGTCGGCATCCAGCTGCCCAGCAGAAACACCAGGAACAGGTGCAGGAAGTACGCCAGCCACAGCATCAGACTGCCCAGCCGGTAATGGGCGTTGAGCACGATCCGCACGGGGTTGGTGGCCCCTTCCACCTTCGGCGCCTCGGGCACCACATAGGTGGTCTGGCTCATCCGTGCAGCCGGGCGCGCAGTGCTCGACGATGCGGCGTATCTGCGCGCGCTGCCGCCCCGGTGCACCAGAAAGGTCAGCGATTCCGGCAGAAAGAACGCCATGACCACACTCAGCAGCAGGGGCACGGCGCCCCCAGCACGAACACGCTCTCCCAGCCGTGGTGGGGCACCAGCCACGCCGACAGGAACCCGCCGCCCGCTGCCCCCACCGTGAACCCGGAAAACACGATGGTCACCAGCAGCGAGCTGCGCGAGGCCGGCGAGACCTCCCGCGCAAAGGTGGCCAACCATCGGCATGATCCCGCCCATGGCAAAACCCGCGATGAAACGGCAGACGATGAACTGCCAGCGCGGCTGTCGGCAGGAAGCCACCAGCAGCGTGAACAGCCCGAACAGCATCACGCTGCTGCACAGCACCCGGCGCCGCCCTGAAACGGTCTCCCCAGCGGCCCGGCCGTCAGGGGCGCCCAGCGTAAGGCCCACCAGCGCCGCACTCAGCACCGGCGCCAGGTCATCGTTGGTCCAGCCCCAGGCTTCCTTGAGCGCCGGCCCCACGAAGCCCACTGATCACCACATCGAAGCCGTCCATCACCACCACCAGGAAGCACAGCAGAATCATCCATTTCTGCCACCGCCCCACCGGACGGCTGTCGAGCAGTGCGCGCACGTCGATGGTGTCGTTCGAAGGCATGTGTGCGTTCCTCCCGCCCGTTCAGTACGCAACCGCGCCAGCCGGCGCAGGGTGGCGGCATCCGTCGTGGGCAGCCCGAACCAGGACAGGTAGGCCGGAATCTGCTCGAACAGCATGTCGGTGCCCACCTGATACCGGCAGCCCGCGCCTTCACCGCCGCCAGAAACGGCGTGATCTCGGCCTTCAGCACCACCGCCCACGAAGGCGTCCGGCGAGATGCGGTTCACGTCCAGGGCATGGGGTCACTGGCCTCATGCCCGAGCGACGTGGCGTTGACCACCACGTCGAACCCGGCCGGATCGTTCTGCCCCGGCGCCACCCGGAGCGCCGGATGAATGGTGTGCCAGCTGCGCCGCCAGCCGCTGGCAGGCAGCCGTGTCGATGTCGTACAGGGCCAGCCGGTCCACGCCAGCGCCGCCAGCGAGGCCGCAATGGCCGACCCCACGCCGCCACACCCCACCACCAGCGCCGAATGACCCGCCGGATCGATTCCCGGGTGCGCAGGCTGCACGAAGCCCTCCCATCGAACATGTCCTCCAGCCGGCTGTCAGCCCCGCGTCACACCGGCATTGCAGGCCCCGGCAATCCTGTGCCGTGGCTGACACCCCTGGTCCAGCAGCCCGCAGGTGCTCACCTTGTGCGGCATGGTGATGCAGCGCCCCACCATTCTCTCGTCTGTGAAGAGCTGCCCGCAGCAGCGCCGATAGCCGTCTGGCTGCGAGGCAAAGGGTACCACTCACCACACGAGGCCCGCCGACTGAAAGTAAGGGTCTGTAGATCAGCGGTGCCTTGAAGGTTTGGGGGATAACCGATGTGCGCGATGAGCCGGGTGTTGCTGCTGATGTCCATCGATGTCCACGATAGGGATGGATGAGGCTGAAAGATGGCCGTACCGGCATGCCACCTCGACCTGTCATGCCCTGTTCCGGTACGGGCAAGACACGGTATTTTGCATCAAGCGGCGGCAAGAGAAATGGGGGCTGGACCCGCGTGCATTGTGGAGGTTACGCGGAATCGCCCTTCTGACAGTCGGGTTTCAGGGTAAAACCATGCCACGGTACCGGCAAGCCCGCCGGTGAACAATCCAGACACCAGCGCCCTGATCTTTCCTCACTCCCGCTTCAGAATCCGGTACCCCAGGCCCGGCGCGATCCGCATCACCAGCCGCAACAGCCGGGATTTGCCCACGCAGCACTCATCGGTACCCCGCTCGATGGCCGTCACCAGCGCTTTCGGCCACCGCCGACGGGCGACATCTTGCCTGCAGCCCCGCCCCGCCGTCATGCGGGTATCGACCAGCGGCGGGATCACTTCCCGTACACGCATGGGGTGCAGACACTCACCTGATAGCGCAGCGACCGCGTAGCGAGCGCAGCGCTGCCTTGGTGGCACAGCAGACCGGCGCCGACTGCTTGGGCGCCAGGGCCAGCCCCGTGGTCACATTTGCTGACGATGGCCGCCTCGGCTGGCGCGCGACAGCAGGGGCAACAACCCGGCCGACAGCATGATGGGGGCTTCCAGATTCAGTGCCAGCTCCAGGAGGCTGCGGCCTGAATCTGCGTCAATCCGGCCTGCATGAAGTCCAGCGCATGCTGACGGCCGCATTGTTGACCAGTACGGCAAGATCGGGATGCGTCGACACAAGCCAGTAATCAGGGCCTCGCGGTCGGCCGTCGACGCCAGATCACAGCGCCGGAACGACACCCTCGGCCCCGGTAGCTGCCCGGGTTCATGCGGGCACAGGTCACGACCCGGCGCCACGCGCCACCAGCTGCGTCACGATGGCCGCACCAATACCCTCGGTACCGCCAGTACGAATGCCTTTTGCCTTTCAGATGCGCTGGGGTGCGTCTCCTCTGCAGAATCCGCTGCAGGGGCGCTGGTTCTGCGTCCTTGCTGCAGCGCGGCATGTCAGCCCCTCTCGCAGGTAGCGGGCATGCAGATCACGCAGCGCCTGACTGCGTTCCGGCAGATCGGTCAGGCATCGATGAAAACATTCATGTGGGATCAGCCTGCCGGCGACGGTTTGCGTCTGGTTTCCAGCACCATGACCGTACCGAAAGCCGCGGCATAGACCAGCGAAAGCCAAAACGCTCGCATGGCGGTGTGTTCGAGATCCAGGTCAGGACGAAACACCAGTTGACAACCCAGGCTGACCGCAAGAAACGTCACAAAGGACGTGACGTAAATACGCAGGGCGCGGGATGGCCTGCGCGCGAAATCACCAGCCGAGGCAGCTGCCGACGGCACCTCCCTGAATCGCCCCAGCCACGACATTGTTCATCATGCAGCCATGTCTCCTCCCGGTTATTGCCCGACATGAACGACACATGCCTGGCTCATGAAAACTGCGCCTCCGCCTCGATCCACGCCCGAACCTTTCTGCATGGCGGGTGTACCCGCACGCCGAACCGGGGCACACACATGGTAGCAGTACCTTCCAGCACTGGCCCCGGCAGCACCCTCCAGCAACCCCGTCTCCAGTTCCCGCGTCAGCAGCGGCAATCCCAGCAGCGCCACCCCTGCCCCGCCACCGCAGCCTGCACGGCCAGCGTCCCGTCCGAATAGCGGTTCCCCGGCGTCAGTGCATCCGCTGGAAGTCCCGCTCGCTTCGGCCCAGGCCGGCCAGTCGAATACCGATGGGCCGGCCGGTACCACGTCAGCCAGATCAGCGGCCAGGTCCGCGGGTCGGGTCCAAAGCTGCCGGCACAGCACCGGTGAAGCCACGGGGCCAAAGCGCTCCCGGAACAGCGGGATCGCCTCCACCCCGGCCAGCGGCTCCTGGCCAGCTAACGGATGGCCAGATCGGCCACACCCGCATCCAGATCGGCCGTTTCGTAGGACGCGTGCACGTGCAACGCACATCTGGATGCTGCCCCTGAAAACGGGCCAGCTGGGGCACCAGCCACTGCGCGGCAAACTCGGGCGTCATCGACACGGTCACGGTCTGCCGCAGCGGATGACGGATACGGTCCACACAGGCGGCGATCTCCTGCAGCCACGGCTGACACCAGCCTGCAGCTGCTCACCTTCGGGCGTCAGCGTGATGGCACGCACCTGCCGGTGAAACAGCGCACAGCCCAGCGCCTCTTCCAGCGCGCGGATGCGGTGACTGACTGCCGTCGGGGTGACCGACAGCTCGGCCGCCGCCGCCTTTGAAGCTGCCCAGCAGGGCAGCGGACTCGAACACCTGCAGGGCATCGAGGGAAAAAGCGGAAAGGGGTCGGGGCATGGCGTGGTGGTCCAGAGTATCGACATTCCACAAGTGCGGGCTTGCGGCCAGGGTTTCGGGTTTCAGACTTGACCCAGATTCCGGGCCTCGCCTTCCGGGCTTCGGGGCCTCGGGCTTCGGGCTTCGGGCTTCGGGCTTCGAGCTTCGGCTCTCGAAAGCAGATGATGCCATCTCATCCATGGGATGAAAAAAACCATCGTTTGTCACGCGGCAGGTCTTTTTCAAACAATACCAGCACATGAACGATGCTCATCTGCCGTGATCGGCGAATAGCTGATGGGCACCTTGCGTATTCCGCCAATCGTGACCGACGGTTCCGGCATCGTGACCGCACAGTCCATTCATCGTGACCTGTCCGGCTCCGGATTTTCTGGGTCCCGGAAGCTTCGAACAGGCCATTCCTTCCACAACCCGTCCAAATCCTGCTGAATCCGTTTCTCCCGGATATGACCATCCTCCTTCACCTCGACGCCAGCGCCCGCGCTGGTTCTCCGGTACCGACCCTTTCGGCTCCCATACCCAGCGCCTGTCGCGCCGCTTCGTGGAGCAGTGGTTGCAGCACGAACCCGATGCCCGCGTCATCTATCGGGACGTGGGCCAGAATCCGCCACCGCCAGTCACCGGCCGGTGGATTCACGCCGCCTTCACCCCGAGGCCCAGCGCGAGCCGTGGATGCGCGAGTGCTGCGCACCAGCGATGAACTGGTGGACGAGCTGCTGGCCGCCGACATCATCGTGGCCGGCGTCCCCATGTACAACTCTCGCCGCCGGCGCAGTTCAAGGCATGGATCGACAACATCGTGCGTGTGGGCCGTACCTTCGGCTTCGACCGCAACCGGGAAGGCGCCCCTACCGCCGATGCTGACCGACATGAACAAGCGCGTGGTGGTGCTCAGCTCACGGGGCGACTACGGCCATGACGGTGGCCAGATGGCCGGCTGGAACCATGTGGAGCCGGCCGTGTTCACGGCACTGCGCCATCTGGGCATCACCGACGCGCACAGTGTGGCCGTGGAATACGACGAATTCGGTGACGAGCGGCTGCAGCAGTCGCTGCGGGAGGCCGAAGCTGGGGTGGACGAAGTGGCAGCAAGCACAGCGGCTACCAAAGACAACCAATAACCTCCGTCGCCTTGCCCGGTGCCATTGATCCGCCGACTGTTCATGGCGCCAACCGATTTCTCGCACCAGCAATGCGAGTTTCCCACCCTTCGGCAGAACCCAAGGCGGCGTGTCCCACGCCGCATAACAGCCCGGTCATATGCCCGGTCAATAATCACGGGCACCATGTCTGAAATCGACGATACGGATAAAATCTTCTTCGACTGTATAAAATATCAGATAACTCCGTACGACCGCCTGTCGTGACCCACGGGCCGCAGAGACGGGCGCCGAACGGGGGAAAGCCGCCAGATACTTCAATCGTTCACGCACCTCATTGCGCAGATGCTTTGCACCAGCTGGAGAACGCTCCGCCACCCATTGCATGGCCTGCTCGTAATCCATGCGTGCCCCCGGACGCCAGCGCACCCTGTAACGCTTCATGCGCCTCCTGCCTTTCGGTTGTAGCGTGCCTCGGCGCTCCGGATGATGCTGTCGATACTGGCCTGCACTTCCTCGTCGTCGACATCCGGCGAAGGGTCATCCAGATTTTCCTCGATACGAGCATTCACGGCCGCGTAGAAACGCGCCCTCAGCTTCTGCATCCACCAGCCTGGGAAACAACTGTGCCTTCTTCATTGCCATCGCAAAGCCCTCCATCACCTGTAACGAGTGTACCTGCAGTGCCCTTGCACTCACAACCACAGCAAGAAACCGGCCACCCCACCCCCACACGGGAGCAGAACTGACCGGTTTCCGTCCAGCCTCTTCCACCGGGCCACACGAGGCGGCCCGGCAGGTTCAGCTGACCTTCATCAGGCGATCGAGGCTTCGTAGATCGACTGGATGGCGGCGTCCAGCGCCTTGTTGAACTCGGCGTCGGACTGCTTGGCGCTCAGGCCCTCGGACAGCGCACGGCTGAACGAGGCGATGATGCCCTTGTTGCGGGCCAGGCGGCGGTTGGCTTTTCACGGTTGAAGCCGCCGGACAGGGCCGACCTTCAGGACTTTCGGGTGGGCGACCAGGGCGTCGAAGGCGCCATCCACTTCGGGGATGGTCAGCTTCAGGATGACGGGGGCCGACACCTTGTCCAGACGGGCCAGGATGCCTTTTTCAGCGTTTCTTCGATGGCGGCACGGTTGGGCGAGTTGATGTCCACTTCCGGCTCGATGATGGGCACCAGACCTGCGGCCAGCACTTCCTCACCCAGCGCGAACTGCTGGTCCAGCACCTCGTTGATGCCTTTCTCGTTGTTCTCGTACACGACCGAGCGCTCTTTCGTACCGAACACGCCCTTTGGCCTTGGCACGGGCCAGCAGCTCTTCAGGCCCGGGATCGGCTTCATCAGCTGAACGCCGTCGGCCTTGTCGGCCAGGCCCTTGTCGATCTCTCAGGGAAGGGAACGACTTTCTTCTCTTCCCACAGGTACTGGCAGCGTCCTTGCCGTTGAACTCTGCCGTCCAGCGTCACTTCGAACAGGATGGCGCCCACCACGCGGTCACCGGTGAAGGCCGGGCTGGAAACGATGCGCTCGCGCATCTTGTGCACGAGTTCGAACATTTCCTTGTCGTTGCTGTATTCGCTTTCGTCCACGCCATACAGCTTCAGGGCCTTGGGCGTGCTGCCACCGCTCTGGTCCAGTGCAGCGATGAAGCCCTGGCCCTGGCGACGCGGTCGCGTTGTTCAGTGGTGATTGACATGGCGGGAGTCTCTCTCAGTGAAAGGTGGGTGTTGCCGACCTGGCGTACAGCCCCGTAAACCTCACAGGTGCCTGCCCCGATCAGCCCGCAAACGATTTTAACAGGCAATCGCATCGCCCACCGGGATGCCCGTACGCGCCCCTCCAGGTCTGCGGCACCGCGCCATGAATGTCATTCAACCCGTTGATATCCCTTTGAAACGGGCAGGGTTGTCTCTGGGACAGCGATTCTGTGCCATGCCGGAGCTCCAGTGCAAGGCAAGCCACCTGTGCGAAAGACGACCTCGGGTGGAAAGCTGGGTTTACGGAAGACGACTCCGGGTGGGGCGGCACGGGGAGCGGGGGACTCCTGCGGCTCATACACTCACTGCGGTTTTGATGCCCACGACCTTCGTCGTGGTCAACAAACCCGCAGGCTCTAACTACTTCCCGACAACCGGGCTGACGCCCGCCCGTCAGGAAGTGTTCACGGCTACCGTGAAATCGCCGCAGGAGCCCCCCGCTCCCCGCACCGCTTCCCAAGCTCGCCATATCGCGGCTTCGACCGGGCTGGCAATTATTCCCTTGAGCAAGGTTTGCCCACCTTTGACGGGCAAAGGACACCTTTCGCAGGCCTGAGCCAGACTGAGTACTGATCCAGTAAAGCCATGGAGGAATCTCACCGATCCTGGTCAGACCCTGCAAAAGATGAAGAATGCCTTTCCCGGGACTGGAGCCACTGCCCTCCAGGACAAGCGCCCCGGAGCGGGATGCCACTGCGGCGATTTCGCGGTAGGCGTGAACGACTTTCTGACAGTCGGGGCGCAGCCCCGAGTGTCGGAAAGTGTTTTTAGCCTCGAGGTTTGTTGACCACGACGCGGTCGTGGGCAGCAAAGCTTCAGTGAGCGCGTATGAGCCGCAGGGCATACCGCCCGGGCGCGTGCCACAACGAAGTCGTCTTCCACGAAACCCGCACCGTCTACACGGAAGCCGTCTTCCATGAAACCCGCACTGTCACAGCGGGAGAGGCCTTCCATGGAACCCGCACCTCGCAGCGAAGTCATCTTCCCAGCCGCAAAGAAACGGCCGCCAGCCCCGAAAGGAACCAGCGACCGCCCATTCACCCGCAGAAGGAAGATCCCCAGCCAGACAGGAGTCTTCCCCGGCGTCAGACCACACTCAATGCGGCTGCCGATCCGGATGATCTTCAGGTTGTTGGTACCACCGACTTGCCAACCGGCTCGCCCATGGTGATCACCACCAGATCGCCCGCTTCACGCAGACCATTTTCCAGCATCAGCCGCTCCACATCCGCCAGCACCGCCGGCATGTCGTAGCGAACGGTACTGCATCGCAACCGGATGGCACTCGCGGAACAGCGTCATGCGGCGACGCGAACTCTCTTCCGGCGTCAGCGCATAGACCGGAATACCCGAATCGATACGCGTGATCCACAGCGCCGTCGAACCCGACTGCCGTCAGCGACACGATGGCGCTGGCCCGCATGTGGTGCGCCGCAAACAGCGCCGCCATCGCGATCGACTGGTCGATACGCGTGAACGTCCGGTCCAGGGAATGCCGTGTCGAAGCCCATGGCATGGTCGGCCTTGTCGGCCTCGGCGCAGGCCCCGGCCATCGCCTTCACCGTCTCGACCGGGTACTTGCCGGCAGCCGTCTCGGCCGACAGCATCACCGCGCAATGTACCATCCAGCACCGCATTGGCCACGTCGGAAATCTCCGCACGCGTCGGCACCGGCGACTCGATCATCGACTCCATCATCTGCGTGGCCGTGATGGCGATCTTGTTCAGGTTCTTGGCCATGCGGATCATGCGTTTCTGCGGGCCGGAACCGCCGCATCACCCACTTCCACCGCCAGGTCACCCTGGCCACCGTGATGCCGTCCGACGACTTCAGGATCTCTTCCAGATTGCCGATGGCCTCGTAGCGCTCGATCTTGGCGATCATCAGCGCCTTGCCGCCGGCAGCGCGGTTCAGCCTCGCGCGCCATGTACATGTCGGCCGCATTGCGCGGGAACGACACGGCCATGAAGTCGGCCTGGAAGCTGACGGCCGTCTTGATGTCGTCCATGTCCTGGCCGTCAGCGCCGGCGCCGACAGGCCACCGCCCTGGCGGTTGATGCCCTTGCGGTCGGACAGCACACCACCCAGAATGGTCTCGCACTCGATGCGGCTGTCGGACACGCGCAGCACGCGCATGGTCATCCGGCCATCGTTGAGCAGACAGGGTGTCACCCGGATGCACGTCGTTGACCAGCTCCTTGTAGTCCAGCCCCACCACGCTCTGGTCGCCCAGCTCGGTGTGGATGTCGAGAGCAAACGGGTCACCCGGGTTCAGGTTGATCTTGCCGTCGGCAAACTTGCCGATACGGATTTTCGGGCCCTGCAGGTCGGCCAGCACGCCCACGTCGGTACCGATGCCCACGGCCACCTCGCGCACCAGACGAACCGTCTCGGTGTGCTGTTCGGCCGTACCATGGGAAAAAGTTGACCGGACGACGTTGACCCCCTGCCTTTCGAACAGCCGGGCCAGCACCTCGGGCGAATTGGATGCCGGTCCAAGCGTGGCAACGATCTTGGTGGCACGGGAATAGTGATCATGGCGCAGCTTCCTCCCTGAATAGTGACGGCGTCTCGCCCTGGGGTACGACGGCCCGATGCCCTGTAAAGTCTGGCACGTCTGCCCCTGTGGCAGTCAGCCAGAGCGTCCCCTGGACGGCGTTGCGCCCCTCAATTCTGAACCAACTGGCATTATGCTGCAGAATTTCACATCATTGGCCTGTCGATTAATTGCAGCCCGGCCGCACCTGTGCACGGGCCCCTTTTCTGTGGGTTTACCCCAACAGGAATGACCATCGGGCGCATCCGGGCGCCATCAATCATTCACCATAATGATGACTCGCCACGCCATCCTCGACGATCCCGAAGAGCTAGCTCGAATACGCCCGCCCCACGGCCGGCCAGCCGGACCGGCAGGAAGCCATCCTGGCCATCGATGCCGTGCACTGCGCGGCCTGCACGCAGACGCTGGCCGCCGCCATCGATGACGCGCACGCCCGCATCGAGGTCAATGTGGTCTCGCGCCGCGCCCGGCTGGAGTGGGAGCCGGCCCACCATGCCGCCAGCGCGCTGCCGCAGCGGCTGGCCGACATCGGCTACGAACCGCGCCCCCTGCCGCTGGACTATGGTGGAGCGTGCCGATCCGCGCCCCGCCGCCGGGCGCTGTGGCGAATGCCGGTGGGCGTGCTGTGGCATGATGCAGGTGATGATGTTCTCCATCCCCGCTACCTGGGGCGAGCAGATCCCGCCCGACCTGCAGCAGCTGCTGATCTGGGCCGAGGCCATGCTCACCATTCCGGCGCTGCTGTTTGCGGCCGGGCCGTTCTTTCTCCGGCCGCCTGGCGACACCCGGCAGGGGCGCATCGGCATGGACACGCCGGTGGCACTGGGCATTGCCATCACGGTCATCACCAGCGTCGTGGCCTTTTATCAGGGGCACGAGGTCTATTTCGATTCGGTGACGATGATCATCGGCCTGCTGCTGGTGGCCCGCTGGCTCAGAATCCCGTGCCCGCGAGAAGGCCGCCGCCGGCCTGGGCAACAGTCTGGCCCGGCTGCCCGAAGCAGCCGACCGCCTGCGCCCCGACGGCAGCATCGAGCGCGTCTCGCGCCGGCGCCTGCAACCCGGCGACCACATCTCGGTGCCGGCCGGCACCACCTTGCCGTGGATGGCCTGATTCTCGAAGGCCAGAGCGAGGTGGACGAGTCGCTGCTGACGGGGGAATCCGAACCACAGCCACGCGGGCCGGGCATGCCGGTGGTGTCGGGCAGCCTGAACCTGCGCGATCCGCTCATCGTCGAAGTGACGCACCGCGCCGCCGATTCGCGGCTGGCCGAGCTGAACCGGCTGATCGAGCGGGCCTCCACCAGCCGCCCGTCGGTGCTGCGCACGGCCGACCGCCATGCCGGCCCCTTCCTCGTGGCGGTGCTGCTGATCGCCCTGGCGGCCGGCATCGGCTGGTGGTTCATCGATCCGGCGCGGGCACCGTGGGTTGCCGCCGCCGTGCTGATCGTCACCTGCCCGTGCGCACTGGCTCTGGCGGCCCCGTCCGCCCTGCTGGCCACGCTGGGCGGACTGGCGCGCGCGGCATCATCATCGACCGCAGCGACACACTGGAGAGCCTGGCGCAAAGCCGCGTGATGCTGTTCGACAAGACCGGCACGCTCAGCACCAGCACCCCACACTGACCGTGGCCGGCACCTCCCCGGCCTGACGGCCACCGACGCACTGCAGCTGGCCGCCCGCATCGAGCGCAGCTCACTGCATCCGGTGGCAAGAGCGTTTGCGGAGGCGGCCGGCAAGGTGCTGAAAACGGATGTGACATCCACAGTCACAACAGCGGAATCCACAGTCACGACAGCAGAAGATGGGGTCGCGCCACACAGCCCAAACCCGGAACGCGGCAGCGCACCAGAAATCACGCAGCCCAAAGCCGATGGCACTGTGTCCGAGGCTTCGCGCAACGGCATCGCCCCTCTACCGGCAGAACTGAGCCTTCGGCGAGGCCCGCATTCTGAAGTGACCAACATCCCCAGCGGTGGTCTGCAGGCCCGGTTCGACCTCGGGGTATGCTCTGGGATGCAAGCATCATCCCTGAACATGCATTTATCAGCCTGCATCTTCAGCCAATACACACTGGAAGAAACGGCAACCGCAACACAGGAGCACTCGGACAGCCGACGCAGGCAATGCATCGCGAGACCTCCGAACGTACACGGCCATACCCCAACAATCGTCCCAACAATCACCCCAACAACCTTCCCGGCAACCCTCCCTCCCCCTCTGCAGCCCCCTGCACGCCCGCTTCCACCTGCAGGAAACCCTGCGTCCCGGCGCGGCCACCACGGTGCAGCAGCTGCGGGCCGACGGTGTACAGTGCCCTGATCGTCTCGGGCGACCACCCGGAACGGGTGAGGCAGCTGGGCCGGCAGCTGGACCTTGCCGATGAGGCCCTGCACGCCGGCGCACGGCCCGAGGACAAGCTGGCGCTGATGCAGCACCTGCAGCAGCAGGGGCAGCGCGTCACCATGGTGGGCGATGGCGTCAACGATGCGCCGGTACTGTCGCGGGCCGATGTGCTCGGTGTCACTGGCCAGTGCGGCACCGCTGGCGCAGCATCACGCCGACATTCTGCTGCTGTCCGAACGGCTGGATGGCCTGCTGGCGGCCCGGCAGGCCGCCCGGCGGGCACTCGGGCCATCGTGCACCAGAACCCTGATTTTCCCTGCCTCTACAATGTGCTGGCCATTCCACTGGCGGTGGCCGGCCTGGTGCCGCCCTGGCTGGCTGGTCTGGGCATGGCCGGCAGTTCGCTGGTGGTGGTGCTCAACGCGCTGCGCGCCGCACGCTGAGCTGCCCACGCCCCCGTCCATGCAGCTCCGTTTCCGCCCACGCAGCGCCATGCGCGCGGCCCGCTGCATTTCCCGGATCCGCATTCCCCTGCCCCCGCTCACAAGTCCCCCTGCCCCCGGCCCACATTCCTGGCCTGAGCTTCCGGCCTCGGCATGGCCGGAACACCATCGCCCCTGCCACACCGCTCCATCATGGACATCCTCTACACCCCATCCCCTGTCCGTCGTGCTGGTCGCTGGCCATCCTGGGCTTCCTGGCTGGCAGTACGGCGGCCAGTCTCGAGGACCTGATGACCGAGGCCGAGCGCATCCTGCTGGACGATGACCGCGCTGCACCTCCCCGTCCGCAGGAGGCATCACAACCACCAGCCGCGACACCTGTCAGCACTGCGGGAAGCGCCAGTCGCCCCACCGCCACAGCGCGATCCTGAGCGGCGCTGCATACCACGCCACAGCCCCCTTCCTGCCCCCTGACTCTCCGCCCCAGGCTGTCATCCAGCCACCCTGCCCGTCTGTTCCGGCCATTTCTGCGACCGGTCTCTGACGAGAGCGCTTCTCATCCGCTGCCAAAAACCAGCCAACACAGCGTTTCTGTCGACAAAACTGCCGACCTGTAACGGTTCGCATCGCCCGTCCGGCGCCAGACTGTTAACGATCCGACCGACGTTGACCCATATCAAGGCAACCTTCACATCTGAAAGATCATCGGTGCATGGACCGTGGCAGAACTTCGGCCTGCGTGGGGCGCATCGCCGTCGCACGCCGGCAGCGCCATGCTTCCCGGTCATCCGGTTTTCCCCGCCTGCCCCCTCATGGCAGGCCGCACGGAACAGCCGTCCATGCTCTGAGTTATCCGCGTTTTTCACAACGTGTTTTCGCCGGCACACACAACATGACTACATCCCCACCCGCCCCCGTCGAATGGAACGACAAGGTCGTCCCGCCAGTTCACCATCAGTGACCATCGTCTGGGGCGGTGGGGATGGCGGTCGGCGTCTCACATCGCCGCCGAGTTGGCCTTCCCCGCCCTGAACCTCGGTCTGCCCTGACCAGCTCCGGGCGCCTGCGCCCGCTGCACACCAACGCGGTGATCTTCGCCTTCGGCGGCTGCGGCCTGATGGCCACGGCCTACCACACGGTGCAGCGCACCTCGCACGTGCCGCTGTTCGCGCCCAGGCTGGCCGCCTTTCGTTCTGGGGCTGGCAGGCCGTCATCGTCGGCGCCGCCATCTCGCTGCCGCTGGGCTACACCCAGGCCAAGGAATATGCCGAGCTGGAATGGCCGCTCGACATCCTGATCGCCGCCGTCTGGGTGGCCTTTGCCATCTGCTTTTCGGCACGCTGGTCAAGCGCCGGGTCAAGCACATCTACGTGGCCAACTGGTTCTACGGCGGCTTCATCCTGGCCGTGGCGCTGCTGCATCGTCAACAACGCCTCCATCCCGGCGCTGGCCCCATGAAGTCCTACCTGGTCTACGGCGGCGTGCAGGACGCCATGGTGCAGTGGTGGTATGGGCCACAATGCGGTGGGCTTCTTCCTCACCGCCGGCTTCCTGGGCATGATGTACTACTCGTGCCCAAGCAGATCGGCCGCCCCATCTATTCGTATCGCCTGTCCATCGTCCACTTCTGGGCACTCCATCTTCACCTACATGTGGGCAGTCCGCACCACCTGCACTACACCGCCCCTGCCCGGACTGGACCCAGTCGCTGGGCATGGTCTTCTCGCTCATCCTGTTCGCACCGTCCTGGGGCGGCATGATCAACGGCATCATGACGCTGTCGGGTGCCTGGCACCGTCTGCGTGAAGACCCCATCCTGCGCTTCCTGATCGTGGCCCTGTCGTTCTACGGCATGTCCACCTTCGAAGGCCCGATGATGGCCATCAAGACCGTCAACGCGCTGCTCGCACTACACCGACTGGACCATCGGGCCACGTGCACCCGGTGCGCTGGGCTGGGTGGGCCTGATCACCATGGGCAGCCTGTACTACCTGATCCCGCGCCTGTGGGGCCGCAACCAGATGTACAGCACCAGCCTGATCGAGCTGCACTTCTGGCTGGCCACCATCGGCATCGCCCCGTACGCCATCGCCCTGTGGGTGGCGGCGTCACCCAGGGCCTGATGTGGCGCGCCCTGGAGCCGGACGGCACCCTGACCTACACCTTCGCCGAATCGGTGAAAGCCAGCTTCCCGTACTACGTTGTCCGCCTGATCGGTGGCGTGCTGTACCTGAGCGGGCATGGTCATCATGGCCTACAACACCTGGCGTACCGTGCGCGACACTCATCGAGGGCCCCGCTGCCGGCCGAGGCCGAAGCTGCACCGGCCGTCCAGCCCTGTTCCGCAACTGAACACCGTCCAACAGGGTCACTGAACCGCCGCCAGCGCCCGCCCTGCCTTCCGGTTTTCCGCCACGGGCCGGTTCCGTCCGGCCGGTGCGGGGGGTGGTGCGCCCAAGGGTCCTTCAAGGAAGCTCCGATGAAACTCTCTCACGAAACCATTGAAACCAACCCCTGGCTGATGATCGTGCTGATCGTGCTGGTGGTGTCGGTCGGCGGTCTGCTGCAGATCGTGCCGCTGTTCTTCCAGCGCTCCACCACCGAGCCGCCGCCGGGCATGACGCCGCCCAGCGCGCTGCAGGTGGCCGGTCATGACATCTTCGTGCGCGAGGGCTGCTACAACCGCCACTGCAGATGATCCGCCCGATGCGCGCCGAAACCCTGCGCCATGGCCCCTACCGGTGGCCGGCGAGTCGGTCTGGGATCACCTGTCTCCAGTGGGCAGCAAGCGTACCGGCCCCGACCTGGCCCGCGTGGGTGGCCGCTACAGTGACGACTGGCACATCGCCCACCTGAACGATCCGCGCAGCGTGGTGCCCGAGTCCAACATGCCGGCTCTATCCGTGGCTGGAAACCCAGATGGTCGATGCCTCCTCCATCAAACGGCACATGGAATCGCTGCGCGCCGTGGGCGTGCCGTTCACCGACGAGGCCATTGCCGGTGCCGAAGAGGAAGTGAAGGACAAGACCGAACAGCAGGCGCTGATCGCCTTCCTGCAGGGTCTGGGCCGCGTGCGTCCGCAGAACCAGTGAGCGGAGCCGTCACATGGACATCAACACGCTACGGGGAATCATCACCCTCCCGCTGATCCTGGTCTTCATCGGCATCGTCATCTATGCCTGGTCCAGAAAAATAAGGCCCGCTTCGACGAAGCGGCAATGCTCCCGCTGAACGAACCCAACGAACCGAACGAGGCGAAACATGGCTGATTTTGTATCCGACTTCTGGTCATATTACGTCATCGCGCTGTCGGTCTTCGGCATCGTCTTCTGCCTGTTCGTCCTGATCAGCAACAGCCGCCGGCCCGAGCCGACGGCCGACAACACCACCGGCCACGTCTGGGACGGCGACATCCGCGAGGCCAACAATCCCCCGCCCCGCTGGTGGATGATCCTCTCCCTGGTCACCGTGGCCTTCAGCATCGGCTACCTGATCTACTACCCGGGGCTGGGCAAGTTCCCCGGCATCGGCGGCTGGACCTCGGTGGGCCAGTACCACGAGGAGCGTGCGCAGCTGGAGGCCAGCGTGGCCCCCATCTACGCCAGCTTTGCCGGCAAGTCACCCGACGAGCTGATGAACAACCCCGAGGCACTGGCCATCGGCCAGCGGCTGTTCCTGAACAACTGCGCCCAGTGCCACGGCGCCAACGATCGCGGGGGCCTGCACTTCCCCAACCTGACCGACGGCGACTGGCTGCACGGCGGTGATTCCGAAGCCATCGTCGAGACCATCACCGAAGGCCGTCACGGGATGATGCCGCCGCAGGCTGCCAACTCGACAGCCCGGCCGACATCGAGAACACGGCCCAGTACGTGCTGTCGCTGTCCGGCTCGGCCACCGACCCGATCAAGCGCCCAGAAAGGCAAGAAAGGCTTCAGGTCTGCGCGGCCTGCCACGGTCCGGACGGCAAGGGCAACCAGGACATCGGCGCCCCCAACCTGACCGACAAGGTCTGGCTGCACGGCGGTGGCCTGCGTGGCGTGATGTACGCCATCAACAACGGCTTCGACAGCCAGATGCCGGTGTTTGGCGAAACCTTCACGAAGGAACAGATCGACGTGCTGGCCGCGTACGTGATGTCCCTGTCGCACAACAAGAAGAACTGAGCCGTGGAAGAGCGCGTCATCCAGGTCCACCGTCCCGCCAAGGACAGCCCAAGGGGTCGGCCGGCAAGACCGCGGCTGCCCGGGCGGCTGCCGAACAGAAAACCGGCAGCCTGTTCTCCAGCTATGCCGCCCGCGTCAAGATCCAGCCCCGCTCCGTGCGTGGCCGCTATGACAACCTGCGGATCGCGGCCCCTGGTCATCACCCAGCTGGTGTTCTTTGGGCTGCCCTGGCTGATGTGGAACGGTCGCCAGGCCGTTCTGTTCGATCTGGATGCGCGCAAGTTCCACCTGTTCGGCGCCGTGCTCTGGCCGCAGGACTTCGTCTACCTGGCGGGCCTGCTGGTGTTCTGCGCCCTCACCTCTCTTCTTCGTCACGGCCGTGGCCGGCCGTGTCTGGTGCGGCTACTCCTGCCCGCAGACGGTCTACACCGAAATCTTCCTCTGGATCGAGGCCAAACTCGAGGGCGACGGCCCCAGGCGCCGCAAGCTCGACGATGCCCCTGGTCCTGGCACTGCTGCGTGCGCGGCACCAAGCACGTGCTATGGGTGCTGTTCGCGCTGTTCACCGAGCTTCACCCTCATCGGTTACTTCGCCCCCATCCGCGACCTGCCGATGCAGATCATCCACATGGAACTGGGCCCCTGGCAGTGGTTCTGGTTCCTGTTCTACGCCTTCGCCCTGTGGGGCAACGCCGGCTTCCTGCGCGAGCAGGTCTGCACCCACATGTGTCCGTATGCCCGCTTTCCAGGGCGCCATGTCTCGACAAGGACACCATGATCGTCACCTATGACAAGGAACGTGGCGATCCGCGCGGCTCGCGCTCCAAGAAGGCCGACCCGGCCGCCCTGGGCCTGGGCAGCTGCATCGACTGCGGCCTGTGCGTCGAGGTCTGCCCCACCGGCATCGACATCCGCGACGGCCTGCAGTACCAGTGCATCAGCTGCGCCGCCTGCATCGACGTGTGCAACGGCGTGATGGACAAGATGGGCTATGCCCGTGGCCTGATCCGCTACGCCACCGAGAACGCCCTCACCAACCACCTCGACTCGAAGGCCACCGCCAAACGGATCCTGCGCCCGCGCGTGCTGATCTACGGCCTGATCCTGCTGGTGCTGGCCGGTGCCCTGGTGGGCTCGCTGGTCAGCCGCAACACCCTGCGCGTGGACATCATCCGCGACCGCGGCGCCCTGTCGGGCATTGCCGAAAACGGCGACATCGAGAACACCTACACGCTCAACCTGGATGAACACCAGCGAACGGCCGCTGGTGCTGGATCTGGGCGTGACGGGCATGCCGGAGCTGCGCATCGACGGCCAGACCCGCATCGAAGTGCCCGCCACCTCCAACCGCATGGTGCCGCTGGGTCATCCACCTGCCCCCACCACCACCGAACGCCCGGGCTCGCACAACATCGAGATCACGGTCACCCCGGTGCCGCAGGAGGCGAGGAAGACACCGGCGCCAAGCCACGACGCGAGGGAACCGTGTACATGGTGCCACGCTGATTGCACGCCGCCGGCGGATGCCTCCTTCCAGGCTCCGCCGGTTTGCCATGGGGCCCTGCACAACAGCACGCTCTGCGTTCACGCGCTTTCACCCGCTGTCTCCGGCCACCCCGGTCACCATTTTTCAGTACCCCTGCCCTTTCACCCGCAACCTTCAGCCTGCGCCGCCAGCGGCCGAAAGTCCGCTTTCCTTCCACGTTCTTCCGTTCGTTGCGTTTCCTCCTGGCGCCCTTTCCGCTATCTGCTTTCCTGCCATGGCCACCCAGTCCACCCCATCCCTGCCTCCGCAGCAACCCGCACAGCCCGTCAAGGCGTTTTTCGCAGCCACTGATGTGGCTGGTGGTCGGCATCCCGGCCGCCACCGTGGTGGCCGGTCTGTGCACCCCTGTGGATTGCCATCGAGCACGCCGACCGCCCCATCGCCACCGACTACGTCAAGCAGGGGCATGGCCGTCTCGACCGACTCCCGCCGCGAACAGCACGCCGTCGAGCTGGGCGTGGCCGGCACGCTCGACATGCAGATGACGGGCAACGACACCCCTGCAGGTCCGGCTGGTCATGACGCCTCCCGCGCCTCCCGCGCCTGCCCGGCTGGCCGGCACCACGGCTGCCACACCTGCCCCTGGTGGGGCGGCACGCACGGGAACGCCCGCAGCTGCCACACCGGCGGACGCAACCAGCACAGCGCTGGCAGCGCCCCCGCCAGTGCAGCAGCATCCACAAGCGCAACAGCATCCACGAACGCAACAGCATCCACAAACGCAACAGCGTCCACGAGTGGTGGCACACCGGCCAGCGCCCCCCTGCCCGTTCCCCAGAAACTGCGCCTGCTGCATCCATCCGACCCGGGCAACGACATCACACTCTTCCTGCTGCCCGACGGCGAGGGGCGCTGGCAGGCCCGCCAACCCGTGACCTGGGCGCCCGGCACCCGCTGGCACATCGCCCTGGAAGGCAGCGACTGGCGTCCGCCCCTGGCCGGCCTGCAAACGGTCGAGGCCCTGCAGCACTTCGGCTTCGACGCCCGGCTGGCCGCCCGCCAGGCCAACGAACCCAAACCCGGCGAGCAGTCGGCCTCCGACCCGGCACGCCGCAGGGCGGGGGCAGCCGCTTCCGGAAGTGCCACCGGCACGGCCGGGGCCAGCCAGCCCCTCCCCCGCTGAGGCCCTCGCGAACAGCGCCTGGCCCTGATCTCCGCCGGCCTGCTGATGGGCGCCGGCGGCAGCCTGCACTGCCTGACCATGTGTTTCGGGCCTGCAGCGCATGACGCTGCGGGGTATTCCCATCGTCACGGTGCGCACGACGGCTGCCAGTTCCACCCGCGCTGGTACCACGCCATCCTCAAACATGGCCCACGCAGCCGCGACCACTGCTGCGGGAGCGGGTGCTGCTGGGGCAGGTGCGGGTGTGGGCGCTGGGGCTGGGCCAGCCACGGGCACCGTATCACAGGCTTCCCCGCCCCTGGTTTCCAGCTGCCCGATGGCCGCTGGTGGCGTTTTTCAGGCGGGCCGCGTACTGGGCTATACCCCTGCTGGGCGCTATGGCGGGCACGGTGGGCGCTCAGCTGCTGGCCGCCGCCAGCTGGCAGCCGCTGTTCGAATCCATCTGGGCTGGCATGAATGCCCTGCTCGTGCTGCTGGGCCTGTGCCTGCTGGTACTGGGGCGCGAACCGCGCTGGCTGGGCATGCTGGGCAGCCATCTGGCCTCGGCGCGCACCGCTGGCTCCCTCAAGCGCCGCACCAGAATGGCTGCGGGGCATGCTGTGGGCCCTGCTGCCCTGCGGCCTGCTCTACACGGCACTGGGTACGGCCATTCTGGCGGCCACCCCGCTGGGGGCCGCAGCCGTGATGGCGGCCTTTGCCATCGGCACCAACGTGGGGCTGTTCCTGGTGGAAGCCGGTGCCCGCAACGTGCTGGGCCGTGTGCCGGCGCAGGTGGCCTACTGGCTCAATGGCGCGCTGCTGATCCTGCTGGCCGCCGCGGGCCTGACGGCGGCGCTGCATGGCGCGGCCCATCCCTACTGCTGACATGGGCCGCCAGACAGAGCGAGTTCAAAGGCGACACAGCAGACGTGCCGAAGCAATGGACACCTTCAGGGCACAGACCATGTCCATCCTGCTGGCTGCCGACTATTGACTGCTCTGCGACCTCCGACCACGGCTCGTGCATGCGCATCATGGCCATGCGGCGGGCGCCTTCGGGCGTCATGTCGAGCATCTGGCGGGTTTCGGGCACGCCTGAGAGCACGCGCAGGCGCTCGTGCGAGATGATCTGCATCTTGCGCTGCTCGACCGAAATCACCCCCTGCTCCCTGCAGGCGCGACAGTGTCGGCTGACCGTTTCGAGCTTCAGGCCCAGATAGTTGCCGATTTCTTCCCGCGTCATGCGCAGGATGAACTGCGACGACGAAAAGCCCCGCCGCATGAACCGGCGCGACAGCTCCAGCAGGAAGGCGCCGATGCGCTCCTCGGCCCGCATGGTGCCCAGCAGCATCATCAACCCCCTGGTCGCGGACGATCTCGCGCGAAATGATGCGGTGCACCCGCTGCTGCAACGGCGGAAACTGCCGACCGATGGACTCCAGTTCGGAAAACGGCACCACACAGACATCGGCGTCTTCCAGCGCCACGGCGTCGGAGTGGAAGCTGCCACGGCTGATGGCATCGAACCCCAGCACATCACCCGGCATGGGAAAGCCGATGATCTGTTCACGCCCGTCGGGCGACAGCACCCGCGACTTGAAGAAGCCCGCGCGGATGGGGTAGATGGCCTCGAACGGATCGCCAGCCTTGTAGAGATAGGGAGCCACGCCGCACGCGCCGCCGGGTCTTGACCATGCCCGAGAGTTTTCTCGATTTCGGGGCACTCAGCCCCTCCACCAGGCACAGGGTCGTGCATGCTGCACGACACGCAGGATGACGAGGCAGCCGGCGTGGCAGCAGCCTGTGCCGAGGCAGGAAATTCAGCAGGATAGACGTTCTTCAAGAGGAGAACCTCGAGTAGGGCCACAACGGCAGGCCACCAGCGGAGCACCAACACCAGCGGAGCACCAGACGACTGGCCAGACTGTAAAACCATGCCACACAGGAAACCCGCGCAGCACGGAACCAGGACAGCGGCCGGTATGGCCCTGGAACACATGGGGGAAGAGATAACCAGAAAAGTCTGCCGCCCGGGCGGCGCATGAATGCGCCACAGGCACCCACCACAACCCGGCGAATGCCGCACAGCCAGACCCGAAGACCCTGCCCCGCGCCCCGTAGTGCAGTACCCCACATGACACCATTAGTTCATGCGGGGGCACCACCCCTCGTACCGCGTCCGTCAATTATATGTGTGCGTTGATCAGGATCAAAACCAATACGACACGTTCCGTCATGCTTTACACATGGATACCATGCCGACACTTGAGCAGATTCGCGTCTTCGACCAGCCGGGACCGAGGTATACCTCCTACCCCACGGCCGACCACTTTGCCGAAGCGTTCGATGCCGAGAAGCAGGCCTGGTGGCTGGACAACCGCACGCTGCGCCAGCCGGGGCAGCCCGTCACGGTGTATGTCCACATCCCGTTCTGCGAATCGATCTGCCACTACTGCGCCTGCAACTGCATCGGCACGCGGGACCACGCCCGTGCCGAGGCCTATCTTCATACGCTCAAGCAGGAAATCGCCCTCTACGCCGCCCATCTTCACCAGGATGTGCGCATTTCGCAACTGCACCTGGGTGGCGGCACCCCCCACCTTCTTCAGCGACGACCAGCTGGCCGAGCTGCTGCGCACGCTGGACGACACCATCGGCCTGCAGGAGCACGCCGAATGCTCGATCGAGGTGGACCCGCGCACCGTCGACAACACCCGGCTGACCAACATCCGGCAGATGGGGTTCGACCGCATCAGCCTGGGCGTGCAGGACCTGAACCCCGAGGTACAGGTGGCCATCCATCGCATCCAGCCCGAAAAATGGTTGTGGCGCTGATGGAACACGCCCACGCGCTGGACTTCAAATCCATCAACATCGACCTCGTCTACGGCCTGCCCAAACAGACGCTCGACAGCCTCGGCTGCACCCTGCGCCGCATTGCGGAGCTGCTCCCGGGTCGCATGGCCATCCACGGCTACGCCCACCCGCCCGAACGCTTCAGGGCCCAGCGCCTCATCAAGCGCGAGGATCTGCCCGACCAGACCCAGCGCATGGCCATGGTGCAGCTGGCCATCCAGACACCCAACGGCGCCGGCTACCAGTACATCGGCATGGACCACTTCGCCCTGCCGGAAGATGATCTGAGCGTGGCGCTCAGCGCGGCACCCTGCGCCGCAACTTCATGGGCTACACCGCCATGCCGGGCGACGACCTGCTCGGCCTGGGGTATCGGCCATCAGCGCCATCGGTCCCAGCTACTCGCAGAACCACCGCGAACTCGCCGTGGCGCCAGGCCATCGAGGCCGGCGAACTGGCCACGGCCCGCGGCATCGAGCTGACCAGCGACGACACCCTGCAGCGCGCCGTCATCATGGAACTGATGTGCCAGGGCCGGCTGGAGTTCCAGTCCATCGGCGACCGCTTCCTGATCGATCCGCAGACCTACTTCCGCCACGAGCTGGACGGCCTGCAGCGCTTCATCGACGCCGGCATGGTCACGCGTGACGATGCGAGCGTGCAGGTCACGCCGCTGGGCCGCTACTTCCTGCGCAGCATTGCCATGGTGTTCGACCGGCACGCCCAGCTGCGCCGGCGCCAGCGCGAGGAACAGGCCCGGCTGGAAGCGGCCGGCGCCACGCCGACGGCGGTGGCGGCACGGGCGGCCGCCCGCGGAGCTGCGGCCCAGAATGGTGCCAGGCCCGCATGGCGGCCAATGACGCCGAACAGGTGCCGGACCCAGATGACGCGACCGAACGGGCAAGGCAGCAGCCCGACACACGGCAGGCCAGCCTTCGAAAGGCGCCACCCCTGTCCCTGACGGACACGCCCGAGCCCCACACCCACTCGCTGCACAACGATGTGATGCGTGGCCAACGACCCGGCAGGCCTGTCGGAGCCGCCTGAGCCCATGCCGCTGCCCGGCGGGTGGTGCCGCTGCGGGATGAAACGGCCGGGGTTTGCGGCTGGTGAAGTAGACCATCATGCTTATTTTGGGTCTGTCTCCGCAACAGCCCTTCACGCCGCAGATAGCCCAGCTGGTTTCGGTACGTCTGGGCGTGACGGTTTTACCCCGCACGTTGCGGCGCAGGCGTTTGAGGATCACGCGTCGAAGATGTCCAGGTGATTCTGTACAGGTTATAGGCAACCCGTTGCAGGTCATCGCCCGTAACCGACAGATACTCATCTGCACCGGAATCCTCCTTGCTTCCCCGTGCACATCACGCGCACATCCGAACATGATGTTCTCGATCAACTGGCGCACCAACGGCGCAACATGAAGTTCCTGAAAATGCAGTGAGCGCACTGCCGCGGCCAGGACATCCGGGAAACCACCTGGATCCTGCCCCGTGATCCGCCGCTGGCGGGAGCCGGGATGAGAATGCCCATCGCCCTCTCTCTGCGCCATCCCGGATGTCCATCCACCTTCGTAAAGTCGAGCAGCGCCTCCGCTTTACATGACCATCCGCTCGCTGTGGGTCCGGCACATACCGCAACAGCTCGCGCAGCACTCACCGCCCGCCCTGCTGTTCTCCAATATGCAACAGGTAAGACAGCCGGCGGTCAGCCCCGTTCATCGCTGTGCGCAGGCTAAGCTTCGATTTTCTGATCCTCTTCCACAGAACCCCGCGAGACAAAACCTCACGAAAGCCTCCCTGACGCCGTAAACGCGTGGCGCACCGTGAAGACGAGGGAGTCCTTTGAGAAAAGCAACACCCGAACAGGGTTGTCTTGCCGACACCGTTGGCCCCCACCCACCACGCACAATCGGGGACGTCGAGATTTGAACATTCCTGAAGCTTTCGCAGTTCTTCAGGCGGATGGATTCGATATACATGAGGGGCTCCGTCACGGGCGTGTGGTCGGCTGTTGCCGCTGTGGCCCACTCACTCATACCAGACATGAGCATCGCCGAGCCCGTCGCCTGCGGCGGGTGGGTCGGCGGTTTTCACTGGCCGGCTTCGCCAAACGCGCAGTCTCGATGCCGGTTCGTCCAGTGGATTCTGCTCAACCAAACCGCCGCTAAAACGCCAAGGCCAGAACTGACGGCGGCGCAAATCGACACTCTGGCACACACTATGGCTCATCTGTCGATCTCATCAAAGACGTCATAAGAAGCCTGACCTCGCCGAACAATTTCTTGCTGTTCAGTCAATCAGAAGGAAGCAAGAACCTCAATGATTTCAAACTCTTTTCGTGTTTATATGATTTACACCGCCTCGTGGACCCCACCTCACTCTTCAACAACACGACGCACAGCCGTCCACGCAAAACATACCTGTAGGAAATCTGGATCCACAACATCAAGATTCGGCCTCAATCTTATGCAAGACAACCAGCGTATACACAACCCAGCGCATCACCAAACCCAGGCACGATCGACCGATCAACCCAGGACTTCCGTTAGACCTGATGAGGAGCAAGTCAGACCTCCGAAAACAAAGCAGCCAGTTCGACTCGTCAAATTCCGCGTATTTAAGCTCATATCAACAACAACCTCACCACCTTCCCGACATTAGGGAATCCTAAGAACAGGGACCCCTCATAGAAAAACAATCTTTTTGATGTTCCGTACGCATATCCGTTAACACGCGCGCGGGAAACGCCCGCCACCAGATCGACATCTGCAGCTCGCACGCCAGTCGGCCGTGAGCACTCCTGGACACGGCCGAAATCAAGAACCACCTGCCGAAACCGCTTGGAGTAAAGGCGCGACACGAAAGGTGTTCATTGGTTGCATCAACACGCGCAAGCGCGGTATCAAGTTTGTCGGCGATACCCGGCGCTGTTCACCAGAAGGAGGGACAGGAACAGGCAATGATGCGAACATCCTCCAGACGAACTCCTGCGGTCGTACCCGTTCGATCTTCTCTGAATGGCTGGCGCGCTATAGCGCCAGAAATGCTCTATATAGGTCTTGTCAATACCATCCTTCAGCAAAAGCGCCTTGAGGTCTTGATTGATCGCGACAACCACTTCAGCAGGCCTGACACTTTCCCAGGGACATTCGCGCAACCACCAGGGTGTCAAAGAGAACCAAGCTGTCGCACTCGAGTCGAGTAGCCTTCTGATGATGATCGACGGTGTCTGGAATGAAGCGTCCCTTCATGTCTTTGACCGACAAGAAGGGAATATTTCCGGATCGTCTGATCTGACTTGAAGGTGTCCTGAATCCGTTCGCTGACAAGCCCGCTTCGCAGACTTGTCATCGTCCATCCAGCGGTATGCTGCCGCAGAGCGATCATGACGGCCCCACCCAACCCAGCCAACACCCTCAACCTCCCGCATCGCGGCCTGCAGCTCCGCCAGCGCCTGCCGCGCCAGCTCTGCCGTCAGGCAGATCGCCACCATCCCTGTCACTACCGTCCTTCGTAGCCGTCGCTGACGTCCAGACTGTCGGCTTTCTCGGTGGCAATCCACTCCCGTGTGAAAACGCCGGAAGCGCCCTTCTGTCCTTTCATCCCGCCGTGGGCTTCGCCGCTAGGGTCTTCCATACGCCTTGTGACTGCAGCCTCGAAGTACGCACGCGCCAGCGCGTTTGCCAAACTTCGGTGCGTTGGCACGGCACGTACACCCACACCTCGCGCGCTGCCCGTGGCCTTGTTGCTGACTTTCTGGAAGAACACAACGTTGGTCTTCACCCTCGCATAGAAAATGCCCGTGGCAGACGCAGGATGGTGTGCACCCGGCACTTGGTCCATCAGGTCGCGACGAACCTCGGTACCCACTCCGCTTTCAAACAGCACGTTGTCCGGCAGCACCACTGCCGCACGTGGCCACCATCCTTCTCAGATGCCGCACGATGCTGCAGCCAGGCCAGCTGCTTGTTGCTGGTCCTGAAGGTCAGGTCATCACGGGTAGGACCGCCGCCGCCCTCAGCCGCGCAAAGCGTGGATTGCCCAGAATGATGTCGCCTTCGGCAGACGGGTTCCCGGCCGTCCCAGCGCATTGCCAAGGTGGACAGCACCATCGCCCTCTCGATGCCGTGCAGCAGGCAGTTCATCAGCGCCAGCCGGCGCGTAGGCGCCACCAGCTCCATGCCCGTGCGTTCAAGCTGCCGGCGCTGAAAGTTCCGCTGTTTCCTGGTCTCAGTGTCGAAATGCGGTCATCCGTTTGCTCAGCTTGATGTACCGGTCGGCGGCAATCAGAAAATGGCCGTACCGGCTGAGGGTCGCGTACTGTTTCCCTGCCGTTGGCCGGGATTACGTCGATCATGAAAGCTGATCAGCGGCCGGGGTGAGGCCACCGCCCTGCCCCGCTTTTGGTCTCGAGTTCTTCTCGAGCAGCCCTTCGTACATGTCACCCAGGCTATCCCGGTCAGCGCTGAACCAGTCCAGCGATCCAGACTCTTGATCAGCTGCTCCAGGTGGTGAGGCCGATCCAGCTGGTCCGTCCTGCAAGGATGGCTGCGACATGTCGCGTTTTCCGACAGCGTCAGCAGGCCTGACGATACGCCTTATAGACTGACGCCGCCGAGTTTTGACAGGTACGCCCAGCGAGCCTTTGGAAGCAGGGATTTGCCCCGCACCCGAGCATTCTCGTGCTCCATCTTACGAAGAGTAGCAAAGACGAGTTCCGTAGATATAGTCACTGGAAGAAGGATGCCATCGTCACGCAGGACGTCGCACAGGCCCCAGAGCTTCTGGACGATATCGGAAGAGGTCGAAAAGGTCAGAAAGACGAAATCAGGCGGCAGCATCCCACAAGCCATCCGCCAGGGCATTCAGCACCTCGGACAGACGATTGCCCAGCTGTTTGTTCAGCCCTGCATACTCCACCAAGGCCGGCAGCGACCCGTTGACACTCTGCCCGTCCAGCACGGCTTTCCGCGCACCAGCTCCTTGGACAGCCGCTCCAAGCCATTTGCGCTGCGGGCTGGTCCACGCGTGCATGCCAGGTAGATACGCTGCATGGCCCGGGCCACCCTCTGCTCGAACGGAACCAGTGGCTCACCCAGCGCTGCCCGCCGGATGCAGGCCACGATACCGGCAGCAATGTCCTGATTGCTGCGCCCGAGCCAGGCGCTCTTCAGGTTGGCTTCGCTGTAGCTCGCCCTTTTGTCCAGCAGCAGACGCACCTGCTTGAGGTTTTCGCGAGTCGTGGTCGCGCGGCCTGCTTCACCCACCACCGACAGGCCATATGGATTTCGCTGGGCTGGCATACGGCGCATCAAAACGCTCAGTGCTCAGTGCAGTCCTCCGGCCCGGTGTACGGTCCCCAGCTCTGTGTGGCGCTCACGCAGCACATCGTCATGCTCCGAATGAGCGCCTCGCCACTGTCACGCGGGTCAGCAGGGCCAGGATTCTCGACTCGCCCACCCAGCCGGGACAGTCCATGCACGAAGCGGATGGCAGCCTCTTTGCCCCTTCTGGCGATGGCAGCTGCCGGATATGCCCGGCGAGCGTCACGGGCGACACAATTCTACTCGGACTCAGCTGGTCCAGCCGCGCAGCCAGCTCCCTCCTGCTCCGCTGGCTGCCGTTTCAAGCGATATACACCCACCCCGCCGCGTGCGGCTGGCTATCTTCTGCCCCACCCGTTCCAGCACTTCGTCGGCGTGACTGAGGCCCGGCTCACCGCCCGGCGGTGTGAGTACGGCGGATTCTCGCAGCCCCAGCAGCAACCGCTCTGAGCGTCGCGCGTCCTTCACCACCGGTCTCAGCGGTGTTGACGGCTTCCAGCGTGGCATAGAGGTCCACGGCGTCATGGATGCGAAAGACCGTCTTGCTAATATCCTCGGCACAGGCGGGTGGCTCCGCCCCAGCATCTCGCTCGTACAGGATGCGCGACTTCACCCGGCGCATGAACACCAGATTGCAGATTTTCAGACATCGATGCTCGGTGGTGAGCAGATCCACCGTCACGGCAATGTTGGGAAATTGCTCGCCTCTGTAACGCTGAATGGCGTCATCGACCCGATCGGTCTTGCCAGTGATCTTCTGGATGCTACCTGGTTGAGCGCCCGCCCAGTTGGTCACTGCAGGTCTCTGCGCAGCAGGCGCACGCCCGGTCGGCATGTGCGGTCGTTGACGCAGAAGATCAGCGCTCCTTTCATCGCCATCGTCCAGCTCCCGCACCAGGGGCCTCACAGATGACCCGGTCGAAGTTCTCGCCGATGATCCGCTGGCTCGAAGCCTCTCCACCGTCGAAGTGTTGCTCGTCTTCCAGCTGTGCCACATCCAGCACACCTGGTCAGCATCGTCGGCGTGCGACTTCGTCACCCTTGTCGTCGAAATGGATGCCGTTCTTGCTCAGCTGGGTGACATAGCGGATGGAGGTCTCGCGGTCGCAGCCATTGCAGGTCGGCCACAGCCTCGGTAGCTGTACGTGAAACAGCGGCCGTCCAAAAGATATCAGCTGAGTATGTCTGGCCGGCGTGCCGTTGCCAGCCCGACGCGCACGGCGTCGGAAAATGGTCCAGCACGCGCCGGTAGGTGTTTGCAGTACTGCGCCCGGTCACGCACACCAGTCTCGCCTTCCGTCATCTCCCGGTCCAGCGTGATAGCCGCGGGCCTCATCGACGATGATGCAGTCGTAGGCATCCACGGGTGGCGCTATCGCCGTCGAACAGGCGCCGGGCCATGGCCTGCACGGTGGATACCTGCACCCGGGTTCCGCCTCGGCCTGAGCGTGACTATCCATATTTTGCCACCTCGTAGATTCTGGAAAACGCAAGGTTGTTCTCCAGAACCATGGCACCGAAGCTGTCCAGCGCCTGCCAGAAGCCCAGCAGCGAATGGCGATCCACCAGAAACAGGATGCGCCGGAAGCGCCTCGGCCTTGAGCCGACGCAGTGCATCAGGCCAATGGCCGTACTGGTTCCTGCCGCACCAGGCTGTGGCACAGCGCCTGGCGCTCGCCTCGCCAGTGGCAGTTTTCAACGGCCTGAATGGCCTTGATCTGGCAGTCGCGCAGCTTGGAGGTACTGAAGCCAGGCAGCCTTCGCTGCGCCTGCTTGTGCGTCACGCTGCAGCAGGATCCACCAGGCCCTCGCGAGTGAAAATTGGCACAGTGCCCGTGCCGTATTGAAGGCCGGCGCACGTCACGGAACCAGATGCCGCTGTGTTCTTCCAGCCGCTTCAGGTAGGGCCGGCCATTGCACGAGAACACGAACGGTATTCTGCAAATATCTCCCGCCGCCGTCCGGCCAGCCCTTCGCCCGACCACGGAAGCCGCCGTGCTCGCTGGATCCTCCACGCGTGTGCTGCAGCCAGGCGGCTTCCATCCCATCTGCTGGACAGCCGCGCGCATATGCGCTCGGCCTGGTCGATCCCGCCGGCAATGCGTTCCCGCCGCTTGGCCTCCACCACCACGGCAACGGGCGTCAGCCCCGCGAACAATACGCCGTAGTCGGCCCGCTTCACGGGCCCATCGGCCATTCGGCACGGCTGTGTTGCGGCCACGCTGTGGCGTGTAGCACCATGCGCATGCGTCGTTCGCCCGTATCGGCTCCTCCCAGCCTGCGGCCCATCCCGGCAACCGCTGGTCACCGATCGCGGCGGCGGGCGGCACGCTCGTCCATTTCACCAGCGCGGCCGCCTGGCTGCTTGTTGCCCCCACTGGCGCACTGGGCGCTGTCGCACGCCGGCTCTGCCACTTGCGCACGGGTCCTGGCACAGCTCTTTCTGCAGCTGGTCCACCACCCGTAGCGCTTGCGGCTTCAGCCAGATCTCGCCGCCTCGGTTGCCCGCCGCCAGCTGCGCGCAGCGGTTCAAGCCTTCCTGCCGGCGCAGCTTGTCCAGATGATCCCGATCACTGGCGGCTTTGGCGTGGAACCAGCTGCTGCAGGGCATCGATGGTGTCTGCAGATCGAGCAGCTTCCTGGCTGACCGTCCGGCAGGACGAAAGGTCCGCCTGCAGCTGCAGGCGGTTGCCAGGTGCGGTAGTACCAGAGCCCTTATTCGCGCCATTACGCAGGGCCTCGACCGCTCACGAAAGCCGATCTGCGCGGCGTCGTGCGCGCGGCCTCGTTGTTTGTTTCCCGCTTGCGCAGCAGGTGGAACATCTGCTGAATCTGCGGGCTGTCCGGCGTCCAGCTGGCGGCTGATGACGCAGCAGCATCTCCAGCTGGGTCCGCTGGGCGTTGCGACGCCATGCCCAGCTGGGCGGCCACCTCCTGCGTGATGCTTTCGGCCAGCAGGCGCAACCGCGTCGCCGCAGCTGCCCGGATCCAGCGGCAACAGCTTCTCGGCAACTCTCCGTCTGGCCAGCACCGGGCCGGGTGGCCAGAAACCCAAAGTTGCCCGAACCTCCCGTCTTGCCCATGTCTGCGTCTCCTCCTGCCCAAGCATTGACGGAGCTTACCGAAGAAGACGGGTGGAGTCTACGACGTCCGCATTCCGGCATGCACGCATGCTGTAACAGTGCGACAGGCAAGACGGTGTGATGGCTGTCACTGCGCTCACGACGCAGGCTCCGCAACGCTTCCCTTTGCAGCAGGTGCCGGTAGAAGATGCCACTCAGCCAGACGCTGCGCCAACACCACCGATATCCGCACTGCCCATGCACCAACCGGCGGACATCCCCGAACGCTTTTCATTGGATAGCTCAGAGGCGCTTTTGCGCAAAAGTCGAACAGCGCATTGAACGTAACCTCGCATCCGACCGCCCAGCATTGACGCGGGAAGAAGTTGATCAGAAGGCGCCCAGCTGTCATCGCATCCGCTCTTGATCAGGGAAACGGCAGACAAGCACCAGGCCCGGCTTTGAAATCCCGCCTGAGCAGGTCGTGATGACCTCAATCCTCCGCATCGAGGCTTCGCAGCGATCAGTTCGTCAACGGAGTCAAACCGTTTCAGTCCCACGGCTCTCGATTTCGGCAAACGCGGCCAGCGTTTCCGCATTGGGCTGAAATACAGCTCTCGTGCGTATGCGTCTGTCCTGGCAATCCGGTCGCATCACTCACCGTCAGTCCGGGCGCCTCGATGATCTCATTGGCCCCATCCGGAATGTCGCCCGGAACCTTGGCCTGAATCATGCGACTGCGCCATGGCGCCTCCTGTTGAACGTATTGCAGTGTAATCCGTGCATTGGGAGCTGGCCCAGTCCGCGGCTGCCAGGATCCCTACACCGAGATACCCGGACCACACCCAACCACAACACCCATTTCGATAACCTGTTAACAATACCACGCCCCAACCGGAACAGAACTTCTTGCCATGTTGTCTCACATAATTTCTATGAACATAAATGGCGCTGATAACGATTTCAGTATATATATAAATCATTAAGATTTTTAGCTATCGCGCCTATAGAAAAATCAATTCACTGAGCTAGACTCGGCCCATGCTTCGGGACAGGTGACAGCAACGGCCCCTGTCTGTACAAGTTGTCAACAAAAAGAGCAGCCAGCAGAACACCGTCAGGCAGGCACATCTCTGCCATGGCATGTTTTTCTGGCCGCCCAAAGCGGAGCACAGATGAAAACACCCGAACTGGTGTGCCTGGCGGCAACCTGGCCATGCTGGAAGACGGGTCTGTGATAGCGGCGCGACACGGTCTCACATGGGGCTGAAGTGACGCCACCAATGCGCGCAATTTCCCGCTGAATTTCGACATGAAATCGGCCGCCGAGGGTGGCGTGCGCGCATGCGCGACGGCAGGTGCTGATGGCCATCAATACCTTTGCGCAGGCGGTCAGGTGATCGCTGGAAAACGGCCGTGGACACGGCGGTGACGCTGGGGGCGGACGCGATCATCGTGGCGGACCCGGCGCTGATGGCCTATGCGTGCGAAAAGCACCCCGGGCTGCGGCTGCACATGTCGGTGCAGGGCCTCGGCCACCAATTACGAGGCCATCAACCTGATGCAGCAGCTGGGCTCGCCGTGCTGTGCTGCGCGTGCTGACCATCAGCCAGGTGAAGCACGATCCAGAACACCGACGTGGAAAATCGAGGTGCCCGGCTTTGCAGCCTGTGCGTGATGGTGGAGGGCCGCTGCATCCTGTCGAGCTATGCCACGGGTGAATCGCCGAACATGCAGGGGGTTTGTTCACCGGCGAAGGCGGTGCGCTGGGAGCAGCTTCCCGATCGCATGGATGTGCGGCTCAATCACATCCTGATCGACCGCTACAGGCCGAAGGAACCGGCGGGCTACCCTACCCGTGCAAGGGTCGTTTTCGAGTGAACGACGAAACCCGGTATGCGCTGGAGGAGCCCACCAGCCTGAAATGTGCTGGAGCAGCGCCTGAGCTGCTGGAAATCGGTGTGTCGGCCATCAAGGTGGAGGGCCGGCAGCGCAGCCAGATGTACACGGCGCAGGTGACCCGTACGCTGCGGCAGGCGCTGGATGCGGCGGCCGCCCATCCGCAGGCGTATCAGGTGAACCCCCGTCTGGGCCGGTGCACTGGGCAAGGTGTCGGAAGGCCATCAGTCGACGACTGGCGCCTATAACCGTCCGTGGAAATAGGATCGTCAGCAGCAGCCTGCGCCAGGCGGATCTTTTCCCTGATTGAAGCAGGTCTCGAAGCAAGTCGTACACGAGGCCGGCTGATCTCTGCCAGCGTGCGCGTTCAGCCGGAACGGAGAAGAATATGAAACCGTCCCTGGACCCATCCTGTTTTTCTGGCAGAAGGAAAACGCTGCTGGATTTCTACACCGGCATGCTCGATGCGCCGCTGGACGTGATTCTATCTGGGCGAGACCGTCTGTTCGCGCTCGCCAGAAGATGCGCTTGCCGACTGGTTCGGTCTCGCAGAAGACCTGGGCAACGAGCGGCAAGGAAATCGTGCTGTCGTCACAGGTGCTGCTGGAGAGCGAATCCGATCTGCGGCGTCTGCGCAAGATTGCCGAACAGGGCAAATTCCGCGTCGAGGCCACGACATGGGGGCCGTCGTTGGCGCGTGAACACGGCATTCCCTTCGTGGCGGGGCCACGCTGAACATCTACAACGAGAGTCACCTGCCCCTTCCAGCAACTGGGCGCGTACCGCGGGTGGCGCCGGCCGAGCTGGGCACACGAGAAAAATCGCCGCCATCACGGCTCCGTCTCGGCGGACACGAAACCGAAGCCTTTTCTTCATGGGGCAAGATTCCACTGGCCTATTCGTCGCGCCGCTTCACGGCCCGTCATTACAACCTGAACAAGGACCACTGCGAGTTCCGCTGTCTCGATCACGAGCACGGCATCACGATGAATACCCGCGAGCAAAAGCCGTTTCTGACCATCAATGGCATCCAGACCATGTCGTACGGCAGCCAGTGCCTCGCTGCCGCACCATCACGAGATGCAGCAGATCGGCATCGACATCATGCGTCTGTCACCGCAGCTGAGTTTTCATATGCCCTGCATCATCGCGCCGCACCGCCAGGTACTGGACGGGCAGTGTCACGCTGGCCGACGCGCTGGTCGAACTGAAACGCTCGTCCATCGGTACGCCCGTCGATGGCTACTTTGGTATGGCACGCCGGCATCGAAAGCGTGAGGATGCCTCGATGATCTGCCCAGCATTTCCTCCCATGTGTCGGCCCATGGCTCTTCCCAGCGTACCCACTCACACCTCTGCCCAGGGCCCCGCACAAGGGGTCCGTTCACACCACGCATTGAGGAATGCCGCCATGGCACTGCCTGAAATCATCCCGCCCGCCTGGCTGGGCAACATCATCGGCCATCTGCTCCGCCACACCGCCCCGCTTCGTGCTGGTGACGGCGTTGAACTCGATGCTCAGCACGGTTCTGTTGCCGGCCGAAATGGATTATGCTTCAACGGCTCGAAAATTCGAGATCGATGTGCTGGATGCTGGCCTGAAATCCGTTTCACTGGCAGATGCAGAGCGATTCATCGGCGGCTTCTCGACGGGCCACCGGACCCGCGTCTGGCTGCGCTAACGGTATCGATTTCATCGCGGATGATCGCCCGCGAGGACAGACCTCGGACACGCTGTTCTTCAACCGCAAGTTGCAAAAGATCGAGGTCGATACCGAACTGGGGCTCATCACGAAGAATCTGGCTCGGACAGTGGACTGGTCGGCGCTTCGGCTGTTTTCTTCTGCACAAGGCTCGAACAGCGTCTGCTGAGTCATAACAGCCCCTGATCCACCCTGGTGGATACCGGATTTTCGACGGCACGCCCTTTGAAAGACAACGGCCGCCCCACCACAGCAGCGGCCATTCGTTCAACTCAGGGCCGACATGCCTTCGCTCATGACCCGGCCTGGAAGGGTCAGAGCGGAATCTTGCAGACCGTTTTCTCATCTGCCGTGAGCACGTCACCATAGGTGTACGTGATCTCGAACTCATCCGCGCGGTCGACCCATCGTCCTTGGCATTCACGTTCATCCCGAAGCCGTGCACCTTCTTGGCTGCATCATCAGCGCTGTAGCCAGAGATATGGACGCTGGAACAAGCACGGCGCACCTTCCACATCAAGCTTGGCGAAGACGGACCGGAAAAAGCTGCGTCATCTTGTAGACATGCACCTGTCGCCCACGGTGAAGGTCACTTCCCATCCTTCGCCAGCTTCACCGTACAGTCCGTGGTACCGTCCGACAGATCTCTTGCCCACGTAGACACCCGGGCAGCATGCGCCAGTTGCAGGATCAATGAGCGGAAGGGCGTCTGGCAACTCGATACATCTGCTCGCTACGGCCCGCTGACCAGGGATGGCGTCTGGACATTATTGCGTGAGCGTCACAGCTGGCGCGGTCGCAACGGGCGAGTTCGCAGTGCGCGTCGCTGCATCCGGCGCGGTGCCGATGCGTCGACAGTCGTGGCGGGCGTGCTTGCAGCTCGGCGTGCTGTTGGTCGCGGTCGTCGTGCCACCAGCCGTGCCCGTCGTGGTCGAGCCAGCGCCATTCGTCGCAACTGTTGCGGCCGGCGTGCTGTCGCCGCCGCCACCACGGCCACAGGCGCCAAGAACGACCGAGATGGCTAGAGCCAGGGCAAGCTTGCTGCCGATACGCGTTGAGTATTCATGGCACCCAGAAAACAGGAAACAAGCGCGAATGTCGACAAGCTTTTCGAAAATGGCCACTGCCTGAAGAGCGGGACAGTGCATCCATTCAATTCACAACCGAATCATGTCGTTCCACGATCCGGCCCCACGTCTCAGAGCGAACGGCAGTCGATTGAGCATCCGGAGAATACTTCGGACCGCAAAGGCGTGGTTGATATCAAGATGATCAGGCTTCTTTATCAGCCCCAGCCCGAGGTTCCGGTGACGCAGCTCGAAGCTGTGAACTTTCCTGTTGGCATCCGCCGCGCTATCAGCGCTGATGCCCATGCCCCAGATATGCGGATACTCTCGCTGCCAGGAGCTCTTCGAGTAGAAGAAGTTCTGTGCCAGCTTGAAAGCGCACCTCTACGTTTCATGGTACATACTTTCGCCATACTCCCGCGTCAGCCGGACCGTGCAGACCGTCTTGCCGTCCTTCAGATTCTGCCGACGTAGGTACCGGCGGCGCACGCATAGCGCCCTTCGCTCGTGTACGAAACGATTCTGGCACTGCGCGCAGCTGCTCATACATCGCCTGGTTGGACGAAGGCGTCGGCTGCGTGTTGTTGGCTGCGGGCGGCGTGGTCGCAGCCGGCGTGGTGGTCGGGCAGCAGGCGTCGTTGCTGCCGGCGTATTCGGCGTCGTCGGCGTGCTGCTACCACCGCCACCTGCCGCCACAAGCGGTAAGAACAGCCGAGACGGCCACGGCCAGGCTCAGAGACAGTTTGCCGCCGAATGTGTTGCGCTTTGCCCATGATGGTCTCCCCAGAAAAAGGGTGGAAGGTGAAATGGCGAGTAAACCAACATGCCCTCGTTTTTCCGACATATGGCATTTTTCCGCACGCAAGATCGGCGGATCACAGCCGACGCGCGCATGAACGCTTCAGAAGCGACCAGTGAAGCCCTCCCTCCTCATGCACACCGGACAGGGCAGCCCTCTGGCCACTCCCCGCCACACCACCCGCATGCGGATCCGCACCGGGCGGTTCGAGAGAACATTCAGGATAATGCCAGACGGGCAGGCCAAGACTCGTCGAAATCCACATGACAGGGGTCAGCACGCTGTTGAGCAGCATCGCACTGTTGTGTGCCACCACTCGCGCCGGCTGTTTGCCGCCACTTTCCGCGCTACTTCCTCTGCTTTCTGCGCCCATGGCGCACAACTCCCTGGAACACATGGTCTCGCCCCGCTTCCACTGCTGTCTGAGCTGGATGGCCTGCAGCCGGTGGCGTATCCATTCGTCCAGCTTCCGCCAGACGCCTGTCGTTTCGCAGCCAGCCCGAAATAGGCTCTCCATCCCAGCAGCACGGGCGAAGCCCAACGACCACCCGTTGGCGACGGCAGTCCGCCATCGTGGCGGGTCAGCCAGCGCACACGCCGCCTGAAGGCATCACGAAGCCTTCCGGGCTATCCTCCGTTTGACGACCCCTCGAGCCATCCAGAAGTTGAAGCCCAGAAACTTGCGGTGCTCAGTGAAGACGCCCGCCACCGCACTCTTGGATCGTTGATCCGGCAACGCAGCTCGCCGCACAGCCGGCGCAACAGCGTTGCATCACCCAGCTTTGCCCGCCCGACGACCGTGCACATATACGTTACAGTCGTCGCATACCGAACGAAGCAGCACGCCCGCGCGCCCAGCGCCCTTGTCCAATCTCATCGAGCAGCAGGTTACCAGCAGCGGTGCGACAGCGGTCCACCTTTGCGGTGTCTCGTGCCGCCCTTCTACGACCACGCCGCCACATCCACATGACCTCGCGTTCAGACACGCCCGGACCAGACGCAGCATACGCCATCATCTCCACGCGCTTTCTGATCTTTAGATCCATCAGGATGTCGTGATCGACCCGGTCAAAGAACTTCTTCCAGATCGATCATCCACCACGATCTTCCTGCCGGACTGATGTGCACGACCAGCGCGGGCACCACTCGTCGTGCGCATCGCCGTCCCGGCCGAGCGCCGCAGCTGTGTTCACCGAAGCCCGGATCAATCATCGGCTGCAGTACCCGCAGCAGCGCCTGCTGACTGCCCGTCCGTTACCGTCGGGATGCCCAGCCTCGCCGTCCACCCTCCCCGCTTCGAATCGGCGACCCGTCGTACCGGGCTGGGCCGGTACGTCCTGCAAACAGTGTCTTTCGCGGATTCGCGGCCATTCGGTCTTGCTGCACGGGCGTCTGGTCGATGTCCAGACCATCCACACCGGCCGTCTCCCTCGATTGGCCTTCACACCCGCCTCCATGCCCGCTGCATGTTGGGCTCTTTCCAGAACCGCATCGAGCTAGCCCCGCCCTGCGCTCGGTGCACGTCGCGGCCGCAGCGCTCATCACGACATGATATTCGCGCTCGTCACCCCTCACTCACCGCATGTCGCCCCACCTTCGTGCAGGCTTCTGATGCATGGCCTTTGACATCGACATGATCCCGTCAACACATCCTCTCGCCCGGTCCTTCAAGGCCCGACCTGTGTCCCATCATGGGCTGGTCCTGCATACTACGACCCTGCTGACTTTCCTCGCTCCGGCTCGACACCGTCGCCCTTCGAGCGGTTAAGGCGAGATCTCCTGCGGTAAGAACGCACACCTTCTGCACGACCGCCGGATCTGACGTCACCTCGTCTTGGCCACAAGAGCTGGCGGTTTTTGGCCCGCTCGCCCCGCTCGGCAAACGCCTTGCATCCGGTTCTGTACATCGGCTCCGCAGATTACGCCCACCGCTTCCTTCCCACACTCGGTCGCCCTTGCAGCAGTTGCGTCTCACTCACCCACTGTGGCCAGCTTTCTGTGGCGGGACTTGCACCCGCAGGTGCGCGCTCCACGCCGGGCGCACTATGCAGACAGCGTTCTGGACAAGCACGTGCGCGGTGCAGGGCCTGTCCGTAGGGACGTCCCGGATCCGGATGCAGCGCCGGACCCGCAGATCATCAGCCGGCAGCCAAGCTTCCAGGCAGCCACTGACAGCCGGTAGTGTGCGGCCTTCCAGGAACCCAGGAAGGCGCGCCACCACCGGTAGAGATGTAGCTGATCTGGTCGGTGATGCCGAAACAGCATGCCGCCAGGGTGTCACCACCACCCGCGATCGAGAAGCCCTTGAGGCCGCAGATGGCGCGGGCCAGGGTCTCGGTAGCCCTTGGCGAGGCATCGAACTCAAACACGCCGACGCGGGCCGTTCCCAGACGATGGTGCCAGCGACTCAGCTGCTCGGGCCAGCTTGGCAGCCGTCTTGGGACCAATGTCCCAGAATCATGTCGTCTCGCCACGTCCTTGGCAGCCTTGACGGTGGCCGGAGCGTCGGCGGCAAGCGTCTTTGGCCACCACCACGTCTTCGGGGATGGGCACTTCGGCACCGCGGGCCTTCATCTTCCGATGATCTTCTTGGCGTCGCTCCCACCGGGTCGGGCTCGGCCAGGGACTTGCCGATGGCAGGCCGGCAGCCAACTACAAGGTGTTGCAATGCCGCCGCCCACGATCAGCTGGTCCACCTTGTCGGCCAGGAGTCGGGATGGTGAGCCAGGTGAGACCTTGGGCCGGGCCACGATGGCAACCATCGGTGAGCTGGGCTGTGCAGGGCCTTGCCCAGGGCGTCCAGCTCGGCAGCCAGCAGCGCGCCGGCAGCGGCCTTGGCGAAGCGGGCGATGCCGTGGGTGGAGGCCTCGGCGCGGTGAGCGGTGCCGAGGCGTCGTTCACGTAGACGTCGCACAGGGCGGCGTATTTCTTGGCCAGGGCTTCGTCGTCTTCTTCTCGCCCTTGTTGCAGCGGGTGTTTTCCAACACCACCACATCACCTGGGGCCAGCGGGAAACCGCATCCAGGTAGTCGGCCTGCAGGCGCACGGGGCGCCCAGCAGTTCCTCCAGGCGCTTTGGCCACAGGAGCCGCGAGTCCTCGGCTTGAATTCGCCCTCTTTCGGACGGCCCAGGTGGAGGTGACTATGACGGCGGCGCCCTTGTCCAGCGCGGCCTGATGGCAGGCACCGAAGCCCGGATGCGGATGTCGTCGGTGATGTTGCGGTTCTCATCCAGCGGGACGTTAGTCGCTGCGGATGAAGACTTTCTTTACCTTTCAGGTCGAGGTCTGCCAGTCGCTTGAATTTCATCAGGTTTCTCCATGACAGGCCAGTCAATGGGGAGGATGCGGCATTCACTGACCCGGGTTTTCGGTCGGCAGGGCCATCAGGGCCTCTGCACAGATGTCTGGGGTGGCGGCCGGTCATCAGGTTTCCCGTGGACACGGAAGGATCCAAAGTCCGGTTGGGTCAAGTTGCCGAGGCACGCCCGCTGGTGTCAGGATGCCTGCGCGGGGCAAGGCGACCGACGCCGTCAGGCCGGCACGTTGCGGCAGTTGGACACCCTGCCCTTTTCGGGCGGGATGCCGTGATGCACCGATCACTTGGCGTTCATCAGCGCCACGGTGGTGTCGAGCATCCGGCTGGAGAAGCCCTACTGTTGTCGTACAACAGCTGGTGACCTTTGCACCAGACGGCCGCTGACCTTGGTCAGGGTGCTGTCGAAGGTGGAGGATGCCGTTGTGGTTGCCGTCGACCGAGACCAGCGGCTGATCGTTTACGGTTCAGGATGCCCAGCTCTTCTTCGACCCAGGCCCCTTCGCGATCTTGTTGATTCTTCGACCGTGGTGTCACGGGCGGCAATGAACGACAGGTCGACCAGCGCGAGACGTTGATGGTCGGCACGCACGCCGCAGAGCCGTCCAGCTTACGCCGTATCTGCTCGGGCAGCACCAGGCCGACCGGCGGCGGCGGCACTGGTCTTGGTCAGGATCATCGCTGCAGTAGCCGAACGGGCGACGACGCAGATCGGATGATAGACGTCGGTCGGCACCTGGTCGTTGGTGTGAAGGCGTGGATGGTGGTCATCGGGCCGTTGGGCAGGCCGATCATGCAGCGGCTCACCAGCGGAGCCAGGCGATTGCGGCACGAGGCGTTGGAGATGACGGTGTCCGAAGCCTTCAGCACGCCCCGGTTGACGCCGTAGACGGCGGTGGCGTCCACATCACTTAGCGCCGCGCGCGGAGATGACGACCTGCTTGGCGCCACCTTCGCCAGGTGGGCGCTGGCCTTTTCGCGAGGTGGGCAGGCGCGTGCGCTCCAGCACCACGTCCACGTTCAGCAGCTTCAGCGGGGCGGTTTGCTGATCACGCTCGGCCCGCAGCTTTACCTGATCTTGTCGCCGTTGACGACCAGGTGGTCGCCTTCGACCTTGACGATCACCGCGAACTTGCCGTGCGTGTGCCGTACTGGGTCGGGTGTGCGGTTTCGGGCTTGCCGGGATCATTGATGGCGACGATCATCGATGTCGTGCTTCTGCCGCTTTCATAGTGGGCACAGCAGCATTGCGGCCAATCCGGCCGCAACCATTGACGTACTTGCGAATCGTCATTTCTTTGCCTCCTCTCGTGAGTGAAGGATCAGAGCCCCAGCACCTGTCGCACGGTGGCGGCGACGTTGTCGGCTTGATCCATGCCGAAAGTGCTGGTTGAGTACCGGATGCGGGAGCCGATTCGCCCGAAGCGATCGACCCCGGACCACCGCCTCGCGGTATTTCCACCGAGATGCGTGACGCACCGGCTTCCACGGCAATGCAGCTGTGGAAGGTCGTCTGTGACAACAGACCTTCGGCGTTTGTAGAGCCACGTCACTGCTGGTCGCAGCGTGGTGGTGGGATGGCATGGAGACCACGCGCAACGGATCTCTGCCCGCCAGCTGGCGCGGCCGCGCCAGTCGGTACCTCCCAGCCGGTGGCGATGATCGCGGCCTTCGCGCCACGCGAGCGTGTACGGCGTAGGCGCGGCGCGGATCAGGTCCACATCCGCCACCTCCGCATCGATGAAGGGCGGGTTCTGCCGCGACGGCGGCGGGCAGGTGGGCACTGTTTCGTGCGCTGGCGGCCTGCCGGGCAATGGCGCGGTTTCCACCAGATCATCGGCTGCCGCACGTCCAGCGTTGGGGATGGGGCGCAGGCTGGCGTGCCGTCGCCCACCGGCTGGTGGGTGGGTCCGTCCTCACCCAGCGTCGATGAGTCGATGCGTGAACACGTGGATGACGCGGCAGCTTGCTGAAGCGCGGGCTACGCTTGCCAGGAGCGTTGCCAGGCGTAGTCGGAGAACTACCAGGAAGGTGCCGCCGTACGATGAAGTTGCTGCCAGCGCCGGAGCCGTTCGCGAGCAGCCATGCGCCGAATTCGCGCACGCCGTGGCTGATGTGCCGGCCGCCGTTGAGTCCGGACGCACTGTCGGGCGACGGACGCAGGTTCTCGACGCCCTCCAGGCGGTGAGGTTAAGCTGCCGGTGAGGTCGCGATCCGGGCTGATCAGCTTCCGGCAGAGCCGGGCCGAGGTAGTTCAGCGCCAGCTGGGAGGCGCGCAGGTGGCCACGGTCAGGCTCCGCGGTACCGTGTCCATCACGAGTTGTCCATGATGTCTTCCCAGTCGGCCGGCAGCACGCCCCGCATGCGGCGCTCCAGCTCGCAGCTCTTCCGGATACGCAGCGGCGGCGTGGGCGGCGAGAGGCATCCTCGCCAGCGGGCAGCCGGCGCTCGCGCCGACCTGTGGCGTCCCGGCCACGGCGCACAGGTCGGCCGATGACGAACAGCTCGGACCAGCCCAGCTCGCGGCGGGTGGCGGCGGATCTCGTCTGCTCAGGGAGCCTCGCCGTGGGCCTTGGCCGTGCCGGCGCGGTTGCGTGTTCCCTTTGCCGACGACGGTCTTGCAGATGATCATCGTAGGGCGAAGCGTGCATCGCCATCGCCCAGTTCACGGCCGTTTTCGTAGACTCAGTCGCGGGCCTGCGCGATGGCCTCGCCCACGGCTCAGCAAAACTCGTGCCCGTCCACGGCGTCGATGACATCCAGCCATGAGGACTGGAAGCGCTTTTGCGGCACATCGTCGCGGTACCCAGCCCTGCACGCTGCCGTCGATGGAGATGCCGTTGTCGTCGGCGGCACCACCAGCTTTGGAGAGGCGATGCGCGCCGGCCAGGGCACTCAGGCACCTCGTGCGAGATGCCCTCCATCAGGCAGCCGTCACCCGGCAAAGGGCGGTGAAGTGATCGACGATGGTGTGAGCTCGACGGTTGAACTCGCCAGCCAGCAGTTTTCGGCCAGCGCCATGCCGACCGCAGTGGCCAGCCCCTGCCCTGTGCAGCGGGCCGGTGATGGTTTCCACGCCCGTCACGCCCACTTCAGGGTGGCCGGGGTTTTGGAATGCAGCTGGCATGGAAGTTCTGGATGTCGTCGATGGAGGTCGCGCTCAGGGTGCAGCAGCGCGTACGCAGCATCAGGCTGCGACCAATTCGATTGAGCACGAAGCGGTCAGCGCCTGCGAACCAGGTGATGGGATCGGCCGGGCTGTGCTTCGAGGTGCGCCGACCACAGAACCACGGCGAGTGTCGGCCATGCCCATCCGGCATGCCGGGGTGGCCGGACTTCGCCTTCTCGATGGCATCCATGGCCCAGCACACGCACGGCGCCGGGCCATGCACGGCGGGCGGTGTCAGGCCGCGGAAAGGCGGAGCCAGCCGGTGCGGCACGAAGGTCTCAGCCGTGCCGTCTAGATGCACGTCATCGACCTCGTCACACCGTCGGTCCATCCTGCCTCCGGGCGCGGGTCGTCTGCGTTGTCAGTAGAAAGGATCTCGCTGTCGCGCGGGTCTGATTCCAGCCGTCGGCTGACGATGATCTGCGGGAAACGAGATGGATGGTCATGGCAGAAAGGGACGAGATGAGGCTGAAAAAGCGGGTCTCTGCACGAGTATACTGGACGCCAGCACTGCCAACAGCTATTTTGCATTCCCTGCAGGAAGCCCTGGAGTGCTGTGCGAGACATGGCCGCCAGGCATTCACTGCGTTGCGCAGGAGGCATTCAGGCAAGCGAATCGCGTGGGCGCTCGACGGCAGACTGCGTCCCGTGCGGGTCCCAGGCAGGATCCTCCTGACTCACGCCACACATCTTTCCCTCACTGCTTTCCCAGGGCATCCTCCCGCAGGCGCCTGGCCGATCTGCCCTCCAGCCCTGGACGAGCCCGGCGGCCACCATCACTGCCGTTGCGCACGCCTGCACGGTGGGTGACAGCGAGCTGGAAGTCTTCGAGCGGCCAGTCGGGCCGGTGCTATGGCGTGCCCGCGCTGGCTGCAGCACGAAAACCGCCCGGTCGGAACTGCTGGCAGAGCTGCCGCCCGAGCGCTGCCGCGCGTTCCAGCCGGGTCTGGCACCAATGCCTGAGCACGGCCGGGAAGATGGACTGGACCATCGAAAAGGCGGTGGAGCGGGCGAGAGCCATCGTCCCGCCTGCTGTCGGCGGCAGTGTGGTGAGAAGCTCGGCGGTGCCCGTGCGGGAAAACGCCGGGAACACTGGCGGCGGCTGGTCGCGCGCGGTAGCCATGCAGTGCACGCACGCCGGCTGCCCACTGCTGGCACCCATCCAGCCGCTGGAGTCGCTGGCTGGCGGCTGCCCGCGCCGGCTGCCACGGAACGGCGCTGCGCTGGGCCGCAGCGCTGCACATCGCTGACAGCCATGCGCGCTACAGATGGCACAGGCTTCGCCCGGACAGGCTGCCTGCACAGGCCGACTTACCGTATTCAGTCATCGCGTACACCCAGCTTCCGGCTCACGCTTTCTGTTGCTACCTGCACTCGCCGGGCATGCTGCTGGGCTCGCCATCGATCAGCGGGACGACACACTTCCGTCAGTGGGCTGCGCGTCATCGATCAGGCACCGCTTTTCCGGCTGGTGAGGCGTCTCCTTCTGGATCTGGATCCGTCATATCACGCCGCTACTGGCTGCTCTGCGGGCCGGAATCGGGTCTGTCGGGAGGAAGATGGCAGCGGGCAAGAGACCACATGGGTAGCGAGTCTTGTTTGCTCCTTGCGTGCCGCCGCGCGCGAGCGAGCCGGCCTGGTGCTGTGGCGGTGCTGCAGGCTACGCGCAGATCTGGCGTAGAACACGATCGGCGCCCTCAGTCACGCTTGTTTGCGGACCAGTAGAACACCCGGAAGGCTGTGTCGGTCGTAGAAGAAGCTACGCGTCGCGAACACGTCCAGCAGCATGCTGCGATCATCGGTCAGAAACAACACATCCGCGGTTCTCGACCAGCAGCACGAAACCCGGGCGCTCGGCTTCACCGCCTGCGTCGGTCAGACAGTCGAGGGCATCCAGTTGTTAGCAATGGCCGGCAGATGCAGCCTCGCCCAGGGCGCAGGCCAGCACGGCTGCTTTGCCGGTCCCGCCGTAGCCACCCACGAGTACCTGGCTGTCTGCTGCTAGCGCGGATCAGCCCGGCCTTGTCATAGGCACCCAGGCGCACCGCGTGGCGCGCGGAATGCAGGAGCAGCCGCGGGTAGTCGATCCCGCGAAAGGTCTGGTAGTGATCGTCTGGCAGAAGAATTCGCTGTACTGTTCCCGCCGGCCGTCAGGCATGATCCGCGTGCGCTCCCGTGAGCGCTCAAGGCGTGGGTGGACGTACTGGTAGCGCCGCGCGCTGGCGGCAGTTCAGTTCGTAGCGGTTGAAACACGGTACCGTCTTTCCTGTACGGGAACGGGCCGCCCGCCAGGATCAGCTTCAGGGTTTCCTTGGCCTGCAGCCGGCAGGGCCGCCACGGCAATGCAGCGCGCCGCGCCTGTGCGGCACGCCGTGTGTGGCATGCCCGTTCTGCGCATTGCCATCCGGGCACATTGCCAGCCTGCGTGCGCCGAGCGGCCTGTTCATGACCATCCCCTGCATGCCCATCCTGCACGTCCGACAGCACACATCAGCAGCATGCCTGCGGCCGCACCGGCCGCTATGCCCGCGCCACATCGCACGCCCGATGCCGGCGATGGCTGCGTCCTTCACCGTCTGGGACGGAGGCCGATGACGCCGGCGGTGCTTGCGCCCGCTGGCCGGGCGGTCACAATAGGCTGGACCGCCAGGTCAGCACCAGAAACACGGACAGGGTTCGGAAAACATTTTCATCATGCTCGCATCGTACGTCAGGCCACGACGGCCGAAAAGCCCCGCCCCTAATTCACCGAATCCAGTCGTCCCACCACACGCGGTGGCACTTTCCTGCAAATATCACGCTACGCCCACGCTCCGGCTGGCATACCTGCTGTCGTTAGCCCGTTGCCGATGAACGCAGCGACTATGTTGCCGGTTCTCCTGACGGGAAGAGCGTGTCGGGGACGTGTCGTCAACCCCCTTTTTGCTCCAGCCCAGTCGTCGCGTACCGCGACCGGCACTGCGGCGGTCCGTCCACGCTCCCCATTTTTTTGTCCGCCTGCCCTTCGGCCATTCCAGTCCTTCCCGCCGCACCATCCCCCGTCTCCCCGTTTGTCGTGACTATGTTGTTCGCCAGCCCCCATCCACCGCCGCTTCAATTCGTATCCTGCCGTGCTGGTGGCCGTGGGTTCTTCGCAGACACCGGACGGCACCATCGTCACACGGCGCTGCCCGCCATGGCCACCAGCTCACGAAAGCTCGCTGCGGTGCAGGCCGTGGTAGGCTCATGCTCACCATGGTCTGTTGATCCCGCCAGCGGCTGGCTGGCCGACCGTCGGCACGCAGCGGTGTTCTTCAACATCAGCGTTCACGGTGGTCGGCGGCCTGTTGCACACCATCTGATGATGATCCTCGCCCGCATCCTGCAGGGCGCAGGCGCCGCCATGTTGCCGCCCGTGGGCCGGCTGGCTATCCTGTAGTATTTCTCCCGCGCAACAGCTGCTGCCACGAGTTTCGTGGCCATTCCGACTGATCGGGATCGCTGATCGGCCCACGCTGGGCGGCTGGCTGGTGGAGAGCGCCCGTGGCACCGGATCTCTTCCTCGATCAACCTGCCTGTAACAGGGCGCACTGGCCATGACCCGCTTCATGCCCAACATCCAGTGCGCCGATACCGGGCCGCTTCGATCTGGGCCGGCTATGCCATGCTGGTGCTGGCCATGGTGGCGCTGTCGCCGGCGCTGGATGGGCTGGGCGGCCTGGGCCGGGCCAGTGCTGCGGTTCTGCTGATGATCGCTGGCATGGCCGCCCTGACGGCTCACTGGCTGCACGCCAGCCATCCGGGCCCGATCTTCCTGACGGCGCTTGTTTGCCATTTCCAGCTACCGTCGCGCGGCAACCTGTTCGCACGGACTGGCCTTTCCCGCGCCATGCCTGACCTGCTGCCGCTGCAGCTGTAATATGGATTTTCGCCGGCCGAGGCCGGCATGTTGCTGCTGTTGGCTATCACGCTGGCCAGCATCGGCGCTGTTGGCCGTGCTGACATCATCCACCGCACGGGCTATCGGCGGGTGCGCGATCGTCAATTATCGCCGTTGCCAGGTCATCGCGGCCTTTGCGCTTGATGGTGGCGCCCGACCAGCCACTGTGGCTGCGCACCACGCATCTGGCGCTGGGCCGTCGTTCAAACCAGTTCACGGCCAGTCAACGGTACGCCGATGATCGACACCGAACTGGCGGCCAGCGGCAACACAGCCTGCCTCGATGGTAGATGCTGGAGCCGAGCCTGGGCATCACCTGCGCCTCCGCCCCTTCACAGCTGGTTCGGCCCCGGCTGGCTAAAGCAGCCAGTGCGGCCAGCGCCCGCCTTCCGGCAGCTCTCGTAATATCGGTTTGACACCGTCGGCGCGGCCGCCGTGTTCTGCAGTTGAAGGACGACCGCCGGTGCAGGATGAGGCGTCTGGCGTTCTGCCATTCCTGTGCACCGACCGGATGGTGGTTGAGCAGCGCTGAAGACCGGGCAGACAGACACCGCCGGGCGGAGGCGTCCACTGAAGAAGCAGGAAGCAGGAAAAACAGTCCCAGACGGATACGCCGTGTCGCACAAGGCGCGGCCGGTACGAGGCGATTTGTCCTGAACGCGTCAGCGCGTGTGATGACCCAACGCCCCCACCAGCACCCAGCCGGATCGAGCGCCGCGCGCACTCACAAACGCCCCCGCAGTGTCGGCGTCCAGCGGTGTCGGCACACGAAGCCAGCACGGCCGCCACCTGCCGTTGGCTTTACGCCATCTATTCTTTCGGGAACCAACGGATACCCCAGACGAAGTTGCAGCTCTCCTGACGCCAGCTGTCCTCGCCATCGCACAGCCAGTCCCAGCGACGCCAGCCGTTCCGACACGGCTGCCAATTGGTCCATCATGACGGCCGATCCCATTACAGGCGCCAGATCTGTCCGGCCAGCGCGCGCCATCGACCGCTGCACATCATCCGCCACCACACCATCCAGCCGCAGACACCATCCAGTCGTGCCATACCATCCGCCCTGGCGCCCTCCAGCCCTGATGCACCAGCAGGCAACGGTACGCCACTGGGAAAGGGAGTACTTGCAAAGGCGCACAGACCACGCCGGTTGCGGTATCACCAGTTGCCCAGCAGCTGGCGCCAGATGGGCGGCGTCTGGTGTCGCACGGCACGCCAGCTGCCGTGCCGCCTGTCGTCCCCCGCCAGCACCAGCCTGCCAGCAGCCCGCCGGGCATACCCGGACAGTTCGCGCCAGTTGCCGCAGGTGCGCTGCCTGCACGGCCGCACGGTGTCCTCGAAACGCGCCAGCAGGCTGACGCCGCAGCGGGCTTAGTCACCAGCCGGCATCACGTCGCCCCTGCCACTGAGCCGGAGGGACTACGGTAACCTTCATCCCCCACGTGCACGGCTCTGTCAGGCACGGCGGCACCTGCGCACCGCTGGCCAGGCCCGCTGGCACCATCCCACGCCGTACGGTTTCTCCCGACGCCACGCCGGCGGCCCTCCTCACCAGCCCGGTCAATCTGCGTGGCGTGAGGTGGCCAGGCGACAGGTCCGTCCGGTCCAGCAGCAGCAGGCCGAGGCCAACACGAGGCATCGCCCCGATCACCCGGATCATCGCCCTGATGCGCCCCGCCCCCGGGCCCCCGTTGCAGAAGGCACGGCTTGCAATACGAAAGCCCGCGCCAGCGCGGGTCCCGCCGACGGAACACGAACAGTGCCCAGCGGGATTGCCGCGCCGCCGCAGACGCAGGTGCAGACTGGCCGACCAGGGCCAGGTTCCCGCGGAGCCGGCGAGCAGATGGCCAGATTGACCGAACCATCCGGGGTATAGGACGAGGACGGGATGAAAGGCATCGAGCAGATAGCCATCCGGCACCACCCGCCACGGGCTGTTGGTGGATATCGTCGCCACCTGCGCCACGCCAAACAGCCTGACACCAGCCGTCGGCCCGCCACCGGTCAGCTACCTGGAACGCTTCGCCGAACGGCCCAGCGTTGCACTGCGCCGTCATCGAAGAGCACGGCATCGACGCCAGTGCAGCCGGTCGGTCAGCCCAGGCCGCGGCGCTGCCGCGTCCAGTCTGGCCAGCCCGCCCACCGTCACGTCGGCAGCGGTATCGGTCTCAAAGGGCAGCCACCAGCCATGCGGGGCCAGCAGGCGACGATGTTTGGCCAGGCGTACCTCGGCTGTAAACTGATCAGCGCGTCGAAATGGTGGTCAGATGTGCCGAGGTCGATCCAGGCCTGGTACACCTGCCAGGGAGGCCACAGGGGCTGAAGGGTCCGAAGGTTCTGCCAAGACAGACAGGGCAGAAGGAGGGACCGAGGAGACCCAGGGGCCGGATGGACTGTACTGCGCATGCCGGCGACACAGTGCCACCTGCCCTGTGCCGGCCGGGCGCCCCTCGCCCCGCTGTACACGGGCACGGCCAGCTCGCGGGCCACGGTTAGCGCAGCTGAACATCGGACGATCCACCGGCAGCAGCTCAGTCAGCCACCAGCTGTACTCGCCCGCACCTGCTGGCGCAGGCGCTAACGACGCGCCAGCCGTTCCGGCGCAGCGAGGGGGTGTTTTCCCGTCAAGGGTTCAGCGTGAGGTTAAGAAACACTCAGAGATCGACCGGCTCGGCGGCCACCGCGGTCAGGCCTGCGAGGCCGTTGCCCGCGAGGCGGCGCCATTGCGCGCGGCCACCGAAACCGACACGAACTCGTCACGTGCCGGCTCAGTACCTGTTGCCGTAGCCGCCGTCGTGCGACAGGCGGGCAGCGCCCACAGGCTTTCAGCGCGCGGCGCTCACACCGCCAAAGGCCCAGGTAGTCGGACAGATGCTGCTGCCCACCAGAATGTTGACCTTCGGCTCCCCACACGGTTTTCGCCATAGGCTTGAACGCTTCCTGTGCACACGGGTGCACCGCATCAGGCCCTGGGCTCCTACCCGGCTCTCGGCCCGCGGCTGAAGCACCCCGGTAAGGCCATGATGGCCAGGACTTGTAGAATGATGCCAGACCCGCTACCCTGACGGGCATAGCTGGTACTGCTCGATGAGCTTCTGCACCCGGAACTTGCGCAGGCGCGCAATTACGCCCCTGTTCGCCGGGTCATGGATGGCGCTGGCACCGCGCGTGGTGGCGGTCGGTGGCGGTGACGGCGGATGCCGCCGCGAACTGTGCCAATGCTGGCTGGCCGGCGGCTGCAAGGCTCCGGACGGCGCGATCCGTACGGATGCACGGCCGACGGTGCAGCGGCTCACGGGCGCCGGTCTCTGCCGAGGCACGGTTGGCGTGGCGTTACCTGTACGCCGGGCCTGACCGCCGCGGCCATCAGGTTGCTCCCGCCTGCTGCCAGCACGGGCGGTCGTGCCATCGACCACACGGTCTGCGCTCCTGCCGCCGGGCCTGCTGCACTGGCGCTCGCGACCGGACCGCGGCGGTGACCGTGCTCATCGGCACGCGACAGCGGCTGGGTGCGCTCGACCACCACCGGTTGCCTGGCTGCATTTCGCCCAGGCCGGCATGCTACCGACCATCGCGCAGTGCTGGCAACTATGGCTATTACAGGCGGCCGGCCAGGAACGGCCCGACACGCGGCTGGCGGACGGACAGTACCGGCACGGGCAAGTGTGGGCAAATAGGGCAGACGGCAAAGCTGGCATGACGGGAAGGCCCTGGAGTCAGATGGCACTGCATGGACATGCAACGCGAATTGGCAGATAGTAAGCCCTGCCAGAAAAATAGGCGTTTCTCTCAACCGGTGGGTCGAAATGATGCTGGCTGGCGCGTTTCACCCACCCGCCACCGGCACTGTTGCATTTCGCAGACGGCAGACCCTAACCGCCCGGCGGCCGGAGCTCGCCTTTGTAAAAGCAACACTTTACAACAAGCACCGCGCATTTTATCAGCATTTTTCGCGTCGACGCGCGTTAACACGCGGTTTCACCTTGCATCTCACCGGAACTGACGATCGCCGCTTCCGGCGCCCAATTGATGAACGGCCGGCGCTGGCTATCCAGCGCCCATCGTCACAGCGTGACACACGCGTAGAAGGCGGCGTTTGCCTCCGCCCATGGCCGACCGCTGCAGCACGACGCAGAATGCCAACAGGGCCGCGCCGGATGCAGCCTTTCCGTCACATCGGCCTGTCGGGTCCCCTCGCCACAGCATTGTGCCGGACTGGCCGGTGCTGCACCGTTCATCACTGTGGGTTTTCCCCTGATGAGTAGTATCCGCGTACGTAATACCGCCTGCCCGGCATGTGATTCGTCCCTGCCGGCCCTGGAACATACGCCGCTGCACCTCGTCCGTCCCCAGCCGGAACCACCCTGCTCTCATGTCCCTGCGCCACACCGACCTCCGAATTCATCCAGACCTCAAGCCGTAATAGCTGCGCCGCATCGGCGTCCGGTTCACCCCGGCTGGAAATGGATCGAGATCTCCGACCGCGTCCTGCGCGTTGGTGGTCCCGCCCTGCTGTTCGAACAGCCGGCCGACGGTACGCACCGCTGGTTCCGTGCCCACCAACCTGTTCGGCACCTCGAACGCGTCGCCCGGCATGGGCGAGGAGTCCACCGCCCCGCGAGGTCGGCAGGCTGCTGGCTCACCTGAAGGAGCTCGAGCGCCACGCGGCCTGAAGGACGCCTGGGATGTTTCCCGTCCTGTTGCGGTCATACCAGGCGCCAGCGATCGCAGCAGCGGCCCCGCCAGGACAAAACGTCATCAGGCAGCAACGCGATCTCACCGCCTGCCCATCCAGCACTGCTGGCCGGGCGATGCGGCCCCGCTGATCACCCGGGGCTGCGGTCACGCGCGGCCCGGCAGCCGCGACAGAACTCCGGCACTACCGCCAGCAGCTCATCGGCCGGCAACCAGACCATCCGGCACATAACACTGCGGCGGAAGCGCTGACCTTTCTCGAGTTCCAGAAGTTTCCCGGCAGCCCTTCCCCTGGCCACCGTGTTAATGATCCGGCCACCATCCCCGGTGCCGTCACCGTGCCCGATACGCCGTCCGAATACCAGTTGCCGGCCCGTTGCGTGGCGCCTTGCCGGAACTCGTCAAGGTGCCGGAACCGAACTGAACGTGCCTGCCACCGCCGGAGATGGTACTGGAAGGCCACCTGATGCCCGACCCTGACGGCGGTGCGATCCTGCGCATACGCCCAGCGCTCGCCGCAGGCCGTTGCCACCAGCCGCCCCTGACCGGCTACGAACAGTCTCGAAGTTCCTACGGCGACCACACCGGCTACTACAACGAGTGTGACTGTTCCCTGCTCACCGTGAACCGCTCACCCACCGTCGCAACGCCCTCTACCACCACCCACACCGGCAAGCCGCCCGACGAGCCGGCCGTGCTCGGCGTGGCGCTCAATGAGTGCTCGGTACCATGTTCACCCGCAGTTCCTCGAGATCACCGACTTCTATCTGCCCCTGAAGGCTGCTCCACCGGCTGGCCGCCGTCCTGTATGAAGAAGGGGTCGCCGGTCACGCGCTGCTGCCGCGTTCGGCATCTGAGCTTCCTCGCGACAGTTCATGCACACTGTGGGCCCATCATCGCTGCCGATGATGACATCGACATCCGCAACTGGCAGGAAGTCATCTGGCCATGACCACCCGCGGCCGATTCCGGCACGCGACCTGACCCTGGTCGACATCAATTTATCGACTACCTGACTCTCGCCTCCCCCGTCAGCGTCTTCGGTTCGAAATGGCATCGACGCCACCAACAAGGGCCCGGCGAGACCACTCCGAGTGGGCACGCCCATCGTCATGCCCAACCACAGTGAAAGTTCGGCCGATGCGCTGGAGATCTGGCCCCTGAGCTGCATCACCCCAAGGCAACGTTCCCCATCTTCTGTGGCCAGATCCCGGACGCCGGAACTTCCGGGCCCGGCGCGGGCCGTGGTCGGGCCTAGTCCCCGGAATGTCCGGGAACCTGAGCAAACATGGACTCATTCATCCCCACCCCTGGATCACCGACTGAAAGTGATCCTATATCGTCGCCCCCTTTTCAGCCAGTTTTCCGCCAAACCCGCATCCACCCCCGGATACTGATCGGGCCGCGTTTCACGCCTTTTGTTATAAACTGACAAATCAAACATTTCGATAAGGCCCCTCGATGCCGACGCTCGGGTTTGCAACATGGCAGTTCTGCGGATTTCGCAGATCCGGCACGGAGCCCCAATGGAGCGCTGTGGCTCAACCATCCGGGCCCAGTCCACTGGCCAGACCGCAAGACGCCACTCAACTGACACGTTTGGAGGAGAACCATCCCATGCTGCGCGGGCAGCCCCCGCACGCACTCCACCAGACCCGGCCAGCACGGGCACCCCGTCACCGCCCCGTCCGCACCGCTCACGCCCAGCCAGCCGCCCGCTGGCCGCCCTGCTGGCCCTCACCCCAGCGCCTGCACCACCACCACCGGCCCGCTCAGCAAGGAGCAGACCGACTGGCTGGCCTCGCCCGACATCGCCATTCGCAGCGCCCAGGCCAATTGCGCCGCCGCCGCCGCCACGACGCCCAGGATGGCCGTCTTCCATCCCGTGGTGGCTAAACGCGGCATGGTGGCCAGCGAACAGGCGCTGGCTGGCGTCGAAACAGTCCTCAAGGTCGGCGGCAACGCCATCGATGCTTCGCCGTGGCCGTCTATTTGCCCTGGCCGTCGTTCTGCCCATGCCGGCAACATCGGCGGTGGCGGGTTTACGATGGTGCACGACGCCCGCAGTGGTGAATACGTCGCCTCGACTTCCGCGAAACCGCCCCCGCTGCCGCCACCAAAACGGTCTTTCAGGACAAGAAAGGCAAACGTCATCGACGCACCTGCCCACACCACAGCCGTGTCCGGCACCGTCGCCGGCCTGACCCACGCCCAGAAAAAAATGGGGTTGCCTGCTGCGCGTGATGGCCCCCGCCACCGAGAAGGGCTTCACCATCACCGCACCGCTGGCCGCCGAAAGCTCAAACCGAGCGCGAAAACCCCGGCAATGGCTGCCTCCCGCCATCTTCGAGGCGGCCCCTGCCTGTAAAGTCGTGGTACAAACTGGTCCAGAGAGATCGGGCCGCCACCAACTCATCGCGGCTGAGGGGCCCCGATGCTCACAAGGCCCCATTGCCAGAAAGATCGTATGACAGCCGCGCCACCACGGCCTGATCACTGCTGCAGACCCGCTGGCCAAGGCTGTTTGGCGCACTTCATCCTGCAGCTATCGCTAAAGTCTGGCGTCGTACTATGTTGCGCCCTGTCGTCCGCTGGTGGCGTCCACCTGGCCCACAGATGTCAACATCATGGATACAAGGCCCATCGGCACCTGCTGAATTGCCAGATCGGTCCGCCATGGTTAGCCGCGAACTGGCCTACGCCGACCGGGCGGAATACCTGGGTGACCCTGACTGTGCAGTTCCCGTACGCTGACTCCGCGCAAATACGCCGCCCTCGCTGCGCGCCGGACCCCGCCCCAGCCAAACCATGAAGGACACTGCCCGGCAAACCCAGCCCCGGAAAGCGGACCAGGACCAACCACCACTCGGTCATGGATGCCGCGCAAATGCCGCCGTCACCTACACGCTGAACACCAACCCCTGGCACCGGCATCAATGCCCCGGGTACCGGCATCCTGTCGCGCCAACCAGCATGACTTCCGTCAAGCTGGCGCCCAACGCCTACGGTTTTCGGTCGGCGGTGAAGCCACGTCGTGGCCCGCGCAAACGGCCACTCGTCCATGACCCCCACCTTCGTGCCGGTGCCCTGGCTGGTCACCGCACCCCGGCGGCGCGCGCATCATCACCACCGTGCTGGAAACTGTCAGCACCACTGACCACGGCATGAACCTGGCCGAAGCCGCAGCCGCCCCACGCTTCCATCATCAGTGGACGCCCGATGAATCAGGTGTCGAGCGCGGCTTCCTGTCGACACCATCGAACCGCCAGCGAAGCGAGGCCACAACGTCGCTCGTGTGCCGCTGGCGGCCGCCCCAGACCATCCAGGCTGAGCAGGGCGAACTCTGGGTTACCTGACTACAACCCGGACGGTCGCGACTGTCAGTACCGAGGCAGGGTTCCAGATGAAACGAATCAAACCCAGCCCCTCACCCGCGAATTCTGCAGAGCGGCGACTACATCCGCCTTGCAAAGATTCCCGGCTGCGGTGGACGCGCGAACACAGCGCATCGCTGACCATGCTGGCCCAGCGCCCGACCCCTTCGCACCGGTTCGACCTCGCTCACGGCCCTCATCTGCAAACCCGCTCATCCATCTGCCGAACAGCAGCAGCCACCTCCCGGTGGCTGGCACCGCAGCTTCTGCATGAAGTTTCACGCCGGGCGCGCGGCAACCTCGAACAGCCCGGCTGCATGCTGGCCCTGGCCTGCGGCCGCGATGAGCGCTACCACCGGTATCGCCTTCCGGCTGCGCGGAGAGGAACCCGAAGAGCTGCTGGGCGATCGTCTGATGCGGAGATGATCGGCGGCACCTATCTCCCCTCTGGCAGGATATCCGCTCGGCCGACGGCCGGCTCGTGCAGTCCATCGTCTTCGTCATGACGCCACCAGCCTCTGGTGGTACGAGACCGACACCGTACAACGTCGCCCCATCATCCAACGCCACCGGCCACCCGGCACAACATCGACTACCCGTCGAACCGACGATGCCCCTGGCCAGCCAGCACATCCACGACCCCACATCAGCGACTCCACTGCCGCCGTGCGGGCGTATGGGTCGGATATCTGAGTTCGCACTTCATCGAAACCTACTCACACTGACCGCCGAAGAGCGGCGGTCACGAACAGCTCTACCCCACGGAGAACAGAAAGATGGGCGCATTCACGCAACGCTGGCTGAACAGGGCCGGCAGGAAGGCATTCGCAGTGGCCCGCAGGGCATCTGCAGGGCCGGAAAAGTGGCCGGAAGAAGGTATCCAGTTGCGAAGAACGTCGCCAGGAAGGCATCCAGTTGGGGAGCCGAGCGTACCCAGCGTAGATAATGCTGCTGCTGGTCGCCGTCACGTCCCTCTGGATACAGCCACTGAACATGGCTGCAGAACAGCTCTGGAACAGATGGACTGTTGGACTGATCAGTACTACGGCAAGGTTGGATGAGGTGTTCCGCTGCAGGAAACCGCTGTCATCGGTTACACGCAGGAGGCCGGACTGCAATCCCACGCACGGTGGAAGAGACCATGCATGGTCGAGGACGAAGAACAGGAAATATCCAGCAGCAACCTTCCCTCAGCCCTCTCGTCAGTGTCGTCAGCCCAAAGGAAGCTTGCAAAGACCGTCAGCCTGTCCAGCACCGGGCGCTTTTTCCGGAACATCACTTCCGCGGCGTCCAGACGGTCACCAGGCCAGCTTCACCGCCTCCACCTGTTTCACAACCCTGGTGCCGCCCCCACCCGCCGCGACCGCCGCCACTGCCGCAGCCTCCATCCCAGGTTAGCAGCATCAGCGCCGCCCAGATCGGCCCATAAGTCCACTCCGACGCCCTGCGCTCGGCGCATCCAGCACTGGCACGGCCAGGAAACAGCAGTACCGGCTCCGTAGCTGAGCAGCGCAAACAGCCCGAAGGGGCAGCAGCAGCCCGGCGCAGATGCGCCACCATACCCACCGAACTCACCAGCCCCAGCGCCGGCAGTATGCCAGCAACGCGGCTCGTCGCGCACCACGGCTGAAGCGCATCGCCGCACCATCAGGTACACCAGCATCACTGGCACCGTCAGGCACAGGTCCAGCGTCAGCCCGGCAGCTGGAATGCCCATCACGCGGCGGCTCAGACAAGGTACAAAACAGCACGCACCCACAGCGAGGCCCAGGAGAAACTGCGCGTGGCCTGCCCGTGCGCCACCCCAGCAATGTACAGTTCCAGGGCCAGCAGCTGACGGCGGCTGAGCTGTTCCTTCGAGCCACACCGCCGCCAGACGCTGGCTGCGCCCAGCGGGTGCACAGAAAGCACCCGATGGCCACATTCACGCCCCTCGCCGTTGACCCGGCTACATGAACAGCTTCTACCGCTGGCTGGCCACGATCAGCGTGCCCACCAGGAACACCACCCAGCGCCGCGTCGCCAGCGCCCCAGCTGCCGCCGCACCAGATGCTCCAGTGCGACCCAACCCCGCCCTGGAGGCCCCTCAGCGAGCAGCAGCAGCGCTGCCAGCATCACCATCACCCGCAGCGCAAACATCATCCGTCCCGCTGACCGGTGCCATCCAGTGACTGAACAGACAGCACACCAAACAGTACCTGCGACAGTTACGCACAGCCTCCCACACCCCGCAAACGGGCTCATTGGTTAATCCTTCACGGGGTGATTCACATCTCAACCATGACACGACAACTATACCGCTTTACCCATGCTGCGCGACCACCGCAGCAGCCTCGTCCTGCGCATGCAGGGCCCGCTCGCCGGGTACTCTCCGTTGATCATCAGCGACATGCGCATAGCGCCGCCCCGACGCCGCCGTCACGTAGCCGGCAATGGCCCGTACCTCCTGCAGCGTGCCGGTCTTGGACCTCGCGCCTGCCCCGGCACCGATCCAGCCGCAGCCGCGCACCTTTCACGCCGTCGATGCCCACCACCGTGCAGCGACCAAGCTCGAACCACCGCGCGCGCTCTAACGGGCTGCCCGCCAGCAGCACCACACGTCACCGCCGAGATCCGCGCCCGCCGCGACAGGCCCGGACCATTCTCCATCGTCAGCGAGGCCATCGGCATGCCCCGCGACCGCACCCGCGCCGTGCAGCCACTGTCCCGTCACCGGCGCCAGCGCGCGCGCGCGTCCCTTCGCCGCCGCCATCTCCAGCAGCAGCATCCGGGTCATCACGTTGTTGCTGAACTTGTTGATCTGCGCACCACCTCGCCCAGGTCCAGCGACGACCGCCATGCATACAGCGCGGCCGCGAGCACGCTTCGCCGTGCGCCCGGTCTCGATCCGCGTCCGCCGAAGGAACTGGCTACCCATGTTCTTCCAGGCCGTTTTGAAGAGGCGCGTGCATGACCGGTTGGGTGATCCGCAGCATGGCCGCAGGATCGCAGCGCCCGCAGGCCCTGACCTGCGTCCCGTTCACCGCCACCTGCGGCCGGCCGGCCGGTGTGGGCGTCGGCCACCGACACCCGCGTCGCTCGCCGCCGCACCGCCGGGCTGAGCACCTTCACGTCATAGCGCAGTCGCATCACGGCCAGCGGCGATCCAGCACCAGCTGGTTTAGACTTCGGATCCACCACCAGTTTGCTGCTGGCCCTGAAGTTGGTCAGCGCCGCCCATGGCCGCATCGCCGTAGGCCCGCGAGGCACCACCATCGAACGGTCATTCATAGGCCGGTCCCATCACGCGAAGCGGCTGCCGTCGATCACCAGACTGTCGCGCGAATCGTCGTCGCGTGCGCCCGCAGATCGCCGCATCGCGCGTGCAGGTCCTCGACTCGCAGGTGTGATCCCCCTGCCCTGCATGACCAGATCGCCCTGCAGCACCTCATCGGATCGGTCCGCAGTGTAGAAAGGTCGTCCACAGGCGAGCGCACGGCGCGGCGCGGTAGTCCGGCCCCAGCATCGACAGTGCCGCATAGCAGGTCACCAGCTTACCGTCAGGAAGCCGGGCTTGAACGGCCGTCCGACCGGTGCGCCGCACTTCAGCAACGGCGTGCCACCGAAACGCGCCCCCGCAGCCACTTCCCCTGCCGCAGCCGCTCGCTCGGCGCTGTTGAGCCCCAGCGCGCGCCACCGCCAGCCCGAAATCCTGTTCGGCACGTGCCCGCCTGGCGCAGCTGCCGTTTCCACCACCAGCGCAGCACTCACTCGCCGCTTCCGAGCTCGGCGCAGGTTCTCGCATCGGCACGCGTCCAGCATGGCCAGCCGGGCAGGGCCGGTCCCCCTCACCGCTCGGAACGCAGGCGACACCATGCCCGCAGCCAGCAGCACGCCACCAGCACTCGTTTTCACGCGCCGCTTCGCCCCTCTGCCCACCCATCCTCTCGCCCCATTGACCTCGAAAGAAGGCATCTTTGCGCCCGCGCCCCCTGTCGCGATTCGCCTGCACAGACGAACGGACCGCCCGCCCCTGATGAATCGCCCGCCCGAACTGCAGCACGCAGTCCGACGCAACAACCCTTGCAGATCCGGGTAGCTGTTCTATCCATCCCCCTGCCGCCCTTCGAGCGCATCATGGACTCACTCACGCCGGCTCCCCCTTGCGACACATGTTCCCTCACTTTTTCCGGGCTGCCGGAACCGTCCACTTCTTGCATCCCCCCTTGTCGCCTTTGTCTATCATTGCGCGTGCTAGCACTCTCGGTCGAGTGCCACATACGACCCGACGCCCACTGAACCCGAGAAACCCTGGCGTTCCACCCTTGTCTTTGTGCTGGCTGTCAGCTCGATGACATCCTGTCCCGGCCCGGTCTCACTGCGGGAAGGCGCGGCGGCCGCCCGCCGCTGCTGTCTCCCTCCCGGATGCTGTGCGATTCGTCCGCGATCCGCCCTGGCTCTGTGCCGGGCGTTTCCGGATGCACGGCTGGCCAGTGTCCCGGTCGCTGTCTCCTGGGACATCCAACCATCTCTTCACCCGTTCAGAGCGAACTGAATGAAACTGCGCCCCTGCACGACCGTAAACATCACTCAAGCGCCTCGACAACGAGCGCAAAACTCGCCTCCGGCATCGTGTGTTGGCCGTGGAAAACGCCGCCGAAAAACCCGGACCAGGGTGAAGTCCTCGCGAGCGACGGCAAGATCGCCGGACGATGGCAAGGTTATCTGTCCACTGGCCGTGAAGGTATCGGCGCCAAGCAGTGCTCTTCGGCAAATACTCCGGCCAGACCGTCATAGCGACGGCGAAGAGCCGCTGGTCATGCGCGAAGAAGATCACCGGCGCAGTGGTGCACCACCGCATGCATCCGCGCGCGCGCATGGTGCCCTGCGCTGCAGCCCACCTGCCTTTCGCAGTCATCTGAAGCGCTGATTCCCGACGGCACTGGCTCGGCAAGGTTCCCATCCGGACGCTGACTCCGCCGGCCTTCCACGGTCAGTTTTCCACCGGAAATCCGCACCGCGCGGTCTCCCCTGAACATATTCTGGAGTTTCAACAATGCATGGCAGCAAAAACAGTCAATTTCGCGACGAAGCCCGCGCTGTTGGCTGAAGGCGTCAACATTCCGGGCCAACGCCGTCAAGGTCACCCTCGGTCCCAAGGGCCGTCAACGTCGTGCTGGAGCGCGTCGGCGCTCGCACCGTCATCACCCGCGACGGTGTGTCCGTGGCCAAGGAAGTCGAACTGAAGGACAAGCAGGCCAACATGGGCGCCCAGCTGGTCAAGCGAAGTGGCTCGCGCACCGCGACAACGCCGGTGACGGCACCACCACCGCCACCGTGCTGGCCCAGGCCATCGTCCATGAAGGCATGAAATACGGGCGCCGGCACGAACCCGATGGATCTCTCAAGCGGCATCGTACAGCGCCGTCGCCGCCCCTGATCGAGCAGCTGAAGAAAGCAGTCCAAACCCACCACCACCAGCAAGGAAATCGCCCAGGTCGGCACCATCTCGGCCAACAGCGATGAAGAATCGGGCCAGATCATCGCCGACGCCAAGAAAGCGCGGCAAGGAAGGCGTGATCACCGTCGAAGACGGCAAATCGCTGGAACAACGAGCTGATGTCGACGAGGGCATGCAGTTCCGACCGCGGCTACTCGTCGCCCTACCATCAACAACAAACCCGGACCGCCAGGTCGCCGTTCTGGAAAACCCGATTCATCCTGTCGTGCGCGACAAGAAGATCAGCAACATCCGTGATCTGTTGCCGGTGCGTTGGAACAGGTTGCCAAGGCTGGCTGTCCGCCAGCCGATCGTGGCCGAGGACATCGAGGGCGAGGCCCTCGCCACCCTCGGTCGTCAACAACATCCGCGGCATCCTGAAGACCGTCGCTGTCAAGGCCCCGCTTCGGTGACCGTCGCAAGGCCATGCTGGAAGAGCATGGCCATCCTGGACGGGCGGTGTGGTGGATCTCCGAAGCAAAACCGGCGGCTCGCTGGAGCTACTCGAAGAGCTGCAGCGCTGCCCGCGTCGAAGTGGCCAAGGAAAACACCACCATCGATCGACGGCAGCGCCGCCCATCGAAGGCCGCGTCAGGCGCTTATCCGTAGCCCAGATCGAAGAGGCGCCACCAGCGACCACGACCGCGAAAAACGCAGGAGCGTGTTGCCAAGCTGGCGCCGGCGGTGGGTTGTCATCCGTGCGTCGGTGCTGCGCCACCGGCGTGAAATGAAAGAGAAGAAAGCCCGCGTCGAAGACGCAGCAGCACGCCACCCGTGCCGCCGACGCAGCGCGCGCGTGGTGCCCGGCGGTGGCGTGGCCCCTCGCTGCGCCGTCGTGCGTTGCGATCGAAGCGCTCCAACGCCGACCAGAGCCGGCGTCGAGATCGTCCTGCGTGCCGTCGAAGAGCCGCCAGCCAGATCGTCACCAACGCGGTGAGAGGAGCGTCATCGTGGGTGTGGGGGTTGGGTTGGGTGGGTTGGTGTGGGGTGGTGGGTGTGGGTGGGGTTGGGTGTGTGGGTGTTGGGGGGTGGGTGGGTGGGTGGTGGGGTGGGTGGTGGGGGTTGGTGGGTTTGTTGTGTTGGGTTGTGGGGGTGGAACTCAGGAACAGAAAGGCTGCGTACGGGCAACCGTCGCGGCCTTTCTGTTGTCCTGACGCCGCCTGGTCATGGGAAACATCCCTTCCCCATGACAGGTGGAGTTTTCATCGACCGGTCCGTCGACAAACGGACCCTTGCGTCGTCACTTTCGATCTCAGCACGCCACCGCGGCCCAGGCTGCCCTTGACCTGTCGTGCCTTGTACTGCGCGCAGCGAGATCACCATGTTGTTGTAGGCGTCCGCGAAGGCAGCCACCGTGGCTCTTGCCTCCTCCGGCGCGCGAAAAAGCCTCCGCCAGATCACCGGGCTGCGCTGCCACCCAGCGCGCCAAAGGCAGCCCCATAGTTCGACGCCGTGGCATTGCCTCGACGAGCCGAGATCGCACGCCCGAACGGATACGTCATACAGCGACAGCGTCACCACCGACACCCTTCTGTTCCACCGAACCTGCCAGCGCACCGGCCAGCGGCGGCGAAAATGCCCACCAGACCACCGGCCACCTTGCCAGTGGAATCGTTGTCGATGATGATCGACTGTTCCATCAGGCAGTCGGCCGCCACGCGCCGCCCTTCTGCTGTTTGGAACCGGCACGGAACTCGCCCCGAATTGCGCTGTCTGTCCGTAATGGCTGCACATGGCTGGTGCGGCTGTTGCCGATGGAGGTAATGACGTAGCTGAGGTCGGACTCGCTGCACGGCCAGGCGCAGCAGCGGTTCGATCGTCGTGACCTTTGGTGGCTTTCGCCAGCGCCGAGCACCAGTCCTTATCCCGCCATCATCCAGCGGCGATGGTGCCCAACGGTGCTCTGGCAGACGCTCCAGCGAGGCATTGGCATTGGTGCTGAACTGCCGGCTGCGCGCGCGGGAATCACTGGGCTGTTACCCTTGGCATCGAACCGCCTAGCATGTTGCCCGCTCAAGCCGCACATCCGGCCAGTGCCGTCATGAAGCCAGTAGCCAGTGCACCGCACAAATTTCTTCGCCGTCAACATCGGAATAATCTTATCAGATCACAAACATCAGCATCGCAGGGCAACCTGCACCCTCCGGCACGGCTGTCCTGCGGCAGAACGCCGCGGGAAGCGGCGCCGCGTCGGTCGCCGTTCCCGCCGCACCCCGCTACGCCCAACACCTCCAGCACCTGCTTCCACGACAACGGCTGTTCTTCCGTGACGGCCGGTGACCTGAGTCACCCGCCGGAAATCCGCTTTGGTCTGCTGCATCCAGGCGCCGCCCCCGGAGCCTGCCACGACCTCGTCGTCAGCCATCCGGCTGCGACTGCGGATGCACCAGCGGCAGTGCGGCTCCCTGCGCATCCCACCCGCTGCTCAGTAGCACAGCCAGCTGCCGGCCGACCGGCACGTGTAGTAGTGGCAGTGCACTCACCAATAGCCCAGCCACAACGCGCGGTGGGAATCCACCCAGCGCCGCCAGGCACGCGTCGTCGGCCTTGGCCTTCCGGGCCTCGGCGCAGCGTCTGCGGCCTCGGCATCACCCTCTTTGCCGGCAGCGGTCGACAGCCAGGATTCGGCCTCGGCCGGATCGACACCCACTTTCCTCGACCTGCTCAGACAGAAGCGGCCCAGGGCCACCCGCGCCTTCGTGTTGCCGCTGTTCGGCCGACACTGCGCATAATCCAAGTGATGGCTTTGTAGGTGTCACGCGAAATGCCATCACGAAAACGCCAAGTCGAAGGCCGCCTGCGATCTTCCTGCAGCCTTCGCCTCCGGCGAGTGCGTGCGCCTCTTCCTGCGTGGGCGGCTCGGGCATCCGCTCCTTACGCAGATCGGCACGCGACACACTGTTGCACCCCTCCTCTTCGGTGCGCAACCCGCACTGGCTTCTTGCCCGCCTGCGAATCGATGGCGGTCCTTCCGGCCGATACCGGCACAGGTTTCAGCAGCGCCGTCAGCGCCAGAACGGAAACGGAACGTGGTCACTGGCGATGGAAGAATCTCCTCTGATACACCCAAACACGGAAAATCCAGCCTCACCGGAACTACCGTGCCCCGCCATCGCTCGATGGACAAACCGGAACGATTGGGCGAGCAACTGCACGAGCCCCCAAAACGGCTTTATTCAGGACGTGGCGAACGCTTTTGTCCCCTGCGGAGGACAAACGGGGTCGTGACATGCGCCAGCCAACGATCGGGAACCGTCGATACTGTCAAGCAAGCTTTACTTCCTGACAAACCAACAATGGAACAGGCCAGGTGTCGCACCGACCGTCAGATACCCGCCTGCATGCCCCATCTGACACGAATCACCGCCCCGCCTGTCGTGCACCGTCTGCTGCCCCGCCCTGTTGCAACACCACCTGCAGCCCTCGCCAATCCACCGGCCGCTCCCTCCTGCTGTTGCCCAACTGCCGCTTCCTGCCCGCCGCACCAGAACATATCAGGACGCATCGTCCCCGTGCCCGTGCGGACAGTGCACTGACAAGGCGCCCTCGTACAGGCAAGGCTGGTCGCCCCGCAAGCAGGACAGCACCCTTCCGTCCCATGCACGACCGGTCATCACAACTCATCACAACAATGTCGCGCCAGGCTAACATTTCGTCCCCTCGTCTCCGCGCACGGGCTTTTCGGCAACGAGGGACCCTGTGGATGAGCTGCCTTCCCGCCCGCCCGTCTGCCGCCAGGACCCTGCTGGCCACCGCCGTGGCCCTGCTGCTGACCGCCTCGCGGTGGCGGGTGGGAGGAAGCGACGCGCACCCTCCCCCGCGCCCAGGGCGCGGCCCGGACGGACAGCCAGAACGGCTCGCAGCCAGCCGTGAACCCGCTGCGCCTGGCACGGGCAGCGCCTCCGCAACCTCGCCGGCAGCACCGATGCCGGTGGCCACCAGGCCGATGTCTGGGCGCGCCACGACGTCGTGCCAACAGCCCCGCCGGCAACAGACCGCAGCGATGTCCAGAAAGCCGTCTCCAGCGGCGGCATCGCCGACCCGACCGGGACGCTGGCAGCCGCAGGAAGCTGCAGCCGCTTCCTCGCCCAGGCCAGCTTTTCGGGCGCCCAGCGATGCCACATCACCGCACCGCAGCACCGCCGCCAATGCCTGGATCGAACAGCAGTTCGGCGCGCGGCGGCACCTCGCTGGTCAACATCATGAACACCTGGCACGCACGCCTGGCAACGACCGCAAGCTGCAGGACACCCACGACGCCTGGTGGTACGCCACCACCAGCACGACCAGCTGCGCCAGCGCGTTGCGTATTCGCCGTCGATCTGTCGTCGTCGTCCAGTGGGCGATGCCAGCCATTATCCGAAGGGGTGGCCAGCGATTACGACATGCTGGTTCGCAACGCCTTCGGCACTTTTCGCCAGCTGCTGCGGAGGACGTGACTTCGCACCGATGATGGGCGTGCATCCCACCCACATCGGCAACCAGAAGGAACGCCACAACTCGGCCGCGAACTCACGCAGGCGGACGGAGAATCCATGCCCGCGAGGTGATGTGGCGCCTCACCATCGGCCCTCGAACAGCTCAACACCGACGGCACCGCCGTGCGACGGCAACGGCCGCCCCATTCCCACCTATACGGCAACGACGACGTGATGGGGCTGGCACGGGTGTTCACCGGCCTGAGCTCGAGTGGCAACGCCCGCTCGCACGGCCGCTTCTTCCGCACCTCGGCTATTCGTCTGGATGCGCGAGCGACGCCGAGATGCGCCCGACGGTCACCTACGACCAGTACCCATTCCACGCTGGAAAACGTTTTGGCAAGACCATTGCCGCCGGTCTCGCAGCACCATGGGCGACATCACCGTGGCGCTGGACACGCTGTTCCACTCACCCCAACGTCGGCCCCTTTCTTCGGGCGACAGATGATCCAGCGAAGTTGGTCACCAGCAACCCTCGCCCGCCTGGCGTCAAGCGTGTAGCAAGCGCCTTTCAACGACAATGGCAACGGCGTGCGGGTGACATGAAGCGCCGTCAGTCCGCCGAAAGGCTCGACCTCGAAGCCCGCAACACCACCGCCCGCCAGCAGGCCGGCTGGGGCCGCATCCGCGAGCCGCTGCTGCGCTTCACGCACCCGATGCGCGCCCTTCAACGCCACCCGCCGACCCGGCAACCGGCCGCTCGGCATCACCGAAGTGCCGGGCAACCTGAACCAGACCGCCATGCGCTCTCGCCCTCGCGTTCAATTTCACCGGCCGGGCTTCACCCCGGCGGGCACGCCCATTGCCAGAGCGGGACTGGTGCTCGGAAATGCAGAGATCCTGCACGAGAGCAGCGTCGCCGGCTGGCGCTGATTATCTGGACCGTTTCGTCGGCTGCCACCTCACCCTGTCTGGTGGGGCTGGGCAACATGATTGCCGATCCGGCAACACCCAGTGTGGCGAGAAAAACGGGAAATTCGCCTGACATACCGATTCGCTGCTGAACAGCAAGCGGGCGACATCGATGCGCTGATCGATGAGATCGACGCTGATGCTCAGCGGCCAGGATGCAGACCAATACCCGCCAGACCATCCGCAACGCGCTGAACACCATCCAGCAGCAATCTGTACCGCCGCACGGACGAGAACACGCAACATCCACCGTCGCCGCACTCGCTGGCGCTGTACATGGCGCTGCTGACCACAGATTACCTTGTTCTCAAATAGGGAAAGCCGCGAACCCGAACAGCACGACCACGACTGCGACCACCACGACCACAGCCGCCTGCCACCGTTGCGTTCTGCCCTGGGGTTGGTCGACCGGCCCGGACGCCTTTGCCGTCAACCTGCCCATTGCAGCAGGCTGCCGCCCAGAGCGCCGGCAGTGACGACTACAAGGCGCGCTGATCTGCCTGCTCGCGTATCGGCGGCACGACCAGGCCAACACCCGTGGCCACCAGCGGCCGCGTTCGTGGAACGCTACCGCAACCTGCGTGGCGACAGCACCGGCATGCCCGGACCGGGCGTCAATGGCGGCCTGCCGCCCATCAGCGGATCAACCCGTTCGCCTTCGGCAACAGCGGCACCTCTTGCCCCGCACCCGGCGCCGACCGACACCCGCGCCCCTCTGTTCGAGCAGAAGAACTGGCACTCGTCGCCAACAAACGCGTCGGCTCCGCTGATCGAGCCGATCACGCCCGACGAATACCGCCGACGCAGAAGCGCTAACGACCGGCTGTTCTGCACAACGACCAGCAGGCCACCGGCAGACCTTCTCGCCCGAAGGCAGTCGCCGGGCTGCGGCAATCTGCCGGCCTGCTGGCCGACAGCCACAACGCCACGGCCCCTCTTTTCAGCGCCATTTCCACCGCCAGCAGCGCCGCCGCCTGGCCTCAGTGGCCAGCGCGTCAACCCGCACAGCGTGCCGCTGGCGGGCAAGATCGGCTCGTAGTCCCGACATGCCGCTGGGGGCATCGACAACAACGGCGCCCGCTGCGCGACATCCTGAATCTGGAACCAGCCGGTGGCAACCTGCTGGAAAACCCACAGCGAACTGTACAAACGCACGCTGCAGTATCAGGAACGCATGCGCAGCGCCCTGATCGACGAAAACGATTCGCGCCTGCTGGGCTGTGCCGCAGAACCGGCTGGATGGCCATAAAAATTCGGTGATCGAACAGCTGCGTACCGTGGCGCGCATCATTGCCAGCCGGCAGAACCTGGGCGTGCGGCGGCAGGTGTTCTTCATCAGCCTCGGGCGGTTTCGACACCCTACAGTGGCCAGAAAATACCCAGAAATGTTGGCGCAGATCGACCAGACGCTCGCCCATTTTGCACGGCAGATGAGGGTGCTGGGCGGGAAGACCAGGTCACGCTCTTCACCGCCTCGGACTTTCGCCCGCAGCATGCGCAGCAACGGCGCCGGCACCGACCACGGCTGCAGCCATCACCCGGTGCTGGCGGTGCCGTACAGGGCGGACGGCTGTATGGCACTTTCCGAGTTCGATCTCAACGGCGCCACGACATCCACGGCCAGCTGGTGCCGCGCTACTCGGTGGAGCAGCAGCCGCGCGCTGGGCCGATGGTTTGGCGTATCGGACAGCGGCTCGTTGGAGGCCCCGCCCGGCTGGCAATTTCGACGCAAAGGCGCTGCAGTTCATGGGCATAGCAGACGCCTGCGTCATGCATGTGCAGATACAGTACCAGCCCCCTGCCCCGGCGACGCATCGCTTCCCGCGCACCCGTCGTCCGTGCAACCAGGCAAACCAGGCAAACCAGGCAACCAGCAACCAGGCAACCGGGCAAACCAGCATAAAATGCCATGAAACGGGCGTGTTCGCGCGCCCGGGTTTCAGACCCCATGGAGCCCAGGGGAGGTTTTCTCGCCCTTCGTTCCTTCGGGAATGGAAACACGCGGTCGTAGATGATGTTGTACACGAAGGCAAACACCACGTAGAACGACCACGATGGCGATGTCGGCCACCAGCGCTTCCCAGAGCGTCAGCGTCCAGCCACCCGTGGCGATCAGCGGCACCAGCATCACCACCAGCCCCAGCTCGAACAGCACCGCATGTAGCACCTGCACGCGCATGCGCTTGCAGCACCGAGCCGGTGAGCCTTTTGAGGGCATGGTCGAAGCCCCAGTTGTAGAGATAATTCCACACGGCCGCAATGCGTGGCCGCGTGATGCCCAGCGACCCGATGTTGAGCGGATCGAAGCTGAGAAAATGGTGCCGGATGGGCACCAGACGGCCAGCGCCGACACCGAACAGCAGCAGGTGCCGACGCGATCTGTGTACGCATCAGTTGGCGGGCGGATAACCTGCTTCCGTCAGTGCCTTCGGCAAATGCAGCCCGGTCACCATTGCTGTGAATGGTGGCCACATGCTTCTTTCCAGGTCGATGTCGACCTGCACACCCGGCCTGACCTGCTGGGCGTGCCCGTGACCGTTTTGGAGCAGTGGCCACAGGTCGCGTCGGGGAGCTGGAACTGATCATGATGCACCCATGAAGAGAAGGAAGAAGACGGCACAGACCCGCTCGTGCCTGACCGGGGGCACATGTTGCCCATGAAACATGGCAGATATGCGCACCAGCGGCAACCGCCGGACATTCTATACCCTCTGCCCCCTACTTGCTGTCCCAGGGATCGATCACCCAAAAGCTTGTCATGAACTCATTCGTCACCAGGCTGGCCCCGATCGTACGCTGGCAAGGCGGCATACAGGCGAGGCTACGCGCGAGCCGCCATCCCGGCATGATATCGGGCGGCTTTTCGCATCGAAAGGCAGGACTCGGGAAATGCCTGAATCACCCGCCGCCGCCCGATAGAACCGCAGCAGTTTCGCAGGCGTCTGCCCCTGAACACGCAACCCTTTGACAGATCAGCCTGAAGGCAGCTTCCGGCATGACCCTCCTTCGGGATCATGCAACCCTGCTTTCACCTGCTGAAGAATCACGTCCGAAGGCTCCAGCCGCATCAACCGGTAGGCAACATAGTTGTCGAGCCGATGAAAGGATGGTCCCCGCGATGCATGGTGGATCATGCCTCTGGCTGGTACGACGCCAGAGGCGCCATTAGGTTGTGCCTGACGCCCCGACCGTCACCAGCGGGTTGGTCAGCAGAACGAACAGATGTTTGCGCCCGGGCATCGTGGGATGGGCCTCGACGGCACGAGCAGCGTCGCACGCTGGTTGGGAATGAACAGCATCAGCGTGTTGCAAAGAGCTGGTCCAGGCGTTCCTGCTCACGAATGTCGGCAGCGATTTCGCGGGCAACCTTTTCATCGTAGCCAACGGCTATGGCCAGCTTCCCGTAGGGGATCACCCGATGACCCGCTGGACCCTCCCACTCGGCACAATGGTCATGCGTCCAGTTGCGGATCTCCCACGCCCCCATCTCGCCAGCGCCAGACTCGCCCGAGAATATCGATTTCAACCGGCGACAGCTCCATCGAGATCGTCTGTCGACCCGCGCCGCAGGGACACCTGGTGGTCTTCTTGCGGCAACCCAGTCCTCCCATCTCCCGGAGACGGCCTCGATATAGCCGTTGATCAGGCTGAGCGCAGGACAGGACGGGGCCATGCGGCATGGATACCAGCTGGTCCCATGACATGGGGTAACCCGTCCCACGCACGATTCCCGGTCTGCCAGATAGAGCAGCTCATGAGCTTCAGATGCGCATTCTGTGCCCGGGCGCCTTTGCCAGAAAGAAGGCAGCAACCTGGGCTGTTTTGACTTCCTTGAACATTGCAGCCTGCCTGCCCGCAGCAACGGGCGTCCGAACCGGGCAGAAAGCCCGAATGAATACAGCCTCTTCATACAAAAGACTGTGATTTATACAACCATTGTAGCGACCTTGATCCCACGTGACCAGCACGGTGGCTCAAACCGCTGAACGGTGTCACATGGCGACATCCCTCTGAAAAACAACACCGGCAAGAACGCCCTGTCGTTCAGGCGCCATGTTCACGACCGGCTGCCATCGATGCACCATCACGCGCTGCGCCGGCCGGATCACGCCAGCGGGCACTGCGTCCACAGTCCGCATGCCTTCCCGCCCTCAATGCCCTGACACGCTCTTCAGCAGGGCCGCAGCCTCTCGCCCTGCTTCCGTGAGGTGCTGAGCTGGGCGGAGCTGGTGGATCTCGCCCAGCCGGCCCGTGCCACCACCCGTCCGGCCTCCACCAGGATGATGGCATCAGCGGCAGCAGCGACGGCTGCGGATGGACGCGATGATGGTCATCACGCCGCGCCCGAAGAAGTCCGCCACCAGCGCCGCCCGGTGGACGGGTCCAGTGCCGACGGGCTCGTCCACAGCAGCAGGCTGCTGGCCTGCCGCCACCAGCGCGCGGGCATGGCCACGCGCTGGCGCTGCCCGCCCGACAGGTTGCCCCCGCGCGCCGTGATCTTCGCATCCAGCCCGCCGGGCATCTTTCGCCACGAAGGCCGATGCTCGCGCAATGTCCAGCGCCTGCTGGTAGCGCAGCTCGGCTGGCTGGTCCAGCGCGGCTTCCTGGGCCAGCAGCGAACCATCGGCAGCAACGACACCGACATGCCCTGCGTGCCTGGTGCAGCGGCATTCGCCTCCTGCACACCCCGCGGTCCCGCCTCCAGCCCAGCGGGTGCCGCAGTCTGGTTCAAACGTGCCGCAGTCTGGTTCGAACCTTGGCACCGCACGCTGGTTCGGGCCCTGTGCCCCGCATGCCCCGGGCCTGTCGGATCCACGGCACCAGCCGCCGCGTCCGCCATCACCAGGTTCTCCCGCGCGTGCCGCCGAACAGCTCGGCATCCTGCGGCAGCAGGTGTGGCCATGTGGCGCAGGGCCGGCGCATATTTCCCCGGTGCCGGCAGCGGACCGCTGCCATCCACCCGCAGCTGCCCGGCCCCCGGTGCATGAGCAGCCCGGCCAGCCGCAGCAGCGTGGTCTTGCCCGAGCCACTGGGGCCGACCAGCGTAACGTTTGCCCTGCTGCAGGGTCAGAGATCCACCCTGAGTCAGCGAACCGCCGGCCGACTCGGATTGTCCGGATCCAGCGGCGGACGCTCGAACACCACGCCTCCAGCGAAAGCGTCGCCAGGTCGGCGGCAGGTGCGGAGCACGCGCTTCCTGCACCTGCATGGGCCGAAACGCCAGCCTGCGACACATAGCTCCACGACGAAGCCCTCGGCCAGCGGCGCAGCGCGCGAATCTCGTCACCGCTCGTGTAATCGACCTTCTGGCGCGTGAGCGACTGAAATGCGCCGCCACACCGGTAATCACGCTGCCCGCCTGCAGCGCATATTCGTACACCAGCGAACAGGTTGCCGATGCGTACTCCTTCCACGGCCCGCGTCGCGGTTCGACCCACTGCGCCTGCCGCCTGGGCGCCGGCACCCGGCACTCGGCCACGGAAACCGGCAGCCCCCGCGACCTGCCCGGCCGCCCTGCAGCCCCTGCGTCGCTGCATCGGCAGCCGCCTGCACCCTCCGGCCCGGCCGGCACCACACCCCTGCATCGACAGCCACACATACAGACAGCAGCACGATCCACAGCACGCAGTTGGAGCAGATCCACTGTGGCCCACTTGCCCTCGCTGTAGACGATGGCCCGCCTGACCGGCGCGAAACACCGCATCCAGCCTTGTGTCGACGAGCTTCAGCACCCGCGCGTAGCAGCCGCAGTGCCAGCACCGACAGTCACGACCAGCCTCGTCCGAAAGGCTGGCCCAGCATTCGCGGTCGGCCGTATTCTCCTCGCGCGCCAGCCGCATCATGATCTTGTCGAACGACACGATGATGGCCGCCAGCAGAGTAGCCCACCACCGCCACCCCGCCCACCCACGGCGAGATGAACCACAGCGCCACCACCGGCCCCACCAGCCGCAATTCATCGCCTGCAGGTAGATGAACTGGCTCTGCGCAAAGTCGTACAGTGCCCGCGTGGTTCGCTGCACCCGGTGCGCCGTTTCACGTGCTGCGTTCATGCCAGCCCAGTGGCGCCGCATACAGCGTTCCATCAGGTCGGTGGACACGCGCTGGCGCACCACCAGCGCCACGTTGCGTTCCAGAATGCGCCCCGGCCCGTGATCAGCCAGCTGGCCAGCGTGGCCAGAAACACCAGCAGCAGCATCTGCCCGGCCTGCGAAAGACCATCGATGCCCTGTGCCTGCAGCGGGCAGTTGATGGCCGAACTCCGCCAGTGCCGGCACGGCCAGCTTGAAGCCCTGCGAGCCGATCAGCAGGATCACGGCCCACATCACGCCGGCCGCCCGGCGGCAAAGCGCCAGAGTTCGCGGTACAGGAAGCGGATGCCGAGCTGGGGGTTGGCGGAAGATGAGTTGAGGTGGAAGAAGCGGTCTTGTCAGTCATGAAGGAGGCCCTGTTGATGGCCCTTATTCTGACTGATCGTGCCTGGCTGTTGTGCCCGGCGGGGTTGGCGCGTGTCACTGGTACTGAAGCAGCAGAGTCCTGGCTCATCGATCCTGTCCAGCCTGGACAGGATCCGCTGGCGAACCTCCGCCATGGAGCTGATCGCATCCTTGCCGGGACCAGTCTCGGCCAGGGCACGGGCGATTTTCTCCCTGACCCACCTGTATAGCCCGCCTTCCTCGGCAGCAGGGTCTTCGCGGAGCAGGAATCTTGAGGGTAATAATTGCGGCGTTCATTGAGGAAACCAGACATGTTCACTGGCGATACAGGCGTCAGAAACCCAGCAAGTCCGGAAGGGTCTTCGCGGATCAGTGCGTGGGTGACCTGATGGGAGCAAGTCGGCGTTTGACGCCTGAAATCAAGGGCCTTTACGGCACAGATGATGATGTCGTATCGTGCATCGATACTGGACCGAGGTGCTGGTGCATGAAAACAGGTCGCAGTCTGGGGAACTTTTGACCCTGTTCTCGGCTTCGTGGCATCCCGGGCGAAGTTGAGGGGAATCTTCGGGGATCCCAAGGCAAGGATCGTACAACCTGAGACGCCGAAAAACGGCCATTTGCTCAAATTGCGGGCAGCGCTGCCGGGGGCGTTACGACCAGCGGAGGTGCTGCCGTGCGGGATCTTCGGGTGGCAGGCTGGGTGGTGTACCTGGAGTTCGAACGTTGGCGGGTACGGTGCGGGGGTGCGGCGGCGATGCATGTAGAACGCTTTGACTACGGCTGGCGCAGAATCCACGCCATACCGAGCGCTTTGCTGCTGCGTCGGCAACGGGTGTGCACGAGCATGAGCAACAAGGCCGTGCAGAGCTGGAGCGGCTTCCCACGTACAGCGCGGTGAAGGATCTGTCGAAGCTGCACATGCAGGAACAGGTTCATCGTGCCGGTCGCTCTGGCCCAGAGCGACAGGCATCGATGAGAAGCGGTCAGAAAGGCATGACTATCGCGTGGTGGCCGCGATCTGAACCAGGCAGACCGATATGATGGGCGGCACCGGCGCATGCAAGCCGATGTGGAGCAGTTCGCCCAGCTGAGGCGCGCTGACAACGGTTTGTGGTGATCGACATGTGGCGCCCGTTTCGCAATGCGGTGCGCGACAAGGTTCCCCAACGCAAGCGATCGTGTTCGACAAGTTCCACATCATGCGGCATCTCGAAGGCGCTCGATCGCGGGCCAGGCGCGACGAGTACAGGCGTCTGCAAGGCGCGACAGGTCGTGGATCAGCGGGCAGCGCTATACGCTGCCGGCGCGGAGAACCTGACATTGGAGGGCGTGAAAGTCAAGGCAGTTGTCCGATGGATCATGCAGCCACCCGTCCGTTATCGCGCGGATTGATGGTTGCCTGAGTTACGCCGTCACGCCCGCTGAGCGTGACCCTCGTGATGGGTTGCCAGTTGCGGGTATTGCCCGACCAGCGTGATGGTGTCTGGCTGCGCGCCATCTCGTACAGACGGTGCCGGGCCTGCAGAATGTCCACGTCCTGTCCGCAATGTCGCTGGCTCGGCGTCACGTAGCCAATCCGGCTGTGCCGGTGCTCGTCGTTGTACCAGGCCACGAACCGGTGCCCCCACTGCCGAGCCTCATCCAGACTGGCCACACCACCCGCAGGGAACTCCGGCCGGTACTTGGCCGTCTTGAACAGCGCCTCCACAAATGCATTGTCGTCCGAGACGCGCGGCTCGCGAGTAGAGGGCCGGATACCCAGCCAGTTCAGCATGGCCAGTACCGTGGTGGCCTTGAGTGTGCTGCCATTGTCACCGTGCAGCACCGGACGCTGAGGTTTTGCATGAATATCTTCCGAGAGCGCCACACGCCTGAGCAGCCGCACGGCATGCTCGGCGCTGTCCTGCTCATGCGGATCTCCCAGCCCACGATCTTGCGGCTGTACAGATCCATGATCGTGGCACAGGTAAAACCACTGGCCCCGGACCTTGCTGGGCAGGTACGTCGCGTCCCAGCACCAGACCCTGACCCGGTGCGGTGGCCACGTGGTGGAGGACGATGTCTGGCAGGGGAACGAGCCCGCCCCCGCGACGGTTCTGCCCGGCCGCACGCAGCACGCGCTGAAAGCTCGATTCGCTGGCGATGTAGACACCCTCATCGGCCAGCATCGGCACGATGCGTGCCGGTGGCAAGTCGGCAGCGGGGGCGCTGCTGGCAGGCCAGCATGAGCGCTTTCTTCCTCGGTCAGTGCGTGGCCGGCCGGGGCCGGCTGGACGTGGGGACGCCCATCAGGCAGGACCCTGGTTGTCCTCTGTGCGCCAGCGCTGCAGGGTTCCGCCGTGATGCCAGCGACCTGGCAGGCCGGCGCTGCTCGGGCTCCGGCCGCATGGGCCTCGTCGATGTGCCGGACGATGATTCGGCGATCTTCCAGGGCTGCTCGCGTGTCCCCGCCCCGTCCGGGATGGAAGATCGCATCCAACTTTTTCTGCAGAACCAGCAACGCAGTGGTCTCGGCCAGCGCCTTCTCCTTGCGCCTCAGATCCCGCTCCAGCCCTTGACCCGGCGCTGGGTGGCCTGGGTGACGCGCTGCACCTTCTGTGAGGCCTCTTCCGGGTCAAGGAATGGTGGCTGTCTCGCCACAGCTCCAGTTCCTGGGGATAGATGCCTTCTCGCGGCACCAGGCGTTGCGGCTGGCCTCGTCCATCGCCGCCGTGGCAATGATGGCCTCGCATGCGTGCAGCCGGCGTCCAGATGCGCTCCCTGTCGGGCGCCGCCAGCGCAGCGGCACGCCACCGTTCCAGCGTTGCTGCCGAGATGTGCAGCTCCTGCGACACAACGTCCACCGGAGCGCTCTCCGGCGGCAGCAGTCTGGCCACCGCTCCCGTCCTTGAATGCCTTCCGTATCTGGCCACGTTCCTTGTCCTGTTTCGCCCGCGGTGTGCAGTTCACATCGGACACCTATTCTGCCTCATAGGGGAGGGGCGGCAGGCACTCAAGAAGCTGCTGGCAGCCAATCGGCGGCTGAACACGCCCACCGCTGAAGGAGTCGTTTGGGCAGCTGGGAGCTACAGAACCGAAGCACGGTGCCAGGCATTCCTTCGAGCGCTGGAACAAAGCCTGCGATGGCAGCGTCTGAACCGTAAACCGAAAGTCGAAATGATCGAGCGGCACTGGGATGGCATTGCCGCCTACCGCCGACCTGAGATCAGGTCAGCCTGGGATGGTGGAGGGCCTGAACAACAAGATTCGGGTCATTCAGCGCAGTGCTTACGGATACCGGGATGAGGACCATCTGAGGTTCAAGGTCATTGCCAGTTTCCGCCCCCGCTACCCGAAACCTGATTTAATCACACTGATCCGCGAAGACCCACATATAAACTCATCATCCATAATCAGCCTGTCATCAAATGCCCCAACACCATACTGATCTAGCAAAACGGAAGCAGTATGCGTACAAACCAGCAACCATCTACTACTTCCAGAAAGCGTCCAACCGTTGAACCTTGTTTCACCATCATTGCCAGGCGTGTCGTACGTTCCACTGGCTCATGCCAGTCCTCCCAGAAGTCATGCTTTTTCAACGGCTCATCGTTGAAACTGGAACCGATGGATCGCTCCGGCACCACGATGATGGCTTGCCCGCGCCCTGGTTGTGCAGTTTGTCCAGTGCACGAACATCAACGCCCGGCTTTGCCTGAGGCGGGCGGAGATTTGATCAGCAGATACCGCTCTCCACGTTTTCATATGCAATGCTCCGCATGGGTCGCATACCAAGCTCATTACCAGGACACCCCTGCCTGGGCGTAGGTACCTGGAAACCGACGGAACAATCTTGACTGAATCAATTATGCGACAACTCTTTTGCGTTTACCTCTCTTGACTGGTTCGGTAGAGGCAATCATCTTGCTATAAAGTTCAAACAGCTTTTCCAGTCGTTCCGTATCGTTCTTGAACCGTCGGACCAATATAGATGCGCCCAACACCTCATCATTGGTGATCGCGGGCCGTGCAAATCAGGCGGCATGGAACTTGGATCATACAGATCTGCGATAGTACGGGAAATGAGCCTCCCTGGCAAGAAGGATATCCCGCACATGCGAGAGATCAGTCTTGTTCTTTCTGTCAACACGGGAACAGGGAAGGTATTCCAGCCAAGAGTATTTGAAATAACGGTAGCGAGTTTCCAGCTACCACAAAACAGTAGCAACTAGATCAAATGAGCCTTGACGCGATTAACGCCATACTTCCAAAGAGGAGGTAAAGAGCATGCTGCATTTGATATTATACTTCAGGTGACAATAAACTATAAGGTACTGCCGCAATTCACTCGAATGAATGAACAATGATAGAAGCCCTCCTAGAAACCTGAATTTGCCGAAACCTGTGCGAATATGACGATGATGATCGCGTTTCCTTCTGCTCATTGCTTTGCTCTAAAGTGACGCAATCTGCTCAAATCTTTCTTGCAACTGGAATGGCAGCGGCTTTGTCCTGCTCAGAATCACTAACCCATATGCATACTGAAACCCCTATAAACCTTAATTGAACCAAAAATATGGCTTAAGAAATTTTTTGAATCAGGCCACCTTCTAAAGAACAATTTCATCAGCTCGCCAGAGGCAAATACCAAATTTAATGTCGACGGGTTTATTTCCCCAAAACATCTCTGGTCGATCATCCAGGCCTTGGCTGCTGCATCAACATAAATAGGATAACCAGAAACAACATAAGCGGACCACACTCGACCTGTTTTTCTGTAACTCATCACCATCTGTGGATTCAAAAAACTTTACCTTATCCGATGAACTGAGGTCAACCCAATAATGAAACAGTAACGCCAGCGTTAGACAGCAAGACTCCTCCATCTAAAAGATACAAGCAAAAAATATCTTTATATTGGAGTCTATAATCACACAAAACATAGGGACAAGCGCCCTTGGTAAATCGAGTTCGTAGGAACAAAAAGTCGTTTTTGACTTCTGATTAATCATAAAACTTCGCGCTTCCAAAACCATGCCATATTACGTAATCATAGGACTTCAATGGAGTTACACCATCGAAACAGAAACGCCAAGTCAGACTTTGCTGCTGGCTTTGCGAACTCAATCCTGCGTAAGGGGGTTCCTCAAGCAATGTACACTCAATTGAGCATCTTATATTCATCGCCTCAATAATATCTTTCTTCCATCGACATCTTGCGTTCCGACGTTACCTCGATTTGTTAACGTTTATCAAACGAGACCAATCCATCCTGATAGCATTGCCACAAGGCAATCCAGTTTTCACATCGCAACGGCAGAAAGTTCTTGCCAAACGTTGTCCGCGATATAACACGTCATACCAGACAGTAATCACAAGCGTACAAGGACTTTGCAGGAAATCAATTCAATTTCAAAGTTGGTCAGTAACATTCGACGCGCGGTCTGGATTACCTTGTCGCGTTTATTTCCGCCCCACGGCCCGCATCTCCTTGTATGCAATTACCAGAAAATTTCATCCACAAGCAGGACTCAAAACACTTATCATTTGCGATTCATTTGCGCAAATTGCGCAGCGCACGATCATTGTTTTCGCCTCAGCCAGCTTATTCTTAAGGTCGCCAAGGAACAGGGGGGTTAATACCGATTATATTGGGAACGCTTGTGTAGTGCATACCCAGCCCACCACGTTCCTCATCATCAGAAATTGCTCGAATCATCGAACCGAAAATATCTGCTGATCTTGTCCAATCCAGACCTCCTACATGCAACAGGTAGAGCGAGCGATGATTTTGTTGAATATGGGCACTTTCGCTTCCGGAGAACAGCTGTCCATTCGCTATATGGAGTCATCAGCATTGGCCCATTTTGGAAGTCCAGCCGTCTGTCGATCTTCCCAGCTATATTCATATATCGAAACAGCGTGGCAATTACCTTGTGAGTGTTGGCTTCATCTCGCACTCATTCTGGCCATTTATCAGTAACTTGCCTTCTACCGAAAATTTCGGTGTCCTCAGCAAAGAAGATCAATCGCGCCATGAACTGATTCATATCATGGCGCCGTTCCGCTTGGCCCATGCCGCTTACTTTCAGCAGCTCCACATACAGCTGTTCAACCGGCTGGTAGCCCGGATGTCAAATGAGTTTTCTTTGATCTGGCTTATGTATTGATACCCGCCAGGAAGAATCCAGCGATTCGAGATCCGCGTGGCGCAAGCGACCGTCTCCACTGCTCAATTCCTCAGCTTCCGTGTTCACGCCATCTGTAGCCAGAATGAACTGGCCTTGGCTTTCGTCGCTGCTGGATCTGGCCCTGAGCGCTTCCAGCGCTTGCGTTACCTGACCTTCATTGCAGACCAGGATGTGAATGTTGTTTGTTTGCAACACCGCCAACGTCTGACTTGTTCGTTTCTCCTGAACGCAGGCGCTTGAGGGTCGTTTCCTATTATCGAATGCCTGAAAGGCGTAAGGAAACCTGCGCAATCAAATGGCTGCTCCGCCAGGTCGGTGATGGCTTCTTTCAATTTTCAGCGGCGTTCGCGGACGGCTGTCTCCATCGGCAGGATAGTTCGTCCCCAGTCAAACTGGGGAGCAATCATATCCCCATAGACCCCAGAACCGCTAACAGCGTGGTAGCTGGCGTAACCGAAAAGTGGCGTTCAGGGCGCGCCATCATCATCCACCCGCGGAGAAACACCCACGCCGCCCCCAGGCCAGCACATTACTCGTTACCAGCGACACCCCACCATCGGCGCAGGGCTTCCGTTGGACAGGGATGCCACCACCAGGCTGAACACAGTGCCGTCACCGCCATCTGGATGAAGAAGAACAGCCCGGACACGGCCCCCCATCAACTCCCCGGCGTGCGGCTGCATCACCGCAACCGGCAGGCCGGGATGCCCGCGCCCACCGACAGCATGATCGGCACCATCGGCACGATGGCCAGCAGCGACCCTGAAACACCTGCGTCGCCGCACGGAGTACGGCGAACAGCAGGTTCAGCCGCAGTCCGATGACGCCTCGGCACCCCAGGCGCCAAACGGCGCGAACACCGACGCCCCGCCCAGATACCCGAGGATGGTCAGCGCAAACACCTCATGTACTGCACCTGCGACAGCCTCAGCGTGCGCTGCAGCACCAGTGACGATTCCGCCACAAACGGGAAATAGGTGCAGTAGATGGCACTGATGATCAGCGAATGGCGCAGGAAATGCCCATGCAGCAGGGAACCATAAAGACGGAGGAAGTCCCGGCTGGCACGGGAAGTCATGATCATCCTCCGGCATGATGATTTCGCAGATGAACCGGTCTGTGCCGCCCCGGCTTCGTCTCCGGCACCACCGCACAATGCCAGCAGTCGCACGCGGCCACCACCGCCAGCACCACGAACACCAGGCGCCAGCCCAGCGCCACATCGATGACACTGTGCGATGAGCGGCGCCACCACCGCGACATGCCATGCCCGGACGATTATCCAGCTCAGATAAGAGACCCGTTTCGGCCTTCCGAAAGCGGGTCCTGGCACGATGACGCGGCCCACCGTGCCGCGCAAAGTAGTCTCCAGCGCCTGCAAAGCTGGCCGCAATCAGCATGCCGCCCGAATCTGCCAGGGCACAGGCGATGGTGGCCATCAGATAGAGCGCCGTGCCACCGATCAGCACCGTCGCTGTGCCGTAGCGGTCGGCCAGGCCCGCAGACCAAACATCGCCATCTGCAGCAGCCTGCCATGTACACCGTCATGGTCAGGCTCAGCTGGAATTCGATACAGCGCCTGCCCGATCACCCGGCAGCGACGGTAAGAGGATGTCGGTGATGCGCGGCAGACACCACGGCCAGCAGGATCAGCAGCCAGCTGCGGGGGAAAGTTCGTCCCGTCTGCGTGCGTCCTCCGTGGGAACAGGCACAAAAATCCGGCTATACAGCCCGCATCCCTTCGACGCGAACCGGCAAAGCCGATCCGGGGAAAGGCCGATCACTGAATGGTCGACGAATTCGTCGTTGCCGTTGTACGTCCCGTCCTGGCTCCACTGGCCACTGCTGCCGCCGCTGCGGTAGTTGTTGCTGTCACCCTGCTGCAGGGTACTGCGCTGGCCATTCTGGTAGCCATTGCTGCCGGCTATTGCGTTGTACTGCCCGCCGGACTGGCCATTGCTGTACTGGCCACCGTTCTGGTTGTGCCCGTTGCCGTTGTTCTGGCATGGCACTGCCCCTGCTGCTGTTGCTGCTGCGGGCTGGCGGCCCGACCCACGCAGATTTCCACGCGATATTCTGCGCACGACCGGCCGGATGCGTTGTTGTCAGCAATCGGATCACGGCTGCCGCGACCATCGATCATGATGCGCGAGACCTGCACCGCGTGCCACCAGATAGTCACGGCGCTGGCCGCATCGGCTGACCGACAGCGGGTTGGCGATAAACGGTACCTGTGCTGTTTCAGGCCGATGATTCCGCACCGTGGTGGCTGGGTTGGCCACCAGCGTCTGCGCAAAAGCGATCCAGGATCGGCTGGAAGTTGGGCAGGATGCATGCGCTGATGCGAACGAGATGTCGCTGAAGCAACCAGCCGCAGCAGGTTTCTCAAGAGTCTGCGGACCTGCACGCTGCGCCGGCAGTGGCTTCTTCCATGGCACGCTTGTTCTTCCATCCGGCGGACCAGATAGGTGCTCACGCCGGCAATGGCGCCACCGATCAGCGCACCATTGCGGGCACGCCCTGGCGCCGGAGGTGCCACCAAGGGCAGCCTCACCGCGGCACCGATGCCGGTGCCGATGGTCGTGCGACGCCAAGGTGTCATCCATGCCCGCACGTGCCGGTCACCAGCGCCAGGCCACGGCGGCCACCACCGGCGGGCACCGCGCCACGACGGCCCATTTTCCGACGCGCCCTGCTCGCCCTGCGCCGGCATCGCCACGGTCTGGGCGGATATCATCACGCCCGGTCATTGTTCGACAAACTGACATGCTGTCTACCCTGGGGATCTGATCATACCGCAGCTCGGAAGCCGCATGCGACCTGGCGTCCGGCCTGCCTGACGTGGTGCAGACAATGGGCCAGATTATCACCCGCGATCCCGGCGCAGACCGTCATCTCGTGACGCATGTCACGGGCTGCTGCACCGCACGGCATGTCCACACTGCGTCCGGTACAGCTTCATGGACACGATGACGACCGTTGGGCGCCCATTCACGGCTGTGGGCAGCCGTGCACAGTAAAGTGCCGCGGAAACTTTCCACCCCCATCCAGCCGTCCGGCAGTTCACCTGGGCTGCGCCGGCAGTGTTGCACGGTCCGCGAAGACGGCCCGCCCTACATGGTGCCCCGTCAGCACACGGCCCGAACCAGCCCGGGGATGAACGTCCATGACACGCTCTAGAATGGCGGACAGCAACCGCCTGAAGGAGTCTACCCATGCGCAAGCCACCACTTGCGCGCCCGGCTGTGCTACCTGAAGCCGTCCTGGCCCGGGCCGCCAGCGAGATGTCCGACTGGCGCTGCACCGGCATGTCGGTGATGGAAATGCACTGCGGCAAGGATCATATGGCATCCAGGCCCAGGCTGAAGCCGCCGACCTGCGTGTGAGCTGCTGAACATCCCGTCCGGATACTGGTGCTGTTTTGCCGAAGCTACCGCCGTTTGCGGCACTGGTGCTGGAACCCGTTACCTGAGGGCGGCAGTGCCGACTACATCGACACCGGCATCTGGTCCTCGAAGGCCATCAGCGAGGCACAGCGCTTGGCACCGTGCGCGGTCGCCATGGCAAGGACAGCGGCTACACGCGTTCCCACCTGCAACGACTGGGATCTGACCCGACGCGGCCTATGTGCATCTTTGCGGCAACGAGACCATCGGCGGGTGAGTTCAACGACACGCCCGACGGGCCGCGCCGCTGGTGGTGGATGCCCGTCGCACATCCTGTCGCGCCCGCTGGACGGAGCCGCTACGCATGATCTACGGCGGCGCCCAGAAGAACATCGGGCCGGCCGGGCTGTCGCCGGTGATCATCCGCGAAGACCCGCCCGGTCGCCTGCAGGGCCATGCCGTCCATTCTGGACTGCGGCAGGCGGCGTCGAAAACGACTCATGATCAACACCCGCCCACCTACGCCATCTATCTGGCCGGACTGGTGTTCCAGTGGCTGAAGCGATTCGGGCGGCTCGTCGGAAATGGCCCGCCGCAACGAGGCCAAGGCCAGGCTGTTTTACGACGCACTGACGCCAGTAGCTTCTATAGCAACCCGGTGGCCGGAGAACTGTTCGTGGATGAACGCCGTTCACGCTGCCGATGCGTCGCTGGACGCCGAATTCCCTGAAGGGCGCCGGGAGGCCCGCGGCCGATGAACCTGAAGGCACCGTTGCGGGCGGTGGCGTGCGTCTGATTCACAACGCCATGCCGCCGGGCAGCAGGCGCTGGTGGATTACCTGAAGAATTCGAAAGGACGCGCGCCCAGAATCTCTGGCCTTCGAGAACATCAACCCGGGCGAGTTCCAGCTTCGTTCGAACCTCCAGCGCTGGGCCGCCGCCGATTCCATGCCGTGCGTGGACTGATCCGATCCGGCCCGCATCCCGTCATATTCAGACCGCCGGCAGCCATCGACCATTTCTGCCGCCAGATCATTGCGGCCACAGCCGACACGGCCTGCGCCTCTGCCGCAGATCGCCCACTTTGCCGCCCAGGGCGCTGAAGAAGTGCTGGCCGGGCCGATCCGCCACATCCACACCGGACTCACCCCGCATTCCGGTGATTCTGGACGCCAAGCGTGGCGACATTGGCAGTATACCCGATAGTAGCGGTGTGGAGGCCTCGACCGTTTCGGCGCCGATGCGCTGACGCTCGCCTTCATGGGTTTCGACCTATCGAGCCCTACTTCGACTGCCGGCTGCGGCTGATCCTGCTGTGCCGCACCAGCAACCCGGGGGCAATGATTGGTGGCGCTGCCGGTCCTGCCTGCAGCCCGCCAGCCAGACGGTGGCCATAGGACAGGGATCGCTTCCGCCGTATCCCAGGGCGTTCCGTCCACCACGGCCGGCACCGCCACCACCGTATCGGCAGCCATCACGCAACTGTCGGCACTGACCCACGTGGGACAGCGGTTGCCGGTACGGAGACGGTCACGCGCCTCTACGAACACCTGGCCTCACCGGCCGCCGGGCCCGTGGAACCGCACGGCGAGCGCTGGCTGGTGGCGCGAATTTCCCTGACGAATCAGCCTGCGTGCGCTGGCCCCCATCCTGCCGCTGCTGGTACCTGTGGGTGCCCAGGGGGCGATGTCGATGCCACCGCGTGTGCCGGGCTGATGCCAGCGGGTACGGGCTGATCATCAATTGTCCCGCGCCATCCTGTACGCCGGGCTACAGGTCGACTTTGCTGACGCCGCCCGGCAGGTAGCGCTGCAGACCCGCGACGCCATCCGGCATGGCAGGCCGCACGGGGCTGAGCACAAACCCCTGCCCCTGCCACAGCCACAGCCACCGGACAGCATGGCAGGGCCACACGGCAGGCCACACGCGACCCGATCCCTGTCACCGCCATGCAGCCCCGCCAGCAGCAGCGACCGGATGCCGTGCCTCGCGGACGGCAGGGCATGGCAGACAGCACAGGTGACCGCAACAGGGGCAGACACCCCCCCGTCTGCCAGGGCCGTGGCAAGGACTTGCCAAGCGCAGAAATCGCTATATAACGTTGATCTCTGCATTGCAGAGCACGTGGAGATGTAGCTCAGCTTGGTTAGAGCGCACGACTCATAATCGTGAGGTCGGTGGTTCAAGTCCACCCTTCTGGCCACGTATTCCGGTTGGTTGCCCTGTTGCGGGCAGCGGCCCTTAAAGCCCTGCGGCGGTCAAGCGCCCCGCTTTTTTCTTGGCTGCATGTTCTTGCCTGTGGCACGGCACGTGACGTCGGCCAGTTTTGTCGGCATAGCCCGGTCAGGGTATCTGCTGCCGGCACGGAAACGAATGCGTCCATGACTCATCTGCGGCAACCTTTTCGTGGCACACCGCAGCATCGCACGACACTGCATCGTATACTGCGGAACCACTTGCATTCCGGTACTGCGCCTGTGGTGCGGTACGTCACCGGCCCACCATGCTTCCCAAAGCATCTCCCAGTCCGGAGACAGTCTCTCACACCCGGCCCCGCGCCTGTGGCAACGGTAGCCGCTGCCCCTCCGGCTGTCCATCCCCATCGCCATGGGCTACATCCCGCCGGGGCGGCCTTTGGCTTCTGATGGCACAGGCCGGCGCCGACTGGTGGGTGGCCCCGCTGATGAGCCCTTGGTCTATGCCGGTGCGGCCCAGTTCATGGCGGTGGTGCGATGTTTGCGGCGGTGAATCACTGGCCGCCATTGCAGGCCACGCTGGTGGTCAACCCAGCCACCCTACGGGCTGTCGATTCTGGACCGCTCTGCCGCAGGGGCCGGCTGGCCCGCGCCTGCCTGGCCTGGCAGCTCACCGACGAGACCTACTGCTCATCTCCACTTCTGCCCGACAGCGCCACACCCCGGCAGATGCTGGGGCTGACCATGATCAATCACGGCTGGTGGCTGCTGGCATGAAAAATGCCATCGGCATGGGCCTGTCGCCCACGCTGCAGGGGTTCGATTTCAGCCTGGCCGCCCTCTTTGCGGTGCTGGTAGGCACAATGGTGCAGCAGCCGTCAGCTGGCGCCCCGTCACGGCCATCGCCACTCACACCGCGGGCTGGGCAGTTCATCCGCAGCAGGCTGGCGCTGTTGGCCATCGGCCTGTTTGCGGGCGTATCCTGCTGCAGAGTTTCCGCCAGCCGGAGGGGCAGCCATGAGCACACCCGACACCATGCTGGGCGGCTGGCAGGCCCTGGCCGCCATCGTGGTCATGGCGCTCATCACCTGCCCTGCGGGTCCCGCCGGCGGCCGGGCTGCCAACCGCTTCCGGGCCATCCGCACGCTGGGCGGCTTCTGCCGCCGGCCATTTGGCCTGTTGCTCATCCACACCCACAGGGCTTCATCCAGAACGACGCCCATCGTGTGGGTGCCCGCCTCACTGGCCGCCCTGGCCGTCACGGTAGTGGTCCAGCTGGCCAGCCACGCCCTGCTTCAGCATTCTGCCGGCACGGCCTGTACGCGTGGTGCTGCGCAACGCCCGCCGTTCCAGCAACCGCGACGGGTTTGCGGTTCCCGTGTCAGATGCCAGACTGGCAGATCCCTGCGTTCACCATCCCGCCCCTGGAGAGTGCGGTCAAGCGTTTCAGCCTGTCGCGAAACAGCCGCCATCGGAAAATCGCCCGCCAACATCTCACCAAAGCCCTGCGGAATGACGGTACGGATGCCGTCGGCAGGGAGAATGGCAGCCTGCCGCCGAACGCGCCACAGAAAAATGCGTCAGGTTCGCCGGACGTGTGCCGAAGGCTCGTCTGTCGGCTGAACGGCGGCGCACCTGCCTGCCGCTCCGGCATGCAGCCGCTGGATGGCATTCCCCCAGATACACCGGCAGCCCCGTTCCGCAGGACGCCCCTGTCACCACGCCCTGCCCGGCCAGCCAGCATTAACCATGAATCACACCGGCATGGGGTGATCCGCCTTACGTGCCGCCCATCCATGCCGGTCCCGCAACGACGGCTTCCCATGCCGCCCGACAGCCTGCAGCCCCCGCGGCGCATCACGGAACTGCGCCACTTGACTCACCGCCGCGGCCGCCCGCCCAATGGCCGAAATGTCGGTCCAGGCTTGCAGTTCGGCTGCCGGCAGATTGGCCCACAGGCGCCCTTCCAGGCACCAACCATCTCGGCTGTGCTGTCCCTCCGCAGAGGGCGAAGCTGCATCGTCGGGGCGCAGGACGTAGGGCCTGCAGAAAACCGGCAGCGCTGCAACGGTGAGCTGCGCACGACAGCCGGCAGCCGCGCCGCCAGGTGCCCGCGCGGCACGGGCTGTGTCGGCCGGCCAAAGGCCACAGATCGGTACGGCCATAACAGAGTTCGGCTGCGCAGGGATGGCGCACCACCAGCACAACGGTGCGGCTTCCGCGGGGACATCAACCATCTCTGTGGCAGGCGGCACGGTATCTCACGCAGCCCCCCGTCGCGGCTGTTCGGAACGATGCCGTCCTCACGATGGGTCGTTGCCCTGCGCCCGGCCCCAGGCAGCGTCTCCACGATGAACCGTCCCGGTGCCCCTTCACGGTTGTGCCCCTGCCGACTGCGCGGCCAGCACCAGATAACTTCGACACCATTGGCTGCTGGTTGCGCCCATGCAGTCGCCCGTGATACCCCCAGCCTGCGCCGGAAAAACCGTCCCGCCCCCACGACCAGCAGCAGTGTGACCATCACCGCAGGGCCGCCCCACCCGCCACCCGGGCCACCAGCAGCACGGTCGGCAGCGCCCATATGACGACACACTCCACAGCGTGCCGGTCCAGACGCTCCAGCAGCGAGCGCGCCCTTGCTGGTACCACCGGCGCCGGGCGTTCCTCCACATAGGGCAGCCATTGCGGCAGCAGTGGCCGTCCAAGGCGACAACAGCACGTGCATGGCCAGCACCAGCAGCATCGCGTGGACCAGCCCCTGCACCTGCAGTAGCCAGCAGGTAGAGCTGAGCAGCAGCACCAGTGCAGTGATCGTGCCAGGTGCTCAGTCAAGAATCCTTCATGATGTAGCGCCGTCTCGCGGTCTGGGCACTGCCGCCCAGTGCATCGCCCACATCGGCCAGCCCGTCCCCGGAAAGGCGCCGGTCAAAGGTACGGTCGCCATGAAGTCGAGAGCAGCGCCGCCACGAGCGCTACCAGCAGCCAGACGGCATCATGCGCAGGAACGGCTGACACCGGCAGCCCCTCACACCACCAGACCCAGCACCAGCGCCGCCACGCCGCTTCCACCAGCCAGCCCACGGCTGAAATGCGCGGTCGATGCCCTTCATCAGGCCGCCGGGCCAGCCCACCCAGCGCGTGCCACCCATGCCGGCAGGGGAATGCGCGAAAAACTGCAGCGCCAGCAGCACATGGCGCAGCAGACGTCTCTGTCTGGCTGGCGCACCGACACGCCAGATTCTCTCAGACGGCTGTCCCACAAGCGCCTCCCCTCGTGCCTCAAGGCTGTGCCCACCCCGGGCTGGTACGGTGGCCAGCGGCGCGATGTCGTTGAGCGTGCGGCAGGCCGATTCCAGCAGCGGCATTGCCCAGCGTGGCGGCCGATCCTCGCCCAGCCGCATGCCGAACTGCAGCAGCGGGTCGGCCCCCAGGGCATCCAGCATCAGCCGGTGCCCCGCTCGGCCGACACGTGCGAGAACACGCAGCGCTCCAGCACCGCCGGCTGCAGCCGCGCCGCCACCAGCACGGCCGAGCTGGTGATGAAGCCATCCACCACGATCACGCGACCCTCCAGCGCTGCCGCAGGACGACGCCCACCAGCGTGGCAATCTCGAAGCCCCCAGGGCCGCCAGAGCATCCAGCGGTTCCGTAGCCGCGGCGTTGCGCACCAGTGCCGCAGCCAGTGCCCGGGTCTTGCGCTGCCGCCCTTCGGCGTCCAGACCGCCGGCCGACATCTGGTCGATGGGCAGATCGGCCAACCGTGCCAGCAGCAGAGACGCAGGGGACGTGCTGCCGATGCCCATCTCGCCCAGCGGATCGCATTGCCGGGCAGCGCCTGCACCAGCGCCCGGCCGTTGCGAATAGCCTGCGGGCACTGTGCCGGCGTCATGGCCGGCCGCCGGTGGCATCTGCCGTGCCAGCCCCAGCCGGCGCGCAGCAGCAGACCGGGCTGCTCGGGCAGCGGCTGCACCACGCCACAGTCCACCACCAGCACTTTTCAGGCCATGCTGGCGGGGCTAGCATGCTCACCGTAGCTCCGCCGTCCAGAATGGTCCCGCATCATCAGCGTGGTCACGGTGGAGGGCCAGGCCGATACACCTGCGCCACCAGACCATGGTCGCCCGCGCACAGCAGCACGGCGGCATCCTGCAGTTGCGGCGATTCGGTCTGCAGGATCTGGCCGATCTGTACCGACAGCGCTTCCAGCCGGCCCAGTGAACCGGCGGACGCGCCTGGGCATCCAGCTTCGCCTGCAGGGCGCCGCGCGGGCCGGATCGAAAAACGGGCTCGATGACGGGAATGGTACGCCACATCGGCAGGCGGAAGAGGTCGGAATGCAGGGACGAAAACGAACGGATGTCGGACATGGCAGAACCGGAAGAAAAAGGAACAGGCGCCGCGCATGGAAATCACGGTGCCGCAAGACTCATGCAGAGGATCGACACGCAGAAGCCGCCCTGTCGGGCACGAAACCGTGCCCGGTGCACTGCCGCCTGTCATTATCGGCCAGTTCAGCCGATGGCGGACGCCGCCCGGGGCAGTGGGCAGTCCCCAGCAACCCGTCTCAGCACCCCGGGGCAAAGCTGTTGCCCACATGATCAGCCAGCCTGTCGAACACGGCCGCCAGCGGACGCGCCTGCTGGCCGAACAGCGCCCTGCAGCACATCATCGTTCTCGAACATGCCGTGCAGGTACACGCCCAGCACATTGCCCCGGGCGCGCACCAGTCCAGACCATCCGGCAGCACGCCGAGAACCCCCATGCGCCAGGGACGCCAGACGCAATAGTTGCTCCGGCCGCGGCCTCTGTGGCCTCTGCGGCTTCTGTGGCTTCTGCAACTTCGATTTCTGCGGTTTCCGTGTTCCCTGTGGCTTTCTATGACATCTGCCGCCTCTGTAGCCCCTACCATGATGTCCGCCCCACCGGCTGCGTCTGCCCCTGGTGGATTTCGTATCCCGTCACCTGCACCCTCCGACAGCACCGACCATGGCGGCAGTGAGCCGAAGCGTTCCGTCCGGCGCCGCAGCACCTTCTCGCGGCCGAACACCGTCTGCAGCGGCAGCGCCCCAGTCCTGGCCAGCGCCATCCAGCCCAGCGATCACGCAGCGCCTGCGGTATCTGCAGTCCGCCACAGATGCCCAGCACCCGGCCAACACGGGCCGCATGCGCCCTGCACCAGGCGTCCAGCCCTGCCGCTTCAGCCAGGCCAGATCGGTGCTGGTGTGTTGAACCCGGCAGGATGATCCAGTCATCCACCGACAGATCCGGCCGCGTGCCGCCCTCCCGCACCGCCACCAGCTGCACGCCACGCAGCGCGCGGCCAGCAGGCTCGAACTCATCCAGATTGCTGATGCGCGGCGGCACCAGCAGGGGCAATCCGCGCCGGCGCACGCACCGGCCGGCCTGCCGGGCATGAGTTGGCCTCCTCCACCCGCCGTGCCGGGTACGCCGTCGTCCGACCGGCGCTGGCCACGATGGCGTTGCCGCGCCATCATCCAGCCGGGGCCAGCGCTGGCCCTGGCGTTTCCTGCACCGTCACAGCCCTCGGGGGATCTTTTCCTGCGCTGCCCGCCGGTCCATGTCACAGAGGGCTCTTCCCTGTGCCGACTGGCAGCCCCGATCATCGGAGACTTCGTGCCGCCTGCCGGTCCCGGCACTGAACCAGCCATCCTCCTCCGGCAGGCCGTGGCCGGTCCACATCGGCACGGTGGCCACCACCGGCACACCGGTCATGGCCAGCATCCGTTCGGGGGCGGTGCCAGCAGGCTGGCATCCCCGAAAGCGGTTCAGCACGAAGCCGCGCAGGCGCTGACGGTCCTCTTCGGGCATCAGCGCCCAGGTGCCGTACAGATGGGCAAAGCGCACCGCCTCGGTCGATGTCGGACACCAGCAGGCAGACGGCATCGGCGTGGCGCGCCACCCGCAGGTTCACCACATCGCTGGACTGCAGGTTGATCTCGGCCGGCGACCCGGCCCCTCGATGACGATCACATCGTACTGGCGGCGCGGTCGTCCAGCGCCCGTGCCAGCAGCGGCCAGACTGGCATGCGGGGCCCGCCAGGGCATGCCGGTCAGCCGCATCCACCTGCCCCAGCAGCACCACCTGGCTGCGCGTGTCGGCTTCGGGCTTGAGCAGCAGCGGGTTCATCTGCACCGTGGGCTCCACGCCCGCGGCCAGCGCTCGAAAAATACTGCGCGCCGCCGATCTCGCCACCAGCCACCACGCGAGCATTGTTGCTCATGTTCTGCGCCTTGAAGGGCGCCACCCGCAGCCCCTGCCGCGCATACCAGCGGCACAATGCCGTCACCAGCCAGCTCTTGCCCGCTCCCGCTACTGGTGCCCAGCACCATGATGCGGCAGGCCAGCCGCCAGCGGTGTCCGCCGTGCTGCCGGCTGGCGGCACCCCGGCCTCTGCACCGTGCCGGTCTGAACGCCTGCGCGGACAAAGGTCGTCACGGCGCCGGGGACCGTGCTGATTTGCCTGTACACCAGTGCCTGCATCCGCATTGGGCCATCCTGTGCGCCAACGCCGGCATCCGCACCAGCATCAGCCTGTACGCCCGCTACCAGCCACCCGTGACCGTTCACCCACGCCGTTCAGTCCTCGATGCCGCGCTGTGCCGGCACCCCGGCCTCGAAGGCGTGTTTTATCTTGGTCATTTCGGTGACGGTGTCGGCCAGTTCGATGACTTTCCGAGCGGGCAGCGCCGCCCGGTCAGCACCACGTGCACATGCGGCGGACGATTCCGGAGCGTTTCCAGCACCGGTTCCAGCGCGCATCCAGCCGTAGATGAGCGGATAGGTGATCTCATCCAGCACCACCAGAAAATGCTCACCATCCATGATGGTCTTTCGGCGCGCTCCCAGCCCTCACGCGCCAGGGCAGCGGATTTTTCCAGATCCTGGCTCTTCCAGCTGAAACCGTCACCCAGCCCTCGATGGGCACTCCCAGCTGTTCGAAGGTACGGTGTTCGCCAAAGCGTGCCGAGGCCACCTTCAGGAACTGGTAGATGTGCACCTTCTTGCCACGTCCGTGCGCCCGCAGCGCCAGCCCGAAGGCCGCCGTGCTTCTTGCCCTGCTGTCACCGGTGTTGACGATGATCAGGCCGCGCCGCTCGCCCCGCCGCTTCTCGTAGGGTTTCTCGCGAGGGGGCTGTCTCGATTTCCATGGTCGTCGTTCTCCCGGAAGCTTGTCTCCCGAAAATGGCTGTTCAGAGGTGTCATGGGCCTGTTCATCCCTGTCCGGCAAGGTTGGCCGTCCCGCCAGGCATGGCAATCTGGCTGCCGTGCGGCTTCGGGGTCAGCCGTGCGCATCTCGGGGCCAGCGTGGGGACGAACGGCTCCAGAATGCGCTCTGAACAGGTCCACGACGCGCCAGTGATTCCAGCAATGCCCACCGCCGCATCCGCACCACAGGCAGATTTGCTGCGGGAACATGTTCCACCTGCAGGGAACGCGTGCCCCAGGCTAGCCCACCACCTTCAGGAACGCGCACCACAAGCCAGCCCACCACCTTTCAGGAAACACGCACCACAGGCCAGCCCACCACCTTTCAGGGAACGCGCACCACAGGCCAGCCCCACCACCTTCAGGGAACATGCATCACAGGCTGGCCAGAGCCAGGGCGTGTCATGGGCCGATCCCCGCGCTGCTGCCGGCTGGTACCGGCAGGGATCATGCAGGCTAGGACCGCCCCCTGCCATGGAACGGTCAGCGCCGCTTCAGCAGCCGGACCACGCAGTCCCGCATCTGCTGTGCCCCTCGGCCAGCCGGGGGCCGGGGCGTACCAGCACATCCAGTGCGTCTCCGCCGAACAGGCACACCCGCCTGCTGCGAGCGCCTTCAGCCGCTGCCAGCCCGGACGCGCTCCGCACTGCCGCCAGCCCCCGCTGCTGCGGATCGCTGATCATCACACATCGGGCTGCACCTCGCAGCGCCCATTCGCGGCTGACCTGCAGATACGCGGGCATGGTGTGTGATCCAGGGCTCCCCCTGACGCACCGGCATGCCCTTTCCCCGTCCGGCGTACCGGCATCCGTCCCCTTTCGCACGTCCATCCCGGCGAGCATCCTACCCGCCTGCTCACCTGCTGTCATCTCTCGCGCTGAAATCACATTGGCCAGCCCCAGTCCGGCCAGCGTCTCGCCCAGCAGGGACGAAGGCGTGGCTACCCACGGGGCCGGATCGACCTCCAGCCAGACCCGCCAGCCACGCGCGGCAGGCAGGCATGGACGCCGCCACCGCATCCAGCTGTGTGCGGATGCCGGCCCACACCGCATCGGCACGCGCCTGCGGCAGGTCCGCAGCACGGGCCAGGCGCCGCAGCAGCGGCGCCACATCCGCTCTGCCGGCGCGGTGACAGAACCAGCACCGCCACACCCAGTTTCTGCAAACGGTCGGCCACCACACCGCCACTGGCCATCAGCACCACATCCGGCTGCAGCGCCGCCACGCTCTCCACATTGAAGCTGCCCAGACTGCCCAGCTTCGGCAGCGTCGCCACCTGCGCCGGGCCAGTTGGAAAAGCGGTCCACCCCCACCAGCCGGTCGCAGGCCTGCAGCACACAGGACCGACTCCGGTCATGCCGGCGAAAGCGACACCACCTGCCGCACCCGCGCCGGCAGGGTCACGGTCATCCCCCGATCGTCCTTCAGCGCACGGTCACCCGCCTGCGCGCGATCATCCAGGCGCGCCTGGCCATCCATACGATCCTCGACTATCCGCGCGCCTCCGGGCATCCGCAGGCATCCGGGCATCCGCAGGCATCCGGGCGTCCGTGCGCATCCGGCCGTCTGCATGTATCCGGAGCCCCATATCCATCCGGCATCCGAATGCCCCGGCCTGCTCGCACGCTGTCCTGCGCAGCAGGCACCTGACCGGTTGTCGGCACGGACTCGCCAGTCGTCGGCCCGCCCCCAGCCCCCGGAACCGCCGCAGAAACAGCCCCTGCCCCTCAGCAATACCTCGGCCAGCACCCGCAAAAACAGCCGCCCGGCCCCACCTCTCAACCTGTTCATCATCACAAACACAACACTTTGCGTCACCGGTCGGCGCGACATTGCGCACATTCCCGGTTACAATCGACATCTGTAACCTATTGTTCCATATCGGAACACAACATTTATTTCCGCAGAACCGTCCCTGCAGAGACGGGCTCTGGGCCGCGTGGCCCCGCATCCCTGCATCTCATGCGGCAGCCGGCCCATCCTCACTGTTTCAGTCATGCGATCAGCCGACTCTTCAAGCATCGCCAGCCCGCCTACCGGCCCAGGCCCAGGCCCGCCAGGACGCGCTGCGCAACGAGAAACTGGCCACCCCCAGTCACCTGGCGGAACGCCGCAGCCTCGCTGCGCGCCGCGAGCGCCTGGCTGGTCGCCCCGTCGTGTGGCTGCGGTCACCGCCGTGGCGCTGGACTTCCTGTCGCCGGCCGTGACGGCCGCACAGAACCGCCACTTTCCCGACGCCACGCAACTCGCCGCATCCGCTTCGGCCAGTTCCCCGACGCTACGCTGGGCTGCAAGGCCGTCCGGCTGGGTGCCGGTGCCCGCATCTACAACCAGGACAACCTGATCGTGCCGCCCGTGTCCCGTGCACGGCAAGAGCTTCGTGGTGGGCTATCTGGCCGGCCCCACCGGTGAAATCACCACCGTCTGGATCCTGAGCGAAGAAGAATACCGCGCCCTGCGCCGGCGCAACTGCTGAACGGCACGGCCATTTGATCGGGATCAGCACCCTGCCCGCTCTGTACTGCGACCATGCGTGCTGTCTGGACACATCTAGAGCCAACGATATCGCATGACCCGCAACTGTACCTGCGCACCTCGGGCTGCCAGATGAATTGCATGACAGCGAACGGATGGCCGACCTCCCTGGCCGAGGCCGAGCACACCGAGCTGACCGACAACCCCGAAGAGGCCGACATCGTCCTGTTCAACACCTGCTCCATCCGCGAGAAGACAGGAAAAGGTCTTCTCCGACCTGGGCCGCTTCAGGGCCATGAAGGCTGCGCGCCCGACCCGATCATCGGCGGGCGGCTGCGTGGCCAGCCAGGAGGGCGAGGCCATCGTGCAGCGCGCCCTACGTGGACGTGGTGTTCGGGCCGCAGACGCTGCACCGCCTGCCCGAACTCATCCGCGCCAAACGCCGCTCCGGCCAGTCGCAGGTCGACATCCGCTTCCCCGAAATCGAAAAGTTCGACGCCCTGCCGCCACAGCGCAAGGAAGGGGCAGCCTTCGTCTCCATCATGGAAGGCTGCAGCAAATACTGCAGCTTCTGCGTGGTGCCCCACACCCGTGGCGAAGAGGACCTCCGCCCTTCGAGGCCGTGCTCACCGGACGTGATGACGCTGGCCGACCAGGCGTGAAGGAAGTCACCCTGCTGGGCCAGAACGTCAACGCCTACCTAGGTCGGTCGAAGGCTTGACGCGCCCGGCCGACTTCACCACGCTGCTCGACTACATCCACGACATCGACGGCACGAGCGCATCCGCTACACCACCTCCACCCGCGTGAGTTCACCGAGCGGCTCATCGAGGCCCAAGGCCGCTCTGCCCAAGCTGGCACCGCTGGTGCACCTGCCCGTGCAGTCCGGCTCCGGATCGCATCCTGGCCGCTATGAAACGCGGCTACACCTCGCTGGAATACCTGCTCCATCATCCGCCGGGCTGCGGGCCGCGAGCCCCGGCATCGGCCTGACCACCGACTTCATCGTCGGCTTCTCCCGGCGAAACCGAGGCCGACTTCCAGAGAACCCTCAAGCTCGCACAGGATCTGGCCTTCGACGACGCCTTATTCGTTCATCTACAGCCCGCGCCCCGGCACCCCGCGGCCAGCCTGCACGACGACATTTCCCTCGCCGAGGAAAAGGTCGAACGCTCTGCAGCGCCTGCGAGCCGTGGTCCAGCAGAGTTCGATGGACATCGCCGGACGCATGGTTGGCAGCCGCCAGCGCGTGCTGGTCGAAGCGGCGCTCCAAAAAGGACGCGCACGAACTCACCGGCCGCTGCCCGAACAACCGTACCGTCAATTTCCCGGCGATCCGGACCTCATCGGTCAGATGATCGACGTGGACATCGTCTCGGCACACCCACACCCTGCGTGGCGAGCCGGTGCGCCGAACAGATCGAGCGCACACTGGTGCGGTTGCGGCCGAGCGCCGGGCCCTGGGTGAGATCCACGCCCGAAATTCCCGGCCCCGTGCCGCGTAACCCGCTTCGAAGCCTCATGCGCCCCTGTCCCGCTGGCCGTTGCCCTGGCATGTATCACGCTCTCTCCCGCAGCGGCCAGCGGGCGTTCAATACTGACGACCAGCGGAACGGCACCACACGACAGGCCGTTTCCGCCAGCTAAAAACATCTGCGAGGAACGACGCGTGCCGACGCGGATGGGATGCCGCCGCTGCCACGGCAATCGCCTCCGCCCCGGACGATCATCGGCGCAACCGCACCGGCGTCTCTCCCCAGCCGCAGGCGAGGGTAGCGCCCTGGCGTCTGACACGGACACCGGTGCAGCTCCGCAGGCCGGCAGCTTCTCAGCTCCTGCTGGCCCTGCTCGACCGGGCATCGTACTGCCGCCCCTGCCAGCCTGCGAGGCGGCGTGCGGCGGCTGCTGGAGCCCCCACACCTGACCCAGCCGCCGGCAGCCGCGACTTCGACTCACCTGCTGTGGCTGCCCTGGACAGCCAGCGCCCCGGTGAAGCCGTCATGGCACTGGAACGGGTGCCGGATGCCCATCCCGACGACACCGCCGCACGACTCGAACTGGCCCGCGCCTATCTGGCTTCTGGGCGAACACGACAGCGCCCGGCAGGTGCTGCAGCAGCTGGTCTCGCAGCCGCAGCTGCCGCTGGAAGCCCGCGAGCGTGCAGCGCTATCTGGACATCATCGCCCGCCAGAACAGTGCCAGCCTGCGCCGCTGGCAGCTGGCGCTCAACCTCACCACGGGCCACGACAGCAATGTCAACGCCGGCAGCACCCGCAACCGCTGGATCATCGACGATGGTCAGGTGCTCACCCGCGCTCGACGAGACTCGCCCGCACGGCAGCCCCTTTGCCGGAGCTGGGTCTGCAGTTCCAGCGACACCCTGCCGCTGTCCGGCACTCCTCGGCTGGACAAACACCGTCAACGCCAGCCAGCGCTTCCAACCCCCGCCAGCACCGGCAGGACACGGGCACCCTCGGCGCCAGCAGCGGCCTGGCCCTCACACGGGGTGCCCACCGTTTCTCGGCCGCCTCAATCTGCAGCAGATGTGGCTGCAGACCGGCGCCTGCCGCGCCACCGGCCTGCCTCGGCCAGTGGGCAATCGATCCCAACCCACAGAAACCAAGGCATCTGTACGCCCAGGTCTCTCCGGGCTGACTTCGACGACCAGCCCCTGCGCAACGCCCGCCGCACCCTGCTGGGTGCCACCTGGCCCATGCCTTCCGGGCGCGTGGCAACCCGGTGCTGATCGCCAACTATGCCGGTCGCGAACAGCTCCTGTCACACCCCGCCTCCGTGCTCGACTTCCGGATAGCCGGCCTGCGGCTGGGCCTGACGCTGTGAGTTGGGCGCACGCTGGCGCGCCAATCTGGGCCTGCAGTGGAAGAACGTCGCCACCGGGGCCCGGATCCCCTCTCGGCCGCACCCGCCAACGACCGCCAGCTGACCTGCAGCCTGGGCGCTGATCGCGCGCGCCGCTCAGCCCGCAGCTCACCCTCAGCTCAGCTGCTCCACACCCGCAACCACGCCACCCTTGGCTCCAACGACTTCCGGCGCACGCAGCTGCTGGCAGGATGTGCAGTACCGCTGCTGGTAGAACACGCGCTCCTCACCCAGGGCAGATTGGCAGGACACACGACCGAACCCTGCCCGAAAACTCCACCCTTGGGCGCGGAGCAGGACCGTGTTGGCAGCGTCTTGAAACCATCAGAGGATTCTGCACTGCCGCCTCTGCAAAGGGAGGTTCACGACGCACGGCCACCTGTTGCCTCCTCGCATCGACAACCCACCCGCCGGACAGACAGCAGGGCTACATCACATCCATCCAGCCGCCCGGCCAGCATTCATCTGCGACCGGCGCCCTCCCCTGACGGTCGGACAGCCGGGCCCATCTGCCTCGGCGACAGGCTGCACCACAATGCGCGCCAGGAGGATCTCAGCTTCAACTGCGGCCTCGCCATGCGCGTATGTGCATCATCCTCGTGCCTTGCACCGCAACGCCCGCGCAGATCTTCCTCCTCTCTCGCACCATGTGGTGGAGCCGTCGTGGCAACCCCGCAATCCGACAGCCAGGGATCTGATCCCTCCTGCTGCAGCAGCACGCGTTGCGACCGCACCGTGCCCGCACGGTTTGCCTCCCTGCCGCCCGCGGACCTCCGTCTGGATCCCGGCCAGAACTCTCCGCCTGGGCAGGCACACCAGAGCTCCGTCTGGAGTCCCGCCTGGCACTGCCGCCTGCCGCAGATCGGCTCCGCCGATCCCCGCCCCGCCATGCCGCCGGGTCATGCTCCCTTTTGCACCTCGGCCAGCCGGGCAACCCGCTCAGCCGGCTGCCGCTGCAGCTCGCCGCCGGCCGTCCGATCACGGCTGCAGCGGCGACGTATACGCATCGTCGACATCCAGAGCGTCCCACCGGCGTCCGGGCAGCAGCTATCGGCACCAGTAGTTCTCCGGCGTCGCCCATGCCGGCGCCGCATCCACCGGGGCGCATCCACATCTGCCACATCGATCACCAGATTCTATCCTCCACGCCGTCCACCGGATTTCGGTCCATATCAGATCGCCCAGTGCCGCCGGCGACCGCTTCATGCCGGCCAGATGACTCATTACCGGCACCCACGGCCGGGCGCAGATCCAGCTCTCCGTGGACGGTGCGTGCTGGTCCTGCTGCAGCCCCGGTCGAAGCAGTTCCGCATCGACCAGCACGCCTACGGAGAAGACCGCCAGCGTAGCTTCTACAGCCTCGCTCGAAGGCACCCTGCGGGCCATCTCCGGCGCCATCGGCAAAGAATCCCGACGACTTCCGCCCCGACACGCCCACCGCCACCATCGGCATCCGGGGTACCGAGTTTCTCGTGCAGGAAACCCACTCGCAGCCCACACCGCCAGCCGGGGCCATAGCAGGACGGCCCGAACGTGGCCGTCAGTCACGGTCGCGTACGCGTTCCTCAATGGCGCCGGCGCCATCGACATCGGGCGCCGGCCGCGCCACCTGCTGCCTCGGCCACCAGCCGCTCAGCCCACCACACGCAAACCGCTCATCAGCGCCCCGCCCACCCAGCAGCAGCGCGATGCCGAGCAGAAAGCAGACGAAAGGCGCAGACCACCGGCGATTCCACACAGGCTGGGTCCACTGCGTCTCGACGACGGCTCGTCTACCGGGCACCACGTCCAGCGACACCACGTCATCCCGGCACCACGTCAACTGAACTACGTCCAGCGACAGCTCGTCCGGTGACAGCCTCCGTCCAGCAACAGCGTTTCATCCAGGCATCCGCGGCAGGCAACACGTTCCAGACGGGAGTGTCCAGCCTAAAGAGCGTCCTGCCCGCCGGGCAATCTGGGCTGCCACAGATTTCCATTCCCCCAGCCATCCAGACGTCCGGACGCCCAGCTGCCTGCCACGGCGCCTGTCACACCTCAGTGTCCCACGCCAGCGCCAATAGCCGGCACCATCGGCCCACACCAGTTCTGAACCTGCGTCGGCACTGCAGCCTGCTCCGCTCCCGTGCCCTCCCGCACGACGCCCACGCCGGCTCCGGCCCCCACGCCGCCCGTCCCGGTACCCACACCGACACCTGCGCCCGCCCCGACACCCGCTCCCTCGCCTGCTGGCCCCCCGGGCCTGCGCCCAGCCAGCCCCCATCTCTGGACCCGAGCCAACTCAACCAGTCCCGGTTCCGGTCCCGGCGCCGAACCCAGCCCGCTCCGTCACCGGTTCCATCGCCCCTGCCGGTCATTCGTCGAACCCGATCTGCCCGACAACCCGAACCGGCACGCCTGCGCCCCCCGGCCCCCGAACCTGCTCCGAGCCTGCTCCCCAAAAGCCGCCGGCGCTCGGCCCTGCACCTGTGCTGCTCCGGAACCCGCGCCAGCCCTGAGCGATCCGGGTCATCCCACCATCGCCCGCACCCAATTTCACCGACCCGGTCACACCGCCTGCGCTGGCCTCACGCCTGTGCCCGGTCCACAACCAGCCCCTGGCCCGCAACCGGCACCGATCCCGCCCCTGCGCGCTAACCCTCGCCAGCGCCGGCGCCTTTCTGCCGAACCGGTTCCCACGCCCATACCCGACCAGTGCGCCCGGCCCAGCGCCGGAACCTGCCCCACGCCTGCAATACCGTCACCCGTACCGAGTCGCCCGGTCCGGTGCCTGCCCCTGCCGGCACCGCAACCGCCCCTGCGCTGCAGCCCGTACCACCGGCACAGCCCCCACCGGCACCAACGCCAGCACCCCAGCCGGCCCCGACGCCCGCCCTGCCAGAGCCGGCCCCTGTCCTGACCCCCACCCCGGCACCGGCTCCCATCCCGGTGCCTCCGCCCGCGCCACCTGCCCGCCGACCACCGGCACCGGCAGCCACGCGGCCGGCAGCCTGCGCCTGATCACGCCAACGCCCCTGGCCCTTCAACTACACCGTGGCGACACCGCCCCGCCATCCGGCTGGCAGTGACTTGCGTCCACAGCGAATCGGCCTCTGCGGCATCCTCGGTAACCGCATGAACCGACATGGCTGACATCACCGAGGCCGCCATGAAGGCGCTGTCACCTGGGGCGCTTCCAGCCAGGGCAGTACGTCTGACCTGCTGCTGATGGATCTGGACAACCAGCTGCAGCAGACCCGCGGCATCCACTTCATCTGGCCGAGTCCCACCGTCAACATGCCCAACACCGGCACGGCCCGCTACACCCTGTCCGGCGCCACCGCCCCACCTTTCAGCAAGGGCGGCGTGCAGCCCGGCACCACCGGCCAGGGCCTCGTGCAGTTGCCCCGGCAAGGCACCAGCATTCCAGATCGCGCTGGACGGCGATCCGAAGTTCGGCAGCGACCACTACCGCATGACCACCGACGGCGCCTCGCTTCGATGCCCAGGGGGCGCCTGAGCCAGATCGGCACCAATAACTCCGCGCATGCAGAGCCCCAACACCTTCTCACCGGGGATCTGCGTCCGTTCGCAGGGCAGCAGCGACGCCATGCACGCGGCACTGGCGACTGCCGGCGGCCATCAACGGTGGCTTTCAGACACCACCCAGAT
>BNJV01001089.1_pt1 | contig 181812 bp, 189 predicted proteins | sample 8540591 | NCBI WGS metagenome assembly BNJV01 (sample SAMD00202457, study PRJDB9452) | human saliva metagenome | host: Homo sapiens | reverse complement strand
TCTATCAGAAGACTTTTATTATTCTATCATCAGTTTTATATTATGTCAATAGAAAATGAAAAAAAGTTTAGAAAAATTTCATTTTTCTCTTTCTAAACTTTTTTTCTTCTATAAGATATGTTTTTTTAATTTATTTTTGTAGTTTGTCTATGAACTATTCTATAAGGTAGATTCATTTCATTTTCTTGTACATTAAATTCTTCTAATTCTACCTCATCTATTTCTTCACCTTTTACGTTTTTGCTTTTTTTCAATATCAATTATTTTTTTGTTAGTACACGCATTGATACTGCACCGATATCAAAGATTGGTTGGAATATTGAAGAAATTTTCGGTCTTGTCATGTTTATTAGTTTTGTATTTTTCTAATGAAAGGATTTGTAAATCGCCCTGGAATACTAACACCTAAATCTAATGCTTGTTGCATCACTGCTAAGGCGACTTCATCAAACATTGTAATTACTACTTCAGCATCTATATTACTTAATGCTTTGTATAGTTTATTACTTTCTTTTGTATGTTCTGTATCCATCAATTATATTTTGTGGTTTGAAGTCTACTTTTTCTGATGCTAATGCCTCTTTATATCCTTTTTATAAGTCTTTGTGTTTTTTTGGCTTTCATATTTATCTATAACTAATGAGATATTTTTTTAGATCCTTTTTGCTAAAAAAATTCTTTAGTTACATCATATGCTGCTTTTTCATAATCTATATTTACTGCATAGAAATCTGAATCAGTACCTAGGTTACCTGCTAAAACTACTGGTATTTGAATATCTTGTAAGTAATTTTTAGAACTATCTGATAAAGAGTGTCCTAAATATATAATTCCATCTACTTGTTTACTAACAAATGAAGCGAAGATATTTTTTTCTATTTCTTTGTCATCACATGAGTTTGCTAAAATTATATTGTATTTATACATATTTGCTACTGATTCGATTCCACTTACTATTTCAGCTGAAGATAAATCTGCTATATCAGGTAATACTATACCTATAGTAGTTGTTTTTTTACTAGCAAGACCTCTGGCAACAGCGTTAGGTGTGTATCTTAATTTTTTTAATAACCTCTTGAACACGTAATCTTGTATCTTCTTTTACATTAGGATTATTATTAACAACCCTTGATACAGTGGCCATCGATACTTTTTGCTTCTTTTTGCTACATCATATATCGTTATTGTCATTATTTTTTTTCTCCTCTACTTTTTTTATTTAAATTTATTGGTAACTTTAAAAAAACCTTTTTCATCCTTATATATTGTACCAAATTTTTTTCTATAAGTCTAGTATTTGAAAACAAATTTATCTATATTTTTGTATTTTCAAAAAAACGTTTACTTCCCTTTTTTTATAATATTTCTTTTTACTTTAAATTTAACAAAAAGAAGAATTAAATTCTTCTTTAAATTAAAGATTTGAATCTAATTCTTCTATAATTTTTTTAATTGAATTAAGCTTCTAAAGCTGCGTATGCTTTTTTTCTAAAGTTTCTTTTTAGAACTTTAGCTGAATGTTGCATTTTAGCTGTTTCTTCTTCAGTTAAGTCTAATTCTACTACTTCACGAACACCTTCACGTCCTACGATAGCTGGAGTTCCGATATATAATCCGTCGATTCCGTAGTGTCCATCACAGTATCCACTTACTGCAAGCTCAACGTTTTCGTCACGTAAGATAGCTTTAACGATTGTGAATAACGCAAGTCCGATTGCGTAGTAAGTAGCACGTTTACGGTTGATTACTTCGTATGCAGCACGCATAACTTTTTTTCTTCTACATCAGCGAAGTCTTCTTTAGTGTATTTAGAAGTTTCTAAGAATTTATCGAATTGTTTTCCGTAAACATTTACGTTACTCCATGCAGCAAGTTGAGTATCTCCGTGTTCCCCAATGATATATCCACGAACACTGCTTGGTGCTAAGTTTAATTTTTCTCCTAAGATGTAACGGAATCTTGAAGAGTCAAGAGTAGTTCCTGATCCAACGATTCTGTTTCTTGGGGAATCCAGTGAATTTTTTTGTAAAGCGTTAGTTAATACGTCTACTGGGTTAGATGCAATAACGATAACTCCATCGAATCCTGAAGCTACGATTTGCTCAGACATATCTTTAACAACTTTCATGTTTTTGTCAACTAGGTCAAGACGAGTTTCACCTGGTTTTTGTGGAAGACCTCCAGCGATTACGATTACATCTGCATCAGCACATTGCTCGTATCCACCTGAAGTTACTTTAATAGGTGGTACTAATGCTCCACCGTGGTTAAGGTCCATTGCTTCACCTTCAGCTTTTTCAGCGAAGAAGTCGATTAATCCTAGTTCTTCACAAAGTCCGCTTGAATATAATTGATAAGCAAAGCTCATCCCTACCATTCCTGCTCCTATTAAAACAACTTTTCTATTTTTCGCTTTCATAAGAAAACCTCCATTAATTTATATAGTTTTAGATATTTTTTTAAGTAATTATTTTTTTACTATTTTATTTTTTTATGGGATAAAATACTATAACAACCCTTATTAAAGTATAAATACCTCATTTCCCTTAAAATTATATCACACTATTGGAAAAAAAGAAAGTGTTTTTATTGCCTTTTATTTATGCTATCTTGTTATTAATCTAAACAAATTTTCATATTTTTTTGAAATTTTTTTATAGTGTTTTTACCTTCGGGGAATAAAAGCGTTTTCCTTTTATTATCTTTGTTTATGCATATACTTTTAGTACAAGATAATTTTCTAATTTTATTATAATTAGTACATTTTTTTAAGGTTAAATTTTTTTAAAAAAATTTTTATTTATTTTCTTTATTTTTTTCTACTTGTACTATTTATATTTATTTTTTTCTGTATTTATGTTTCATTTTAAGTGTATTAGTTATCTACTATTATTTCCTCCTACTGTAATATTACAGTTTTTATATTTTTTTCTTCTTATATTCTACATTTATTTATTCATTTTTCATAGAAAAAGAGGTTCAAGAATAATTTGAACCTCTTTTTTTAAGTTATTTTTCTATTATATTTCCTTTTTGAACTACAGTGTACTAGTGTCACTAATAAAAACCGCAGCAGTTAAAAATTAATACATATAATCCTTTATTCCAATCTGAAATATCTCTAATGTATCCTAGTAATGGTGGGAATACTGCAGCTAATAAGTATCCTCCTGATTGAGCTAATCCTGAAATATCAGCCGCTTCTCTTTCATTTCTTGATTTAGCAGAGAATAGATACATTACGTAAGAGAATGATCCTCCCCCAGCTAAGGCGAAGATAATAATAAAGATTAACATTATTGCAAAATTTCCGCTCGTATATAGCATTCCTACTAATGATACTAAGTATCCTATAGTAATAACTACTGGAATAATTAGTTTATTATGTAGTTTATCCGCTAAAATCGGAACGATAAATGTTGATGGAAATTGTGCGAACTGGCTTATAGATAATAATAATCCTGCAGTTTCTGGTGTAAAACCTTTACTAATCATTATTTCTGAAAACCAAGAAACACTACAATAAAATAGTGCTGATTGTAGCCCCATACTTAGCATAATAGTCCACATTTTCGAATATCTAAAGTATCCATGTACTTTCTCATGACTATCTTTCACTTCACTTACACTGCTATTTTTCGACATTGCTGTGTATACAAAAATATTAATTACAGCTAGAATTAACCAAATATTAACAGCAAGACCTGTTGAAAATTTTTCTCCACCGATATTGGTACTTAAGATTGGGTAGCTAATACCAGCTGCAACTGCAGCTCCTACATTCATAACCACTGCATAAAATCCTGTCATAAGACCTAGTTTTTCTGGATAATATTTTTTTACCAATCCCGGTAATAACACGTTACCTACCGTTATTCCTACTCCAATTATAAATGTCGTAAGAAAGAATACATATGTATTGATGTAGAATCTTAACGCTAATCCGATACTTATTGTTATAACAGCTAATAATAATGTTTTTTTCTAATCCAGCTTTTATTTGAAAGTTTTGCTACCATAGGACTAAAAAAATTGCAAAAAGCTATTAATGGGATTGTTGTAATAAATCCTGCCACTGTATTATTTATGTCTAATATAGATTTTAATGGCCCTAATATTGCTCCAACTGATGTTATAGGTGTTCTTAATATAAGACTTAAAAAAATAACACCGAATATAATTAATATACTATTCGATTTTTTTGTCATTGTTCCTCCTTAGTTAACATAGAAAAAGGAGTGATTTTTACAATTAAGAGTTAAGGAGTAATTTAAAAATCGATATTTCTAAGAAATTAATTTTATCGAATCTCCCCGCAAAGTTTATTAGATATCAATAAACTATTCTGTTTATGACTTCTAATATAAACTTTTTTTAAAAATTTAGTACTTTTTGTGTCAGTACTTTTTGCCTTATTATGTAAAAATCTCCCTACACAGTTTATTAGATACTCACCAAATTGCTAAAAAAACTCGTTGAATATCTAATAAATAACTACATTTTTATGTTTAAATTTAATTTTTTTATACTTTATTAGTAAGTTCTTACTGGTAAAAATTAATTCGATAATTTCTCTATGGTAATCACTTGGTTGAATAATAAATGCAGTTAGTTCACCAGAAAACTTAACGATAATTTCTTCAGCTGCAACAGCAGATACCGCATCTTTTAAATATTTACCAGAGACAGAAATCTCAAATTTTTCATCTTCTAATGTAGAAGAAACTTTTAATTCTTCTATAGCACTCCCTAAATCTTTTTGATTGAGAAGAAACTTCTAATAAATTATCAGTAACAACTAATTTAATAATATCATCTTTATCTTCTCTACTCATTAATGCAACCCTATCTACAGCATTAAAGAATTCTCTACTGTTTGCTACAAATGTACATTCAAAAACAGTAGGAATAAGTTTATTAGTATTAGGATAGTTTCCGCTAATTAATAATACTGTATATACTACATTTTTGGTAATAAAGAACTATTCTGTTATTTTCATAGAAGATTTCTACTTGATCTTTTTCCATTTTTCTATCATTCTTTGGAAATAAGTTAGAGCTTTTCTAGGAATAATTAAATTAAATTCTTTATTACTATCTTCATCATTAAGTGTAACTTGTCTTCTACTTAAACGATACGAGTCAGTAGCTGTAGCTGTTAAAATTTTTGTTACTTAATGAGAAGTTTACCCCTTCTAAAAATAGGTCTTTGATCATTAGGAGCTGTACAGAATACTGTTTCTTTAATAATATCATTAAAAAAACATTAGCTTCTAATTTAAGACTATTTTTCTTTAGAAATAACTGGAAATTCTGGATAATCATTTGCATCATATCCTTTTACGTTAAATTCACTTTTTCCTGATTTAACTAATATATTATTTTCTATTGTTTCTATTTCTATTAAATCAGTAGGTGCTTTTTCTAATAATTTCTATAAAATTACGAGATGGTAAAACTACTTGACCTTCTTCTTCAATAGTTATAATTTCTTTATCATCTTCATAACTATTTATTGAATATTCAACAGATACTAAAGAATCACTTGCTTTTTAATATAAGTTGATCTTTTTCTAATTCTATTTTTATACCTTTTAAAAATTTCAAAAAGAGAATTAGGTGCTATTACTCTTGATACGTGATTTAATCCATCAAGAAAAATTTGATTTAGTTATAGTAAATTTCATTTTTTTCTCCTTATATATAATATATATTTAATAAAAATAATAATAATAAGCCCTGTAAAAACTGTGGAAAACTACAGATAGCTCAAAAAAATACTGGATTTTCAGCTGTTAATAACTTGTTAAAAATGTATTTAATATCTATAGTAGATTTTAACAGGCTTCTATATCTTTCCTAAACGTTCTTTTATCACTTCTATATCTTCAAAAAAATTTCTGGATTTTCATCTTTACTAAGTTTTGCAATTTTATTGAATGAATAAAGAATAGAAGTATGATCTTTATTAAAGCAATCACCTATAGAAGGGAAAGATAAAGTTGTAAGTTCTCTGCATAAGTATATTGCTATATTTCTAACTTGTACGACTTCTTTTTTACGAGAAGATGATAATATATCATCAATTTTGATTTTATAGAAATCAGCACATACATTAATGATGTTCTCAGGTGAGATATTTTTTTCTAGGTGAAGTTTTAGCACTTTTTTTAGTATTTCCTCGGCAATACTAAGTGAAGGTTGTTCATGTTTAGATGTTGCCGTGAATTTAATACGCTTAAGAACTCCTTCAAGCTCTCTTATATTAGAAGATACGTTACTAGAAATGTAAGTAAGTGTTTCTTCATCTAGTTTAATATCGAACTGTTCGCATTTAAATTTAATAATAGCCATACGAGTTTCGAAGTCAGGAGGTGTAATATCTGCAGTTATCCCCTGACTGAATCTAGTAACCAATCTATCTTCCAAATCATTAAGTTGAGATGGAGAGCGATCACTTATAAGAACGATTTGTTTTTGATTCATTTGTAGTTCATTAAATGTATGGAAAAATGCGTTTTGTGTTTCTGTTTTACCTGATAAAAATTGAATATCATCGATTAAAAGAGCATCTACATCACGGTATTTTCTTCTAAAGTCTTCATCCGCATTAGTATAATTGTTCTTGTCTTTCATCGGTTTAATAGAAGCAAGAAACTCATTTAAGAATTTTTCAGAAGATATACACTCTATTTTAAAATCAGGGAAATTAGCCTCCATTTCATTACCGATAGCGTGAAGTAAGTGAGTTTTTCCAAGGCCAACACCTCCGTATATAAATAGAGGGTTGTATATACCACCAGGAGAAACAGCTACGTTCCAAGCTATATTATGAGTAAAAGCATTCCCTTCACCAACTACAAAATTTTCAAATGTATAGTTTTTATTAAGTGTAGGATTTTTTTTGCTCGCTATAATATTCTTATTAGGTTCAGGTTTTTTATAATCTTCTAGAGGGAAAGTTTGTTTTTGATAAAAATGTTGAGCTCCAGAAGGTTTATCACCTTGAAGGAAATTCTGTCTAATTAAGTTTTCTGCTGCTGGTTTTTCATCATCAACATGAGGTGTAATTAGAGGAAGATCATTATCAAGGGAAGTATATTCTATATTAAAAATCAAAACCAGTATTTTTTTCTTTAGTATTTCTTTTAATTTTTGATCATAAGCACTTTGAATAAATTGAGAAACAAGGGCTTCTTTACTAGTAATAACGATAGATTTCTTCATAAAATCAACGTTATCAATAGAAGCACTAGAAAACCATGTGTCGAAAAACATGAGGATCTACAGTACTTTTTAGTTCACGAAGAATTATTTCCCACAAGAAATTAGAATTACTCAATGAAATACCTCCTTAAAAATATATAAATAATTATAGCATAAAATGTGATAATAGTTATTAACAAGTTGTTAACAGAAGTTTTTTTAACTATGTGAAAAAGATATTAAGAAAAAAAGCTGTGAATATGTTAAAATTAAATAAAAAATGATTAAAGATTAAAGAGTTCTTTCTAAGTTATTAACAATGATTAATATTACTAGAAATATAGTTTAAGAGTTTTTTTCACACACAATTCACATCTGTGAATAACTTTTCTTTGTTAATTTGTGAATAACTTTTAAATTCTGTTGAAAAACTAGTAAAAAAGATTAATTGATTTGTCCTATTGTAAAAGTTATTAACAGAGAATTGTGAATAACTAAAAAAACTGTGGAAAAAAATATTATACGGATATACTTAAATATTTTCTTATAGTTTTTTTAAGAATTTATTAACAGCTATAGATTTTTTTATGTGTTTTAGGCTAAGTTATAATAATAGGTTCAAAAAGAAATATTACTCGTAAATAGTGATAAAAATGATTACCAGTTAGAAAAATTTTTTTGTTTAAGTAAATATTTTTTGAAAAAAATGAGGTTTTTTTGCTTGATAAATCATTTAAGATATGTTAAACTAATTCAGTTATTACATCTATCTAAGTTAAAGAAAAAGAAAACTCGAGGAGGACAAAATGAAACGTACGTATCAACCAAATAAAAAGAAAACATTCAAAAAGTACACGGATTTAGAGCTAGAATGAGCACTAAAAAAACGGAAGAAATGTATTAGCAAGACGTAGAGCTAAAGGAAGAAAAAGTTCTTTCAGCTTAATGTTTGCACTGAGGGTATCACGAAAGTGGTACCCTTTTTTATTAGTCAGTCCTAAAAAATATGAAAGATAGTTGTAAAAAAAGTAAATAAACTGTTAAAAATATTAGTGTTAAGAAAGGTTTTAAAATGAAAAAAAGAATATAGAGTAAAAAAAGAAGTCAAGATTTCGATAATATAATAAGAAAAACAATCTTTTGCGAATAGACAGTTTGTTATTTATTATCAAAAAAATAATTTAGACCATATGCGTTTAGGAATTTCTGTAAGTAAAAAAATTAGGAAAAAGCCTTTGAACGTAATAAAATAAAAAGATATATACGAGAAACTTTTAAAAACAAGAAAAGAATATGTAAAAAAACTATGATATAATAGTGATTGCAAGACCCAGTGCTAAAGAAATGCCGTTTTTAGAATTTGGTAGCAGCATCGATCATGTTTTAAAAAGATCAAAACTTATGAAAGCGAAGAGGAGTTAAGAATGGAAAAAGAATATTATTATATTGGAGCTACTGTAGATGAGGCTATTAAAAAAAGGGATTAAAAGACCTAGCTTTATCAGAAGATGCAGTGAAAATTGAAGTAATCGAAGGTGGTAGCACAGGTATCTTCGGATTATTCAAAAAAAGAAGCAAAGGTAAAATTAATTCCATTAGATGAAGAATATAATAAAAGAAGAAGCTGTTGTTAAAGTTATTGAAGTAGAGAAAAAAAGAAGAACAAGTTGTTAAAGTAGAAAAAAACTACAGAAGAAATTAAAGAAGTTAAAGTTGAAGAAGTAGTTGAACAAGAAGTTCATGTTGAAAAAAACAGAAATAGTTGAAGAAGAGACTGTTGTTGAAACTGAAGTAACAGAAACAGCTGAAGAGCCAATTAAGAAAGCTAAAAGAGAAGATTATATCGTAAAAAAATCAAGACCGTATCGTAAGCTACTTACAAAAATATCGTTATTGCGATGGGATATCCGGATGCTACTGTTGATTTTAGAGAAGATGGAAATCGTCATTTCACTTTTAAATATTAAAACAGAAGAAAAACACTAGCCTAATTATTGGGAAACGTGGTGTAACTTTAAATAGTTTACAGTTTTTAGTTAATAACTTTGCTAAAAAAATTCAGCTCACATTACTTCAGAATTGAAGTTGACTGTGATGACTACAGAGAAAAACCGTAAAAAAACATTAGAAGACCTAGCATTAAACTTAGCTAAGAAATCTAAAAAAATCGGGAAACCAGTTGAATTAGAACCTATGACAAGTATTGAAAGAAAAATTATTCACAATGCTCTAACAGGTATTAAAAACGTTGAAACAGAATCACGTGGAGAAGAGCCACATAGATATTTAGTTATTACAGCTAAATAGGAGGTCTAATGAAGACAGTATTAATAGTTGATGATAGTTCTTATTATAGAAGCCGTGGAGCAGAAGTTGTTAGTCGTGCGGGATATGAGTATTATTTTGCAGAAAATGGCGAACAAGCTGTGCGCATGTATAGAAGAATAAAACCAGATTTTGTAACAATGGATATTTGTATGCCGATAATGGATGGATTAGAAGCAACTAAAGAAATTTGTACGAAGTTTCCTGGTGCTAAGGTACTTATTTGCAGTAGTGTTGGACATGTACCTGTGTATAAAAGACAAGCCTTCGCTAACGGTGCTTGTGGAGTACTACCGAAAGAATATGATTTAGATGACTTAGAATTCGCTATTTCAGAAATTGAACTTATGAACGAAGAGGGAGTGACTCAAAAATCGTGATTTCGGAGAAACAAGATTTTGTTGAGTCATCCTCGTACAGTTTATTAGATATCTAAAAAGCTTTTTTAAAGCGAATTTAGATATCAATAAACCACTGCATCTATGAGTTCTCATATACACTTTGTTAAATTTAGGTCTTTTGGGGGAAGTCCCCTTTTCAATAAAATAACAAAAAATAAGTAGTTTTGAGATTAATCCAGCTACTTATTTTTTGTGGTTCTACAAAATTTAGGACTGATGAGAAGAGTCATGAGCTTAAAGCTCAGGAATCCTTTTTTTTTTGCTAGTGTATAATATTTTGTGTTTAACATAATTATTGACAGTATCTTTTCTCTTCTGATATAATGAGACCTTAGGAGGTATATTATATGTCTAAACAAAAAAATTAATCGCTTTTGTTGGATCTATTGGAGCTTTTATTGGGATTCTTGTTTTTTTATTGCATATATTCCACAAATTATCGCTAACTTACAAGGAGAAAAAAGCTCAACCATTCCAACCACTATTTGCAGCAGTTTCTTGTTTAATTTGGGTAATCTATGGTTGGACAAAAGAACCTAAAAAAAGACTGGATCCTTATCATTCCCAATGCAGCGGGAGTGATATTAGGTGGTATAACTTTTATTACTTCTTTATAAAAATTATATAAACAAAAACCAGAAACTTCATAAAAAAAGTTGCTGGTTTTTTTATGCTGATTGCAAGCATTCTATTTGTTTGAACGAACTAAACTCAACAATCTTAATCGGACTGATTTTTTTCCATCAGTCCGATTTTTTTGATGAGCCTTTTTTTGTTTATCCCCCTAACCTATTATTAAAAAAAGTATATAAAATGTAACTCGGTCGTATATAGAGAAAAAAATTCAAAGGAATAGTGTATAATAAATAGGATATGAATTTTTTTATTAATATAAAAAAATTTAAAAAGGAGTTTGAACAATGAGTGAAACAATTTGCGCTATATCGACAGCTCTAGGAGAAGGAGCTATAGGTATTGTTAGACTTAGTGGTGACGAAGCATTTAGCATTGCTGAAAAAATAGTTAGATTACCAAAAGGAAAAACTGTAGAAAGTCTAGCTAGTCACACCATAAATTATGGAAATGTAGTTGATCCAGCTACGAATGAGAAAATCGAAGAAATTATGCTTGTGAAAATGGTAGGTCCTCGTACATATACTACAGAAGATGTTATAGAAATCAACTGTCACGGTGGTATTGTAACGATTCAAAAAGTACTTGCACTTTGCTTAGAACATGGAGCTAGAATGGCTGAACCAGGTGAATTTACAAAACGTGCCTTCTTAAATGGTCGTATCGATTTAACGCAAGCAGAGGCTGTAATCGACTTTATTAAGAGTAAAACAGATGAGGCTAGTCAAATAGCTAACAACCAAATGCAAGGACGTTTATCGACGCTTATTAAACGTCTACGAGCTGAAATTTTGGATATACTAACAGTTGTTGAGGTAAATATCGACTACCCTGAATATGATGATTTAGAAATAGAAACGACAAAAACTATTCTTGAAAAATCAACAAGTATTAGAAATAGTTTAGAAAGTCTATTAGAAACATCAAAACAAGGAAAAATAATTAAAGAAGGAATAAATACAGCGATTATCGGACGACCTAACGTAGGTAAAAAGCTCACTTTTAAAATAACCTACTACAGGAAAAATAAAGCTATTGTAACTGATATTGCAGGAACAACTCGTGACGTTCTAGAAGAGTACGTGAATATTAAAGGAGTACCTATTAAATTAATCGATACAGCTGGTATTCGTGAAACAGACGATATCGTAGAACAAATAGGTGTTAAACGAAGTAAAGAAGCTTTAGAAAAAGCAGATTTAGTATTATTCTTATTAAATAGTAGTGAAGAACTAACAGAAGATGATAAAGAGTTATTAAAAATTAACAGAAGGAAAAAACAACTATTGTAATATTAAATAAATTAGATTTAGAGACAAAAATTGATATTGCAGAAGTTGAAAAAAATTAGCGTACAACCACCCTATTATTAAAAACATCTATGACAACATATAAGGGAATAGATGAACTAGAGAAAAATATCAGAGACTTATTCTTCGGTGGAGCTGCTCGTCCAAAAGATGCGACATATTTATCAAATACACGTCAAATCAACCTTATCCAACGTGCTTTAGCTAGTTTAAATGATGCTATAGGTGCTGCTGAATTAGGATTAGAAGTAGACATGGTGTTAATAGATTATACAAATACATTCAATCTATTAGGAGAAGTTATCGGGGAAAACTCTGGTGATGAGTTGATAAATGAATTATTCAGCAGATTTTGTCTAGGAAAATAAAATGTTTCACATGAAACATGAAACAAAAAGGAGAACGAAATGAAATGTATAAGTTTTAATGTCAATGGTCTTAGAGCGATCGTTGGTAAAAATTTTGAAGAAGATTTTAAACAACTAGATGCGGATTTCTTCTGTTTACAAGAAACGAAGATGCAAGCAGGCCAATTAGATTTACAATTCGATGGATATTATAGTTATTTCAACTATGCTGAGCGTAAAGGATACTCAGGAACTGCGATATATACTAAACACGAACCAATAAATGTAACATACGGAATAGGAATAGAAGAACACGATACAGAAGGTCGTGTAATTACACTAGAATATGATAAATTCTTCTTTATCACTGTATATACGCCGAACTCAGGTAGTGAACTTAAGAGATTAGAATACCGTATGAGTTGGGAAGAAGATTTTAAAAAAATTATTTATTAGAATTAAATAAAAACTAAAGGTGTAGTTGTTTGTGGAGATTTAAATGTTGCTCACACAGAAATAGATTTAAAAAAATCCAAAAATCAAATACTAAAAAAATGCAGGATTTACACCAGAAGAAAGAGAAAAATTCACGAAGTTATTAGATGCAGGATTTATTGATACATTTAGATATTATAATCCAGACTTAACAGGTGCATACTCTTGGTGGAGTTATCGCTTTAATGCACGTAAAAACAATGCAGGATGGAGAATTGATTATTTCTTAGTAAGTCGTGACTTAGAAGAGTACTTAGAAAGTGCGGCAATACATAACGAAATATTTGGTAGTGATCATTGCCCTGTTGAGCTTGTATTAAAAGACAATTTGTTGTAAAATATAATATGCGTTGTGGATAAACCATGACGTATATTTTTATCTTTAGCATGATCGAGGGGCGGACCCAAAAAATCTAAATTTTAACAAGGTTTATATGAAAACTCATAGACATGCATAATGATTAAAAAAATACTTATTAAAAAAATAAAAATTAACGGAGGTGACTTAATTAGAATAAACTATAATATTAGGGTTGCATCCGTTATTAATTTTAAGAAAAGAGGTAATTTATGGGACCAAAATTCTATATAGAAGACGTACATGATTGTGATTCACAATATTCTATTGATTATATAAAAATTCGATGAATTAGGGAAAAATAGATATTGTTAGAGAAACATACGGACGAAATTATTTAGTAGAAAGAGATATACAGTTACCAATTTTTGAAACAGAAGAAGAATATATTGATTATTTAGCAGAAAAAAAGATATAATAGATCCATATTTTTTTCAGATATTCTTCATAAATTAGTGGGGCATACACCTGAAAATATAGTTATAGATGAAGTATCTTTAAATAATGCACTATTTATAGGTGACCCTAGGGGGGCTGATAGACCTGGTGGATTTAAAGATGCATTCGAGCTCCTCATGGAAGCGACGATGATATGGGAATTTTCGGCTATAGATGCTATGGAAAAAACTATGCAGGTAATAAGAACACTCCTACGCGATAAAGAGCATAGATACCAAGAAAAACTAATTAGAATAAAACAGGTGAAAATATGCTAAGAACAGCGAAAAAATATGAATTAGAACGTGTAATGAAGATAATAGAAGACGGTAAAGAATTTTTAAAAGAACAAGGTGTTAATCAGTGGCAACATGGTTCACCTAGTCGTGATGAGATTATTAATGATATCAACGAAAGAATATCATATGTATATGAAAAAAATCAGGTGAGATAGTAGCTACAGCTATGCTGACTACATTTGATGTAGACTATGAAAACTACCCTACTTTTTGGTCAGAAAAATTCTAGTTATTTAGCTATTCATCGATTAGCTACAGCAAAAACTATTTCGCAATCAAGGTATTACTCGTGAATTTATGGAGGCTATCCATCTTTTTTTCTAAATCTCAAAATATAAAAATTTTTTGAGAATAGATACGCATTTTGACAACAAAAATAATGAGAAAAATTTTTTTAAGTAACTTTGGATTCGGAGAAAGAGGTATAATAAAATTAACTATGAAAAAAATATTTTTAGATGATAAAGAAAGAGTTGCTTACGAATTAGAAGTAAGATAACATTCAATGTTTCATGTGAAACCAATATAAGATGATTAAATTTTTCTGCATGTTTCACATGAAACAATATACAAGGAGGAAAAAAATAATGAAATTTTATTCTTATGAATATTTATTAAATAAAAATAGATAAGAGTAATACTATAACATATGTAATAGGAGGATTCTTACTATTAATAATCATAGTATCACTATTTAAGTATTATAAAAAATAGACAAGATAGCAATTATAGAGAATTAGCTATCATAATGATATTAGGTATCTTTTTATTAATCGGGATACAAGTAAGTGATTATCAAAGTAATAGTATATCAGCTAATCAGTATAAAAGCTCTATTGAATTTATTGAGGGAGTTTCAGAAAAAAATTAAATATTGACAAAACACATATCTATATAAATAGTGAAGCCTCTATAGAAAAATTCATTTTTAAAAAAATAGATGATAACTACTATAGAGTAATAAGTAACGGAAAAAAAGGGTGATTATTTACTAGAGAAAAATAGAATTGGTAGAACCAATTGTTGAAAAAAAGTGGAGGTGAAAAGATAATGCAACTTTCATATATAGATATAGCAATAAAACTAGCTTTAGGTTTATTATCGCTTGTAATAGTAATTAATATATCAGGAAAAAGGAAATTTAGCACCAACTTCAGCGAGTGATCAAGTTCAAAACTATGTACTCGGGGGAATATTAGGAGGGGTAATATATAGTCCATCAATTTCTATTTTACAATACTTCAATATATTATTAATATGGATAATTTTGGTATTAGGTCTGAAGTGGTTAAAAAACAAATAACTCATACTTAAAAAAATGATAGACGGAGAACCTACAACAATAATAAAAAAAGGAAAAAAATAGATGTAGAAGCAACAAGAAAAAGCTGGTTTAACAGCACAAGACATAGCTTTTAAATTAAGAACACAAGGTGTTTATAGTATTCAAAAAAAGTAAAAAAAGAGCGGTTTTAGAACAAAATGGACAACTAATTATAATACAACAAGGTGAGGGAAATCCTAAATATCCGGTAATTACTGATGGAACTATCCAACATGGTACATTAGAATCGATGGATAAAAACAGAAGAATGGTTAAAAAGAAACTTTATTGGAATTAGGATATGAAGACACATCTAAAAATATTCTTAGCAGAGTATGACAAAGGACAATTACATATAATCGAATACTAATATAATTTGTTTTTTTAAATAAAATTAAAAAAATTTTAACAAGACAATAAAAAAATTAATTAAATAAGAAAAATAATAATATCGATTAATATAACAAAAAGTAAAAAGCAGGAAATTGAAAAAAATCAATTTTCTGCTTTTTAAAAAACTATTTTTTTCAGCGTTAATAAAATCGAAAGAAGAATCTTCTTGGAATTTTTTTAACAACATAAGAGCAAGTTGCGATAATTTTTGTTTTGTTCTTGCATATCTTTAACAAGAGCGTCTAATAGCTTACCTGCTACACCTTGACCACGAAGTGATGAATCGACAAAAGTGTGATCAGCAACAACTACATTAGGATTGCTAGTATTAGAATAAGTAATTTCAGCAATAACCCTACCATTCTCATCATATTTAACGAAACCATTATTTGTTTTAGTAAATTCCATACAAACCTCCTAGAATAATCATATAGTAATATGAGTGTTATTACTGTTATTATATCATAAAAAAAGGTGAAAAAGGATGTATAATCGGATTAGATAGAAAGAAAGAGAGTAAAAAAAGAGAAGATATTGGGAAGAGAGGATAAAGGAATAAAAGGTACCAGTTGACATGCAGCTCAGTAAGTAGTATTTTTAGATAAAGGAGGTGCATTTTATGATTAAAGAAATAAAAAGGATATACGAATTTGGAACAGCATGAAGACTCTTTTATAGTAAGAATACCCTGATAATATTATAGATTTATTGGTTCTAGACAATAATCAGAGGTTCTTAATTTCAGTGCAAGGAGAATCAATTGTGTTAACTCCAGAAGTAAAAACAACTTAATACTATATATGAGTTGTTTTCTAATTGGGAGGATGATGGTATCCGTCATAAGGAAATTAATTTGGGAGAAGTGAAAAACAAAAGAAGAAAGTTATTAAATTAAAATTAACAGTTTAATTTAATATTTTCTTCTTATTTTTTTATAATATGTTGTGTCTATTTCTCTATTTTTTTATTATTTTATTTGAAGTCTTCTATTTTTGTACTTTTACAATTATCTTCTCTTATTTTTAATTTCATAGATTGTTGTTTTATTTAAATCTGCTTATCTCTTTTTTTCTTGTTATTTCTATATTTTTTTATATTTTATTTTCTCTATTTTATATTTTTTTATCTTCCCTCTTTGCATTGTTTTTTTAACCTTGCTATTTTATAATTCCAATTTTAAAAAAATTACAAAAAAATTTAAATTCCTTAAATTAAATTAAATAATTCTACTGAATTTTTTTAATTGTAAAATAATAAATAAATTAAAAATATTTTTTTATAAGATTTTTTTGTTTAACATCTTATAGAAGAAAAAAATAAAACGTTTTAAATTTTTTTAAAAAAAGTTATTGACAAATATACAAAACGGGTGTACAATGAGTTTAAATTTAATATAAAACGTTGAAAAGATAAGTAGATTAATACGTAGCTACAACAGAGAGTTATTGGATGGTGCGAAATAACAAGGTGAAGATTAATTGAAAAATGGTCTTAGAGTTTTGTTTATCTAATAGGTAAACACGTGAGCTGCACGATATAGCACACAGTATAAATATGTACTGAATAAGGTACTAATCGCAAGGTTAGTATAAACTAGAGTGGTAACGCGAATTAAGATACTCGCCTCTATTGCATACGCAATAGGGGTGTTTTTTATTATCTAAAACATAAAACTTATCAAAACGTAGAAAAGAGGAACCATATTATGACAAGAAAATTTAGTTTTGAAACATTACAATTACACGCAGGACAAACAGTTGGAGACACAAAAGCAAGAGCTGTACCAATTTATCAAACAACATCTTTTGTATTTGATGATACTCAAGATGCTGCAGATTCATTTGCATTAAGAAAAGCTGGAAATATTTATACACGTATTACTAACCCTACTACGGCTGTTTTCGAAGAAAGAATTAACGCTTTAGAAGGTGGTGTTGGAGCATTAGCTGTTGCTTCAGGAATGGCTGCAATTACATATGTATTCTTAACATTAGCTCACGCTGGAGATCACATCGTATCTTCTAAAAATGTGTACGGAGGTACTTACAATCTATTAAAACTTACATTACCTCGTTATGGAGTGGATGCAACTTTTGTTGATCCAGATAACTTTGAAGAAATTGAACAAGCTATTACAGATAAAACTAAAGCTCTATTTGTAGAAACTTTAGGAAACCCATTAGCGAATGTTGCAGATTTAGAAAAATGGGCTGAAATTGCTCATAAACACAAAATACCATTAGTAGTAGACAATACATTTGCTAGTCCATACTTAATCAATGCATTTAGTCACGGTGTAGATATTATCGTTCATTCTGCGACAAAATTCATTGGAGGTCATGGTACATCAATCGGTGGAGTTATCGTAGATAGTGGTAAATTTGACTGGGAAGGTAGCGGAAAATTCCCTCAATTAGTAGATGAAGATCCAAGTTACCACAACTTAAGTTACACAAGAGATGTTGGTGCTGCAGCGTTTATTACGAATGTAAGAACACAATTATTACGTGACACAGGAGCGGCATTATCACCATTCAATGCATTCTTATTATTACAAGGATTAGAAACATTATCTCTAAGAGTAGAACGCCATGTAGAAAACACTAAAAAAGTAATAGACTTCTTAGAAAAACACCCTAAAGTAGAATCACTTAACTATCCTGGATTAGAAGGAAATAAATACTATGAATTAGCTAAGAAATACTTACCAAAAGGTAGTGGATCAATCTTCTCATTCGATGTAGTTGGAGGAGAAGAAGCCGCGCGTAAAGTAATTGATAGTTTAGAAATATTCTCTAACTTAGCGAATGTAGCAGATGCGAAAAGTTTAGCAATCCACCCTGCTTCAACTACACACGGTCAATTAAGCCCAGAAGAATTACAATACACAGGTATTACTCCTGCACAAATCAGACTATCAATCGGATTAGAAAAATGCAGATGACTTAATCGAAGACTTACGTTTAGCATTAGAAAATATCTAAGAGAAAAAGTTTCACGAGAAACAATAATTTAAAAATAATTAATATTTTATTAAAAATTTGTGGATTAAGACAGAAATTAAAAATACCCTTTGACAGCCATTTATTTTAATATTAACATACTTAAATAAATATTATCTTAATCCACAATTTTTCTCTTTTTTTGAGTAGAGGTTGTTTGGGAGCATGAAATAGAAGCAAGGCAGCGTGGAAATTTCAATTAAACTCCTTCCTAGACAATCTCTGCTTTTTTTATTTTTTTCAAGAAATATAGAGAAAGATATATTTTTTTAATAGAATATATCTTAAGAAGGCTGTTTTGTGATATAATTTTAGTAATAATAGTAACTAAGGGGTGAAAAACATGTATAAAGTAATGATAGTAGAAGATGATGAAATAATTTCAAATTCAATAGCTGGATATCTACAAAAATGGAAATACGCTACGCATGAAGTCGTAGATTTTCAAAAATGTAGTTAAGGAATTTGTGGAACAATCACCGGATTTAGTATTAATGGATATTAATCTCCCTACTTTTGATGGTTACTATTTTCTGTGAGGAGATTAGGAAGTTGTCGAAAGTACCGATAATTTTTTTATCTCATCTGCGAATGATGATATGAATATTGTTATGGCTATGAATATCGGTGCAGATGATTTTATAGAAAAACCATTTAAGTTAGTTGTCCTAAAGGCAAAAATAGAAGCCTTACTCCGCCGTGTTTATAATTTTAGTGGATCTTCGAATCTTGTAGTGTATAAAGATGTAATTTTTTTGATATGAGCCGTGATGAGGTGAAATATCAAGATAATCTCGTTGAACTAACAAAAAAATGAAAGTAAAAATTCTTACAGTATTATTAGAAAAATAGAGAAAAAAATAGTAACAAGAGAAGAAATAATTACCGCCTTATGGCAAAATGATAACTTTATAGATGAAAAATACTTTTGTCGGTGAATATAAACAGACTGCGTTCTAAGTTGAAAAGTATAGGAATAGATGAATTTATTACTACTAAAAAAAGGTAAAGGATATATAGTCTAATGGAAATATTAAAAAGTTATTTAAAGAAAAAAACACAAAAAGTTTATATTTTATTCGTAGTTTTTATTGCTATATTTTTTTCATTATGTTTTATTTATATAATTTGCCACTAGAAGCTCTAATATATACGGGAAGTTTTTTTGTTTTTTTGGTAGCTCTTGTAGCTAGCTTTTTCAGATTTTGTTAATTATAGAGAAAGTTATAAAAAAAATTAAAAATTCCTAGAGAAAAAAATATTCTAAATGATCTTGAAGATTTACCAAAGAGTTTGGATATCAGGATTGATTATTATCATAAAAATTATAGAGAAATTATATGAAGAGTTAGAGAAATTAACTCAGGAAAAATCGACAAAAAAATATCGATATGGTAGATTACTACAGTATGTGGGTTCATCAGATAAAAACGCCGATTGCTGCGATGAATTTCTTATTAGATAATGAAGAAGTAGATCAAAAAAATTTTTACAGCAAGAATTGTTTAAAAATAGAACGTTATGTTGAGATGGTTCTGACGTACATAAGATTAGATAGTATATCATCAGATTACGTTATAACTAAGATTAATCTTGATGAAGTTGTGAAAGATAGTGTAAAAAAATATGCGACTATCTTTATTAACAAAAAGATAAAATTAAACTATGTTTCACATGAAACAATGGTAATCAGTGATAAAAAAATGGTTGAGCTTCGCCTTCGAGCAAATACTAGGTAATAGTGTGAAGTACTCGAGCATGAATGGCGAGATTACAATAGAAATCTATGAAAATAAACTGATTATAGAAGATAAGGGGATAGGAATCAAAGAAGAAGATTTACCTCGAATTTTCGAAAAAAGGTTTTACAGGTTTTAATGGAAGATACGAAAAAAAGTCGAGTGGTCTAGGTTTGTATTTATGTAAAAAAACTCTAGATAAACTAGGTCATCATATTGAAATTTTTTCAAAAGTAGGAGAAGGAACTAGGATAGAAATAACATTTCCGAAAGAAGATACATTAAGGGATTAGATAAAAATAAATCAATAAGGAATCCTCTTGAGAGTTAGATTATGAATTTAACTTTTAAGGGGATTTTTAATTTCACAAGTGAGACTAAATATAAATTGATAAAATCTTAAAGTAAGTTAGCTATAAACCCGATAAAAATCTACTTGATATATGCGAGTGACTCAAAAATCGTGAGTTAGAAGAAACATAATTTTGTCGAGTCACTTTCCGTAGGAGGGTATTAGATATCTAAAAAGCCACTTGATATATATATATATATATTATAATATAAATAAAATTATTTTCTAACAAATAAAAATAAATTATCTGAAAACTACTTGTTTAAGTTAATTTTATTTGATAGAATATTAGTAAGGTATAAGGAGGGAAAAAGATGAAGCAGTATTTAAAGAAAAGATATTTAGAAAAATAGTTTACTATTATTATTAATAATAGTAGGAGGAGCATTTAAAGTAGTTGCTGCGTATTTTATAGGGGATGGATTTAATGAATTAATTAAATCGAATACCGATGGTTTTTTTCTATAATATAGCCTATGCAGGTATAGTGTTTTTATTATATTTAGTTTCTCTTTATATAAAAATTCCGTATGAAAACTATGTAGTGCAAAAAATGATAACTGATATTCGATGCGATGTCGTTGATGCAATAACTAAAAATAACTATGCTAACTTCAATAAAAAAATAGTGGCGACTACATATCGTGGCTTAGTAATGATTTGATGATTGTTGAAGAAAAAGGATTTGGTAATTTTTATCAAAGTATTACAGCGATAATAGAGACACTTTTAGCTATAGTCGGACTGTTTACATTTCACTGGTCGATTATCGTCTTCTCTATAGTAATGAGTGTTCTTACATTAGTTTTACCAGCTCTTGCACAAAAATCTATACAGAATAAAGCTCAGAGATATTCAGGGTCGTTAGAAAAATTAATAAGTAAAAATACAAATTACTTACAGGGATTCGATAGTTTACTATCTTTCAATAAATTAGGAATTTTGAAAAAAATTGTAGAAAACTCTTCTAATGAAGTACTAAAAGAATCTGTATCACTAAGAAAAAGTGTCGGCTTAGCTGGAGTCTTAGGTGGTTTAGGGAATTTAGTAGGGCAAGTTGGTGTAATATTACTAACAGGAATACTAGCGCTGAAAAACATTGTAGGCTTTGGATCTATTTTAACGGTAGAGTCACTAACATCTACGATTTTTAATTCAGTAGGAAATATTATGAATATTACGGTAGAATTAAATATCGTAGTACCAATCTTTGAAAAAAATTCGAGGAAATTTCAAAGAAGATGCTAAGGTAATTAATGATCAAGATACTAGCAAAAAAATTATTAAATGAAGAAATTGAAACTATAGAATTAGAGAATGTTTCTTATAAATATGAAGAGAAAAGTATATTAAAAAAATATTTCGTATTTATTTAATAAATATGGTAAATATGCTATTGTCGGAGAGAGTGGTAGTGGGAAATCTACATTGTTAAAATTATTGACTGGAAGAATAGAAAATTACGAAGGTGAAATTAAATTTAATGGTGAAGAACTAGAGGGTATCAATAAGCATAGCTTGTATGATAAGATGCTATATATTCCGCAAGAACCTTATATTTTTACAGAAAGTCTAAGATTTAATATAACACTAGGTGACAACTATGGTGATAAAAAAATCAAAGATGTGTTAGAAAGTGTAGGACTAGGTGAGTTTTTAGCAAATCTAGAGGACGACTTAGATACTGAACTTGTAGAAGGTGGTAAGAATTTATCAGGCGGTCAAAAACAAAGAATAGCCCTGGCTCGTGGAATTATTAGAGAGAAAAAAGTAGTACTGTTAGATGAGATAACTTCTAATTTAGATAAGGATAATGCAGAGAAAATAGAAGAACTTCTATTAACTAATCCAGAATTAACGGTAATTCTAATAACGCACAGACTAGATAGCGACTCTGAACAAAGATTCACAGATGTATTGAAATTATAATTTCCCAGAAAATAAAGTTGAGATGCTTCTTTGAAAGCAAAAAAATATATTAATTAGCCCAATCTTACAAATATTGTAAGGTTGGGAGCTTTTTGTAAGGAAAATCGATAGAACGAGTAAGAAAAAGTAAGGTAAAATATAAATATAAACAAGATAAAAACTTGTAGATAAAAAGTTCGAACTAGTTAAATTAGATTAAGATAAAATTAGGAGTGATAAAAGATGTTATTAGAAGTAAACAATATTAGAAAAAGTTTATACAACAAGATTAAGTACACAAAGTACAGAAGCATTAAAAAAATGTGAAATTTCTCAGTAGATAATGGTGAGTATGTAGCGATTATGGGAGAAAGTGGTAGCGGGAAAACGACTTTGCTTAATATACTAGCTACATTTGATAAAAGCAACTTCAGGTAATGTATTGCTAAACAATTTAGATTTAAGTAAGTTAAAGGATAAAGACTTGGCAGATTTTTCGTCGAGATAATTTAGGTTTTGTTTTCCAAGATTTCAATTTATTAGATAATTTTTTTCAATAAAAGATAATATTCTTTTTACCATTAGTTTTAGCAAATAAAAAAATATAAAGATATGGAAAGCAAGATTAGAAAAAGTTACTAAACCTTTAGGTATAGACCAACTAATTAATAAATATCCATATGAAATCTCAGGTGGTCAAAGACAAAGAGTTGCAGTAGCCCGTGCGATTATAACAAACCCATCACTAATTTTGGCGGATGAGCCAACAGGTGCTCTTGATTCAAAATCAACAGATCAACTATTAAATGTTTTTGATAAGTTAAATGAAGTTGGACAAACAATTATAATGGTTACGCACTCTGTAAAAACAGCGGCGAGAGCTAAACGAGTATTGTTTATTAAAGATGGAGTAGTTTTCCATGAATTGAGAAAAGGAAATGCAACAGCAAATGAAATGTTCCAAAAAATAAATGATACACTATCATTGATGCAGGCAGGTGAGTAAAAATGAATTTATTTTATAGTAAATTTGCATTCAATAATCTTTTAAAAAATAAAAGATTTCTAGTACCTTATGTACTATCAGCAATCTTCACGATTATTTGTTTTTACATATTAAGTTCATCTAACATATGGTGGAAATTTAGATAAACTTCGAACATGGAGTAAGTGCAGTAAAAACAAGTATTAGGTTTTGGGAGTTATAGTTATTGGTATATTTTTCTGTAATATTCCTTTTTTTTTACACATATAGTTTTTTTAATAAAAACGTAGGGTAAAAAGAATTTGGGATTATACTCAGTGCTAGGAATGACTAAAAAAACAAATAGCGAAATATTTTAGTATTAGAAACAATATTTTCATCGCAGTAGTAACTATAGGATTAGGATTAGTACTAGGGATATTGTGTTAGATAAATTAGCACTATTAGCTATTATTAAAATTATTCTACTACAGGTGTTAGCTTTTGGATTTAGTAATAACACCGATAGCTATAGTAGTACAGCATTACTATTTGGTGGAGTGTACTTCTTATTATTACTATATACAATAATCAAAAATTTCAAGACTTAGAAAATAGTAGCTTTACTAAAAGATGAGAGCAAAGGTGAAAAAAAGAACCTAAAAGCTAGATGGATTCTAGCGATAATAGGTTTAGGATTAATAGGTTATGGTTATTACACAGCTCAAACGGTACACAAAATCCCTATAAAAAGCAGTGACTAGTATTCTTCTTTATGCTGTAATAGCGGTAATTATAGGTACATATCTAGTATTTATGGCAGTTAGTATCACAGTACTAAAAATAATGAAAAATAATAAAAACTTCTACTATAAACCTAAAAACTTCATCAGCGTTTCTGGTTTATTATACAGAATGAAGAGAAATGCAGTAGGATTAGCGAATATCTGTATATTATCTACGATGGTTCTTGTAACTATGGGATCAACATCGGCATTATATGCAGGTATGGAAAAATCTTACAACGAAAGATTCCCAAGACAATTAATGATTGCAGGTTATCATTCTACTAGTGATAAACTAAAAGAAATTGAAAAATAATGTAAAATTATCAGCTAAAGAAGGGGAACTGAAGTACAAGATCTAGTATCATACAATTCATTACCTATGGTAGGAAGATTAGTTGAAGATAAGTTCAATTTTTGAATCAAATGTAGGTGTAGACTTAAGTAATATTAAAATGATAGTTGTTTTACAATTAAAAAGATTATAATAAATTCGCTAATAAAAATAAAAACATTAGAAAGTAATGAGATTTTATTACATATCGATAAAAAAAGGTGAATACAATCACCAAACTATCTCTAAATGGAATTGAATATAAAGTTAAAGAGAAGTTAGCAGAGTTCCCTGAGAACAATTGGTTCAGATTCAGCGAATATTATGGATACATATTATGTAGTTGTTAAAGATGAGAAAGAAGCAACTAAATTAGCTACAAAACTAACAGAATTAAGTAGTAAAGAGTTAGAAAAAGAGGAATTAGTATAGGAACAGGTACTCCTACACTTCAAAAATTACGTTGCATTCAATATTAAAGACACTACTAAAGAAGCTAAGGTAATCGAAAGTTTTAAAAAACTAGAAAAAACAAAGTGGTATAGAAATAGAAGGTAAAGAAGAAAATAAACTTACATTCAGAGGAGTGTTCGCATCATTCCTATTCATCGGAGTGTTCATAAGCTTTTATCTTCGTAATAAGCCAAGTGGTAATTATGTACTACAAAACAAATCTCAGAAGGTTATGAAGATAAAGGAAACTTTGAAATCATGAGAAAAAGTAGGTATTACAGATAAACAGATTAAACAATCAATAAGATCACAAGTATTGTTAATCTTCTTCTCACCGCTAATTATAGCGACACTACACACGATAGTAGCATATCCATTTATCGAAAAAAATCTTAAGATTATTCTTAATAACAGATAATAGTATATTCTTACAAGCACTTGCTGTGACAATCGTAGTCTTCGCAATCTTCTATCTAATAGTTTATGCAATAACATCAAAAAAATTTACTATAGAATTATAAAAGAATAGACGAAAAAACTCCAGAGGAAAAAAATCTGGAGTTTGTTTATTAATGGCTTTAGCCAGTTGAGGAGGCGAAGTCTCCGAATAAAAACCACCCGCTATGCGGGTGTGAGATAAGAGTTAAACACTGAAAAATCATCCTTTCTTGATAAAAATAAGAGTAGTTCAAGCTCTAAAATAAAGAAAGGATGATTTTTAATTATGGCAAATAAACATAATAGTTTATCGCATACAAAGTGGTTATGTAAATACCATATTGTATTTACACCTAAGTATAGACGAAAAATAGAATTTAATCAATACAAACGAGATATAGTAGATATAATAAAAAAAGGTTATGTAAGTATAAAGGAGTGGAAATAATAGAAGGGCATATAATGCCAGATCATATACATTTGCTGTTATCAATACCACCCAAATATAGTGTATCAAGTTTTATGGGGTATTTGAAAGGGAAAAGTTCACTGATGATATTTGATATGCATGCAAATCTAAAATATAAGTATGGGAATAGAAAGTTTTGGGCAGAAGGATACTATGTAAGTACAGTAGGTTTAAATGAAAGTACAATAAAAAAATATATCAGAGAACAAGAAGCGCATGATATTGCAATTGATAAATTGACAACAAAAGAATATACAAATCCATTTGGAAATAAGAAAAAATAGATAAACCCGTTTAACGGGTAGCGGGCGTAAAAATACAATAGGGCTTGAACAAATGTGAAAGCCAGCGCCTTGAGGTGCGTGTTAGTAACAAAGGGTTATACCCGAAGAGAAAACCACCCTTTTCAGGGGTGGTCATTATTATGTAGACATGTATTTTTGTTCTTATAAAATAGAAAATATAAGAACAAAAGTACAATTGAAAGAAAAGGTGCTATAGGATTTATATTTCAAAATATTTTCAGGAGAAAAAGAAAAACGCTAAGGTGGTAACCCAAAGCGTAAGTAATCTTTAATATTTCTAAAAAGGGTGGACGATGTCCCAACTGTTAGCCCTTCCTTTGAAGATATTGTATCATAGAAATATAGAAAAAGAAATAAATATCACCTGATTATTACAAGAAGCGTTAAAAGAAGAATTTAGTATGTAAATATAAAGATAGCAATTCAGAAAAAAACAGAAAAAATAGAGTTGTTGTCTTTTTCTAATGTATATACATAAATAAAAAGTGAGAACAAAATGTCTATCTCAAGAGAACACGAACCATAGAAAACCACAAGAAGTTGTGTTCCTAGAAAAGACAACCTAGAGTGAAGCTTTATCGCTGGTGTACTTCTAACAAGGACAACGATGTGAAAAATTTAAATATCTAGGAATGAATCTGAAACTTCACTTTCCGAACATTCTCTATATTTTTGAACATTTTTCATAACAATAAACCTTAAAGTTATTTTTTTAATTTACCTATATAGTATAATAATAAAGACATAATTGATAATTAGTATCAATATAGATAACTAGAGCCTTTTTATAAAAAAAGAGTGAATGGGAGTTATTCAAAAATTGTGATTTCGTAGAAATCAATTTTTGTCGAGTCCCCTCCGTAAAGATTATTAGACATCTAAAAAGTTTTTATAAAAGCGAATTTAGATATCAATAAAACCACTACGTCTATGAATTATCATATGCGCTTTTTTTAAAAATTTATGACTTTTTGGGTCACTCTTTACAGGCTGTAGACAAATGAAAATTATGTATGAGTCAACAGCCTATTTTTTTAATGAGAAAAAAATAATAAGACGATATACAAATGCAAATTATTATGATGAATCTAGATTGAGATGTTTGTATAAAGAAGAAAAAGAAACAGTAGAACACAGTTTTTCAGATTCAAAAATGAAATCATGGATATAGATATGCATAATATAGAGGCAAAAAGCCAAAAGTACAGTCGTACGCTTGGTTGTCTTGTTGAACTCAAAATATGTAAATAATAGCACTAAGAGAGGCATAATCCTTCCTTAATACTACTGATATTCGGCAATATAGCTTATTTTTTGAAAAATGACCAAAATATTAATATTTGCATTGATATTTTACTCGTTTTTGTCAGCAAACTGAAAAATTCTAAGTAACAAATGTTGATGTTACTTAGAATTTTTTTGTTTGTTATTTTGCTAAATTCACAATAGCTTTATTATTCTTGTTGTTGTAAGAGATGTAAGTAAGAGTTAAGAATATTATTCCTAAAAACAACTAAGATTAATATAGAGTTGTTGTAAATTCTATCAGTTAAACCATCAAGAACAGCGTGGCGAACTGCCATGTCACCGTAGTAAACAGGTGTGAACGGAATCAATCCACTGTATAGAGATGGTAACATTTCTTTAGGGAATAGTGGTGTAGTTAGAACGAATTGTAAAGCTACAAATCCGATACTAATAGTATTACCAACTTTTCCGAATGTGTATGATAAGAAGTGTGTTATTATCATAAACACGATACCTGAAAGTATTAATCCGAAGAAGTACATTCCGAAGTTTTGTATTCTAAAGTCGAATAATAATTTCATTGCTATAACTTCGATAAGTGTAGCTAATGCTGCGAATGTAGACATTGATGTAAGTCTCGAAGTGAATAGACTGTTTGTTGACTCTCCGTATTCTGCTTTACGAGCTGGGAATAGGATGTTAAATGCCGCAGCTGCGATTAGTAGTCCGAATACTAAGAAGAATGGTGCCATTGCGTTACCGTAGCTAGTTTCTTCTGAGATGTCGCTAATGTTAGTTTTGATTGGGTTAGACATCATGTCTACGTTTTTGTCTCCAGTTTTAGCTGAAGTGATTCTATCAGCTCCACTAGAAAGTTTATCTGCTAATAAACCAGAGCCATCTTTAGCTTTATCTAATCCTGCGATTAACTCAGGAGCTTTAGCTTGCATGATTGTAAGAGCACTGTAAAGTTTATCAGATCCAGCTCTAGCAGTATTAAGTCCGTTAAGTAGTTCAGGAGCTTTAGCCTGCATAGCAGCAAGTCCACCGTGAAGCTTGTTAGCTCCATCTTTGGCACTGTTAACTCCATTAATTAATTCCGGAGCTTTAGCTTGCATAGCAGCTAGTCCGTTAGAAAGTTTATCAGATCCAACTTTTGCAGTATTCACTCCACCGATTAACTCGGGAGCTTTAGCTTGCATGATTGTAAGCGCGCCAGAAAGTTTTTCAGACCCGACTTTAGCGCTGTTAAGTCCATTAAGTAGTTCCGGAGCTTTAGCTTGTATAGCAGCTAATCCATTAGAAAGTTTTTCAGACCCAACTTTTGCGGTATTAACTCCGTTAATTAATTCCGGAGCTTTAGCTTGCATAGCAGCTAATCCATTAGAAATTTTTTGTGATCCTTCTTTAGCAGCATTCACTCCGTTGATTAATTCCGGAGCTTTAGCTTGCATAGCAGCTAATCCATTAGAAAGTTTTTCAGATCCATTTTTCGCAGCGTTAACTCCATTGATTAACTCTGGAGCTTTAGCCTGCATAGCAGCTAGTCCGTTAGAAAGTTTTTGTGATCCAACTTTCGCGCTGTTAAGTCCATTAAGTAGTTCCGGAGCTTTAGCTTGCATATCAGTTAGTCCTTGATATAATTTTTTACCACCGTTATCAAGCTCTTTAATACCGATGCTTAATTCTGGAAGTTTAGCTTGAAGTTTGTTAAGTCCTGTGTTGATTTTTGCATTCCCATTAACTAAAGCATCGATTCCACCAGCTAATTCGGGAAGTTTTTCGTGCATTATGCTGATACCTCCACCTAGTTTATCGAATCCAGCTTGTAGTTCAGATCCTTTAGCTGCAAGTGTTCCTACACCTTGTGCTAGTTCACCTGTAGTCATTGATGTAGTAAGGGTACTTACACCGTTAGTATAGTTTGTTACTCCGTCTTTAAGTTTTGGAGTGGCACTAGCAAGTTGGTTAATACCATTTGCTAAGTCCCCTGTTGTTAGAGAAGATACAGTTGCATCAACTCCACCTTTATATTGGTTAAATCCTGCTATAAGGATAGGAGCTTTTTCATTCATTATTGTTAGGCCAGCTTTTAATTGACCACTACCAGCAGAAAGTTTGCCGACAGCATCTTTAATGCTAGAAAAACCACTAATTGTTCCTTCAAGTTCAGAAGAAAGTGTATTTACATCGAATTTATCAAGTTGAGTTTGGATATAATTCAATCTTCCTACACGATATTTCATACTTGAATATTTTGAATTTGCGCTAGATATTGCTGAAGAAAGTTCAGCTTTAATCTGGCTATTGTTGTTACTGTTACTATTTTGAACAGTAGTAGTTGGTTGAGTAGCAGGTGCTGGTGTAGCAGCAACATCATTACGAGCAGCAGCAAGTATGCTTGCTTTTTGCTCAGGTGTTAATTGCATTGTTGATAAAGTTTGCTCCAAGCTTGAAAAATTAGTAGCCGTAGGAGCAGGTGCAGGAGCTGCTGTAGTTGTAGTAGTAGATTGAGTTTCTATACGATCTACAAGAGCTTTTATAGATTCTAGTTGAGAACCTAATTCTGCAAAAGCGCTGTTAAGTGGATTAAAATGAGTTCTATAAGTAAGTTTTAATCCTTTAAGTTTATCTAATGTTGAATTTAGATTAGATTTCTTGGCGGCTAAATCACTATCGCTAGGCAGGTTAGCGTTCAATGCGTTTAAACCTGTATTTAGCTTGTCAGCCCCATCTATAAGTTTCGGAGTACTTTCAGAAAGTTTAGCAACACCATCTCCCTAACGCAGCTCCACCTGCAGTAAGTCTATTAAGATCATCTTTTTTTAGCTGCAAGTCCAGAATTGATTTGTGAAATACCGTCTGATAATCTATCAATTCCATTATTTAATGTAGCACTTCCGGCGTTAAGTTTTTCTATATCTTCTTTTTTAGCTAATAATTTTTCGTTAAGTGTAAGAACACCATTAGTATATTTTACAAGTCCAGCTTGAAATTCTTTGCTTCCGTTGTATAAAGAATTGAAACCAGAAGTAAGCATAATGCTTTTAGCTTTGAATGTATCGAAACCTATAGTAAGCTTATTAGAACCTTCAGTTAGTTCGTTTACACCAGAGATTAATGCGTCTTTTTTATCGTTTAATGAGCTTAGCCCATCTGATAATCTTCCGGCGCCATTTTGTAATTGAGATACTCCATCACCAAGCTTAGATCCACCTTCGCTAAGCCGAGAAAGCCCGTCAGTTAGATGTCTAGAACCGTCAGAAAGTTCGTTAACTCCATTGCTAAGTCTTTGTCCACCTTCGCTAAGACGAGTTAGTCCATCAGTTAGACGTTTAGAACCATTAGAAAGTTCATTGATTCCATTACCAAGTTTAGCTCCCCCATCGCTAAGGCGAGAAAGTCCATTGGTTAGACGCTTAGAACCATTAGAAAGTTCGTTAATTCCATTACCAAGTTTAGAACCGCCATCGCTAAGCCGAGAAAGTCCGTCGGTTAGACGTTTAGAACCATTAGAAAGCTCGTCAATCCCATTACCAAGTTTAGCTCCCCCATCGTTAAGACGAGTTAGTCCATCAGTTAGACGTTTAGAACCATCAGCAAGTTCATTAATTCCATTACCGAGCTTTATACCCCCATCGCTAAGACGATAAAGTCCGGCAGTCAGACGCCATGATCCTTCAGATAGTTGGTTAATACCGCTACTAAGTCTTATACCCCCATCGCTAAGACGAGTTAGTCCATCAGAAAGACGACTAGAACCATCAGTAAGTTGGTTAATCCCGTTGCTAAGTCTTTGACCCCCATTGCTAAGGCGACCAAGTCCATTAGAAAGTCGACCAGAGCCATCAGCAAGTTGATTGATACCACTTCCGAGTTTTTGACCACCTTCACTAAGACGATCAAGTCCATTGTTTAACGTATTTGAAGCATCGGCTGCTTTGTGAAGAGATTCACCAATCTCAGAAAACTTACTGTATAAAGTAGCTGTATAAGTTTTTACAACTTGATCCTTAACTGTGTTTGTTAAGTTACTTGCTACAGTTTCCATAATTTTTTCACCATTTTTACTTTTTGTAAAATTGGTAGTAAAGTCGATGTTCATTTTTTTCAGGATTATCATTTGATAAAGATGTAGCGTTTTTAGAAAAAAATTTTTCTGGAATGGTAACTACCATATAGTAGTCTCCTTCACGTAATTCTTTATCAGCTGTATCTTTATCGACAAATTGCCAATTTACTTTTTTTGTTATCTTTTAGTTTATTGACCATTGAATTCCCGACTTCTAGAGTTTTTTTCCATTAAAAATCTACTTTTTGGTCTAGATTAACAACTCCGACTTTCATATTCCCGGTGTTGTCATAAGGATTCCAAACGGATTTTAGGAAGGTTCCTGAATATAAAAACAGGAACTAGAAGAACGGTAGCCATGGTAGCTTTTTAACCCTTTGCTCTTTAAAAGGCTACTAAATTCTTTTTTTATCATAATTCCTCCTAAGAATTTCGTCAGCGAAATTCCATTATATTGAATTTGATGATATGATTTCATATCACTTAGGTTATTTTACAACCTTATATACTAAAAAGTCAAAAATATTTTTATAGTAATAGCGAAATAATAATATTTAATATTGGAGTATATCATATATAATGGGGATAGAAATTATAACTGTTAAGTAAATTTTATATTTGATAAATCACTATATTATTAAGGTTTTCTGAGATAATAAGAATATTATGCAACCTTATAAAGATATATATATTAATTAAAAATAATTCAGCTAATATATACTGTGAAAAATCCTAATTAACGAAAAAAATAGTTCACTATTTAAAGGAGTGGTTTTTAATTTTTTTATTTTATAGTGAAAATAATTATTTATGAAAGATATGCAGAAACAAAAGGTAGATATCCCTTTTATAGAGGATAACTACCTTTTTCTGCTAATGTTTATACTGTCGCGTGAGTTATTTTATGTTCTAATAAGTTTTTTTAAAAAACAAATTTGTGCGTCTTCTAAATCTTTTTGGTTTGGATGTTTTTTTAGATTCTTTTAACCATGTCAACAAGATCCGGTGTAACTTTATGGATAAAGTTTGGGTCATGCCAAGCAAGAATTTTGAAAACTATCATAACCTTGGGATCCACTTTACCTTGGCAGACGAATGTTTCATGAATTTTGTTGTCTCTTTCTTCCATGAATGCAATATAGTTATTTATTGAATCATCAGCGTGATAATGTTCACGAGGCACCCCACAAGTTAAAAATAGAGCTACGTCTTTTCTATGTATTTCCTGTTGATCGACAAAACGCTGCATATTTTTATTTGCATTAGTTTTATCTGTCCAGGCACCTAGAATATAGAAATCATAGTCTTTCTCTATTTTTTTTCGTTGTTTTTTTATGTCGAGTAAATCTACCTCGGCTTGATTTTTTTTATTTGCTCATAAATAGCTTCAGCTACTTTTTTTGTATTTTTTTGTTTTACTAGAATAAGCAAGTAAAATTTTCATAATTAGCCTCCTAATAGAGTTTAGATTATTCACAATTTGTAGTAATTATACAGTTAGTAAGATTTTAACTATAATTTATATAATTATTATATCAAAAAAATATATTGTTTTAAATAGCTAAATGAAAAATCACAATCAATTATAATTTGATTCTTCAAAAAAATTAAAAAAATTGAAAAATATAACCTTATAGAATAATATTTGTAACATAAAAAAATAAGAAAAAAATATTGTTTATGATAAAAATACTAAATAAGAATAAGATAGTGAGGGCGAGTGGTAATGGATAGATTGTTTGAAGTATCAAGTTACGCATCATTTATTGTGTATCATATAGAAGCAATGGACAAAAATCAAGATTTCTAAAAAGGATGATACAAGAATATGTTAATCTTCAAAAACGGTAGGTAGTTTTCCGGGAGAGTTAGAGTATGTAACTAGTTTTTTTATGATGAAAAAAACAGGAAGTAGTGGTACATTATTTAAAAAAATACTGTTGAAGAAAAATTATATTTTTAGCTTATACAGGAACAAATTTTTTTATTTTTGATAGACAAAAAGATATGTACGCTGATATAGTTGGTATATGTTTGGGTCAAGGAGAGCATCTAACTTCGTGTTATAGATTTTACACACGTATGAAGAAAAAATATGGGGATAATATTATTTTAACCGGTCATTCTTTAGGTGGAAGTATTGCGCAGCGAGTTGCGATTGAGTATGATGTAAAAAGAAAGTGTAGTTTTTAATGCAGCACCGATATATTTGATAGGTGGAATAGATATTTTTATGGACAAAGAGACTGATGGAGAACTATATGTTACTCGTATGAAAAAGTATCTTAGAAATGTAAAGAAAACTGCGATAAAAAAGGCTACATTTACAGGAACTGTAAAAAGAGTAGTTTCTGAGTATGATATATTTACTCGTATATCTGAGTTGCTTTCTATTGGATATTATGTGGGTGATGAAATTATAGTTAAAGGAGCAGGGATGCATGGTATTAAGAGTTTTTTTAGATATATATAAGAAATCATTTGATGCGAGTTTTGAGAAAAAAAGAAGATGAAAGTTTCTTATCGGGTGAATATAAGGATTTTAGTTTAGCTGAAGTAAATATATTGAGTAATTTTTTTCTCAAGAACGTATAGCAGAATTAGAAAAATCAATTTAATGCACTTCTTACTAGTGATACTGTGATATCTAATTTGAATAAAAAAATCCATATAATGTTAATTTTGAATTTTTTTATAAAAATCAATATTAGAAAAATATAGAGAAAGCTAAAGAGAAGTTAGGAGATATACGATAGAATAATAGTTCAAGAGATAAGTGTCTTTATTTTAAAAAGAGATGTTACTTGTACAATACAGGATGCCATACACTTGTTTAAACTAAATATATATGTCCAGAATTTTGGGTATACATTATTTCGCTGGAATCATGATTTTTGAGTTGCGTCCATTGATATTTTTAGGTGTCATAATATTCCTATTAAATCGTTTGCGTAAAGTTGTAACTTATCAAAAATGATATAATATAGTTGGCTATATATATTCTTACAGCGGTGCAAGAATATATTATATAAACTATTTTAAATAAATAAAAAAAGTGTACTTTTAAAGTATTTTTTTTATAAAAAAATATAGTGAAGAGGGGCTGACCCAAAAGTCCAAAAATTTTAACAGAGTGTATATGAGAACTCATAGACGCAGTGGTTTATTGATATCTAAATTCGCTTTATAAAAGCTTTTTAGATATCTAATAAACCTTGCGGGGGTGACTCTAAAAAATCGATTTCTACGAAATCACAATTTTTGAGTCACTTCCTAGTGTAAATCTAAGGAGGAAGAAAATGGCAGAATATAAAATACTAGTGGTCGATGATGAAGAACCGATTGCTAACATATTAGATTTTAATTTAAAAAAGGAAGGCTATGATGTAATAGTCGCTAATGATGGAGAGAAAGCAGTAGAGCTTGCTTTTAATGAAAATCCTGATTTAATTTTACTAGATTTGATGTTGCCAAAAAAAGATGGAATGGAAGTATGTAGGGAAGTACGTGCTAAAAAGAATATTCCAATTATTATGCTAACGGCAAAAAATAGTGAGATAGATAAGGTTTTAGGTTTAGAATTTGGAGCTGATGATTATGTAACTAAACCATTTTCAACACGTGAGCTTATGGCTAGGGTTAAAGTAAATCTTCGTCGCGTGACTAAGCAACAAGAAGAGATTGTGGAAGAGAAAAAAATGGTAGTGATCTTGTGATTAAAGATATTGTTATTTATCCAGAAGCTTATGTTATTAAGAAAAATGGTGAGGAAATTGATCTTACACGCAGAGAATTTGATTTATTCTATTATCTTGCTCAACACCGAGGACAAGTTTTAACACGTGAAAACTTATTACAAACAGTATGGGGATATGACTACTTCGGTGATGTTAGAACAGTTGACGTGACTGTGAGAAGATTGCGTGAAAAAGTAGAAGATGATTCATCGCAACCTGAATATATAATGACACGTCGAGGTGTAGGTTACTTTATAGGTGAAGAGTAATGAGTTTTTTCGGTAAGAAATTTAAGAAAAGATTCTTTTTCATCAATCCGAACTAAGTTCGTAATAGTATATGTATTAGTTAATATAATATCATTACAACTTATTGGGTTGTTCTTTACAACACAATTAAGAAATAGTAATATATATACATTTGAACAGAATATTATGGAGCAAGAAAAAATCCTTAATTACCATGTTCGAGAAGAAATAGATAAAATTAATGGAAAGAATGCAGAAGACTCGAAGGTTTTAGAGAATAATACTAATCAAAACAATACTACTAATAGTAGTCGTGATTCAAAAAAAGTGGAATTGCAAAAACTGGTTAGTGAATTTAATATTCAAAAAAATTATTGTTAGTTAATGTTATAGATAATGATTCGAAAATTTTGGCGAGTTCTTCAAAAAATGGAAATGATGAGTATCTTGCTAAGAGATCGTTTGATCCACTTGTAAGCCAAGTTATAAAAACAGGGGAAAGTACGAAACAGATTCAAAATAATGCTGATAGTAATAAGCGTGTTTGGATCTATGTGAGTCCTGTAAAAAAAGATAATGAGGTTGTGGGCGTAATCTCTCTTATGGCAGATATAGAAAGTGTGTATCAAGAGGTAAATAGTATTTCGAGAATCTTCATAGTGGGAACTATATTATCGATATTAATTACTACTGTTATAGGATTTGTTGCTTCAAAAACTGTAACGAGTTCCATTGAAAAAATGAGTTCTCAGGTTAAGAAGATGGCGTTAGGAAATTATGGTACAGTAGTTGGTATAGATACAGATGATGAAATCGGTGATCTTGCTAAAGTATTTAATCAGATTTCTAAGAGAATTGAAGAAGAACAGGCTGTAACTGAGATAGAGCGTAGGAAACTAGCGACTATTATCGAAAGTATGATGGACGGGATTATTACAACTGATAATAATGGAAGGATAATTCTGATAAATACCAGTGCAGAAGATATGCTAGGTGGACGTGATGATGAAATTTTTATAGGAAAAGATGTTCTGAAGATTCTTAATATCACGGAATATGAAAGTATAGAAGAGATATTAGAAGCAGAAGATAGTCTTCTTGTTAGTACTTCAAAAACTGATGATGAGCTCCTTTTACGAGCGGAAATTTCTAAGATTGAAAAAGAAGATACAGAAGATTTAACACAAATGTCTACGGAATTAGAAGGATATATTATAGTACTTTATGACGTAACAGATCAGGAACGTCAAGAAAAAGAACGCCGTGAGTTTGTATCGACTGTATCTCATGAGCTTCGTACACCTCTAACGACTATGAACAGTTATATTGAAGCGTTAGAAGAAGGTGTGCTTGAAGATAAGGAGCTTGCTCCTCAGTTTATAGATACTATTCATAAAGAAACTACGCGTATGATAAGAATGGTAAACGAACTAATGCAGCTTGGGAAAATGGATATCAAAGAAGAGCATTACGAAAAAGAATTTATTGACATAAATAAAATGCTTGAACAAATTACAGATAGGTTTGCGTTGACACATCCAGAGAAAAACTTCATAAAACATATTTCTAAAACACCGATATTTGTTGAAGGGGATCAAGATAAACTTACGCAAGTGTTCGATAATATCGTTAATAATGCGATAAAATATTCTCCAAACGGTAAGAATATTACAATAAGAGTTAGACAGAATTACCATCATAATAGGGTGAGTATATCTATAAAAGATGAAGGGGTAGGAATACCTTTTAGTGCATATTGATAAAAATCTTTAATAGATTTTTATAGAGTTGATAAGAGTAGACAAAGAAGTATGGGTGGAACAGGTTTAGGGTTAGCCTTGGCTAAGACTATTGTAGAAGCTCATAAAGGTCGTATTTGGGCACAAAGTAGAGAAGGTTATGGAAGTATAATATTTGTAACACTACCTTGTGAACAAATAGATGATGAATGGTTATAGAGGTGAGTAGTATGAGAAATAGAAAAAAAGGAAACTGTAAAAATCAGTAATTTTAGGTATACTTGTTTTACTAAGTTTAACTTTTATCTTATCTTATTATTACTTATCAACCAGATTATGAAATTTTCACAAAAAGATCTATTCAAAAAAATCAGTTGATTCAAATAAAAAAATAGTCTTTTGAACTTTCTTATACCTGATAGTGTAGTGAAGAATCAAGAAGGAACAAGGGAAGAAACTATAATTCAAAAATACAATAACAAAAAGTGGCGAGTGTAGAAGCTGTAAAAAAATAAAAAAAGCATTAAAAGAGTTACTATTGCTACTTTCGGATAGTGAGAGTACGGAATCTAGGGGTTAGAAACCGTAATATAGAAGATATTACGTCAAACAATGTTGAAAAAAATATTGATAAATTACCAAGTTACCTTAGATTCAGCGCTACTTAAACCATTATTCTTTTCTGAAGATAATTCAAATGTGAGTTTAGAGTTTGATACTATAGTTTTATTAAAAAGATAGACCTAATATGATTTATCTATATAAAAAGATGATAAAAACTATCTTCAAATTACTTTTAAAACAAGAGATATATGAAAAAAATAAATAGTAAATTCAATGAGAAAAAAGCAAAAATTATGCGAAATATAGTTTGAATAACAAATTTATATATCTAAAAAGAAGGCGATGAAGATAATGTTATTGATGAATATAGTGCTGAAGATGTCAATTTAAATAAACTGGCGAGGGATATTTTTTTGAGAAAAAAAGATAATCTTAGAATTAGTAATGAAGATGAAGTAACCGATGGATATGGAATATTAAGAGTTATGAATAATAGATTAGTATATACAAATCCATCTAATGAAGGTGGTCGTGAGGTAGGTGCTACTATCGCTATAAATAATACTATTAGTTTCTTAGAGTTAGGTTATGTTGGAGATACTAATTACCAACTAACAACTGCTTTAGACGGAATTGGTATTTTCCAAGAAGCATATAAAGATTCTATAGCTTTTAGTAAAGATGGTCATGCTGATATTATTTCAGAAGATAATAGTAGTGGAATATATAAGTTAACTTCTCCGAAGAAATTAACTAAGACGTATCTTTCATCGAAAGAAGCGGAATTGTATTCTGTAGAAAAAAACGGAGTATGTAATAAATTATCTTTATGAGAGAGTTAATTTGAAAGAAATAGGTGATATAGTTTTAGGATATGATAAAACTTACAATAAAGACAGAAACAGTTTTAGTTATACTCCTGCATGGTATGTGAAGTATAATGATAGATATGTAAGTTTCAAAAAAACTAAAAAGAAATGATAGATAAGGGAGAGAGACTATGAATTGGGGCAAGATGAAAAACATTATTTATTTACTTATTTATTGCTTTTAAATGCGGTCTTACTAACTTTTTTTATGTCTATACAGTTCAAAAATAAAACCGAGATTGTCCAAGAAAAAGAAATCATAGAGCGTTCTATGAAAAATGATAATATAACTGTTGAAGAAAAATGCAACAAAACGTGATAATCTTGGTTATATTAATGTAACTATTTCTGATTTGAAAGATTTTAAAAGAGAAGAGAGTGGATTGAAATTTGAAGTTGAAAATGTAGACAAAACATCAACTCTAAAGGCTAGTTCAGAAAAATGCTATAACTAATGTTAACAAAGGCAGTTATAGAGCGGAACTAGACTCATTTTTACTTGAAAAATTGAAGTTGAGTGCAAATTATATATTTTCTAGTTATAATTCTAATAAAAAAATGAGGTTATTTATGAACAACAGATTGACAGTTTTAGAGTATTTTTCTAATAAAAATGCTAGGATAGTTTTTTTAGTGTTGAGAGTAATGGGGATATAAAAACATTTTACTTTAACAGGAGTTTCTAACATAAGAAAAAGATAAAAAAATGAAACTCTAGTTACCTCTAATCAAGCTATAAATAGGTTATATCATGAAGATTTAATTCCAAAAAAATTGTAGAGTTCGTGCTACATTAGGATATTATACTTACATTTCACAAACAGAAAAACCAAGTATTAATACCAACTTGGAATGTTGAAATAAGTGATAAAGATGGTCAGGTGAGCAACTATTATGTAGATGCTATAAACTTGAATATTTTAAACAGAAAAGGACATAGTTCATAGATAGGTTATAAAAAAGCTATCCATCACATCTGAGTGGCGGATAGCTTTCTTTTAGATATGTTATTAGTCTGCTAAGTAAGAACGTAACATCCAAACATTTTTTTCTAATTGAGTTTTTAGACCTAATGCTAAATCAGAAGTACCTTGATCTCCTTCTTCTTCAGCTACACTCATAAGGTGAGTTAAGTCGTTGATTAATAGTTCGAAATCGTGGAATACAGCTGCAACCATGTCTTTAGTTGTTTCTTTTTCAGTTGCTTCTTTGATTGTTGCGATTTCTAAAGCGCCTTTAAGTGTAGAAACTGGGCGTCCTCCGATTGCTAATAATCTTTCAGCAACTTCATCTAAAGATTCAGTTGTGTAGTTGTAGTAGTTTTCAAATACTTCGTGTAGTGTGTAGAAGCTACGTCCTTTTACATACCAGTGGAAGCTGTGTAATTTTGTGTATAATACTGTTAAGTTTGCTACAAGTTTGTTTAATTCTGTTGTACGTGTCATATTAAATTCTCTCCTTTATATTTTTGTAATTTATGCTTAAATTATAGCACCATGAGTACGTTATGTAAAGTTTATAGACTTATAATAGTTATTGAGAATTATTATCTAAAAATAAATGTTGATTTGACAATGTTTTCCGAGGTGAAAAAAATCATAAATGATAATCATTATCAAAAAAATGGTTGTTGTATTTATGTAGTAATAAGTTGAAATTAAGCTAGTGAATTGTTAAAATAAAACAGAAAGGAGTGCTTTTAATGGCGAAGATTTGTATATTTTTAATAAAATTATATAGAAAGTATATATCACGTTATACAAGACCCACATGTAGATTTTTCACCAACATGTTCAAGTTATGCAATGGAAAGTTATAAAAGGTTTGGCTTTTTCCTAGGAACTTACTTAACTGTAAAAAGACTTTTAAAAGTGTCATCCTTTCTATAAGGGAGAGTACTTTGATAATGTTCCTTTATTTAAGAGAGAAATATTTAAGTTTAATAGAAAAATAAAGAGGTAGCTGAAATCAGCTGCCTCTTTATTGAGCGAAATTGTTATATTTGGATAAAAATTTTTAGAATGTTGATTGATTTGTTGAAAAAAATAATAAGGGGTTGTTCAACAATATAACGAGTTTTAATTAATGTATTTGCAGGTAAATCCTCATAATTACCTACAAACAGTGATTGTTATTGCAAAAAGTGAGGTAAATCCTCATAATTATCCACAGATGCAAGAGATAATGTTATTTATCAATGCTATTTCCAGCATCTAACCATGCGGCAATTCCGTCCCGGGAATCTATAGACATTTTTTTATATCCTGCTTCTTTAGCTAATGTTGCCCCAACATGACTTCTTTCACAAGCAACAAATCCACAGTAAATAACAATTTTTTTATTTTTATCAGTACCTAAAGTTTTTAAAAATGCTTCTTTTTCCTCTAGTTTCAAATCTTTCATTTCTTTTGGTAATCCAGCGTTAACTGCGCCTTTGATTTTAGTTTTCTCGAAGCGATCAGAAGGTATAGTATTGATTAAAAATCATATCTTCTTTGTTATCGATAGATTTTTTTAATTCATCTGCACTTATTAAATTATAATCCCCGGTTTTTGTAGCTTTAACAAGTTTGATGGCAGCTTTTTCTACCTCGTTTTCTTTTCCGTCTTTCGCAGAACGGTTAAGACCATCGCCACTACTGCAACCTACTAAAGATACAGAAAGTAATATACTCGATAAAGCTAAAGTTATTTTATTTCTTTTCATAAATTTACTCCTCCTTTAATTTTCACTTTTTATTATAACACAAAAAAATAGTAACTACAAATAAATTATATAATAAAAATTTAATTATATTAAGATAAGTTATAACTATTATTATATTGTTATTTATATGTAAACTAAAAAATATTCAACAGAATATAAAAAAATTAATAAAAAAATTAATATGTTTATTAATTTGATTTATAGAAGATATAGACAGTTTAATTTATATTTTTCGTGTAAAAAATAACTCTATTACTAGCTAGTAGTAACAGAGTTATGTCTTTTTCGGTATTTATTTATAAACTATTATTTTTTTTGCTGAATATACTTTTAATGAAATTGAAAATTTTATCCTTACGACTTGTTTCTTTATTGGCTAGCATTTTTAACGAAATCAGGCATTTCAGGTTTTTCGCCGTCTTTCTTGTTAGCCAGCATTTTTTTAACGAAGTCAGGCATTTCAGGTTTTTCGCCATCTTTTTTATTGGCAAGCATTTTCTTAACGAAATCAGGCATTTCTGCTCTTTCTTTGTCCATCTCGTTAAATGTTGTTTGTTCTGGATTATGATAGATAAAAGGATTATCTTTATTATCATTAATTGCAGAAACTAGAGCTTCTATTAAACGATTATCATAGTTTGGCATTGGTGGTCTATGATATGCTACACCAAATTCTTCGCAAAGTTCACGACATTCAACATCATTATCAAAAAGAACTTCAATATGTTCACTTATAAAACTAAGAGGTACAAATATATAGTGATTTGGATGCTCTTTTTGATCTCTTAAATATTCTAGAACATCAGGTTTAATCCATGGCATACCGATATCACTCTCACTTTGCCATGTGTTTGTATAGTTATCTTTATCAAGTCCTATTTTTCTCTGCAATTAGTTTGGTCATATCGAAGATTTGGTCAACATAAGGGTCGTTATATTTCAAAGCAATCTCAGGTACACTATGTGCAGAAAAAGATAACTTTAAAAGCTATCATTTTTTTAACTTCTGTATCGATAATTTTTTTGATTTCGTCAGCCCAAAAATTCAATTAATTTTTTTCTTCTTTATACCACGATTTTATTATATTAAATTTGATTTTATCACTCTTAATAAATCTTTCATATCCCATAATAGAATAGAATGAATAATGAGGTTCTAAAATTAAACAAATACATTCTTCAATGTTGTCTTCTTCCATTTTTGAAATTACATCAGGGATGTATGGAGAAGAGAATTTATTTGCGAAGTATACTTGATATTCATCTCGTACAGCTTCTTTTAACAAATTAACTTCTTTAAGTGTTATTTCTTGAAGGGAGAACCTTCGATGCGAAGATAGTTTTTTAATAATAAGTTGATTTCATCATCGTTAGGACGAACTCCTCTTCTAATATTCGTAAAAAATTTAGCTACGCCTTCAAATGTATAATCCTCAGGTGTTCCATATGTCATAACTAAAATAGCTTTTTTTCATTATTTAACCTCTCATAATTGTATAGTTATATACGATTATACCACTTTTTGTACTAAAACACACGTATTTTTTTATATTGTTACAGAAATTATTATCAATTATAATATCATAATAATTAAACTTAAATTGCTTAGACTGTTATATTTGTGAAGAAATTATGACGAGATTGATGATAAAAGGAAGCAATGTATAAAGTGTAAGAAAGATTTAAAAAAACTATTGCAAAAAAATCTTTGAAAAGTTATAATATATAAGATAACTAAAAAGTACACTAATAAGAGAGTTTTAAAATCTCCGATTGGTAGTTGTAAAAAGGAGGATGTGTTAAGTGAGATATTAGGTACAATAACATTTTTTTGGCTGCTGTAGGTGGAGTTATTTATATGAAAAAAATAATCCTAAGTATAAAGAGGTAGTTAGAGTTGTAAAAACTGCAGATGCTCGTGGTTTTTATGAAAAAAATAATATTAGAAAAAAAGATAAATTGGCATTTACTGCAAAGTCGAAAAATAAAAAGATTATAAGATTGATTATGAGAGTATTAGAAGTGTAGGGAGAAAAAAATTTTATGCTAGATTAATAGTTAATAACGATGAAAAAAATTAAATATTGATACGGTACTTGATGAAAAAGATGTGAATGTCGAAGAAGTAGCTCACTCAGAAAAAAATTAGATGAACTATTGAGTGAATAAGATAGTTGTAGGGTATAAAAAAATAATTTTTGGAATAAAATATTTCTAGGAAATAATAAAAGGAATCCTCCATTACAGTAAGGTGAGTGTAATGGAGGAATTTTTTTCATGGTTAAATTAATTAGTTTTTATTATTATGCAAATCGACTGCGGATGCTTGTTGGTATTGATTTGTAAACACTCTTAGTAACGAAGAATAAGAATGTTACTAAAGCACCTTTTTAATAGGTTGAATGGAATAATACCAGCAGCTACAATAGTTTTTCACATTAGTTACGATATCGGCTAAATTCATGATATACCCATATGCTGGAAGTAACACGAAGTAGTTAAGTAATGACATGAATAATGTAATAGCTAAAGTACCTAATATACCACCGATGATTGTTTTTGCAGTACCTTTTTTGTAGAAGAATACGATAATGCTAATGAAAGTAAATTCTACAACGATATTAGCGACTGATCCGATAGGTTCATGTGATAATAATGCGAAGTGTAGGAAGTTTTTTAAGAATGATACTAAAAGTGCATCTTTATAACCTAATAATAACAACGCCATGAACAGAGGGATAAACGTGAAATCAAATTTTAGAAATGGTGGCAAGAATGGCACAGCAAAACTAAAAAAAGATAGAAGTAGAGCAATAACTGCAAGCATTCCACTTAAAAACAAGTGAATGAACATTTTTTTGTACATATTAAATCCTCTTTCCTATCTTCATAGGCAAAAAAATAACCGCAATATAATTTTTTTAAAAAGGTGTCTTTAAAATCTATATTAGAAATAAAAAAATACCACTTTAAAAAAATTTAAAAGCGGGACTGAAAAGGTATGAAAAAAATAAGCGTTGCACAATACATTGTATGATAAATATACATATGCAGTAAGGTTATATGTGCAAGTTTATTAATTCTATATCTTCTATCATCCAGACTATACTGTCGGTTTTGGAATTTCACCAAATCAGCTTGCGCTCGCGGACTTTAACCGCCGGTCGGGAATTTCACCCTGCCCCGAAGATAATTTAATTATTTATTATAGGTTTATTATAAACCTAAGACTAAAGTTTGTAAAGAGAAAAGGCTTAACTTTTTATAGATAGATAAAAGTAGCTCAGAAATAGATTTCCCGAGCTACTTTTATCTATTATTCTACTGTTACTGATTTAGCTAAGTTACGTGGTTTATCCACATCTAAACCTTTAGTATAAGCTGCATAGTATGCGAATAGTTGTGTAACTACGATACTTGCGATTGGAGCAAGATCTTCGTTTACGTTAGGGATTGCGTAGTCGCCTTTACGAGCTAATTTTTCTAATGTAATGATTAGAGTATTAGCACCACGGCTGGCTACTTCACTCACGTTACTACGTGTATTTAAGTCTAGTTTAGCGCTTGTGATAAGAGCTACAACTGGTGTTCTTTCTTCGATAAGAGCGATTGTACCGTGTTTTAATTCTCCTCCGGCAAATCCTTCTGTTTGAATATATGAAACTTCTTTAAGTTTTAAAGCAGCTTCACATGCACTATAGTAGTCAATTCCACGTCCGATATAGAATGCATTACGTTCAGTGAATAAGTTTTTAGCTAAATCTTTGATAGTTTTTGTATCATCTAAGATTGATTCGATTGCTGAAGTAATTACTGATAACTCTTGCTCGATATCAAATTTAGGTTGTCTTGAAAGTTGTTTAGCTACTTCGTAAGCTAGTATACTTAGTGTTGCGATTTGAGCAGTATATGCTTTAGTAGAAGCAACCGCAATTTCAACACCAGCGTGAAGTAATAATGTATAGTCGCACTCACGAGATAGAGTTGAAGCATCAACGTTAGTAAGTACTAAGAATTTATAATCTTCATTTACACTACGTAATTTTGTTAATACTGCACGAAGGTCAGCTGTTTCTCCTGATTGAGAAAGGAAGATGAACATTGGTTTTTTAGATAGTAATGGTACGTTGTATGCAAATTCTGATGCTAGGTGTACTTCTGTAGGAATACCAGCCCATTTTTCGAAGTAGTTTCTTCCTACTAAACCAGCGTTGTAACTTGTACCACATCCGATAATGTATAATCTATCTGCATCTTTTACGTTGTTAATAATTTCGCTATCAATATTAACATCATGTCCATCGAAGTAGTGAGAGATGATATTACGCATAGCTCCTACTTGTTCATGAATTTCTTTAATCATGTAATGTTCGTGGATACCTTTATCGATTTCCCCAGCGTTTAAGTTAGTTGAGAAACTTTCACGCTCTACAAAAATTACCTTCTTTATCTTCGATAGTTACGCTATCTTTTTTTCACGATAACAATTTCACCGTCGTTGATTTCTAAGAAGTTGTTAGTGTACTTAATCATTGCTAAAGCATCACTACCAACATAGTTTTTATTTTCTTCTCCTAGTCCGATAAGAAGTGGACTCTTGTTTTTTGCTACATATAAAGTGTCTTTATCTTCTGTGTCGATTAAACAAAGTGCATAAGATCCTTGTAACTTAGATACAGCTTTTTTGAAAGCTTCTTTAGTATTGAGACCACGATCGCTATAAACTTGTACTAATTGAACGATAACTTCAGTATCAGTTTCAGAAACAAGTTCTACACCTTTGAAAAATCTATCTTTAAGTTCTTGAAAGTTTTCGATAACTCCATTGTGAACTAAAATAAAACGTTTGTTGAAGCTTTGGTGAGGGTGAGAGTTAGTTGTGTTTACTCCACCATGAGTAGCCCAACGAGTATGACCAATACCTAATTCTAGGTGAAGTCCTTCAGGTATTAGGGCTTCTAGGTTTTTAATACGACCTACAGATTTAGTAACGCTAGCTTCTCCGTTAACAACACCAGCGATACCAGCTGAGTCGTATCCACGATACTCAAGGCTGCTAAGTCCATCGATTAAAAATTTAACTCCATTTGCTTCTCCAACAAATCCTACAATTCCACACATATTAAAAATTCCTCGCTTTTTTATTTAATTTATTCTTATAGAAAGTACTATAAAGTTTTATACCTATGCTCAAATATAGTATATTCGATTAAATTTATGTAAATTTAAAAAGAAGATATAATGAGCTTATAGAGAGGGGATAATGATTTTGAAGGGTGGGTATTTCACCATTGTTCCTAAAGATACAAAGGTACACCCCAGCAGTGGCAACTAAAGTTTTTTTACGTCGTTTTTTTCCTTGAAAACTAAGTTGGGAGCGACTTAAAAATCGTGATTTCGAAGAAATCGATTTTGTCAAGTCGCCCCCGCACAGTTTATTAGATTTCAAAAGAGCTTTTACAAAGCGATCTTTGAAATCAATAAACCACTGCGTCTAGGTATAACTTAACATATTTTGTAAATTATTATACTTTTTACTTATCTAAATATTTCGTCGTCTCTTCGTTCCTAGAAATATTAAGATCTACCCCAGCAGTGGCAACTAAAGTTTTTTACGTCATTCTTCCTTAAAAACTAAGTTGCTGTTGCATACGCTGCACCTAACTATTTCGTCGTCTCTTTGTTCCTAGAAATATTAAGATCTACCCCAGCAGTGGCAACTAAAGTTTTTTTACGTCATTCTTCCTTAAAAAAACTAAGTTGTTGTTGCATACGTTATATCTAAATATTTCGTCGTCTCTTCGTTCCTAGAAATATTAAGATCTACCCCATTGTACATTATCTAACGAAACTCTCTGGTTCCGAAAAAGCATCCGCCGAATTTTCGATAACTTTTTTCCTCGTCAACTAAGCTCAATTTAACCTTTAGAACTTAGTTCGGGCGCTATAACTATAAATCCAATTTACCTCCTAGTTATTTAATCGTACATATTATTATACTAGATGAGAAGAGCATTGTAAACTGAAAGGATATATTTACATAAACTCAGATATTAAAATAAAAGTATCTAAAAAAATTTAATCTTGATTTTTAGAATTACTGAAATACAAACTTGACTAATAAAAAAACCTACTTACTTTTTTTCAGTAGGTAGGTTTTTAGTGTTATTATTGTTGAGAATCAGTAGCTACTTCTTTAGCGTTTTTCACTTTATCAGGAAGGTTGATTTCTTTAACGTTATTCACGTTAGAATATTTGATGATTTGTTTAATTTTCATCGTAGTTGGGTTTGAAGTATCTTTTAGTTGCAAGTTCCATTGTTACTTCATTGTTAACAGGTATGAAGTCTTTAGTAACCACAAGTTTAATTGAAACGTTTTTTTGAAATCAACGTTGTTAAATGCACTAGCTGTCACTTCACTTCCTGAAGAAGCGTTAGCAATAGCAACCATAAGATCTTTGAATTGGTCACCATTTCCTGTATATGTTAGTACATAGTTTCCATTTTCTTCTGTTTTCTTGAAATCTTTAGCGATTTTTTTGTAGAATTCTAAAATTTGATCTGAATTAGCAATCTTTTTAAGATTTTCAAATTGTGCTGTTATATTGTTGTTTGAACTTTTAACCCATTCGTTTTGTCCTGTTGATTTTGCATAAGCTGTTCCATCTTTGATGTATAATTCTAATGTTTGACTTTGACCTTGAGCTTTTTACATCGGTATTTGCTTTCATCGCAAGTGGCTCCATAATTAATGAACCAGATACAGTGTTTTCAATTGTTTGAGTTTGATCACCGATCAAGATTTCAGAACTATTAGTAGCTTCGAAATTTGTACTCTTAATATTTTTTTAGATGATTCTACTGATTTATTAACGATTTGTTCTGCAGAAGTTCCCATGCCACAAGCAGCAAGAGTAACTGAAAGAATAATCGTTGCAACAAGCAATAGATATTTTTTTAGTGATTTTTGTCATGTGTCTCTCCTTAGCATTAACTAAAATAGATTGTTGTAAGAAATCTATTTTTTTATAAATTTATTATTATAGAATTATTCTATCATATTATAGCTGATATTACTATATTAATAGGTTTATTTTTTTAAAAATATCTGTAATAAATAATATAAGTTATAAATAAAGAACATATTTTTGGTTTAATGTTTCGTAATATTTTTTTCGTAAAAAAACAGTAAAAAAATCTATTGACTTATATCAATGATGGATATATAATTATATCAAAGATAGATATATCGATGATGGATATAGATAAAGAATATCTCTAATTAGTTTAGGAGGGATAAAATGGCAAAGTTAAGCCCTTATGAGACGGGCGAATTAACGGATAGTATATTTTTTACACTTCTAGTTTTAACGGAACCTATTCATGGATACTTGATAATGCAAAAGGTGGCAGAAATTACTGATAATAATATTATTATCGGACCTGCGACAATGTACACAACTTTAGGTAAGATGGTTTCTGTAGGCTGGATAGAAGATAAAGAAATCGACAATTCGAAAAAAGAATATCATATTACTTCAAAAGGTATGGAAGTTTTGGAGAAAAATTTAAAACTTCGACAGTTTTTACTAGATGTAGCTAAGAAGTTTATAGGTGGTGGAAGTGATGAGTAAATATAAGGTGATACACACGTTTGCTTTAACAAATAAGAGACTCATGAGAAAGTTGGAAAGATATAGTGCTAAGGGTTGGCATTTTAAAAAAAGTTTCTGGGGTTCTTAATTTTATTAGAAAAAGGAGAAAAGAACCGATTATAAATACGAACTGGTATATGATAAAAAGTTCGATGCAGAACGTCAAGATTTTTACAGATTTAACGGTTGGGAAGTAGTTAGAAATGGTATTTTTTGGCAGATACTACGAGGTGAACCTACGGCAACTACATTATATACAGATAATTTGAGTGAAGAATACATGTGGCTATATAGAATAAGATTTAATGCGAAAATCATGTTAGGATGCTTTCTTATAGCTTTGGTGGCGCACATAATAAATGAGTTTTTAATGGCATCTGAAGTAATAGATTTTATTTTAGGAATGTTTTTTGGATTTGGTCTAGGACTAGGTGCTGTAAATATAGCGTTCTTTATAAAATATTTATTTTTAAAACGAAGAAAGGATTGAATTTATGAAGTATAAATATGTTCCGGTATTTATAAGCTATGATAAAGTAGCGGATAAAATGAATCATCTTGCTGCTCAGGGATATGAATACGATAAAGAGGCTATAGTGGCGATTAGAATGAAGAAAGTCTCAGAGACTAGCGATAAGCAATATAAGTTTATCTTTGACAAAGACTTTACAGCAGAGATAGAGGAGTATTATAAAGTGAGTGGCTGGAAGCTTTTATAAGTTTCAAGTTTATAATTTGTTTAGACTTGCTGAAGGGACTTCGAGTTCTTATCCGATATATACTGATACTGAGACGGAATTAGAAATTGTTAAATATAGATTGTTAAGATTTATAGTTTTGTTTATTTTTAATAAGCATAGTAGGGGTATTGTATTTTACTAATATTAAATGGGTAATTAATAGTGGAATGCCTGATGTGTTAGCCATGTTAATAGGTGGATTAATAGGTGGTATATTTGGTTACTGTATAAGTGGACTTGGAATGTTCATACCGAAATATTTCAAGTTAACAAAAAGAAATAAAAAAATAATGAAGAATAAAAGGGGATTTAACTTTTAATAAGTTAGAAAGAGAGGTATGGATTATGATTTTAGAATTTAAAAATGTAGAGAAAAAGTTTTGGTAATAAAAAGGTTCTTAAAGGTGTTAACTTCACAGCGAAAAAGTGGTGTGGCTAATGGATATTTAGGACGAAATGGTAGTGGTAAAACTACAAGTTTTAGAATACTGTTAGATATATTTAAGCCGGATAAAGGTGAGATTTTATTAGATGGGAAACCTTTAGATCACAGTAAGGTGAAAATTGGGTATTTACCAGAAGAACGTGGAATGTATGATGGTGTTGGACTAGTAGATCAACTTACGTACTTTGGAATGTTAAAAGGTATGAAGAAGAAAAGCTGCGCAAACAGAAGCGAAAAAAATGGTTAGAGTACTTTGAATTAGAAGATAATAAACAAGCACTAAAAAAACATTATCTAAAGGTAATGCACAAAAAAATTCAAATTATCCAAAGTGTTATGAATGATCCAGATATTCTTGTTTTCGATGAACCGTTCAGTGGACTAGACCCGGTGAATGTATCGAAGTTAAAAGAAATAATTACAGATTTTATTAAAAAAAGATAAACTTGTTATTTTCTCATCTCACCAAATGCCGGTTGTGGAAACATTCTGTGAGGATATTAATATACTAGAAAAAGGGAAAAATTACTCTAAGTGGTAATCTAGATTATATTAAAAAAACAATTAGGACACGGAAAAATGATCTTGAGTGTTAGTGGTTTTTGAGAAAGAGGAACTGCTTGCTAATCTTAGAGCTGTGCCGCTAGATATTGAGTATTCATTAGTTCCAGAGGGAGTGCTTCTTGATTTCAAAGAAGAGGATGCTAAAAAAGAATTATTGGCAAAAACTTGCAGGAAGCAATTTTAATATAGAAGAATTCAAACTTTATAAACCTTCGTTAGAAGATATTTTCAAAGAACAGGTAGGTAAGTAATTATGAAAAAAATTTTAGTACAGTATTTAATTTTTGAGTTTAAACAATTTTTGCGAAAAAAAGCGACAAAAAGTTATTATGGCATTGTATTTCATTATAGCTATAGGTATAACATTTGTACCATCGATTGCTAATAGTAACATTTTTTTAAAGGTGAGAGCAATGATAATTTCAATCGTAGTGCATATGTTGTAAAAAGATGTAAATGTTAAGTTAGATGATCTAAAAAGAAGCTAAAAAAATACGATAGTAAAGAGGCTTTTAGAAAATGATATTAAAGCTAAAAAAATTAGATGAAGGTATCATCTTAACTAAAAGATAGTTATGAATATTTATCTCGACAATCTATCTTTAGTAAAGGTAGCAGTGAATTTAAAGAAGCTTTTGGAAAAAATGTAGAAAAGTTAGTCTATAAACAAAATGGTTTAGATTATGATAAAGTAACTAATGTGAAATCACATCTACCTCAACCTGTGCCTGTGAACGTAAGTGGAGATTCTGATGCTCAAACTCAAGTAGTAAATGTTGTAGTAGTTTATGCTCTTACATTTATTGTTTATATGACGGTAATCCAATTCGGTAGTGTAGTTGCGACAAATGTTGTTAAAGAAAAAAGTAACCGTGCAATGGAATTATTAGTAGTTACTGTAAGTCCAAGAACATTAATTTTAGGGAAAGTATTAGCTTTATCTGTTGCGGTACTTATTCAAATGGGCTTAATTATTGGTGGATTATTCGCCGGTCTAAAAATCAATGGTTCTAGATACAGTGATAATATTAAACATATTCTAGAAAATGTAGACTTAAAAGTTCTTGGTGTAGGATTAGCGTTTGCGTTAACTGGATTCGTAACGTTTATGTTTATGTACGCGGCATTCGCTTCATTAGTTAGTAAGATTGAGGATGTCAACGGAGCGATAACTTTACCGATGTTAACATTTATGGGTGCATTCTTCGTAAACTACTATATTATGGGATCAACAGGAGACACTAAACTTGCAGAGATTTTATCATATGTTCCATTCACATCATATTTTGTAATGTTTACGCGTTATGCAATAAGCAACGTATCTATTCAAGAATTAGGATTATCTTATGGTATATTAGTTGTAACTACATTACTTGTGGCATTTGCGAGTGTTAGAGTATATAGATTAGCGACATTAAGATACGGTCAAAAAAATTAAACTTCTTCAAATTATTATTTGGGAAGTAGAAAATATATTGAAGAAAAAGATTCAGATTTTTGAGTCTTTTTCTTTTTTTCTTTTTAGTGCATAAAAGGTTATAATTAGGTATAAAAAAATCTGTAAAAAGAAGGAGATTATTTAATGAGTGAACTGAAAAGAACAATAGGCTTTTATGCCGGCTTTTATGACTGTAATAGGCTCAGTAATAGGAGCAGGAGTATTTTTCAAAGCGGCTGTTATTTATAAGACTACAGGGACGATGAGCTTAGGGTTACTTGCTTGGGTGCTTGCTGGTATTATTACTATTTGTGCAGGTCTTACTGTAGCTGAGCTTGCGGCATCTATTCCTGAAGTTGGAGGGATGATCGTTTGGATAGAGAGAACTTATGGGAAAAACTGCAGCATTCTTATTAGGATGGGCGCAGTCGGTAATTTATTTCCCTGCGATGATTGCGGCTCTTGCTGTTATTTTTTCTACACAAGTTTTAAACTTATTAAATTTAGATAAGATTTGGCATCTTCCTATAGCCTTTGCTGCTGCAACATCGTTAATGTTTTTAAACTTTTTAGGTGGAAAAATTGGTGGGGTAATTCAAACAGTAGCTACTATTTGTAAATTAATACCATTAATAGTAATTATTGGATTTGGATTATTCCAAAGTGATTCACAGCCACTACAATTATTACCTATAGAAGCGGGGAAAGATATTTCATTCGCTAGTGGACTAGGTGGAGCTTTACTTGCTGCGATGTTTGCCTATGAAGGTTGGACGAACGTAGGAAGTATGGCGGGAGAGATGAAAAACCCTAAAAAAGATTTACCAAGAGCAATTTTCCTAGGACTTGCAGTTGTTATGGTTGTATATGTACTTATAAATGTTGCTTACCTTATGACTTTACCGTTAGATCATGTTGCAGGTAATCAAACTGTAGCAAGTGAAGTAGCGGCTAAGTTGTTCGGTGGTATTGGTGGTAAAATTATCACAATTGGTATACTGATTAGTGTATATGGAGCAATTAACGGATTCTCAATGGCTGGGATTCGTGTACCTTATGCAATGGCGAAAAGTGAACAAATTCCATTTAAAAATGTATGGACAAAGTTAAACAAAGGTGCTGTACCGGTGAATGCAGGATTATTACTTTTAGTAATAGCATTCTTAATGATGTTAACTGGTAGTTTTGATATGTTAACAGATCTATTAGTATTCGTAATGTGGTTCTTCTACACAGCAACATTCCTTGCGGTAATTATACTGCGTAAAAAAGAACCAAACTTAGAAAGACCATATAGAGTACCTTTATATCCGATTGTTCCTATAATAGCTATTCTTGGTGGAGTGTATACTTTAGTAAGTACTCTAATTTCACAAACATCACTAGCTATGGGAGGAATAGCCTTAACATTAATAGGATTATTATTCTATACAGAATTACATAAAAAAATTCAGAAAAATAATAACAAAACATCGCATATTAGAAAACCTAGTATGCGATGTTTTGTTGTTATTTATTGCGTTATATATTTTTTTATGTTAAAAATAAAACTATAAGAAGAGAGCCGTTTGCACTGACTTTTACTAATAATTTCTTAACTCACTACATTCGTAGAAATTATAGTAGTCGTAGTATAAATTATTCGTAATATTTTTTTCTTCAGTCTTCGACTTTGAAAAAAATAAACGACTAACTTAAAAGACGGTAGCTCGAATAAGATAGTTTTAATAACCATCTAACCGGCTAAAGTTAAAGATGGTTATTTTTTTATTGTCATTTTTGAACGCTGTTAAGCACACTCCAACTATTGTTACAATCAATAGATTTATACCAATAATAGTTTGTACTATTTCGTAAGGTGACAACTTGCTACTCCTTTCTTCCAGATTTTAGTGTATGCGGACATAGCACCATCCCCTTTCAAATTGAAGTAGTTACAGCAGTAGGAACTAGAAAAAGCAGATACTAATTTTTAGTACCTGCTTTTTAAGTTCCTGTTGCATACGCTATTCGTAATATTTTTCTTCAGTCTTCGACTTTGAAAAATAAACGACTACCGCAATCTTTATCAGAAGTTATTACACTCCCTAACTTCTCTCCGACCTTGATTATATCAAATTAAATGCATATAATCAAATATTTATAAGTATTGATATATCAATGTTTTCAACTTGTTAATTATAGTAATTTTTACTCATAAATTTTATGTTCTAAAGGTGTAAATTGAGAAAGAAACATCGCATATTAGAAAAATCTAGTATGCGATGTTTTGTTGTTATTTATTTCTGTTTTCTAAGTAGTCTGCAATTGCGGCTACGTCTTTGTCTCCGCGCCCAGATACGTTAACGATAATTACTTTATCTTTATCTAGTTTTGGAGCACGTTTGATCACTTCTGCAAGGGCGTGTGAACTTTCGATTGCTGGGATAATTCCTTCTGTTCTAGTTAATAGAAGTAAAGCATCAACAGCTTCATCGTCAGTTGCACTTACGTATTCAGCACGTTTTGCATCTTTTAGGAATGAGTGCTCAGGTCCGATTCCTGGGTAGTCTAATCCTGGAGAGATAGAGTAAACAGGTTTTACTGAACCGTCTTCGTTGAATAATGCGTAAGTTTTCATACCATCAACAACACCAACAGTACCAAGTGTCAGTGTTGCTGCGTGACGATCTGTATCTAGACCGCGACCAGCTGCTTCAACTCCTAGTAATGCTACTTCTTCGTGAGGGATGAACTCAGCGAAAGCACCGATTGCGTTAGATCCACCACCTACACAGGCTACTACTAAGTCAGGTAGACGACCTTCTTTTTCTAGAATTTGGCGTTTTGCTTCTTGACTGATAACTTTTTGGAAGTCTTTTACAATAGTAGGATATGGGTGAGGTCCTACTGCAGATCCTAGTACGTAGAAAGTATCGTCGATGTTTTCAATCCATGCTTTGAATGCAGCGTCAACAGCTTCTTTAAGAGTTTTTTCTCCTTCTTGAGCTGCGTGAACTTTTGCTCCAAGCATTTCCATTCTAAATACATTTAATCTTTGTCTTTCTACATCAAGAGCTCCCATGTAGATTTCACATTCCATACCGAATTTTGCAGCGGCAGCAGCTGTAGCTACACCGTGTTGACCTGCTCCAGTTTCAGCGATAACTTTCTTTTTACCCATACGTTTTGCAAGTAAAATTTGCCCAATAACGTTGTTAAGTTTGTGTGCCCCAAGGTGATTTAAATCTTCACGTTTAAGATAGATTTTTGCTCCTCCAAGGTGGTTTGTTAAAGTTTCAGCGTAGTATAGTGGAGTTTCACGTCCTGAGTAATCTTTTAAGTAGTGAGCGTACTCTGCTAAAAACTCTTCATCATCTTTGTATTTGTTGTAAGCTGCTTCTAGTTCATCAAGAGCTTTTTGTACAACTTCAGGTACGAAACTTCCTCCAAATTCTCCAAAGTATCCTTTTTAAGTTGTTTAAGTTATTTTCTAAGTTTGTCATAATCGTTTATTTCCTTTCGAATTGTCTATAAGATTTGTATAAGTTTTTTTTACTCCAAAAAGAAAAGACCATATAGAATTCTATACGGCCCTTTTGCGAAATTTAAAACGAATTTTCTACAGCCGACATAGACACTTTTTAGAGTACACTAAAGTTGCGTCTACGTCATAAAAACATACACACAACATTATCTACGCCAGTTTTGCCAAGATTTAAAAAGTTGTTGTTTGTTTCATTTGTAGTTCCTCCTTCTCGTTTGTTGTTTTTATTATACACAGTATTTTTTTAAGAAAGCAAGTCTTTTTTTGTGAATTTTTAAATTTTTCTGACAATTCAAAGAAAGCAATTATATTGATAGAGTTGACGTTCAATCTATAAGGCAAAATATTCTTAGAAATAATTAGTGTATTCTAGGTAGTAGTTCTCTCTATCTAAACCGATGTAAAAAGTGATATAATATAAAAGTGAAAAAAATCAGGTATGGAGGTGCGATTTGAAATTATCAGTATTAGCCAGCAGTAGTAGTGAAATAGTATCTATATAGAGCATAATAATTTTTAAATGCTTAGTAGATGCTGGACTAACTGGGAAAAAAGTAGTAGAGAACTTAGCGCAAATTGAGCGAGATATTAAAGATATAAATGCGATTTTTGTAACGCATGAGCATATTGATCATATTAAAGGAGTGGGAGTATTGGCAAGGAAGTATAATATTCCTGTTTATGCTAATAAACTTACTTGGCAAAACATGACCAAATGTGGTGAAATCAGTTCGGATCTAAAGTTCCATTTTGAAAAAGAAGAAAGTAAAATTTTTGATGATGTAGTAGTTAATAGTTTTGGAGTAAGTCATGATGCGATTAACCCACAGTTTTATACTTTTGAATGCGAGGGAAAAAGAGTGAGTATTCTTACGGATACGGGTTATGTTTCTGATAAGATGATAGATTATGTGAAAGACTCACATACGATTGTCTATGAGAGTAATCATGAGGAAAATGTTCTGCTTAGTGGACCTTATCCATGGACGACTAAACAGCGTATATTATCAGACATGGGTCACTTATCGAATACAGATTCTGCAAATTATTTAACGAAAATAGTAGGAGATAATACAAAAAATGTCTTGTTAGCTCACCTAAGTGAGCAAAACAATACGAAAGAACTTGCTCGTATGGCAGCGGATATGACTCTTAAAAAAATAAAGATATAGACTGTATATTAGAAACAGATAAAAAAACTATCGATTGTAATGATAAAAATAATTATAATGGATACTGATCCAGTAGTTCCGACTAAGATAATAGAAATATAAAAAAATAATATAAGAACGACTCGATAAAATCAGATTTTTGAAAGAAATTATGATTTTTGAGTTGTTTTTTGTTATGTATTGTGGAGAATTTTAGTAGTGAAATAGAGTATTTAATTAAATAGTCCAGAAGATTCTGGTTTTTTTCATCTTTAAATTTTTTTCTTTTCTATAGCTCTTTCTATGTGATGTTCTTTTATTGTTCTGTGATAATTTCTATACTCTTGAGGGTAGGTTACTATTGGTAGGAAGTGACTCAAAATTCCGAGCATAATATAATGTAACAGAGAGTTATCGTTATTGTTACAAAATTGTTACAAACCTTGAAAAATGAATATGTTCAACATATAATAGTGTTACGTCAAAGGTATAAAGTAATCGAAGTAATTCGAGAGGAAATTTAGACGTTAGAAATTAGACATAAAAAAATTATAGAAATAAATTATAGAAATTAAAAGAAGAATTATAGTGAAAAATGAGTCACGTGACTCGAACTTAGTTTTAAGGAGATTAAAATATATGAGTAAATTAAACAAACTAGTAGCCGCTACGGCAATCGTATCGACAGTAGGTGTAGGTTTAGCGCAAATCGCTGATGCTGACACATATACAGTAAAAAAAGGAGATACTCTTTGGAATATCGCAATTAACAACGGTACAACTGTTGATCAACTTATGCAAGATAACAATTTAACAAGTTCATTAATTTTCCCTGGGGATAAATTAACTTACAACACAACAGTAGCGCAAGTAGCTCAAGCTAAAGAAGAAGGTTACTACACAGTAGTATTAGGAGACACTTTAGGAAAAATTTCTAATAGATTTGGTGTTACAGTAGACCAACTTGTTAAATTAAACAACATTGACAACCCTAACTTAATTTATGTTGGAACAGTATTAAAAGTAAGTGAAACTGCAGCGCCAAAAGCTGAAGTAAAAGTAGCCAAAGCAGCTGTAGTAGAAAATACTGCAGAAAAAACTGTAGTAAAAGTAGATCCAGTTCAAACAGTACCTGCTAAAGCAACAGTTGCTCCAGTAGCTCCAAAAGCTGAAGTTAAAAAAGAAGTAGCAGCCCCAAAAGTTGAAGCTAAAAAAGAAGTAGCAGCAGCCCCAAAAGCTGAAGTTAAAAAAGAAGCACCAGTAGCTACAGCGGCACCAAATGTAGCTGCAAAACCAGCAGCACCAGCGGCAGCAGCAACTACACAAGCAGCTTCTTCAAACAAAGGAGCAGCAATTTACCAAGCAGCGTTAGCTCAATTAGGTAGATACCAAGACTGTACAATGCTAGTAACAAACGCTCTTAAAGCAGTAGGAATTAACTTCCACGACTGGCCAGCAGGATATATGAGCTTAGGAACTGTTGTTCCAGCATCTCAAGCTCAACCTGGAGACTTAATTTACTATGCAAACGGTGGATTAGGAATGGCTCACATTGCAGTTTATGCAGGTAATGGACAAGCAGTTCATGGTGGATGGTTAGGTAACCAAACAGTGCTTAACTCTGCGAATGTAGCAGGTGGAGCAGTATATATCCGCGTTAAATAATCAAAAGAAATACAGTGAAAAGCGATTGGAAAACATTCCAGTCGCTTTTTTGTATTACAATGTTATGGTTTAAGTTTTATTAACATATATTGAAATAGAGTAATAAATAATTATTCAAATTTTCCCCAAGTGCTAGTTCTTTTAGTACCATCATGGGTTCCGGTAGCTAGGTAATGTCGTTCTTTTGAATAAGATATATAGCTAATCCAAATAAAACCTTCTTTTATTACATAGCTGTCATAATATACTCGTTCTCCTTTGTAATAAGTGTTAACTATTTTCCCAAGTTTGCTTGGTTTAACTCTGACATTTATTGAAGGAACTTCTACTATAAACTGCCCGTTTTCAGGGATTCTAGTCCATTCCTCGCTAGAATCATAGCTAGGTCTAATAAATCCCACAAGACAAGTATCATCACGGCTCATAATTCGAGCGATACCACCTCGTTCAGGAGTTCCATCGACATTTTGTTCTACAGAGGTTATAGTGTTACCATTTACTTCGATAACTATTCCTACATGTCCATATTTATCCCAATTGCCCCAATGCCAGATTGCTATGTCTCCGGGAGCTATTTCTACATCCCCTTTATAGTATCTTTTCCATCCAGGAGGTATAGAGTTAGTTAGATAATCTATAGCGTTACCGTATATTTGAAAGTTTGCGAAGTTTTTTACATAGGCCATAGTAAGATCGACGCACTGTGCACCATACATACCATCGATATCAATCCATTTATATACATTATCCTTGGCCCAATTTACCATTGTTTGTTGACTTGTCATAATATTTACTCCCCTTGTTTGTGTTATTTGTTATTAATATCTAGATTTAATTTTGTTTCGATAATACGAGTAAGTTCATTTAAATTTTTTTCCTATGTTTTGTAGAGTGTTGTCTAATTTTAATAAAAAGAATACTGCAACAAAAAAATAGGGAATCCTACAGTATTAATGAAATTTAAAAATATCCATAAAAAAAGGTGCGGATTATACCGCACCTCCCTCCCTTCTATTATTGAAGTTCGCTTACTTCACGTGTAACGTAAGTAGCTTTTTAAAACCTGTAAGAGTATGTTTTTTTCGTTGTTGAGGATTTTTGTATCAACAATTTTTTTGTGCAACAGCCTCAACAGTAGCTTTACTTAAATCCTCTTTTGGATGTGACAAAGTGATGTGATAAGTTTTTATTCTCTGTATTAAAAATAAATATTTAATTTTTTTCTCCATGATATATGTTCCCTCCCTAAATTATAGTGATTCTTTTAGTGCTAGTAGTAATAGTATCGATATTTTTTTATCGATAAGTTTTTCAATTCTTCTCCTACTTCTTTTAAAGTGTTATCTTCAGCGTTTGTAGCAACCTCAAAGTTATAACTTTTTAACAACTTGCTTTTTGGTTTTTCTCTTCGCCATAGTTTAAATGTAAAACTTTTTTTAATACTTTCATTTTTAAAATCTCCTTTGTAGTTATTTGTTATTTGTCTTTGGCCTCTGACATTATATATATCGAATTAATTAGTTATAGTTTGTCAAAAAAATAAATAATTATTTCTGGAGAAAGTTTTAAGTAGAATTTAATTTAAATAGATTATAATAAAAAAAGTAGTGGAAATCTGCTAGAAATAGTATTATAATATATTAATAACGAAGGAGGGGAATATAATGAAAGATAATAGGTTGTTGAAAGTATTATGGGGTATAGTATTAGCTATATTCTTATGTAGTGCGTTATTCATAGGGATAAGTTATTTTTACGGGTGGAGATAGTTCAAGTAAGAAAAAGGATAATGATACTACAGGTGTATCTTCATCAAAAAAACTAAAGATAAAAAAATGATTCAAAATCTAAATCAAAAAGATAAAAAGTGATGAAGAAAAAATATAGGGAAAAATAAAGATTCTAATGATGGAAATAATTCATCATCTTCAAACTCTTCTAAATCAGAAAAACAACAAGTCAAATAATACTGACAGAGTTGTAAATAATAAATCACAGTAATAATAATTCTACTTCAAATAGCAACAATAATGGAGCTAAAAAAGAAGAGATTAAAGATAAAAAAATGATAATAGTGATACAGCCACTAGTAATGCTTCATCAACGCAAGGAACATATGGTAGTTCAGCGGATGCTAAAAAAATATGCGAATGATGAAATAGCTAGATTAGCAAAAAGAAAATAAAAAAACACTATAGTTATACTGTAGATAGAAACAACAAAGGAGAATTTGTTGTAAACATTAAAGAAGGTTAGAATTCCAAATATACAGTCTTTAGAGATATGCTAAAGGCTGTTTTTTTGTCGTAAAAAAAGAGGATAAATATCTTCTTATTTTAGCAAAAATATTATGATAAGTGATATAATATAGAGTAAGTACAAAAGAGAGTATGGAAATTATGAAAAAAATAAAATCACTAAGATTATGCTATATAGCGGTTTACCCTGTATTATTGCGATTGTTATTTTTTTTAACAATTAGTTATTTTGGTAAGGAAGAATCTGTTCAGAAGAAAGATTCATCACAAAGTAAAAAAATAAACAAGAACAGGTAGAAAATAATAAAGATAATAACCATGATGAAGATAATAATCAGTCTACAGAGATAAAAAGAAGAACAAAAAATCTGAAAATAAAGATAGCGAATCTAATAATAAAGTTATGCAAAAACAAAGAAAAAAAATAAGCGATAATGTATCTCAAAAAGAATAATAAAGTACAAGATTATAAAGGGAAAAAAATTATCAGAATCAGAAGGTGTTGGTAGCACTGGTAAAATATTTAATTCCCAAAAAAAGAAGCATTAGATTTTTGGGAAACAAGAGGTTAAAAAAAGTTAACTGAAGGAGATAAAAAAACCTAGACAATTTTCTATAAGTAAGGTAACGGCGAAAGATGGAAGTCTAGTAGGTTGGACTGTAGATATTTTTGAAGGTAATAGCGTAGAGAAAATAGTCTCTAATCCGACAGAAAATAATAGAAGTAAAGAATAGGAAGAAGAAAGCGAGAAAATTGCTTAGTATAAAAGTATTAAGTAAAAAACTCGCTATTTTCCGTATTTACACAAAAATAGTAAAAAGTGAGGTGGAAGTATGAGGATAGGAATAGTTGCAGAATTTAATCCGTTACACAGTGGACATAGATATTTAATAGAATGTGCGAGAAAATTAGCAGATGAAAGTAATGGTGAAGTTGTATGTGTGATGAGTGAATTTTTACACAGAGGGGAGAAGTTGCTATTGTAGATGGTTATATTCGTGCTAAGGAAGCTGTTAGATGTGGTTGTGATTTAGTTGTTGCGCTACCTTATTTAGGTAGTGTTGCGTATGGAGATGATTTTGCTAAAAAGAGTATAGAGATACTATATGGTGCAGGGATAACACATTTAATTTTTTTGGTACAGAAAAATGATGATGTTAGCATTTTTTTAATCGAATTTACATAAAACAACAAAAAAATATAAAAAGAAGATTATAAAAAAATTGTTAAAAATCAGGTCTTAATCATGCGAAAATTAATAGTATATTATATGGTTTTGAGAATAACAATCCGAATTTCAGTTTAGCATATAGTTATTACAAAGCTATCAGAGAAGCGGGGCTAGAGATTCAAATGATTCCGATAAAAAGAGAAGGTCAAGGATTGAATAGCACAGAGATGGCAGATCAAGTGCATCTTAGTGCAACTTCCATAAGAAACAATATAGCTGATGAGAAGATTGAAAAATATCTTTCAAATGAGATGTTAAGAGATTTAAAAAAAGAAAAAAATAGCATCAGAAACAGAGTTGTTTCCGTATTTAAAAATACAAGATATTATCTCTTGGTAAATCAGGGATAGAAAAAGATTTATGATGTCAATGAGGGGTTAGAAAAATAGAATTTATAAAGCAGCGATTAAAGCAGAAAGTTATAGTGATTTAGTAAAATTAATTGCTACTAAAAAGATATAGTAATAAAAAAATTCAAAGGGTATTACTTCACGTACTAACTAATACAACGAAAGAAGATTATAAAAAAATATTTTTTTCTTCTAATAACTTTAGAGTATTAGCTGTGAAAAAAAGGATAGATCAGCCATCATTAGAGAAATTAATAAAGTTGGTAAAATCAAACTTCATCCACTTTTTGAATAGTAAAAAAACAGTATGAACTTTGAACAAGATATTAAAGTAGCTAGAATATATGAATTACTATTTAATAACAAAGATATTTTTTTAGAGAAAAATATACAAATAATGAATTAATTATTAAGCGGGGAGTGACTCAAAAAAATCGTGATTTTTGATGTGTACCCAAAAATTCTGGACACATATATATTTAGTTTAGACAAGTGGATGTTATCCTGTATTGTACAGGTGCCATCCATTTTGTTTTTGATTGAATTCTCTTGTTATTGTAATAATCTATATATTCATCTACAGCTTTACTAAATTCTTCAAATGACATATAATTCTTTTTCATAACCATAATATATCTCCGTCTTCATTCTTCCAAAAAAATGATTCCATGATACTATTATCATAACAATTTCCTTTTCTAGACATGGACTGAATGATTCCATGTTTTTTTAACTCACTTCTATAGTGTGAATGTTGATATTGCCATCCTTGATCTGAATGCATAATTAATCCTTCAGTTTTTTTGGAAATTTATTAAATGCTTTTTTTCTAACATCCTTTTTTTATCTGATTTAAATTTGGATGTAACGATAAATCACATGATATTATTTCATTTGTATGCATATCTAGAATCGCTGAAAAAAATAGCACTTTCCCCATGAAAAAAATTAAATTGTGATACATCTGTAGTCCATTTCTGTAATGGTGCGGTTGTACTAAAATCTCGATTTATTATATTATTAGCGACTTTTTTTCTATTGCTCCTTTATATGAATGATATCTTTCTTTAGGTTGTTTCCTTTCAATCCTTCTTTATGCATAAGACTTTTGCACTCTTTTATGATTTACTTTAAAAACCTCTATTAATTAGTTCATTGTAAACCCTACGGACACCATATAGTCCTTTATTTTTCGGTAAAAAAATAATTTTAATTTCTTTTAACACTGGTTCATTACGAATAGCTATAATATCTGCTTCTTCCTTATTTACTAAATAATAATATGTTGATTTAGCCATTCCTATTTCTTGTAAAAGACATTTTAATTGATATCCTTTTTCTCTAAGTTCTTTGATGATTGCTGCTTTTTCGCCTTGAGTTGCACAGCCCATTTTTTTCTCGCCTCAAGGCTATTAATTTTTTTATTATTTCTTTTTCCGCTTTAATATTTTCAATTTCCGTTTTTATAAATTTATTTTCTGCACGTAATCTAATTAATTCTTCTCTTTCTGATTCTTTTAATGGTTTAGGACTATTATTTTTCTTTCATGATAGGTACCTTTTCTTGGTCTTCCTTTCTTCTCATCTACAAGTCCATTATAACCTTTTTTTCCTTATATTTTTTTGAACCCAATTATATAATATCCTATAGTTAATTCTATTCTCTAGTGCAACGGAATTATATGAATAACCAGCTAAAAATTTTGGAAACTAATACTAGTTTTTCTTCTGGATCCCACTTCTTATTTTTTTCGTTTTATTTTTGTAAGATGCCTACCCCTAATGAATCAACCATTCTTTTCCATTTCCTAATAGTATCTCTAAATTTTCTAGTGGTTATTCCATTAGGTGTATCTGGATATTCTCCTCTTTCATACATCTCAACACATTTTACTTTAAATTCATAACTATAACGCATAAAAAATACCCCTTTCACTGGTTGTCCAGTAAAAGGGGTACATATCAAAATCGATTTTGTCGAGTCACCCCGCACTAGTTTATTAGATATCTAAAAAGCTTTTTATAAAGCGAATTTAGATATCAATAAACCACTGCGTCTATGAGTTCTCATATGAACTTTGTTAAATTTTAGGACTTTTGGATCAGCCTCTGTTTTTATTATGGATAAATGTAAGTTATGAAATTATAAATACTTTGAATCAATTATAACGTAAGTGACCAATAACGAGGTATATAACCTCCAAATGAAAATGATAAAAATAAGAATGTACAGTTTTGAATAATTGTACATTTTTTTATATTGACATTTACATGGATTTACAATAACTACCTGCTTTTTATGAGTTATAATATACACTTTTTAAAAAAATTTAGGACTTTTTGGGTCAGTTTTTTTCCTCCTAATTTCATAATCAACTAAGTTTGACAAAGAAATAACGAGATAACAGCGTGAATTAAACTTTTTTTCTGTTTTATAAATGTCAAATTTCCGATATATCCATACGTATATGTAAACTATCAATATATTTATCTTAATATAATATTCTATTCAAATAACTAGATTCTATATTGATAATATGTTATAATGATTTTAATTATTATAAGTAGCACTGAGGCTAATAGTAATAAGAATGGTGATTTAATGTTTTTGGTGTGAAAAGTATTTATTTTTTTCAACTTCAAACAAGATTAATATTTTTAAAAAAACAAGGAGAATAAAGTGATGGGGAAAAAAACAATTATCATTTAAAAAAATATAAAAGAGGGAACAAAAAGTAGAGTCGTACTCAATAAAGAAATTTAAAGTAGGTGCTGCGTCTGTAGTAATAGGTGCAAGTATCTTTTTTGGAGCTGGAGCAGTAGCTCAAGCTAGTGAATCTGTTTCAAACAACACAGTAACAGATGAATCATTAGGAACAGAGAAAAAACTGGAAGTTGCACCAAAAGCACAAGCCAAACCAGTAGTAGAAAACACTAGAGAGAGCGTATCAGCTGCATTAGCTTCAAAACTAGAGAATTCGGAAAAAGAAACTCTAAATAAAGTTGCCTTAACAAAATTAATTGAAGAAATTGATGGGAAATTTACTGACGGGAAATATACTTCTAAAACAGAGGAAAGTGTAAATCAATTAAAAGTAGCTTTAGAAGAAGCAAAATCTGTATTAAACAATGCAAAATCACAAGATGAATTATCACAAGCACAAGCTAAACTAGTTGTAGCAACAACAAAATTACAAACAAAACCAGAAGAGAAAAAAGAAGCTCCAGCAGTAGATACGACAAATGGAAAAGCTACTGTAGGTAAAAAAGCAACAAATACTGAGAAATCTTCAGAATCTAACTCGATTGCAAACTCAGGTTCTAGAGATGAACGTAATGGAAAAGTATTGGATAAAAATAATCCATTCCGTACAGATACAACCCCTAGCACGACAGATGATACATCAGCAAATCAAGTATTTGATAATCCAGCAGAAGGTGCCGATTTAACAACCCTTTCAAACAAATTGAAAACGTTACCAGAAAATATTCAGAATAATGGAAAAATTCAGAATATGGATGAACTTGGAAATGCTAAAAATGTAGATAAAGGACAAGTTCTTGAAATTGATGAATTTGGTGGTTGGAGAGCTGTATCTTCTGATGGACAGCAAGGTAGATTTGCAATTGCAAGAAAGACAGACCGAGACGTATTTCCTGTTGAAACAATTAATACGACAAATAATCAATATGACACCAACAGACAGATTTGGCTGAGAGAACAGTCGTTTGATAGAACTAGTAAATATATGCTTTTTCTAACGAAAGTTAGATCTTATAAAAATAGTACAGAAACAGCTTATGATAACTCTAATTATGTAAGAGTTGGGGAAGGGGGAGCTTCTACTGCAAAAGCTGTCAAAGGTTTTCAAGGTATTGAGAAAACGTTTCGTGCATATTCTTCAAACGATGGTTCTAGAATAAAAATTGCTTTTAAAACAGGATACTCTGGAGATATTAACAATACTAAAGCAGGATATAAGGTCGAAGTTTATTCGATTGGACAAGATGGGGCAGAAAGTAGTATTTATACAACTACATTTTATCCTCAAAATAATGTGAAAGATAAAGATAAAACGGTTGTTGCAGCTAAAGATGGTACTACGAGAAATGAAAGACTAAATGCTAATGGATTGACAGAAAATCAAGTGAATGAAAAATTAGCAGAGGAGAACAATAAACCTAATGGTACAGGAGGTTCTTTTACTAGCCGTGATATAGAACTTCCAAAGGGTGCAGTTTCATATAAAGTACGAATTAGTAATGCAAACGATAAAGAAGTGGGGCTTTCTTATCAATCTCCGTATTTAGGTTATGCACTTCCAGTTACTGGTGTAGATTTTTCAATTGAACAAGATACAAAAAATGTTGCGAAGAATTTACTACAAAGAATATATAATAAATTAATAGAACAAAAAAATCAGAAGATACTAAGTGGTCTACTCCTGAAACTAAGGCTGCTTATGAAACAAAAATTGACTGAGATTAAGAATTTACTTAGTTCAGAAATAAGTACCACAAGTAATTATAAAGAATCTGCTAAGTCACTTATTGAAAAATATAACTCTTTGAACAATAGAGATACAATTGTTGCAGCAGCAAAAGCCGCTTTAGCTCAAGCAGTAGAGGCAGAGAAGAATGAAATCACTGCTGACAACAGCTTGACAAGTGCAGAGAAAGCAGATAAAGTTAAGGCTGTAGAAGCTAAGAAAACAGAAGAAGAAGCTAAGATTGCGGCAGCAGAAAACGCTGATAAAGTAGCTGAAGCAAAAACAGCAGGTGAAGAAGCAGTCAAAGCAGTTCATAACAATGGTGACTTAGAAGCAGTTAAGACAGCAGCGAAAGCCGCTTTAGCCTGCTATAGAGGCAGAGAAGAATGAAATCAATGCCGACAAATGTTTTTGACAAGTGCAGAGAAAAGACAAAAGTTAAGGCGTAGTTTAAGAAAACAGAAGAAGAAGCTAAGATTGCGGCAGCAGAAAACGCTGGATAAAGTAGTCAGCTGAAAAACAGCAGGTGAATATGAAGCAGTCAAAAGCAGTTCATAACAATGGTGACTTAGAAGAAGTTACAGCAGCGAAAGCCGCTTTGAGTCAAGGCTATAGGAGGTGAGAAGAATGAAATCAATGCTGACAAATAGTTTGGAGGGCGCAGAGAAAAGCAGATAAAGTTATACAGAAGCCAAGAAACAGAAGAAGAAGCTAAGATTGCGGCAGCAGAAAACGCTGATAAAGTAGCTACAAAAATACAGGTGAAGAATAAGCAGTCAAAGCAGTTCATAATGGTACTTGAAGCAGTTAAGACAGCAGCGAAAGCTGCTTTGTTTCAAGCAGTAGAGAGTGCAGAAGAATGAAATCACGCTGACAACAGCTTGACAAGTGCAGAGAAAGTGACAAAGTTAAGGCTGTATAGTTAAGAAAACAGGTGAAGAAGCAAGATTGCGGCAGAAAACGCTGATAAAGTAGGCTGCCAAAACAACAGCAGGTGAAGAAGCAGTCAAAGAAACTATAACAATGGTGACTTCTAGCTGGTGTTAAGACAGCAGCGAAAGCCGCTTTCAGCTCAAGCAGTAGAGGCAGAAGTTGAAATCAATGCTGACAACAAAGTTTAATGGCGCGAAAGCGGATAAAGTTACGCCAGAAGCTACAAAACAGAAGTAATAGTTAAATATTTGCGGCAGCAGAAAACGCTGATAAAGTGCTGAAGCAAAAAAACAGGAGGTGAAGAAGCAGTCAAGCAGTTCAAGTAAATAAATGGTGACTAGAAGTAAAGAAGATAAAGCAGCGAAAGCCGCTTTAGCTCAAGCAGAGGCAGAGAAGAATGAAATCAATGCTGACAACAGCTTGACAAGTGCAGAGAAAGGCAGATAAAGTTAAGGTTGTAGAAGTAAGAAAACAGAAGAAGAAGCTAAGATTGCGCGCAGAAACGCGATGAAGTAGCGCCATAAAACAGCAGGTGAAGAAGCAGTCAAAACAGCCCGCGTCAATGGTACTGAAGCAGTTAAGACAGCAGTTGAAAGCCGCTTTTACTTAAGCAGCAGGCGAGAGAAGAATGGAAATCATCGCTGGCGCCGCTTGAGGCAGAGAAAGCAGATAAAGGCGTCAGAAGCATGTTGGTGAAGAAGGTGCCGTATCGCGCAGAAAACGCTGATAAAGTGCTGGAAGTAAAAACAGCAGTAGCGTAAGCAGTCAAAGCAGTTCAAGGCAATGGTGATTTAGAAGGTTAAGATACAGCGTGAAAGCTTAGCCTGCCAGTAGAGGAAGAGAAGAATGAACAATGCTGACAAACAGCTTGACAAGTGCAGAGAAAGCAGAGAAGTTAAGGCTGTAGAAGCTTTACAAAACAGAAGAAGAAGCTAGATTGGTGGCAGCAGAAAGCTAGATAAAGTAGCTGGAAGTAAAACAGTAGAAGGTTGAAATGCCAAAGTTCACAATAATGGTGACTTAGAAGAAGTTAAGATAGCAAAAGAAAGCTGCTTTAGCTCAAGCAGTAGAGGGCAGAAGGAATGAACAATGCTGACAACAGCTTGACAAGTAAGAGAAAGCAGATAAAGTTAAGGTTGTAGAAGCTAAGAAAAACAGAAGAAGAAGGCGAGATTATGCAGCGTGAAAACGCTGATAAAGTGAAATAAAGCAAAACAGCAGGTGAAGAAGCACAAAGCAGTTCATAGTCACTATGACTTAGAAGCTAGTTAAGACAGCAGCGAAAATGTTTTAGCTCACAGGTAGAGGCAGAGAAGAATGAAATCAATGCTGACAACAGCTTGACAAGTGTGCAGAAAGCAGATAAAGTTAAGGCTGTAGAAGTTTAAGAAAACAGAAGAAGAAGCTAAGATTTGCAGGCAGCAGAAAATGCTGATAAAGTAGTTGAAGCAAAACAGCAGGTGAAGCAGCTAAAGCAGTTCATAACAATGGTAGACTTAGAAGCAAAGTTAAGACAGCAGCGAAAGCCAGCTTTAGCCTGCTATAGAGGCAGAGAAGAATGAAAATCAATGCTGACAACAGCTTTCTGGACAAGCAGCAGAGAAAGTGATAAAGTGGAAGGCTGTAGAAGCAAGTTTGCAATAGTTAAAGCTAAGATTGCGGTGCAGCAGAAAACGTTGGATAAAGTAGCTGGAAGCAAAACAGCAGGTAAAGCAGTCAAAGCAGTTCATAACAATGGCAGGACTTAGAAGCAGTTAAGACAGCAGCGAAAGCCGCTTTAGTCAAGCAGTAGGAGGGAGAGAAGAATGAAATCAATGCTGGACAGCTTGACAAGTGAAAGCAGATAAAGTTATAATGTAGAAGTCAAGAAAAGAGAAGAAGAAGCAGACGCGCAGCAGAAAACGCTGGATAAAGTAGCTGGAAGCAAAATACAGGTGAAGAAGCAGTCAAAGCAGTTCACAACAATGGTGACTTAGAAGAAGTTGACAGCAGTGAAAGTCACGAATGCTATAGAGGCAGAAGAATGAAATCAATGCTGACAACAGCTTGAAGGGCGCAGAGAAAAGCAGAGCAAAGTTATGCTGTAAAGCTAAGAAAATAAATAGTTATTAAGATTGCGGCAGCAGAAAACGTTGATAAAGCGCAGTTGAAGCAAAACAGCAGGTGAAGAAGGCCAGTCGTGCCAGCCCGGTAACAATGGTGGACTAGAAGCAGTTAAGACAGCAGCGAAAGCCGCTTTAGCTCAAGCAGGAGGCAGAGAAGAATGAAATCACTGCTGACAACAGCTTGACAAGCAGAGAAAGCAGATAAAGTTAAGGCTGTAGAAGCTAAGAAAACAGAAGAAGAAGCTAAGATTGCGGCAGCAGAAAACGCTGATAAAGTAGCTGTGAAGCAAAAAACAGTAGAAGAAGCAGTCAAATAGTTCATAACAATGGTGACTTTCTAGAAGCAGTTAAGACAGCAGAAAGCCGCTTGCCTGCACAGTAGAGGCAGAGAAGAATTGAACACGCTGACAACAGCTTTTGATAAGTGCGAGAAAGCAGATAAAGTTGGTGTTGTAGAAGTAAGAAAACAGAAGAAGAAGCAGATTATGCAGCAGAAAACGCTGATAAAGTACACAAAACAGCAGGTGAAGAAGAAACAAAGCAGTTCATAACAATGGTGACTTAGAAGCAGTTAAGATAGCAGCGAAAGCCGCTTTAGCCTGAAGCAGTAGGAAAAGAGAAGAATGAAACTAATGCTGGCGCCCAGCTGAGGGTGAAAAGCAGATAAAGTTAAGGCTGTAGGCTTAAGAAATAGTACAAGATTAAAGGCAGCAGAAAACGTTGATAAAGTAGCTGAAGCAAAACAGCAGGTGAAGAAGTGAAACAAAGCAGTTCATAACAATGGTGACTTAGAAGCAGTTAAGACAGCAGCGAAAGCTGCTTAGCCTGCCAGGCAGAGGAGAGAAGAATGAAATCACCGCTGACAACAGCTTGACAAGTGCAGAGAAAGCAGATAAAGTTATGCTGTAGAAGCTAAGAAAAATAGAAGAAGAAGTTAAGATTGCGCAGAAAACGCTGATAAAGGTGCTGAAGTAAAACAGCAGGTGAAGCAGCTAGCCAAAGCAGTTCATAACAACAATGGTGACTTAGAGCAGTTAAGACAGCAGCGAAAGCTGCTTGAAGCCCGCCAGGAGGCAGAGAAGAATGAAATCAATGCTGACAACAGCTTGACAAGTGCAGAAAAGCAGACAGTTAAGGCTGTAGAAGCCAAGAAAACAGAAGAAGAAGCTAAGATTGCGGCAGCAGAAAACGAAGTTACAAAGAAGCTGAATAAAATAGCAGGTGAAGAAGCAGTCAAAGCAGTTCATAATGGTGACACTTAGAAGAAGTTAAGACAGCAGTGAGCTGCTTAGCTCAAGCAGTAGAGGCAGAGAAGAATGAAATCAAGTGAAATAGCTTATAGACAAGTGTAAGCAGATAAAGTTAAGGCTGTAGGAAGCAAGAAAATGTACAGTTAGTTAAGATTGGTGGCAGCAGAAAAACGTTGATAAAGTGTTGAAGCAAAACAGCAGGTGAAGAAGCAGTCAAAGCAGTTCATGGGGCTAATGTGACTTAGAAGCAGTTAAGATAGCAGCGAAAAGCCGCTTTTAGCTCAAGCAGTAGGCAGAGAAGAATGAAATCAATGCTGACAACAGCCGGACAAGTGGAGAAACAGATAAAGTTAAGGCCGGTGCTGGCGAAAATAGGCAGTTAAGATTGCGGCAGAAAACGCTGATAAAGTAGCCGCCGAAGCAAAAAACAAGGTGAAGAAGCGTCAGCGGAAGTTCATAACAATGGTGACTTAGAAGCAGCCAGACAGCAGCGAAAGCCGCTTTGTCACAGGGAGAGAAGAATGAAATCAATGCTGACAACAGCTTGACAAGTGCAGAGAAAGGAGTAAAGTTAAGGCTAGAAGCTGAAAACAGAAGAAGAAGCGAAGATTGCGGGCAGGAGAAAACGCTGATAAAGCAGCCAGCAAAAAACAGCAGGTGAAGAAGCAGTCAAAGCAGTTCATAAATAATGGGCAGGACTTAGAAGCAGTTAAGACAGCAGTTGAAAGCCGCTTGTAGCTGCCAGTAGAGGCAGAGAAGAAGCAATGAAATCACGCGACGCTGACAAAGTGGAGAGAAAGGTGAGTTAAGGCCAGAAGCTAAGAAAACAGAAGAAGAAGCTAAGATTGCGGCAGCAGAAAACGCTGATAAAGTAGCTGAAGCAAAACAGCAGGCAAAGCAGCCGTTGTACCATAAATAATGGTACTTTAGAAGAAAGTTAAGACAGCAGCGAGCCGCTTTTAGCTCAAGCAGCAGAAGGTAAGAGAAGAATGAAATCAATGCTGACAGCTTGACAAGTGCAGAGAAAAGCAGATAAAGCTGCGCTGTAGAAGCTAAGAAAACAGCTAGTTAGTTAAGATTGGCAGTGGCAGCAGAAAATGCGCTGATAAAGTAGCTGAAGAAAACAGCAGGGGAAGTTAGTCAAAGCAGTTGCAACAGCAGTGACTTAGAAGCAGTTAAGACAAAGAGCAAAGCCGCTTTAGCTCACAGAGGCAGAGAAGAATGAAATCACGCGACAACAGCTTGATGCTAAGAGAAAGCAGAGTAAAGCGACATGTAGAAGTTGGCAGCAGAAGAAGAAGCTGATTGCAGCAGAAAACGTTGAGGGGCAGCTGAAGCAAAACAGCAGGTGAAGAAGCAGTCAGCAGTTCATAACAATGGTGACTTAGAAGCAGTTAAGACAGCAGCGAAAGCTTGAAGCTTCCGCGGTAGAGGCAGAGAAGAATGAAATCAATGCTGACAACAGCTTGACAAGTGCAGAAAGCAGATAAAAGTTATTGTGTAAGCTAAAGAAAACAGAAGAAGAAGCTTAAGATTGCGGCAGCAGAAAACGCTGATAAAAGTAGCTGAAGCAAAAACAGCAGGTGAAGAAGCAGTCAAAGCAGCAGTAGTTCATAAATAATGTAGACTTAGGGCGAAAGCTAAGACAGCAGCGAGCCGCTTTAGCTCAAGCAGTAGAGGCAGAGAAGAATGAAAATCAATGCTGACAACAGCTTGACAAGTAGAGAAAGTAGATAAAGTTAAGGCTGTAGAAGCTAAGAAAACAGAAGAAGAAGGTTAAGATTGCGGCAGCAGAAACGTTGATAAAGTAGTTGAAGCAAAACAGTGGTGTGAAGAAGCAGTCAAAGCAGTTCATAAATAATGGGGTGACTTAGGTTAGTTAAGATAGCAGCGAAAGCCGCTTTAGCTCAAGCAGTAGAGGCAGAGAAGAATGAAATCAATGCTGAGCGCAGCTTTCTGACAAGTGAGAAAGCAGATAGTTAAGGCTGTGGTAGTTTTGCGGAAACAGAAGACAGGCCGATTGCGGCAGAAAACGCTGATAAAGAAGCTGGCCAAAACAGCAGGTGAAGAAGCAGTCAAAGCAGTTCAGTGCTCACGGTGACTTAGTTAGTTAAGATAGTGAGCGAAAGCTGCTTTGTCAAGTAGTAGAGGCAGAGAAGAATGAAATCAATGCTGACAACATTGACAAGTGCAGAGAGAAAGCAGATATAAAGTTAAGGCTGTAGAAGCTAAGAAAAACAGAAGAAGAAGCTTTCAGATTGCGGCAGCAGAAGCATAAAGTGTTGAAGCAAAAACAGCAGGTGAAGCAGTCACGTAAAGCAGAAGTTCATAAATAATGGTGATTTGTGAAGCAGTTGCCAGACAGCAGCGAAAAGCCGCTTAGCTCAAGCAGTAGAGGCAGAGAAGAATGAAATCAATGCTGACAACAGCTTGACAAGCAGAAAGCAGATAAAGGCGCTGTAGAAGCTAAGAAAACAGAAGAAGCTTAAGATTGCGGCAGCAGAAAACGCTGATGGAAGTAGCTGGAAGCAAAACAGGTGAAGAAGTAGTCAAAGCAGTTCATACAATAATGGTGACTTAGAAGCAAAGTGAAGACAGCAAGTGAAAGCTTGCTTTAGCTCTCGCTGGTGCAGAGGCAGAGAATTGAAATCACGTTGACAACAGCTTGACAAGTGGTGAGAAAGGATAAAAGGCGCTGTAGAAGCTAAGAAAACAGAAGAAGTGAAGCTAAGATTGCGGCAGCAGAAAACGTTGATAAAGTAGCTGAAGCAAAACAGCAGGTGAAGAAGCAGTCAAAGCAGTTCATGTTAATGGTACTTAGACAGTTAAGACAGTAGTGAAAGCGCCAGCTCAAGCAGAGGCAGAGAAGAACGAAATCAATGCTGACAACAGCTTGACAAGTGCAGAGAAAGCAGATAAAGTTAAGGCTGTAGAAGCTAAGAAAACAGGCGAAGAAGCTTAAGATTGCGGCAGAAAACGTTGATAAGTAGTTGAATAAAAACAGCAGGTGAAGAAGAAATAAAGCAGTTCATAACAATGGTGATTGGTACAGTTAGACAGCGAAAAGCCGCTTAGCTCAAGCAGTAGAGGCAGAGAAGAATGAAATCAATGCTGACAACAGCTTGATGGGCAGAGAAAGCAGATAAAGTGGTGCTGTAGCTAAGAAAACAGAAGAAGAAGCCAAGATTGCAGCAGAAAACGCTGATAAAGTAGCTGAAGCAAAACAGCAGGTGAAGAAGCAGTCAAAGCAGTTCATAATAATGGTGACTTAGAAGCAGTTAAGACAGCAGCGAAAGCTGCTTTAGGCTTCACAGTAGAGGCAGAGAAGAACAGAAATCATCATGACAAACAGCTTGACAAGTGCAGAGAAAGATAAAGTTAAGGTTGTGGAAGCTAAGAAAACAGAAGAAGAAGCTAAGATTGGTGCGGCAGAAAACGCTGGATAAAGCAGCTAGCAAAAACAGCAGGTGAAGAAATGTCAAAACAGTTCATAAATAATGGTACTTAGAAGTGTTAGTGAAAGAAAGGAAAAGCCGCTTATCGGCGCAGAGGCAGAGAAGAATGAAATCACGCGATAAACAGCTTGACAAGTGCAGAGAAAGCAGATAAAGTTAAGGCTGTAGAAGCTAAGAAAACAGAAGAAGAAGCCAAGATTGGTGGCAGCAGAAAACGTTGATAAAGTAGCTGAAGCAAAAAACAGCGGGTGAAGAAGCAGTCAAAGCAGTTCATAACATGGAGACTTAGAAGCAGTTATGACAGCAGCGAAAGCCGCTTTAGCCTGGCTATGGAGGCAGAGAAGTAGAAAACCGGATGCCGATAACAGCTTAACAAGTACAGAAAAAGCGGATAAAGTTAAGGCTGTAGAAGCTAAGAAAACAGAAGAAGAAGCTAAGATTGCGGCAGCAGAAAACGCTGATAAAGTAGCTGAAGCTAAAACAGCAGGAGAAGAAGCAGTTAAAGCAGTTCATGACAATGGAGACTTAGAAGCAGTTAAGACAGCAGCGAAAGCAGAAGTAGATGCAGCATTAGCGGAAAAAGAAAAAGCAATCGAAGCAAACAACAAACTTTCAGATGCAGAAAAAGCAGCAGCGAAAGCAGAAGCTAAGAAAGCAGCAGACGAAGCTAAGAAAGCAATCGAAGCAGCAACAGATCAAGCTGGAGTGGATGCAAAAGCAACTGAAGGAACAAAAGCGGTAGCAGCAGTAAATCCAGTAGGAAAAGAAAAAGCGAAAGCAGCAGTAGATGCAGCATTAGCAGAAAAACAAAAAGCAATCGAAGCAAACGACAAACTTTCAGATGCAGAAAAACAAGCAGCGAAAGACGAAGCTAAGAAAGCAGCAGATGAAGCTAAGAAAGCAATCGAAGCAGCAACAGATCAAGCTGGAGTGGATGCAAAAGCAACTGAAGGAACAAAAAGCGGTAGCAGCAGTAAAACCCAGTAGGGAAAAAGAAAAAGCGAAAGCAGCAGTAGATGCAGCATTAGCAGAAAAAAGCAAAAAGCAATCGAAGCTAACAACAAACTTTCAGATGCAGAAAAAGCAGCAGCGAAAGAAGAAGCTAAGAAAGCAGCAGACGAAGCTAAGAAAGCAATCGCAGAAGCAAAAGACCAAGCAGGAGTAGATGCAAAAGCAGCTGAAGGAAAAAGCAGCAGTGAAGCAGTAAATCCAGTAGGAAAAGAAAAAGCGCAAGCAGAAGTAGATGCAGCATTAGCAGAAAAAAGCAAAAAGCAATCGAAGCAAACGACAAACTTTCAGATGCAGAAAAAACAAGCAGCGAAAGACGAAGCTAAGAAAGCAGCAGATGAAGCTAAGAAAGCAATCGAAGCAGCAACAGATCAAGCTGGAGTGGATGCAAAAAGCAACTGAAGGAACAAAAGCGGTAGCAGCAGTAAACCCAGTAGGGAAAAGAAAAAGCGAAAGCAGCAGTAGATGCAGCATTAGCAGAAAAAGCAAAAGCAATCGAAGCAAACGACAAACTTTCAGATGCAGAAAAAGCAGCAGCGAAAGACGAAGCTAAGAAAGCAGCAGACGAAGCTAAGAAAGCAATCGAAGCAGCAACAGATCAAGCTGGAGTAGATGCAAAAAGCAACTGAAGGAACAAAAAGCAGTAGAAGCAGTAAATCCAGTAGGAAAAGAAAAAGCGAAAGCAGCAGTAGATGCAGCATTAGCAGAAAAAGCAAAAAGCAATCGAAGCAAACGACAAACTTTCAGATGCAGAAAAACAAGCAGCGAAAGACGAAGCTAAGAAAGCAGCAGATGAAGCTAAGAAAGCAATCGAAGCAGCAACAGATCAAGCTGGAGTGGATGCAAAAAGCAACTGAAGGAACAAAAGCGGTAGCAGCAGTAAACCCAGTAGGAAAAAGAAAAGCGCAAGCAGCAGTAGATGCAGCATTAGCAGAAAAAAACAAAAAGCAATCGAAGCAAACGACAAACTTTCAGATGCAGAAAAACAAGCAGCGAAAGACGAAGCTAAGAAAGCAGCAGACGAAGCTAAGAAAGCAATCGAAGCAGCAACAGATCAAGCTGGAGTAGATGCAAAAGCAACTGAAGGAACAAAAGCAGTAGAAGCAGTAAATCCAGTAGGAAAAGAAAAAGCGAAAGCAGAAGTAGAAGGTGAATTAGCTAAGAAATTAGCTGAACTTGAAAATTCAACTGATCTAACAGATGCAGAAAAAGCAACGACTAAGACACGAGTTTTAGACGAAGCTAAGAAAGCAATCGAAGCGATTGAAAAAGCTACGACACAAGAAGAAGTAGAACAAGCAATTCGTAACTTTGTTTACCACATTTCAGCGGTTGTTCTTGAAAAAAAGAAGAATATGATTTATCAAAAACTATTTGTAAAATGGAACTGTAATTGTTAAACAAGGAGAAGTTTTAACTGATAAAGATATCTTATCAAAACTAAACTTACCAGAAGGTGTAGAAGTTGTTAAAGTTGAGAAACCTGAAACAGTAGTCCTAGGTAAAGGAACAGCTAAAGTAACACTTAAATTAGCTGATGGTACTCAAGTAACTATTACGGTACCAGTAGAAGTAGTAGAAGGCTCAACAACATCAGGAATAACTAAACTTTCTTCAGAAGTTGTTAAAACTGGTGAAACAGAAGAATCTTCTAATAAGGTTAGCAACAAACAATTACCAAATACTGGTACAACTGAAACTAACACAGGATTAGCAGGTTTAGGATTAGCTATGATAACTGGATTATTTGCAGTGGCAAGACGTCGTAAAGAAAAATAATATTAAGTTAAATATAATATTAACTTAAGTAGATACCCTTGAAATTTCAAGGGTATCTTTTTTGATTGTAATCGTCTAATAACGAGGCATCTATCCTCCAAGCGAAAAATTTCTTTATAATACTAATATAAAAAGAAAAAAATGGAGGAAGATAAAATGTCAAAAATTAATTGTACTATTAGACGTTGGTTATTCATCAAAAAGAAGGGAAATCCAATGCTATTCTATTAAAGATTCGTAAAGAGAGAATGGAACGGTGCTTTACGATTCCTCGATAGTGTGTAATATTTTGTATTTACATAAAAATATTACACACTATGAAAAATGAGATTCTGTAGGCTTATTTGCCATAGAATAAAAAAATATAAACTTTTATGTTGAATATGTAAACTTATCTTGATATAATTAGTAGTATCAAATAATAATTAAAGAAGAGAAGATTTTTTTGTAATTAAAAAGGAGAAAAAACATTATGAAAAAAATATTAATAAAAGTACTGAAATATTCTATTCGTAAGCTATCTATTGGTATTAGTCCTATAGTGATAGGGAACATTGATTTTTGGAAATTATATCCCGTGAAATATTGCAAAAGCAGGAGAAATAACTTTTAAATATGTAGAAGAAAATGAATTAAGCGAAAAAAGAAAAAGAGTTAATAAAGAGAGAAATACCAGAAGAATACAAAGAGAATCAAACATATTATTTGGTATATAAGAAGATAAATGAAAGAGAAGAACAGTTATTACCAAAGACAGGAGATAGTACAGCGCCACTCTATGGATTAGGTATAGGTACAGTAGTTATAGCAGTATTGTTAATATCTAAAAAATAGAAATAGAGTATTAAGTGTATTATTAATTGGGGCATTGGGACAAAGTGTAATAGTTCCTTATGAAACATTTGCTTTTAGAAAATAAGTTATTGAAACATTATAATATGTCAAAAAAAGTAAATGATAGTACACAATTAAAATCAGGTATAATTCATATACCAGGATATAAGTATGTAGGATTTTTAGAAGATGGTGATATAAGAGGCGCATCAATAAATAAAGAAACAGAGCGTATAGAAGGAAATGGTGGTACAGAGGAAATTTCGAAAGGGACATCCTTAGTGCAAGAAAACTTACCGGAGTACACAGGACCAGTGTCGACAAAAGGAACGCAAGAGCCAGGACGCGAAGGAGAATCCGCGGTACAAGAGAATTTACCGGAATACACAAACCTAGTATCAACAAAAGGAACACAAGAATCAGGGCGAGTTGGTGAATCAGCAATCCAAGAAAATACTCCAGAATATACTAAGCCGGTGTCGACAAAAGGAACACAAGAATCAGGGCGAGTTGGTGAATCAGCAATCCAAGAAAATACTCCAGAATATACTAAGCCGGTGTCGACAAAAGGAACACAAGAACCAGGGCGAGTTGGTGAATCAGCAATCCAAGAAAATACTCCAGAATATACTAATCCAGTAGCGACAAAAGGAACACAAGAACCAGGGCGAGTTGGAGAATCAGCAGTTCGAGAAGAGACTCCAGAATATACTAATCCAGTGGCGACAAAAGGAACGCAAGAGCTAGGACATGAGGGAGAATCAGCAGTTCGAGAAGAGACTCCAGAATATACTAATCCAGTGGCGACAAAAGGAACGCAAGAGCCAGGACGCGAGGGAGAATCGGCAATTCGAGAAGAGACTCCAGAATATACTAATCCAGTGGTGACAAAAGGAACGCAAGAGCCAGGACGTGAGGGAGAATCGGCAGTTCGAGAAGAGACTCCAGAATATACTAATCCAGTGGTGACAAAAGGAACGCAAGAGTCAGGGTATGAAGGAGAGTCAGCGATTCAACCAGAATTACCAGAGTACAAAGTTGCAGAGGAGAAAAAAGGAACGCAAGAGTTAGGTCACGAAGGAGAATCAGTAGTTCGAGAAGATACTCCAGAGTACACTAAGCCAGTAGCAACAAAAGGAACACAAGAACCAGGACACGAGGGAGAATCAGCAGTTCGAGAAGACTTACCAGAATACACAAACCCAGTGTCAACAAAAGGAACGCAAGAGTCAGGACGCGTTGGAGAATCAGCGGTTCGAGAAAACTTACCAGAATACACAAACCCGGTGTCAACAAAAGGAACACAAGAGCTAGGACATGAGGGAGAATCAGCAGTTCGAGAAGATACTCCAGAATATACTAATCCAGTGGCGACAAAAGGAACGCAAGAGCTAGGACATGAGGGAGAATCAGCAGTTCGAGAAGATACTCCAGAATATACTAATCCAGTGGCGACAAAAGGAACGCAAGAGCCAGGACGCGAGGGAGAATCGGCAATTCGAGAAGAGACTCCAGAATATACTAATCCAGTGGTGACAAAAGGAACGCAAGAGCCAGGACGTGAGGGAGAATCGGCAGTTCGAGAAGATACTCCAGAATATACTAATCCAGTGGTGACAAAAGGAACGCAAGAGTCAGGGTATGAAGGAGAGTCAGCGATTCAACCAGAATTACCAGAGTACAAAGTTGCAGAGGAGAAAAAAGGAACACAAGAGTTAGGTCACGAAGGAGAATCAGTAGTTCGAGAAGATACTCCAGAGTACACTAAGCCAGTAGCAACAAAAGGAACACAAGAACCAGGACACGAGGGAGAATCAGCAGTTCGAGAAGACTTACCAGAGTACACAAATCCAGTGTTAACAAAAGGAACACAAGAAGCAGGACACGAGGGAGAATCAGTAGTTCGAGAAGACTTACCAGAATATACAAACCCGGTGTCAACAAAAGGAACGCAAGAGCTAGGGCATGAGGGAGAATCAGCAGTTAACGAATTTCTAGAGTATACTGATCCAGTGTCAACAAAAGGAACGCAAGAGCCAGGACATGAGGGAGAATCAGCGATTAACGAATTTTCAGAGTACACTGAACCAGTAGCGACAAAAGGAACGCAAGAACCAGGTCATGAGGGAGAAGCGACAGTCCGAGAAGAGACTCCAGAATATACTAAACCACTAGAAACAAAAGGGACACAAGAACCAGGACATGAGGGAGAAGCGACAGTCCGAGAAGAGACTCCAGAATATATTAAGCCGTTAGAAACAAAAGGGACGCAAGAGCCAGGGCGTGAAGGGCAACCAGCAGTTTACGAATTTCCAGAGTATACTGATCCAGTAGGGACAAACGGCACACAAGAACCAGGACATGAGGGAGAATCAGCAGTAACAGAAGAACTTCCGACTTTAGAAGTTACAACAAGAAATAGAACGGAAACAGAAAATATCACTTATACAACAGAAGAGATTCAAGATCCAACACTTCTGAAAAATCGTCGTGAAACTGAACAACAAGGTCAAGCAGGAACACGCACAATTCAATATGAGGATTACGTCGTAGATGGTAATGTTGTAGAAACTAAAGAACTATCACGAACTGAAGTAGCTCCGGTGAACGAAATCGTTAAAGTAGGAACACTTGTGAAAGTTAAACCTACAGTAGAGATTGCAAAATTAACAAAAGCTGAGAACAAAAAATCTATAACTGTAAGTTATAACTTAACAGACTCTACATCGGCGTATATCTCTGCAAAAGCGCAAGTTTTCCATGGAGAGAAATTAGTTAAAGAGGTGGATATAGAAAATCCTGCCAAAGAGCAGGTGATATCAGGTTTAGACTACTACACACCTTACACACTAAAAACACGTTTAACTTATAATCTAGGTGAAAACGATGAACAAAGTACAGAAACATCAACTCAAGCTTTCCAATTAGATTATAAGAAAATAGAAATTAAAGATATTGATTCAGTAGAATTATACGGCAAAGAAAATGATCGTTATCGTAGATATTTAAGTCTAAGTGAAGCACCGACTGATACGGCTAAATACTTTGTAAAAATAAAATCAGATAGATTCAAAGAAATGTATATACCTGTAAAATCTATTACAGAAAATACGGATGGAACTTATAAAGTGACGGCAGCTGTTGATCAACTTGTAGAAGAAGGTGCAGAAGGATATAAAGAGGACTACACATTTAATTTACCTAAATCTAAAGCGGAGCAACCGGGAGTTTATACATCGTTCAAACAACTTGTAACAGCGATGCAAAGTAACTTAGCAGGTGTATATAAATTAGCTGCAGATATGACAGCCGATGAAGTAGGGCTACCAGAAAATCAAACAAGTTACATAACAGGAGAATTTACGGGAACATTAGTAGGAGCAGAAGGAAGTAAAGCATATGCTATATACGACCTGAAAAAACCACTATTTGACACATTAAAAAATGCAACTGTAAAAGATTTAGATCTTAAAAATACACAAGTGGATAGCAAAGAAAATGCCGCAGCAGTAGCAAAAACAGCAAACAATGCCACTATCAGCAATGTAGCTGTAGAAGGAAAAGTATCAGGAAGAAAATCTGTAGCAGGATTAGTAGTAGATGCAACAAATACAAGAATAGAAAACAGCTCATTCAGCGGAAAACTAGTCGCCAATCACGCGGATAACAATGCGAATTACGCAGGAGGAATCGTCGGTAAATTAACTGGTGGAAATGCCAAAGTTGATAAATCGAAAGTTGATGCAGTCATCTCTACGGCTGCTCGTAACAATAACCAAACAGCAGGAGGAATCGCAGGTAAATTAGAAAATGGAGCGTTAGTAACACGTTCTGTAACAACAGGTAAAATCTTAAATGGTCGAGGATATTCGAGAATCGGAGGAATAGTTGGGTCTACATATCTAAGAGGTCGTGTGGACAATGTAGTAAGTAATATGAATGTCGGTGACGGGTATGCTACTACAGGAGACCAATTCGGTAGTGCAGACGTGAAGAATGCTATTACCTATGTTGAAAATAAAAAACAAGATAACTTCGTTCGAAAAGTAACTAAAGAAGAAGCGGATGCTAAGATTGCTTCTTATGGAATAACAGTAACTCTTGATGATACTGGGCAAGACCTAAAAGCAAACTCAAAAGAAGTTGACTATACAACATTGAGTAAAGCACAAGTTGAAAGAAAAGTAGCTTATAACAACATAGAAAAATTAATGCCATTTTACAATAAAGAGCTAGTTGTTCATTATGGTAACAAAGTAGCAACAACGGATAAACTTTATACTACAGAACTACTAGACGTAGTGCCAATGAACGGAAATGAAGTAGTAACGGATATTAATAATAAGAAAAATTCAATCAATAGAGTTATGTTACACTACAAAGACAACACGGTAGAATACTTAGATGTAACATTCAAAGAAAACTTCACAAACGGTCAAGTAGTCGAATACAATGTCGCAGACAAAGGATACATATTCACACCAGAAACATTCGTATCAGACTATACAGCGATAACTAATAATGTACTAAGCGAATTGCAAAATGTAACGTTCAACTCAGAAGCGACTAAGAAAGTATTGGGAGCGGTAGATAATGCAGAGTTAGATAACTTATACTTAGATAGAGAATTTGAGGAAGTTAAAACTAATATAGCAGAGCACTTAAGAAAAGTATTAGCGATGGATAAATCAATCAACACTACAGGAGATGGTGTAGTTGAATACGTAAGTGAAAAAATTAAAAATAACAAAGAAGCATTTATGCTGGGACTTACATACATGAACCGTTGGTACAATATTAATTATGATAGTCTGAATACGAAAGATTTATCAGTGTACAAATTTGACTTTAACGGAAATAATGAAGCTTCAACGCTAGACACTATCATCGCTTTAGGAAATAGCGGACTAGAAAACCTACGAGGACCAAATACGACAGGTCTATATGCGAGCACACTAGCACCACTTAAAGGAGAAGATTCAGTCTTTGACTTCGTAGAAGCATATAGAAAACTGTTCCTGCCGAACAAAACAAATAATGAATGGTTTAAAGATAATACAAAAGCATACATAGTAGAAGCGAAATCAGATATAGAAGAGGTTCGAGAAAAACAAGTATCACCAACAGCTGACAAGAAATACTCAATAGGAGTATATGATAGAATATCAGCACCAAGTTGGGGATATAAGAGCATGATACTGCCACTATTAACGATGAAAGAAGAGAGTCTGTATGCAATATCTACTCTATCAACATTAGCCTTCGGTAGCTATGAACGTTATCGAGACAGAGGAGCAGACGGAGCTATTCTATCAGGAGAAGCCCTACGACAATATGTTAGAGGAAAAGTAGATCAATCTGCGAAATGGCAAAGAGATCATTATGACATTTGGTATAAAGTTCTAGCACCAGAATTTAAAGAAAGATTATATCGTGCTGTGCCGGTAACAGATGCATTTGAGGTGAAAGATACAAATGGTAGAGGATATTGGGCAACATTATCAGACAAAAACATAGACTCTATCTACAGCTTCTTCGGGCCAGCAGGTAAATACCATACGCCAAGACCGAATGCAGGTGCTTATGCGACAGGAGTAGAGGCGTACTTTGTAAGTGATAGACTGTTAGACCAGTACGGAACATCTGTTTACAGTCATGAGATGGTGCATAACTCAGATGGAAGAGTCTACTTCGAAGGAAACGAGCGACGTGAAGGACTAGGAGCAGAATTATACGCACTAGGACTACTTCAATCAGCGGACAGTGTAGATAAAGAAGCGATAGTATTAAACACAGTCTTCAAAGGAGATAAAGACTCGAAAACTCGCTTGCACACATACGATCCAACAGCAAGATTCACCTCTGAAGAAGAAATTCAACACTACTTACACGGAATGTATGATGTGCTATACACGCTTGATGCAATGGAAGCTAATGCAGTATTAACGAAAAGTGACGCGATTAAGAAACAATGGTTTAGAAAAATAGAAAACTACTATGTGCATGACGATAAATATAACAAAGACACACATGCAGGAAACAAAGTTCGTCCATTAACAGATGGAGAAGTAGCAAGATTAACAACATTGAACTCATTAATCGAAAATGACATCATCAATAGACGTGCTTACCGCGATGAAAGTCAACTTGAAAGAAATGGTTATTACACAATAAGTATGTTCTCACCTATCTACGCAGGACTAAGTAATCCAAACGGTGCGCCTGGAGATGTAATGTTTAGAAAAACAGCATTTGAATTATATGCCGAAAAAGGATACCACAAAGGATTCTTACCTTACGTATCTAACCAATACGCGGCAGATGCACTAGCAGAAGGAAGTAAAACATACTCAAGCTGGTACAAACGTGATGTTGCTTTAGTGACAGACAATTTAGTATTGAAAAAAGTATTTGATAATCACTATCCAAACTGGATAGAATTCAAAAAAGATATGTTCAACCAACGTATCAGTAAACAAAATAATCTAAAAGCGATTACGATTCAATATGAATTAGGAAAACCTAATAGTACAACAGAAGTAACTATCTCATCAGCGCAAGAGATGCAAGCTCTAATTGATGCGGCAGTAGCACACGATGTAAAAAAACATTAAACGTGCAACAGAAAATGTCCCATCAAGTTGGGTGCACTTACTAAAACAAAAAAATCTACAACGCGTATCTACGTCTGACAGATGATTTTAGAGAATCAATTTATAAATAGTCACTGTATAAGGTATTCAAGTGATTGTGAAATGATATAGGTTTCTTTTCAGTGAACAGATAAGTTAAAGGAATAATAGGAAAAAATTGTTCTAGAAAATCTAGGCAGCAAGGTGCTGCTTAGATTTTTCTTATTTTCACTAAGTTGGATAGTATTTTTGTGTTTAGAAATAAATAATCTAGGTAAAATTAAAATATGTAATCTAGAAGTGACTCGATAAAAAGTATGATTTCTTAAGAAATTAGATTTTATCAAGTCGCTTCTCTCAGAGGGTTATAAAAATATCTGAAAATCTTTTATAAAGTGAATTTACAATAACTACCTGCTTCTATGAGTTATAATATACACTTTTTAAAAAAATTTAGGACTTTTGGATAAACCACATTCTCATCTAAGTCAGCACACCATCTTTTAGTATAAAATTAATTTTATGAAGTACTAAGATAGAATCAAGATTTTTAAAAAAATTAGAACTCGTTTAATAGTATAAAGAGAGTTTAAAAATAACGTAATAAAGTTAGATAAATATTTTTTTCATGATTATTTAGTTTCAATTTAAGTTCCTGTTATAAAAATTAGTTTAGGGTTAAATTGTAGTTTTTTTATTTAAACTGAATTTACTTTTGGTAATTAACATAATTATATTACTATATCTTAAAAAAATATTTATTTGAATAGATTGTTGTAATTTGATATAATGAATTGTTAATATTTATAATGTAGAAATTAGTGATTTAAATAGAGAATATAATAGGAGAGAAATTATAGTGAATCGAAACATTAATAGCAAAAATAATAAGGTATTCAATAAGGAAACTTTCTTTAGGTGCTGCTGCGGTGATTGTGGGAGCATTAATTTTTGGAAATTATACCCCGGGAAATATTGCAAAAAGCAGGAGAGATAACTTTCAAATATGTAGAAGAAAAATGAGTTGAACGAAAGCGAAAAAGGTGTTAATAAAGAGAGAAATACCAGAAAGATATAAAGAAAAATCGAACGTATTATTTAGTATATAAGAAAAATTAATGAAAAAAAGAAGAAAAAGTTATTACCGAATACAGGAGATAGTTCTATACCACTTTATGGGTTAGGATTAGGAACAGCAGCGTTAGTCGTATTATTGATTTCTAGAAAAAAATAAAAAAATAAAGTATTAAGCGTATTATTAATTGGGGCGTTGGGACAAAGTGTAATAGTTCCTTATGAAACATTTGCTTTAGAGAATAAGATATTAAAAACACTATAATATGTCAAAAAGAAGTAAATGATAGTACACAATTAAAAATCAGGTATAATTCATATACCGGGATATAAGTATGTAGGATTTTTAGAAGATGGTGATGTAAGAGGAATATCAATAAATAAAGAAACAGAGCGTATGGAAGGAAATGCTGGTACAGAGGAAATTTCGAAAGGGAGATCCTTAGTGCAGGAAAACCTACCAGAATATACAAATTCAGTGTCGACAAAAGGAACACAAGAGCCAGGACGTGTTGGCGAATCAGCGTTTCAACCGGAGTTATCAGAGTACACTGACCCAGTAGCGACAAAAGGAACGCAAGAACCAGGACGCGTAGGGGAATCAGCAGTCCAAGAAAATTTATCCGAATATACTAAGCCATTAGAAACAAAAGGAACGCAAGAGTTAGGACATGAAGGAGAATCAGTAGTTCGAGAAGATACTCCAGAGTATACTAAGCCGGTGTCGACAAAAGGAACACAGGAACCAGGGCGAGTTGGTGAATCAGCAATCCAAGAAAATACGCCAGAATATACTAAGTCGGTGTCGACAAAAGGAACGCAAGAGCCAGGACGCATTGGCGAATCGGCAGTTCGAGAAGAGAGTCCAGAGTACACAAACCCAGTGTCGACAAAAGGAACGCAAGAACCAGGGCGCGTTGGCGAATCGACAGTTCAAGAAAAAACTCCAGAATACACGGGACCAGTGGCGACAAAAGGAACACAAGAACCAGGACACGTAGGGGAATCAGCGATTCAACTGGAGTTGCCAGAGTACAAAGTTCTAGAGGAGAAAAAAGGAACACAAGAGCCAGGACGAGTTGGTCAAGCGGCGGTCCGAGAAGAGAGTCCAGAGTATACTAAGCCATTAGCGACAAAAGGAACACAAGAATCAGGACGTGTTGGCGAAGCAGTAGTCCGAGAAGAAACTCCAGAATACAGCGAACCACTAGCGACAAAAGGAACACAAGAACCAGGGCGTGTTGGAGAATCGGCAGTCCGAGAAGAAGCTCCAGAATATACTAAGCCATTAGAAACAAAAGGAACACAAGAACCAGGACACGAGGGAGAATCAGCAGTTCGAGAAGAAGCTCCAAAATATACTAAGCCATTAGAAACAAAAGGAACGCAAGAGTCAGGGTATGAAGGAGAGTCAGCGATTCAACCGGAATTACCAGAGTACAAAGTTGTAGAGGAGAAAAAAGGAACACAAGAGCCAGGACATGAGGGAGAATCAGCAGTTCGAGAAGACTTGCCAGAATACACAAATCCGGTATCAACAAAAGGAACACAAGAACCAGGACGCGAGGGAGAATCAGCAGTTCGAGAAGACTTACCGGAATACACAAACCCGTGTCAACAAAAAGGAACGCAAGAGCCAGGACATGAGGGAGAATCAGCAGATCGAGAAGAGACTCCAGAATATACTAAGCCACTAGAAACAAAAGGAACGCAAGAACCAGGGTATGAAGGAGAGTCAGCGATTCAACCGGAATTACCAGAGTACAAAGTTTCAGAGGAGAAAAAAGGAACGCAAGAACCAGGTCATGAGGGAGAGTCAGCAGTACAAGAAGAAGCTCCAGAGTACACTAATCCAGTGTCAACAAAAGGAACGCAAGAGCCAGGACGCGTTGGTGAATCAGCGGTTAACGAATTACCAGAGTATACTGATCCAGTAGTGACAAAAGGAACACAAGAGCCAGGACGCGAGGGAGAATCAGCAGTCCAAGAAGACTTGCCAGAATACACAAATCCAGTAGCAACAAAAGGAACACAAGAACCGGGGACATGAGGGAGAATCAGCAGTCCGAGAAGAGACTCCAGAATATACTAAGCCATTAGTAACTAAAGGAACGCAAGAACTGGGGCATGAAGGAGAGTCAGCGATTCAACCGGAATTACCAGAGTACACAAGCCCAGTGTCAACAAAAGGAACACAAGAACCAGGACGTGTTGGTGAAGCGGCAGTCCGAGAAGAGACTCCAGGATATACTAAGCCATTAGAAGCAAAAGGAACGCAAGAACCAGGACGCGAAGGGCAACCAGCGGTTTACGAATTTCTAGAGTACACTGATCCAGTAGGGACAAATGGCACACAAGAACCAGGACACGAGGGAGAATCAGCAATTCAACCGGAGTTACCAGAATATACAAAGCCGATATCTGTTCATACGGTACAGAGTGTAGAAGAGGAAATGTTGTCGATAACAAATGAACTGCCAGAATATAAACTTCCAGTGTCAACAAAAGGAACGCAAGAACCAGGTCATGAGGGCGAAGCGGCAGTAACAGAAGAAATTCCAACTTTAGAAGTTACTACAAGAAATAGAACAGAAAAAGAAACTATCCCTTATAGAACAGAAGAAATTCAAGATCCAACACTTCTAAAAAATCGTCGTAAAACTGAACAACCAGGTCAAGTAGGAACGCGTACAATTCAATATGAAGACTACATCGTAAATGGTAATGTAGTAGAAACTAAAGAAGTGTCACGAACTGAAAAAGCTCCAGTAAAAGAAATCGTTAAAGTAGGAACGCTTGTGAAAACAAAACCTGTTGTAGAGATTACTAATTTAGTAAAAAGATGAAGATAAAAAAATCAATAACTGTAAGTTACAACCTAACAGATTCTACATCGGCGTATGTTTCGGCTAAAGCACAGATATTCCATGAGAATCGATTAGTAAAAGAAGTAGATATAGAAAATTTAGCGAAAGAACAAGTCATAACAGGGTTAGACCATTATACACCATATACAATTAAAACACTTTTAACGTACAATTTAGGGTGAAAAATAATAAACAAAGTACAGAAATATCTACAAAAAGATTTCGAATTAGAATATAAGAAAAATAGAAATCAAAGATGTAGATGCAGTAGAATTATATGGTAAAGAAGATGATGGACGTTATCGTAGATATTTAAGTTTAGATAAAGTGCCGACAGGAACTGATAACTATTTTGTAAAAGTAAAATCAGACAGATTTAAAGAAATGTATTTACCTGTTAAATCTATCACAGAAAATAGTGATGGAACATACAAAGTGACTGCTACAGTAGATGAGTTAGTAGAAGATAGTACTAATGGTTATAAAGAAAACTATACATTCAATATAGCGAAATCAAAAGCAGTTCAGCCAGGAGTATATACTTCATTTAAACAGTTGATAACAGCTATGAGAAGTAATATGTCAGGGGTATTTAAGTTGGCATCCGATATGACAGCAGATGAAGTAGGCTTAACTGATAATCAAACAAGTTATTTATCAGGGGAATTTACAGGTACGCTAATTGGTACAGATGGAAGTAAAGCATATGCAATCTATGATTTGAGAAAACCATTATTCGATACGTTAAGAGGAGCGACAGTAAAAGACCTAGATGTTAAAAATGTAGATATAGATAGTGATGAAAATGCTGCAGCAATAGCTAAAGTAGCAGATAATGCGAAAATTAGTAATGTAGCAGTAGAAGGGAAAATATCAGGAAGAAAATCAGTAGCAGGACTAATAGTTAGTGCAACAAATACAACAATAGAAAATAGTGCATTTACTGGTAAACTTGTTGCGAATCATACTGACTCTAGTGCCAAATATGCCGGAGGAATAGTAGGGAATCTAACAGGAGAAAATGCAAGGATTAATAAATCTAAAGTTGACGTTAAGATATCTTCTTCATCTCGTAATACCGATCAGGTTGCCGGAGGAATAGTAGGTAGATTAGAAAATGGCGCATTGGTATCTAATTCGGTTGCTACTGGAGAAATAAGAAATGGTCAAGGATATTCTAGAGTCGGAGGAATAGTCGGATCTACTTGGAAAAACGGTCGAGTAAATGATGTTGTGAGTAACGTAGATGTAGGAGACGGATATGTTATTACAGGAGACCAATATAATGCAGCAGAGGTGCAAAATGCCGTTACATCTATTGATAATAAAAAGAGTGATATGTTCGCAACAAAAATATCAGAAGAACAATTAACTGCCAAGATTGCATCTTATGGAATAACTGTAACGCTTGATGATACGGGTGCAGACTTAAAAGGTAATGAGAGAAAAGTAGACTATACAACGCTAAACAAAGCACAAAGTGCTAGAAAAACAGCGTATAATAATATTGAAAAACTAATGCCATTCTACAATAAAGAATTAATTGTAAAATATGGTAATAAAGTAGCTTTGACTGATAAATTGTACACGACAGAATTATTGGATGTTGTACCAATGAAAGGTAATGAGATAGTAACAGATATTTATGCAAATAAAGATTCTATAAATAGAATTATGTTACACTTTAAAAGACAATACAGTAGACTATTTAGATGTAACATTTAAAAGAAAAACTTCAAAAAAATAATCAAGTAGTAGAATATAATGTTGCAGGTAAAGAGTATATATATACGCCAGAAGCATTTATATCTGATTATACAGCAATAACTAATAACGTTTTAAAATGAACTGCAAAGTGTAACACTTACTTCAGATGAAACTAAGAAAGTATTAGGAATAACTGATAATGCAGCCTTAGATAATTTATATTTAGATAAAGAGTTCGACAAAGTAAAAAACTAATATAGCAGAACACTTAAGAAAAAGTCTTAGCTATGGATAAATCAATTAACACAACAGGAGCGGGTGTAGTTGAGTATGTGAGTGAGAAAATCAAGAAAAATAAAGAAGCATTCATGTTAGGTCTTACTTATATGAATCGTTGGTACAATATCAATTATGATGATATAAATACAAAAGATTTATCGACTTATAAATTTGACTTTAACGGTAACAACTCGACTTCGACATTAGATACAATTATAGAATTAGGAAAGAGTGGTCTAGAGAATTTACAAGGATCGAATACGGTAGGGTTGTATGGAAACTACCTTGCTCAATTAAAAGGAGAAGATACGGTATTTGACTTTGTAGAAGCATATCGCAAATTATTCTTACCGACTAAAACTAATAACCAATGGCTAAAAGATAATTCAAAAGCCTATATAGTAGAAAGTAAATCAAGTATAAAGGAAGTTCGTGAAAAACAAGAAGCGGCAACTGCAGATAGTAAATATACGCTAGGTGTATATGATAGAATATCATCTCCAAGTTGGGGTTATCGTAATATGTTGTTACCACTATTGACGTTACCAGAAGAATCTGTATACGTAATGTCAAATCTTTCTACACTAGCATTTGGTTCATATGAGCGTTATAGAGATAATGTAAATGGAAATATTTTATCAGGCGATGCTTTACGTACTTACGTACGAGGACGAGTTGACTTAACAGCTAAAAGATTAAGAGATCATTATGATATTTGGTATAACCTTCTAAATGCAGAAGCTAAAGAAAGGTTATTCAGATCTCTAATAGTTTATGATGGATTCAGAGTTAAGAATGAAGCAGGAGAACTTTATTGGGCAAGATTAAATGATAAAAATATTGCTTCGATAAGAGACTTTTTTGGTCCAGTAGGAAAATGGTATGAAATTCGTCCTACAGATGGAGCATATGCGAACGGAAGTGCGATGCATTTTGTAACTGATAGATTATTAGATGATTTAGGTCCAACAGTGTACAGTCATGAAATGGTACATAATTCAGATTCTAATATTTATTTTGAAGGTTATGGTCGAAGAGAAGGGCAGGGTGCAGAATTATTTGCGCTTGGACTTCTAGAATCAGCAGAGAGCCTTTCTTCTCATGGATTGGTGCTTAATACAGTTTACGAAGGGAATAAAGATGACTTAAATAGGGTGCATGCTTATAATCCAGTTGAACGCTTTAATTCAGATGAAGCCATTCAAAGCTATATGCATGGTTCGTATGATGTTTTATATACGCTTGATGCTATGGAAGCAGCAGCGGTATTAGGACAAAGTAATGATGTTAAGAAAAAATGGTTTAGAAAACTAGAAAACTATTATGTTCGTGACCCTAGGTATAATAACGAAACTCATGCAGGAAATAAAATCCGCCCATTAACAGATGAAGAAGTCGCACAACTAACAACGTTAGAGTCATTAATAGACAATAATATCATCAATAGACGTGGCTATGATGATAATAGAGAGTATAGACGAAATGGATATTATATGATAAACATGTTTTCTCCTGTATATTCGGCATTGAGTAATTCAAAAGGAGCACCAGGAGATATTATGTTTAGAAAGATAGCTTATGAACTACTTGCAGAAAAAGGTTATCATAAAGGATTCCTACCTTATGTATCTAATCAATACGCAGGAGAAGCATTCGCTAGAGGAAATCGAACGTTCTCGGCTTGGTTTGGTAGAGATGTTGGATTAGTAACAGATGAATTAGTACTAGAAAAAGTATTTGATGGTGAATATGAAACATGGGGAGACTTTAAGAAAGAAATGTTCTATGAGCGTATAGATAAACAAGATAACTTAAAACCTATAACTATCCAGTACGAATTAGGAAAAGCGAATAGTACGAAAGAAGTAACTATAACATCTGCCCAAGAAATGCAAGAGTTAATAAATGAAGCGGTAGCAAGAGATATTACTAATATCGACCGTGCAACAAGCCATGCTCCAGCAAGTTGGGTGCATTTACTTAAACAAAAAATCTATAATGCATATCTTCGTATTACAGATGATTTCAAAGAATCTATATATAAATAATATAATTACATATAAGATTTATTGAGAAATATATTTACGTAATAAAAACGTAGAAAAAAATTCTAATACAAAGACAAGATTGACACCCTTTTCACATGAAAACTGTAAAAAGGGTGTCGTTATATATTATAGTCGTGGAAAAAAATAAAAAGGGGCTCTCTTAAAAACAGGGTAGTATTAAAAAGAGAATAAAACCAATTTTATTTAGGATAGAAATAGCCCTCTAAAATTTGGATAAATTTTGGAGGGCTATTTCTTTTTAGATTGATCTTTTCTATTTTTCACACTTCGAATTTTAAAAAGAGACGAAAAAAATATCGATTATAAACAATCCCAGTTAAATAATACATCTTCGAAGTTTAGATGCTCCAACTTTTCTTTATTAATAAAGAAGTTGGCGACACCAGAATCGCCCCACATAATTCCACTGCTGTTAGAATCGTTATCCCAGTGGCTTTCTACTTGAAGTAAAGTAATACCGTATGCATCTTTTTCTTCCGGATTACGAGGATCCCACTGAGTAAAATGTAGGATAAGCACCTATAGCATGATCTCACACCACTAAAAAGCTTTGAATAAAGTATCGAAAAACATCGCGTTCTAAGTCATCGTATAAATCTTCTATATTTTCATCAGGGAATAACTCGTGTATTGTTTTTTTAATGCTATATCTTCAAAAAAAGAAAAATCAGTTGAAGTAATTGTAGATATACCTTTTTCGAATTTTAATGCGAAAAGAGGTATTTTTTACTAAATGGAGAATATTCCTCGCTATTTTCTTCATCTAATAATTTATACTTATTAAGAATGCTTTTCTTTGTTATATTATCCTCAATATTTTTTTAATATATTTTACGCAATAATCTTTTTTTATTACCTAAACCAAACTCATTATTTCGACTAATCCAAAATTGTAATAACCCTCTTTTGGATATAGATCATTTTCAGGCAAGTCGCTACAGTTTATTTGAGCAAGCAATGCTAGTTGATTGTCATTTGAATCTTTAGGGGTATCCGCATCTGTTGAGATATATGGAAGCCCCCCGAATTTACTGTCTGTTAAATTAAGAGAATTATTTTCTTCTATAATAATATTGATGCATTCACGACTATTATTTTTAATTTCCTCTATAACTATGTTAATATCTTCAAGTGTAATCATAAAGAACCTCCGTTAATTGTGTTATTTATTTAAATGTTGTATTAATTAAATTTTAGGACTTTTGGGTTAATCCCTTGACCACGATAGTAAGTTGATTATCCTGTGTTAATTCTATGTTTTGGTTATGTTGAATATTTATAAGAATAAATTCAAAGGTATTATGCGTTGTTAATAAAAATTTTTTTATTAATATAGTAGTTTAATGGTATCTATTGTAATGATAAGAATTCCACGCTCTAATTCTAGCACAATTAATTAAAAATTAGCTAATGATGAGAGTGACTCTAAAAATCGTGATTTCTTAAGAAACAAGATTTTTGTCGAGTTCCCTCGTACAGTTTATTAGATATCTAAAAAGCTTTTTATAAAAACGAATTCAGATATCGCTAAACCACGGTCTCTATGAGTTATCATATACACTTTATTAAATTTTAGGACTTTTGGATTCCTGCAAAAAGAGTATATTATAAGTTTTTAAAAATAGGAAATATTCCAAATTATATATTTAAAACAATAGATTTAAAAAGTATTTTTTTATAACTTCTAAACATTTAATGATACATATCAAGTATTTAAAGTTTTTTTATATTATGATAAGTTATACGAAAGAGAACTAAAGTGAAATAAACTATATAAAAATTTAAATATTCTCTCTATAAAAAAATCACATTTTTTTCTGTAAGTAATAATTAATATTAGTTACATATAGTGATATATAGTGGAATAATGATATAAAAAGGAAAAATTTTTTTATAAGCATAGATGAATCTTTTTGTAGACAAAGTATTCTCAATTTGGTAGAATTGTGGGTATAAAAATATGTTTTATAAATATGTTTTTAATAATTTATTTATAACTGTTTAATAGCAATAAAAAAACGATAAAAATTTGATTTTCTTACAGAAAAAAATTAAAAATTATCGTTAATTTTGCATGTTTATATTATATTTAGGAGGTAATACATGATAGGAAAAAAACAATCACTATTTAAGAGATACCAAAGATGGTACTAAGGTAGAATCGTATTCTATCAAGAAGTTTAAAGTAGGTGCAGCATCAGTAGTAATTGGTGCGAGTATTTTTCTTGGTGCTGGAGCAGTAGCTCAAGCTAGTGAAGAAGTATCAAACAACACAACAGCGGATAATACAACAAACGCTGGAGCTAAAGAAAATGTTCCTACTGCCCCAGTAGCGACGGCACAACCAGTAGCTAAAGAAACTACTAAAGAAGACGTGGCAGCAGGGTTAGCGGCAAAATTAGGTGGAGAAGTTAAAGCTTTAGACAAAACTAAACTTGAAAGCTACATTGCAGAAATCGAAGCTAAACTTGCAGATGGAACGTACGCTAACAAAACAGAAGAATCTGTTGAAGTATTAAAAGAAGAACTAAAAGCAGCGAAAGCTACATTAGCAGATGCAACAACTCAAGAAGAAATTACAAAAGCTTACAGTAAATTAGTAACTACAGCAAACACTAAATTAAAAGCTAAACCTGTAGAGAAAAAAGAAACTCCAGCAGTAGACACTACTAACGGAAAAGAAACTGTAGGTAAAAAAGCAGAAAATACAGAGAAAAGATCAGAATCTAACTCAATCGAAAACACAGGATCTAACGACCCACGTAACGGTAAAGCATTAGATAAAAATAATGCATTTAGAGCTGAGACAGACACAGAGAAACCCACTGTAGAGATACCATTTTCAAATGGTAAAAATGTGTACGTTTATGGAGCGGAGTCATCAGGTTTCGATATCAAGATTAAAGATAATTCTGGATTTATCGCTAGTGCTACAGTTAAAAAAGGTGGAAATCAAGACTTTGATGCAGCAACAGGAGAACCAGGTAAATTAAATGCTCAGTATGGGTACACTGTTAATCAGATTACAACTAAAACAGAAGCTTCAGAATCTAATCCAGCAGTAATTCATTATACTGGTTTACCAGGAGGAGAACTTAATGCGAGTCAACTGCAAGCAGCGAAAACTAACGGACTTACATTAGGTTGGCGTTTTGTAACTGCGACAGACGAAGCAGGTAATTTTATTGAAAATAAGGCGGCAGGACCAGCTGTTAATACTGACCCAGGTTCGTTTAATGTTATTGTTAAACCACAAACATATAAATACGATCCGGTAGCGTTGGAGACTGCGAATAAAGTTGCGGTTGCGGATCTTTCTCAATTAACAGAGACAGACTTAACTAATATTAAAAATGCCCTTAAGGTTGAATATTCAAAAACAAATGACGATGCACAATTAGCAAGTAAAAAAGGAACTTTACTTGATGATGCTAAAACTGTAGTTGATAGTGTAGCACAATCTGGCAGTAATTTGACTATTACTTATAAAGATGGTTCAACTGATTCTATAGCTGTTTCAAGTGTTGCACGTATAAACGAAACTCCAACAGTAAGTATTCCATTCTCGGATCCAACTCCAGATAAAAAAGATATTTATATCTACAATGGAGAGGAAGTCGATATAGATATTACATTTAACGATGATTCAGGAAAAATTCAATCAGCTGCCCTTAAAAGAGGTGGAAATCAAGATTTAAAAGATATTGGTGAAAATAAACAAGATAATGAATGGGGACTTGTTACAACTGTAATTAAAAATGAAACTACTACACCAGCAACAATTAAAAATAACAGGAACAGTTACAGGAGTACCAGATAATAAAATTCCAAAAACAGAGACTCAAGCTTTACCTATAGTATCACGTTTTGCAACAGCAACAGATTTAGATGGTAAATACATTGAAAATCAAGCAACAAAGTTTAATCTCGGGACTAGCATTGTTTCAGAATCTTATAAAACTGACCCAGGTGCTTTTACAATCACATTAAAAGCACAAACAGCAAAATATGATATTAAAACTCCAGCTTCAGCTGATAAAGTAACCGTATCAGATGCTAACAATATATCTAATGAAGATTTTGAGAAAAATTAAAGCGAAAGTTAAAATTGAATATTCTAACAATAATATAGATATGCGTTTAGCTGATAAAAAAAGGTAAAGAGGTTGAAAAACCCAACTGAACGTGTTGAAAGTATTACAAGAGAAGGAAATAATGTTGTAGTAACCTATAAAGATGGTTCTAAAGATACAAAAAGCATTAGCAGATTTTTGTAAACGTAGCTCCAAAAAGTAGAAATTCCATACTCAAATGAAGCTAATAAACAAATCTATGTTTATACAGGTGAAAACACTGACTTAACTTTCAAAGGTACAGATGAAAATGAAGTTAAAGATCTTTACCTACGTGGACCTGGAGATATTACATGGAATAACGCGAATAAATATGGATTTACAACAGGTAAAGTTGAAAATGGTGCAGTGACTGGAGAAGGATCAGTATCTGAAGATAAACGAACAGCCACTATCAAGATGACTGGTGTTACAAATCTTACAGCTCCAAACAATTGGACAAGTTTTATTGTTTCTAAAGACAACGATGGTAAACTTTCAAATGAAGATTACAGAGCGCTAGATAAAGATCCTAGTGCGAGACAAAAACCAGGATATGTTCAATTCATTGTTAAAAATCAAACATCTAAATACGATATAGCAGCTCCAACTGAAAAAAAGTTGCTGTAACAGACCCAGCTAACGTAACGCAAGATGAGTTAGATAAAATCAAAGAAAAATTACAAATTGAGTATTCTAAGCGTAATGATGATGCTAACTTAGCAGAGAAAAAAGGTAAAGCTGTAGATGCTGAAGATGCTAAGACTAAGATTAAATCAGTAGAAAAAGATGCTAATGGAAATCTTGTAGTAACATACACAGACGGATCTAAAGATACAAGATTATTATCAGACTTTGTAACTCTTGATAAACAACCAGCTATTGAGGCAGTAGAAAAAGCAGCAGAAGCCAAAATTGACGAGATTAATAAAACTCCAAATGCTACTGATGACGAGAAACAAGCAGCAATCGATAAAGTAAATGCTGATAAGAAAAAAGCTCTTGATGAAATAGCGAAACCTGAAGTTACAACAAAAGAAGCATTAGATACAGCTAAAACAGCTGGTACTACTGCAATCGTAGGAGATAATCCAGTAGTAGCGAAGAAAGATGCAGCAAAAGCAGATGTTGAAACAGCTCGTAAAGCTAAAGAAGATGCAATTAAAGCAAATCCAAATCTAACACAAGCAGAAAAAGATGCAGCTATTGCGAAAAATAATACGGCAGCAGAAGAAGCAACTAAAGCTATCGACTCTGCAACAACAAACGATGGAGTAGATAAAGCTAAGGAAGCTGGTACTGGAGAAATTGCGAAAGTAAACCCAGTAGCAAAAGCAGCAGCTAAGAAAGCAGTTGCGGATGAATTAGCTGAGAAAGAAAAAGCAATCGATGCACGAACTGACTTAACTGACGCAGAAAAAACAGCAGCTAAGGACGATGCAAAAGCGAAAGCAAAAAGCAGCAACAGACGCTATTAATGCACAACCAGATAACGCAGAAACACCAGACAAAGCAGCAGAAGCACAAAAAGCAGTAGATGGTGCAAAAGATAAAGGTGTAGCAGATGTTAAAGCTGTAAACCCAGTAGCGAAAGAAGCAGCTAAGAAAGCAGTTGCGGATGAATTAGCTGAGAAAGAAAAAGCAATCGATGCACGAACTGACTTAACTGACGCAGAAAAAAACAGCAGCTAAGGACGATGCAAAAAGCGAAAGCAAAAAGCAGCAACAGATGCAATCGATGCTCAACCAAGCAACGCAGCAACGCCAGAAGAAGCAGCAACAGCTCAAACAGCAGTAAATAATGCAAAAGATAAAGGTGTAGCAGACGTTAAAGCTGTAAACCCAGTAGCGAAAGAAGCAGCTAAGAAAGCAGTTGCGGATGAATTAGCTGAGAAAGAAAAAGCAATCGACAAACGTACTGACTTAACTGACGAAGAAAAAGCGGCAGCTAAGGACGATGCAAAAGCGAAAGCAAAAGCAGCAACAGATGCAATCGATGCTCAACCAAGCAACGCAACAACGCCAGAAGAAGCAGAAAAAGCACAAACAGCAGTAAATGGTGCAAAAGATAAAGGTGTAGCAGATGTTACAGCTGTAAATCCAGTAGCGGCTAAGAAATCAGCAGCAAAAGCAGATGTTGAAACAGCTCGTAAAGCTAAAGAAGATGCAATTGACGCTCGCACAGACTTGACAGATGACGAGAAGAAAGCAGCTAAAGATAAAGCAGCAGAAGAAGCTAAGAAAGCAACAGATGCAATCGATGCAGCAACAACAAACGATGCAGTAGATAAAGCGAAAGAAGCAGGAACTGGTGAAATTGCGAAAGTAAACCCAGTAGCGAAAGAAGCAGCTAAAAAAGCAATCGCAGATGAATTAGCTAAGAAAGAAGAAGCAATCGACGGACGTACTGACTTAACAGATGCAGAGAAAGCAAAAGCTAAAGAAGACGCACAAGCGAAAGCAAAAGCAGCAACAGAAGCTATTAACGCACAACCAGATAACGCAGAAACACCAGAAAAAGCAGCAGAAGCACAAACAGCAGTAAATGGTGCAAAAGATAAAGGTGTAGCAGATGTTAAAGCTGTGAACCCAGTAGCGAAAGAAGCAGCTAAGAAAGCAATCGCAGATGAATTAGCTAAGAAAGAAGAAGCAATCAACGGACGTACTGACTTAACTGATGAAGAAAAAGCAGCAGCTAAGAAAGATGCACAAGATAAAGCTAAGGAAGCAACAGATGCTATTAACGCTCAGCCAGATAACGCAGCAACACCAGAAGAAGCAGAAAAAGCACAAACAGTAGTAAATGGTGCAAAAGATAAAGGTGTAGCAGACGTTAAAGCTGTAAACCCAGTAGCGAAAGAAGCAGCTAAGAAAGCAATCGCAGATGAATTAGCTAAGAAAGAAGAAGCAATCGATGGACGTACTGACTTAACTGATGAAGAAAAAGCAGCAGCTAAGAAAGATGCACAAGATAAAGCTAAGGAAGCAACAGACGCTATTAACGCACAACCAAGCAATGCAGCAACACCAGAAGAAGCAGAAAAAGCACAAACAGCAGTAAATGGTGCGAAAGATAAAGGTGTAGCAGATGTTAAAGCTGTAGATCCAGCAGCGGCTAAGAAACCAGAAGCTAAGAAAGCAGTTGAAGATGCTCTTAAAGCTAAAGTAGATGCAATTGATGCTCGTACAGACTTGACAGATGATGAGAAGAAAGCAGCAAAAGCAGCAGCTAAAGAAGTAGCAGATAAAGCTAAAGAAGCAATTGATGCAGCAACAACAGATGCAGCGGTAGATACAGCTAAAACTGCTGGTACTGGAGAAATTGCGAAAGTAAACCCAGTAGCAAAAGAAGCAGCTAAGAAAGCAATCGCAGATGAATTAGCTAAGAAAGAAGAAGCAATCGATGCACGTACTGACTTAACAGATGCAGAGAAAGCAAAAGCTAAAGAAGACGCACAAGCGAAAGCAAAAGAAGCAACAGACGCTATTAACGCACAACCAGATAATGCAGAAACACCAGAAAAAGCAGAAAAAAGCACAAACAGCAGTAAATGGTGCAAAAGATAAAGGTGTAGCAGATGTTAAAGCTGTGAACCCAGTAGCGAAAGAAGCAGCTAAGAAAGCAATCGCAGATGAATTAGCTAAGAAAGAAGAAGCAATCAACGGACGTACTGACTTAACTGATGAAGAAAAAGCAGCAGCTAAGAAAGATGCTCAAGATAAAGCTAAGGAAGCAACAGATGCTATTAACGCACAGCCAGATAACGCAGCAACACCAGAAGAAGCAGAAAAAGCACAAACAGCAGTAAATGGTGCAAAAAGATAAAGGTGTAGCAGACGTTAAAGCTGTAAACCCAGTAGCAAAAGAAGCAGCTAAGAAAGCAGTTGCGGATGAATTAGCTAAGAAAGAAGAAGCAATCGATGGACGTACTGACTTAACTGATGAAGAAAAAGCAGCAGCTAAGAAAGATGCACAAGATAAAGCTAAGGAAGCAACAGACGCTATTAACGCACAACCAAGCAATGCAGCAACACCAGAAGAAGCAGAAAAAGCACAAACAGCAGTAAATGGTGCGAAAGATAAAGGTGTAGCAGATGTTAAAGCTGTAGATCCAGCAGCGGCTAAGAAACCAGAAGCTAAGAAAGCAGTTGAAGATGCTCTTAAAGCTAAAGTAGATGCAATTGATGCTCGTACAGACTTGACAGATGATGAGAAGAAAGCAGCAAAAGCAGCAGCTAAAGAAGTAGCAGATAAAGCTAAAGAAGCAATTGATGCAGCAACAACAGATGCAGCGGTAGATACAGCTAAAACTGCTGGTACTGGAGCAGTTGAAGCAATCGATCCAGAAGCTAAAGCTAAACCAGAAGCTAAGAAAGCAGTTGAAGATGCTCTTAAAGCTAAAGTAGATGCAATTGACGCTCGCACAGACTTGACAGATGACGAGAAGAAAGCAGCTAAAGATAAAGCAGCAGAAGAAGCTAAGAAAGCAAAAGAAGCAATTGATGCAGCAACAACAAACGATGCAGTAGATAAAGCGAAAGAAGCAGGAACTGGTGAAATTGCGAAAGTAAACCCAGTAGCGAAAGAAGCAGCTAAAAAAGCAATCGCAGATGAATTAGCTAAGAAAGAAGAAGCAATCGACGGACGTACTGACTTAACAGATGCAGAGAAAGCAAAAGCTAAAGAAGACGCACAAGCGAAAGCAAAAGCAGCAACAGACGCTATTAACGCACAACCAGATAACGCAGAAACACCAGAAAAAGCAACAGAAGCACAAACAGCAGTAGATGGTGCAAAAGATAAAGGTGTAGCAGATGTTAAAGCTGTAAACCCAGTAGCGAAAGAAGCAGCTAAAAAAGCAATCGCAGATGAATTAGCTAAGAAAGAAGAAGCAATCAACGGACGTACTGACTTAACTGATGAAGAAAAAGCAGCAGCTAAGAAAGATGCACAAGATAAAGCTAAGGAAGCAACAGATGCAATTGATGCTCAACCAAGCAACGAAGAAACACCAGAAAAAGCAGCAGAAGCACAAACAGCAGTAAATGGTGCAAAAGATAAAGGTGTAGCAGATGTTAAAGCTGTAGATCCAGCAGCGGCTAAGAAACCAGAAGCTAAGAAAGCAGTTGATGACGCTCTTAAAGTTAAAGTAGATGCAATTGACGCACGTGAAGACTTAACTCCAGCAGAAAAACAAGCAGCTAAAGACAAAGCAGCAGAAGAAGCTAAGAAAGCAAAAGAAGCAATTGATGCAGCAACAACAGATGCAGCAGTAGATAAAGCGAAAGAAGCAGGAACTGGTGAAATTGCGAAAGTAAACCCAGTAGCGAAAGAAGCAGCTAAGAAAGCAATCGCAGATGAATTAGCTAAGAAAGAAGAAGCGATCGATGGACGTACTGACTTAACTGACGAAGAAAAAGCAGCAGCTAAGAAAGATGCACAAGATAAAGCTAAGGAAGCAACAGACGCTATTAACGCACAGCCAGATAACGCAGCAACACCAGAAGAAGCAGCAAAAGCTAAAACAGCAGTAGATGATGCAAAAGATAAAGGTGTAGCAGATGTTAAAGCTGTAAACCCAGTAGCAAAAGCTAAGCCAGAAGCTAAAAAAGCTATTGATGATAAATTAGCTAAGCAATTAGAAGATATTGCTAATACTCCAGATGCTACTGATGAAGAGAAGAAAGTTGCAGCAGATGCAGCAAAAGCTCTAGCAGATCAAGCTAAGAAAGATATCGACAATGCTAAGAAAGATGAAGATGTTAAAAAACTTCAAGACGAAGCTAAGGATGAAATCGGAAAATCTGTACCAGTTGTAGAAGATAAGCCAAATGCACGTAAAGCAATTGAAGACGAAGCAAAAGCTAAGAAAGCAGCAATTGATGCACGTACAGACTTAACTCCAAAAGCAAAAGAAGATCTAAAAGCAGAAGTGGATGCAATCGCAGATCAAGCTAAGAAAGCAGTAGATAAAGCTACATCAGCAACAGATGTTGACAAGATTGAAGAAGCTGATAAGGCAGCGATTAAAGCAGTTGGTGAAGTTAAAGAACCAGTTGACAAAACTCTAGTTAAAGATCCAGCTAACTTAACAGACGCTGAAAAAGCTAAACTTTTAGAAGAAGTTAAGAAAGTTAACCCAGCAGCCAAAGAAGTTAAATACGATGAAGATGGAAACATCGAAGTAACAACTCAAAATGGTGATAAAGGAACAATCAAACCAGCTGATATCGTTAAAACAGAAGCTGATCTAGATAACGGTAAAGGCGGAAATGACATCAACAAACCAATCGATAAAGTTATAGTAAAAGATCCAGCTAACTTAACAGATGCTGAAAAAGCTAAGATTGTTGATGAAGTTAAAGCTGTAAATCCAAACTCTATCGTAACAATCGATGATAAAGGAACAGTTACAGTTTCTACTCCAGACGGAGAAACTGCAGCAATTCCAGCAGCTGAATTAGTAAGAACTAAAGAAGATACAACTAAACCAGACGCAGGAAACAGTAAAGTAGTTAAACCAGCGGATAAAGTAGTTGGAGAAGCAACAGATCCAGCAGCTCAAGCTAAAGTAGAAGAAAAATTAAAAGACTTAAATCCAACAGCTAAATCTGTTAAATTTGATGAAAAAGGAAATGCAACAGTTACTCTAAATGATGGAACTACTGCAACAATTCCAGCTAAAGATTTATTCAAATCACCAGAAGAAGCAGCTCAACCAAATGCAGGAAACGACATCGTTAAACCAGCAGACAAAGCTGTAGTTAAAGATCCAGCGAACTTAACAGATGCTGAGAAGAAAGTAATCGAAGACAAAGTTAAAGCTGTAAATCCAGATGCAACTGTAGTAGTAGACGACAAAGGAAACGCAACAGTAACAACACCAGAAGGTAAGACAGCGGTAATTCCAGCAACAGACTTAGTTAAATCACCAGAAGAAGCAGCTAAGCCAAACGCAGGAAATGACATTGTTAAACCAGCGGCTAAGACAGAGGTTAAAGACCCAGCTAAATTAACAGACGCTGAGAAGAAAGCAATCGAAGATAAAGTTAAAGCTGTAAACCCAGGTGCAACAGTAGCAGTAGACGATAAAGGAAATGCAACAGTAACAACACCAGAAGGTAAGACAGCGGTAATTCCAGCAACAGACTTAACTAAATCACCAGAAGAAGCAGCTAAGCCAGAAGCAGGAAATGACATTAACACACCAGCAGATAAAGCTGTAGTAAAAGATCCAACTAAATTAACAGACGCTGAGAAGAAAGAAATCGAAGACAAAGTTAAAGCAGTAAACCCAGGTGCAACAGTAGCAGTAGACGACAAAGGAAATGCAACAGTAACAACACCAGAAGGTAAGACAGCAGTAATTCCAGCAACAGACTTAACTAAATCACCAGAAGAAGCAGCTAAGCCAGAAGCAGGAAACAACGTAAATAAACCAGCAGATAAAGCTGTAGTAAAAGATCCAGCTAAATTAACAGACGCTGAGAAGAAAGCGATCGAAGACAAAGTTAAAGCTGTAAATCCAGAAGCTAAAGTTGTAGTAGACGATAAAGGAAACGCAACAGTTACACCAAAAGATGGAGAATCAGTAGTAATTCCAGCAACAGACTTAGTTAAATCACCAGAAGAAGCAGCTAAGCCAAACGCAGGAAATGACATTGTTAAACCAGCGGCTAAGACAGAGGTTAAAGACCCAGCTAACTTAACAGATGCTGAGAAGAAAGCAATCGAAGACAAAGTTAAAGCAGTAAACCCAGGTGCAACAGTAGCAGTAGACGAAAAAGGAAATGCAACAGTAACAACACCAGAAGGTAAGACAGCAGTAATTCCAGCAACAGACTTAACTAAATCACCAGAAGAAGCAGATAAGCCAGAAGCAGGAAATGACATCAACACACCAGCAGATAAAGCTGTAGTAAAAGCTCCAGCTAACTTAACTCCAGAAGAGAAGAAAGCAATCGAAGACAAAGTTAAAGCAGTGAACCCAGGTGCAACTGTAGTAGTAGACGACAAAGGAAACGCAACAGTAACAACACCAGAAGGTAAGACAGCGGTAATTCCAGCAACAGACTTAGTTAAATCACCAGAAGAAGCAACTAAACCAAATGCAGGAAACGACATAGTTAAACCAGCAGACAAAACTGTAGCTGCTAACCCAGAAAAACTTACAGATGCTGAGAAGAAAGCAATCGAAGATAAAGTTAAAGAAGTAAACCCAGGTGCAACTGTAGTAGTAGACGACAAAGGAAACGCAACAGTAACAACACCAGAAGGTAAGACAGCGGTAATTCCAGCAACAGACTTAGTTAAATCACCAGAAGAAGCAACTAAACCAAATGCAGGAAACGACATCGTTAAACCAGCAGACAAAACTGTAGCTGCTAACCCAGAAAAACTTACAGATGCTGAGAAGAAAGTAATCGAAGATAAAGTTAAAGAAGTAAACCCAGGTGCAACTGTAGTAGTAGACGACAAAGGAAACGCAACAGTAACAACACCAGAAGGTAAAACAGTGGTAATTCCAGCAACAGACTTAGTTAAATCACCAGAAGAAGCAACTAAAACCAAATGCAGGAAACGACATCGTTAAACCAGCAGACAAAACCGTAGCTGCTAACCCAGAAAAAAACTTACAGATGCTGAGAAGAAAGCAATCGAAGATAAAGTTAAAGAAGTAAAACCCAGTGCAACTGTAGTAGTAGACGACAAAGGAAACGCAACAGTAACAACACCAGAAGGTAAGACAGCGGTAATTCCAGCAACAGACTTAGTTAAATCACCAGAAGAAGCAACTAAACCAAATGCAGGAAATGACATCGTTAAACCAGCAGACAAAACTGTAGCTGCTAACCCAGAAAAACTTACAGATGCTGAGAAGAAAGCAATCGAAGATAAAGTTAAAGAAGTAAACCCAGGTGCAACTGTAGCAGTAGACGACAAAGGAAAACGCAACAGTAACAACACCAGAAGGTAAGACAGCGGTAATTCCAGCGACAGACCTAGTTAAATCACCAGAAGAAGCAACTAAACCAAACGCAGGAAACGACATCGTTAAACCAGCAGACAAAACTGTAGCTGCTAACCCAGAAAAAAACTTACAGATGCTGAGAAGAAAGCAATCGAAGACAAAGTTAAAGCAGTGAACCCGGGTGCAACTGTAGTAGTAGACGACAAAGGAAACGCAACAGTAACAACACCAGAAGGTAAGACAGCGGTAATTCCAGCAACAGATTTAGTTAAATCACCAGAAGAAGCAACTAAACCAAATGCAGGAAACGACATTGTTAAACCAGCAGACAAAACTGTAGCTGCTAACCCAGAAAAACTTACAGATGCTGAGAAGAAAGCAATCGAAGACAAAGTTAAAGCAGTGAACCCAGGTGCAACTGTAGTAGTAGACGACAAAGGAAACGCAACAGTAACAACACCAGAAGGTAAGACAGCGGTAATTCCAGCAACAGATTTAGTTAAATCACCAGAAGAAGCAACTAAACCAAACGCAGGAAACGACATTAACACACCAGCAGGTAAGGTAGAAGTTAAAGATCCAGCTAAATTAACAGATGAAGAAAAAGCAAAAGTTAAGAAAGCAGTAGAGGATGTAAATCCAGGATCTAAAGTTGTAGTAGACGACAAAGGAAATGCAACAGTAACAACACCAGAAGGAAAAACAGCAACAATTCCAGGAACAGACGTAACTAAGTCAGCAGCAGATGCAGATAAAGCAAATGCAGGAAATGCAGTAAACACACCAGCAGGTAAGGTAGAAGTTAAAGATCCAGCTAAATTAACAGATGAAGAAAAAGCAAAAGTTAAGAAAGCAGTAGAGGATGTAAATCCAGGATCTAAAGTTGTAGTAGACGATAAAGGAAATGCAACAGTAACAACACCAGAAGGAAAAACAGCAGTAATTCCAGGAGCAGACGTAACTAAGTCAGCAGCAGATGCAGATAAAGCAAATGCAGGAAATGCAGTAAACACACCAGCAGGTAAGGTAGAAGTTAAAGATCCAGCTAAATTAACAGATGAAGAAAAAAAGCAAAAAGTTAAGAAAGCAGTAGAGGATGTAAATCCGGGATCTAAAGTTATAGTAGACGACAAAGGAAATGCAACAGTAACAACACCAGAAGGAAAAACAGCGGTAGTTCCAGCGGCAGACGTAACTAAGTCAGCAGCAGATGCAGATAAAGCAAATGCAGGAAATGCAGTAAACACACCAGCAGGTAAGGTAGAAGTTAAAGATCCAGCTAAATTAACAGATGAAGAAAAAAAGCAAAAAGTTAAGAAAGCAGTAGAGGATGTAAATCCAGGATCTAAAGTTGTAGTAGACGATAAAGGAAATGCAACAGTAACAACACCAGAAGGAAAAACAGCGGTAATTCCAGCAACAGACTTAACTAAATCACCAGAAGAAGCAGCTAAGCCAGAAGCAGGAAATGCAGTAAACACACCAGCAGGTAAGGTAGAAGTAAAAGATCCAGCTAAATTAACAGATGAAGAAAAAGCAAAAGTTAAGAAAGCAGTAGAGGATGTAAATCCAGGATCTAAAGTTGTAGTAGACGACAAAGGAAATGCAACAGTAACAACACCAGAAGGTAAGACAGCGGTAATTCCAGCAGCAGACGTAACTAAGTCAGCAGCAGATGCAGATAAAGCAAATGCAGGAAATGCAGTAAACACACCAGCAGGTAAGGTAGAAGTAAAAGATCCAGCTAAATTAACAGATGAAGAAAAAGCAAAAGTTAAGAAAGCAGTAGAGGATGTAAATCCAGGATCTAAAGTTGTAGTAGACGATAAAGGAAATGCAACAGTAACAACACCAGAAGGAAAAACAGTAGTAATTCCAGGAGCAGACGTAACTAAGTCAGCAGCAGATGCAGATAAAGCAAATGCAGGAAATGCAGTAAATACACCAGCAGGTAAGGTAGAAGTTAAAGATCCAGCTAAATTAACAGATGAAGAAAAAGCAAAAGTTAAGAAAGCAGTAGAGGATGTAAATCCAGGATCTAAAGTTGTAGTAGATGATAGAGGAAATGCAACAGTAACAACACCAGAAGGAAAAACAGCAACAATTCCAGGAGCAGACGTAACTAAGTCAGCAGCAGATGCAGATAAAGCAAATGCAGGAAATGCAGTAAACACACCAGCAGGTAAGGTAGAAGTTAAAAGATCCAGCTAAATTAACAGATGAAGAAAAAGCAAAAGTTAAGAAAGCAGTAGAGGATGTAAATCTAGGATCAAAAGTTGTAGTAGACGATAAAGGAAACGCAACAGTAACAACACCAGAAGGAAAAAAACAGCGGTAGTTCCGAGAGCAGACGTAACTAAGTCAGCAGCAGATGCAGATAAAGCAAATGCAGGAAATGTAGTAAACACACCAGCAGGTAAGGTAGAAGTTAAAGATCCAGCTAAATTAACAGATGAAGAAAAAGCAAAAGTTAAGAAAGCAGTAGAGGATGTAAATCCAGGATCTAAAGTTGTAGTAGACGATAAAGGAAACGTAACAGTAACAACACCAGAAGGAAAAACAGCGACAATTCCAGGAGCAGACGTAACTAAGTCAGCAGCAGATGCAGGTAAAGCAAATGCAGGAAATGCAGTAAACACACCAGCAACAAGAGTGTTAGTTGGAGATAAAGCTAAATTAACAGCTGATGAAATTGAAAAAGTTAAAGAATCAGTTAAAGCAGTAAATCCAGGATCTAAAGTTGTAGTAGATGATAGAGGAAATGCAACAGTAACAACACCAGAAGGAAAAACAGCAACAATTCCAGCAGCTCAATTAGTTAAAGATGCTAAAGATGTTGCAGCTAAGAATAATGGTGAAAACATCAACCTTGACTTCGAAAAAGAAACAGTAGCAGACTTTAATAACTTAACAGATGCAGAAAAAGAAGCTGCAAAAGCTAAGATTAAAGGAGCAAATGCTGATGTAGAAGAAGTTATCTTCGACAAAGCAGGAAATGCAACTGTAATTACTAAAGATGGTAAAGCTTACACAATCGCAGCTAAAGATATCTTTAGACAACAAGAAGTTCCAACACGACCAGGAAAAGTTGCAGTGGAAAATCCAGCTAAATTAACAGATGCAGAAAAAGAAGCTGTTAAACAAGCATTGATCGATGCAAATCCAAAACTTAAAGATGCTGAGATCACAATTGCTGATAACGGAGAAGCAACAATTGTTTACCCAGATGGACAAAAAGTAGTGATCCCAGCAAGTGACTTAGTAGAAGCTAAAGCAGCTAATAATGGAAGCAACGGTAATGGTACAGATGGAAATGCTAAATTAGGACAACGTTTAGCTAACACAGGTACAACTGAAACTAATACTGGATTAGCAGGATTAGGATTAGGAATCTTAGGTGGATTACTTGCAGCAGCAAGACGTCGTAAAAACGACAAAAAAACTAATTTAAAGTTTATAATAAATCTTTAAATATAGTAGAAAAGCCCTCGATATTTTTCGAGGGCTTTTTGCTTTGTAAGGTAAGCGTCCAATACCAAGGTATCTATCTTCTGAACATAACTTCCTTTATAATAAAAAAACATAAAAAGAAGGAATGGAGGAAAAACAAGATGTCAAAACAAATTGTACCATTAGACGCGTACTTTCTACTGAGGAGGAAAAACGAAAAATAACTTCCATATTTTTAATAATGTTAGAAAAATTCATAGAGACTCTATTATATTTTAAATCTCCTGATTATAAGATAAATAACGATACTAAAAATAAATGCTTTAGAAAAGATATGTTTCTATTTATTTAACGCATAAATAACGAATATTCCAAGGGTGAAGATAGATTTGATAGAACTTGTAATCTAATTAATACAAGTGAATTTACACATGATGCTAAAAATAATTTTTAACAAATATATATAGTAATGATATTGAATAATTTACTTATTTCTTAAATAATAGTAATTTATCTTTACCTGATTTTATCAATAATAAATAAAAAAACAAGATAAACACAATGCATTTCTACTACATTCCCAACCTAATTTAATGACAATTGAAGCTAGATACTGTATAATGAAAAGCACACTGTTAGGGCTGACCCAAAAGTCTTAAATTTTAAAAAAGTGTATATGATAACTCATAAACGCAGTGGTTTATTGATATCTAAATTCGCTTTATAAAAGCTTTTTAGATATCTAATAAACTTCGCGGGGTAACTCGACAAAATCGATTTCTCTGAAATCACGATTTTTTTAAGTCACTCCCTTACATTTGTTATTAAATAGATTAAAGGAGAATTGATATTGAATAATTGGAAATTTATCGTTGTTTTTCATTGGAGTATTCACAGTATATGAAATACTTGTAGCACTGATGTGGCTAGGTTTAAAATGGATGATTTCACCTTTTGTTCCCGCTAAGGTTAAATTAGCTATTGGTATCGTGCTATTTATCATTGCTAACTTTTCTATCGTGGCATATATGCTAAGATTCGAGCACCTTGGATAAATTATGGAAATATTTGGTACTTTTTATTTCTTAAATGGTGCTGTAATAGGTGTTATTTTATTAGCCGCTAAGTTATTAATGAAAAATCTTTAAATTAAATCTTACTCAAGGACTTAGTTTAAGCATAACTACTCTATACTTAATAGGTATGACTACTCTTGGACTATTTTGGGCATACTCACCTATTGTTATTAATAAGACTATCAAGGTTGATAAACACTTTGATAAACCAGTTAAAATTGCCATGGTATCCGATCTTCATCTTGGGGCATTTTTCTCAAATTCTCAACTTGATAAACTAAATAAGATTGTTGATAAAGAGAAGCCAGATGCTGTAGTTATCGCAGGAGATCTTATGGATGATGATATGGTTATGTATAAAAAGCGTAATATGCAAGAAAATCTTAGTAAGTTAAAAGCTCCCCTAGGAGTTTATACTACGATGGGGAATCACGACCGTGATGCACTAGAAATAGTAAATGAAGTTAAGAAGACAGGGATAATCCCACTATTTGATGAAAGTATTACACTTAATAACGATATAACTTTAGTAGGTCGTAAGGATAAGAGTGTCAGTCGCGATAGACTTGATACAGCTGACCTTCTTAGGAGTGTTGATTTAAACAAGACAATTGTTCTTATCGATCATCAACCTGATGCTGTAGATTATCACGCTACTTTGCCTATAGATGTTCAACTCTCTGGGCATACTCACCGCGGACAACTATGGCCGTTAAACTTTATCACAGATGTAGTGTATACTCTAGATCATGGCTATGCGAAGATTAATGATAAACATTTCTTCACTTCTGCAGGTTATGGTTTTTGGGGACCACCTTTCAAAACTTCAGCTCGTAGTGAAGTATGGCTGATTACTATCGAAGGAAAATAATCAATATATAGAAGAAACCCAACAGTTCGATCCATAAAAATCGATTTGTTGAGTTTCTTTTTTTCTATCTATTTTTTATGAAAATCTCTACTAGTTTTTTTGCATCTTTTCCATTTAAAAAGTATGCTTTTCTTAATGCTGCAATGTTAAATGCATCATCTTGACTTAAGTTTATAACTTTTTCTAATTCCTTTTTATAAGACGCGCTTTGGAGTCTTTCAAACGCCTCTTTGCTCTTTTCATCACGCTTTTTTATCTTATCTCTTGCGTTAGCAATCATCGCATAGACAAATATAAAACCAAGCATAATGTACACTGTATTCATGTTCATCGCAATTACTTCCTTTAAATTATTCTATATATTAATTATATAAGTTTTGTATGCGATTGTAAATAGGTCTATTATCAGTTTAATCATATTTTTCTTTTTATATGCTGTTTTATTTATGTGTTTCTTTTTCTACGGTTATATTGTATAATCTAATAGTAGTATAAAAACATATATGGAATGTATGTGACAAAGAAAGGATGTAAAAATGAAATTCATTGATAATATAGATATTAATCAATATACAGATTTTATCTTACAAAAATGACTACTGTACCATTTTTTTCAATCTCCTGAATGGACTCAAATAAAAAGATAATTGGGATTTTAAACGTGTTGGAGTTGTGGATGATAATAACAATCTATTAGCGACTGCACAAATACTTATAAGAAAAGGTATGTGGTATCTACCTAGAGGTCCACTATTAGATTACAATAACATAGAATTACTTAACTATTTCTTAGGAAATCTAGCTAAATATGCTAGAAAGAATAAAGCTAAACTTGTAAAAATAGATATACCTAAACCCTTAAATAATGGAAGATTAGAAGTATTTAATAAAGAATCAGAAAAATCTAGTAGATAAAAAAATATTAAATGCCTTTAAATCGAACAAATTCTCTCATCGTGGTTTAACTATGAAAATGAGTGATACTATTCAGCCTCGTTTTAACGCTGTAACGATGTTAGAAGATTTTTCCTGATAAACTTCCTAAGCACACTAAAACGTTTATTAAAGGATGTAGATAAGCGTTTTGTAGAAGTTAGACAAGTTGGAATAGATAAGTTAGATGACTTAATGTTTGTTCTAGAATGTACAGAGAATAGAAAGAATATTTCTTTTACGAAACAGAGATTATTTTAAAAAAACTTATGGAATTGTACAAAAGAGCGTGCACTTGTTTATATAGCGTATCTTGATATTGCTAATGCATTAGCTAAGACTAGAGAAAAAAAGAAACTCTAGAGCAAGAAATACTTAAACTTGGCGAAAAATATGCATAAGAAAAGAAAAAAACTTTGGAAGATCAATTTAATTCTACAAAAAACTAATTGAATTCTTCGAAAGTTTCAATAGTACACAAGAAGAAATACTTTGTGGAGTTATTTCTATCGCCTATGGAAAAAAATGCTGAGATGCTATATGCAGGAATGAACGATAAATTTTCTAAAAATTCCAGCACAATATAAAAACATATGTTGATAGTATGTTAAAAAATGAAAGAATTGGGCTGCACTACTGCTTCTATGGGGGTATCGAAGGTGATTTAAATGATAGTCTTTTAGCATTCAAATCTAATTTCACTCCTAATATTGTTGAACATTATGGGGAATTCGATTTAGTAATCTCTCACACATTCAATCTAATGTACAACTATGGATTACCATTAAGAAGAAAAAAATATTAAAACTAATAAAAAAAGATAAAAAAATAAGTCTGTAAATCACTATGGTTTACAGACTATTTGTTTTAATCTACTATTTTAATGTATATAAAAAAAGAAAATTATTATTATAATTTCCAAGTAATTTTTGTTTATTATCCATCCAAATATAACTGAAACAGCTGCAATAATAAAGATTATATGTAATCCTTGATATGAGTGTTCTATACTGTTAATGCCATTAACTTGACTAGCATATACTAAACCATAGATTGATGCCATAAGAGTTTGGCCTAATGTTCTTAATAATAAGCTAAAAGTAGTCGCTATATTAAGTTGTTCTTTAGGTACAACTTCTTGGAATGCTACTTGTGCTGATGGGAAAATCAAACCATGACCAAGTCCAAGGAAAGCACCACTAATCGAAATATAGTAATAAGAAACACCTATTGGAGCAAAGGCCATCATAAATACCGAAACAGCTATCGCTATAAAACCTATATTTATAAGTTTTTCAAACGACCATTTACTTATAAATTTAGCAGAAAATCTCGTTGCTAACATAACTGCGATAGAACTAAAAATCTGTGTTCCACCCGCCATAGTTGCACTAGTTCCTAATACAACCTGCGCCCACATTGGAGCGTAAATACTATATCCAATGGCAAAAGCATAGACCAACACCATAATTAAGTTTTTCGTAATGTAAGACATATTCTTTAACAGACTAATTGGCAGAATCGGTTCTGTTTCCTTTTTTTCCCACTTCCATAGTATATAACCACTAACAATTACAAATATTGCTAGTAAATTATTCATAAATATATTAAGCCTCGGAAGATTACTAATCCAATAAAGAATAACTCCCGAAATAATCACTAATAGTCCACTTCCAATGTAATCAACTCTTGGTTTTTGTGAAATTACAGTTTCCTTATAAAAAATTTGGATTAATACTAAAGAAACTACTGAAAATGGAACAAGGCTAAAAAATATCCAAGACCACCCTAATACATCAACTACAAAACCTCCAGCAATAGGACCTAAGATACTTGCCACACCATAGAAGGCTGTTACCCATCCTAAAGCAACGGCTCTTTCTTTCGCATCAGGAAAAAGCTTAGCATATATTACAAAAGGAATAGAGATCATTCCTCCTATACCAATACCCATTAATCCTCTAGCAAACACCATCATCCAGATATTTACAGAAAATCCTCCTAGTATAGAAGCTATTGAGAAGATTAAAATTGATAATTGAAATGCTTTTTTATTACCTATTACTTCTCCAAGCTTACCCCAAAGGACAGTTGTCATAGCTATAAAGAATAATAACATAGAAGTTAATAGACCTAATTGATTTATACCATTTAAATCCTTTATGATTTGTGGTAATGCTGTATTCAACATTGTTGTATCAAGTCCACCTATAAAATTAGCTAAAAAGCAAAGCTATCATAGATAAACGTTTTTTTGAATTCTCGTCATTGTATTTCCTTTCATTCTTTTCAATTTATTTTCAAGACATTTATTTATTATATACTATCTTTTCTATTTTTTTAAAAAGATTAAGAATATATAATAGGGAGCGACTCAAAAAAATCATGATTTCGTAGAAATCGATCTTGTCGAGTCACTCCCTAAGCTACATTAAAAAACAGTAGTATAAGAAAGCTAAATCCATATATAAAATTAAAGAGCTTTTTCTCTAGTGATTTCATCAAAATTACTAGAGAGAAAAGCTCTTTTGTTTAATTATATTTTTTTACAAATTCAGATTTTAGTTTCATAGCTCCGAAACCATCAATTTTACAATCAATATTGTGATCTCCATCAACTAATCTGATATTTTTTTAACGCGAGTTCCTTTGTTTTAATGTAGAAGAACTACCTTTAACTTTTAAATCTTTAATTACAGAAACTGTATCTCCATCTTGAAGTACATTTCCATTAGCATCGCGATAAACTTTTTCCTCTTCTGCTGAACTAGCATCTTCTGGTGACCACTCGTGGGCACACATAGGACATACTAGCATATTTCCATCTTCATAAGTATATTCACTTTTACATTCTGGACAATTAGGTAATGTCATTGTTTTCCTCCATAAAAATTTCAAATTTGTACAAAAAAATATTATACCATAATGAGAAGCAATATCAAAACAATATCAAAAAAATTATTTTCTTGAAAAACGTTGATATGATAATGATTTAAAGCTTAATTCAGCTTATTAAAAAAATTTTTTAAAAAAATCGTCTACTTTTTGTAGGCAAAGTACTTGAAATTTTGAGAAAGTAGGAGTAAAAATATGAATTAAAGAGTTATCATTCTATATTAAATAGCGATTATTCTAAAAATATAAATATAAACAATAAAATTTAAAGCGAAAGAGGAATCAAATTATGGTTAAATATGATTTATTAGTAGTAGGATTTGGTAAAGCCGGAAAAACTTTAGCAGCAACATTTGCTAAAGAAGGGAAAAAAGTAGCAGTAGTTGAAGAAAGCAGTGCAATGTACGGTGGTACTTGTATCAATATCGGATGTATCCCAACTAAAACTTTAATCGTAGCTGCAGATAACAAAAAAGACTTCGCAGAAGCTAAAGCTACAAGAGATGCTGTTGTATCTAAACTTAATGCTAAAAACTTCGCTATGTTAGACAATAGCCCAAATGTTGATGTTTACACAGCTCACGCTAAATTCGTTTCAAATAAAGTAGTAGAAATTTCTGCTAATGGAGAAACTAAACAACTTGAAGGTGAAATCGTAGTAATTAACACTGGAGCTAAAAACAATGTATTACCAATTCCAGGTTTAACAACATCTAAAAATGTTTACGATAGCACTGAATTCCAAAAATTAGAAAAAGCTCCTAAAACTCTAGGAATTATCGGTGGAGGTAACATCGGATTAGAATTCGCTAACCTTTACGCTCGTCTTGGAGTTAAAGTTACAGTAATCGACTTCGCTCCTGGAATCTTAGGAAGAGAAGACAAAGATATCGCAGAACTTGCTCAAGGATACTTAGAAGAAGCAGGAATCGAGTTCAAACTAGGAACTGCAACAAAAGAAATCCGCAACAACGGAGAACTTGTAGTTGTTGATACAGAAAAATATGGTCCATTAGAATTCGAAGCAGTATTACACGCAACTGGACGTCGTGCTAACACTGAAGGATTAGGATTAGAAAACACTGACATCGAATTACGTCCAAACGGAACAATCGTAGTTGACGAATTCTGTCAAACAGCTGTAGAAAATGTATTTGCAGTTGGTGATGTTAACGGTGGATTACAATTTACTTATGTATCATTAGATGACTTCAGAGTAGTTAATGGATACTTACACGGTAATAAAGAATACACAACTGCTGACCGTAAAAACGTACCTTACTCAACATTCATCTCTCCAGCATTATCTCACGTTGGATTACACAAAGAAGAAGCTGAAGCAGCTTACTCTAATGTTGCAGTAGCATCATTACCAGTAGCTAACATGCCAAGAGGAGCTGTTAACCAAGATCCACGTGGATTATTCCGTGTAACTGTAGATAAAGACACTAACTTAATTCTTGGAGCTACTTTATTCGGTAAAAACTCAGAAGAAATTATCAACCTAATTAAAATGGCAATTGATAACAAAATTCCTTACACTTACATCAGAGATCAAATCTTCACTCACCCAACAATGGCTGAGAACTTAAATGATGTATTCAAATTAATCTAATAACTGTAAAAAGCTTAAAAATCTCAATAATAATTTGAGATTTTAAGCTTTTTATTGATTTTCAATTTGGGAGTGGCTCAAAAAATCATGATTTGGAAGAAATCGATTTTGTCGAGTCACCTCCGTATAGTTTATTAGATATCTAAAAAGCTTTTATAAAGCGAATTTAGATATCAATAAAACCACTGCGTCTATGAGTTTTTCATATAAACCTTGTTAGAATTTAGGGCTTTTTGGCTCAGCCCCAACCCAACATTATAATTATCATACTCAAGTTCATGTGTAGATTTTTTTCAAATAGTGTTTTATAATTTAGATATTTTTCGAGTCTATTGCTTTAATTGAATTAGATTTCAATTAATTTAACTAGATTTGTATTACTTCAATCGATCTTTTTAGAATAATATTCCCTAAGAAGACCACTACTGTTTTCATTAGAACCTCATTTCCAAGATAAATAAAATGTACCTTTTTCATTTTTTTAATTTTTTTGACATATTAAAATTGACGTTTGTACAACAAGCTGTTACCTAGATTCTATTCTCTACACATCCTGAATGTGACAAAAAATCCAAAAATACTGTCTAGATTTATAATTTTCTTACGACTCCAAACTCGCAAAAATAATTCAGAAAGCATGAGCAGTTCAAATTAATAGTTCTCTCCTCTTTCAATTTTTTTCTACATAATAAATTGATTTCCTATTACCACCAGAATAGTGTTTATTATTGAGTCTAAGGGTAACCGAACCAACAATTCCCTTATCTTGATTCACAGGAGTAGCCCCAATTACAGGTATTATTATTCTATCTCCGTCTATTTTCCAAGAAGATTTATCAGACAGTTTATTTGCCCAATAACTTCCATGTTGTCCAATAGTAAAGATTATCATATCATCCCCTTTAAAAATAACGAATACTTCCTCCGTCATTATGTTCGTACTTATAACTACTAGAATTTCCTTTTTCAATTCTATAAACACTAGAAGCAGTCAACAAGTCTAATGCTTCATCCATAGTATAAGTTCTCTCCTTAAGGGCATTAACTATATCAAGATAATCGGCAGTTGATATAGAATAGACACGATCCCTACCAGGTAGATTTTTCCTTCTTTGTTCTGTAACCATCTCTAAATATAATGGATTTCCAAATTGCCCTACACTATTACCACCAATAACTACTGCTTCAGCCAAACCTGCTGCAGCTTCATAATTATGATTAGTCGGCGTATTTTTTTCTCTTTTTCTGATTTGGAATTATCATAAGTTACACTTTCTACATAATAATACGATCTTTTTTTGCCATCTTTATAATTTTTTTATTATTAAGACGTAGAGTTATTTCTCCAATTTTACTCTCCTTTTCTATTGGATCTAATATACTAATTTTTAACCTTATCCCCTCTATTCTCCACTTATCTTTAGATTCTGTTTTAATATTATTTGCACTTGTTCCCCTGAAATTAACTATTAATTTTTTTATCTTTACTGTAATACTTTACAATATCATTTTTAGTATTGTTCAAATCTAGTTGTTTATTAGTTTCTTTAAAAATTTTCATCTTCTCTAAGCAACTTCAGTACATCATCTTCTGAATATGTATCAGGTAAATATTCATTAAATAAATCTACGACATCACTTATATCTACAGCAAAGCCATTACTTAATTTAATATCTTTATCCTCCTTTCCAATAGTAATTAAATTTAATGTTGCCGGTTTAATAAGACTAGTTTCATTCCCTCTAGCATAAATTTTATAATTAAGATTTTTTTCAACTTTGTCTAAATTATGATTTATTCCTCTTGTTTGATTCGTTAAACTATCATCAATATTACCATTTTTTTCGTTTGACATCCAGTTAAAAATAAGAGCTGTACTAAATATAGTTATTAATATCTTTTTCATTTTTATATCCACCTAAAATAAATTTTTTTCATATATTATAATAATTTTCATTTTAAAAATTCACAATACTCCTGAGCGTTGAAAGTTCTATCAATCCTATCCCTTAAAATGATTTAAATCTCAGTATTCCACAAAGAATTTTTTTATGTAAATATTATAACATAAATTTATATTTGCAGTAAGTAGTAACAATTTAATTCTTAAATACAAAAAAATCTTTCTCCTTGATTTTGATTTACTAAATCTTTCGCTATCTTTCACAAATATAAATATACACTGAAAAAGTTTTGAACTTTGATATTTCTTCCTTATTTAAATATTATATGTTAAAAAAACATTTTTTTCTTTTTCACTAGCACACAGAAGAGATATTAAATTTATGAAATTTCTAAGGCCATTACTTCTATACTAATAATGATAAAATAAAAAAATATAATATAGTATTTGAACTGGAATTTACTTTGGGAATTTATAATTTTTCAAATAATTAAAAAAATATGTCTTAATCCCTTTACAAACAAACATTTTTTTCTTGTATAATGTACACATGTCTTTTTAAAAAAATACAATAAATAAAAAAAGGAGATCGGACAATGAGTTTATATAAAAAGAATTCCATTAATAGCAAAACTTATTATAGCTGTAACATTAGGGATAGTTTTAGGAAGTACTCTATCAACATCAATCATTAGAGTTTTTCGTTACATTCTCATCAATTTTCAGCTCATTCTTAGGATTTACAATTCCACTTATTATCGTTGGATTTATCGTACCAGGTATTAGCCAAGTTTCTAACAACGCTGGTAAATTACTTGGATTATCAACAGGAGTTGCATATATTTCTACAATTATCGCAGGAACATTTGCATTCTTGACAGCTGAAGCAGTATTACTAAACATTTTAGCTAACGCTACATTACAATCATTCAAAAACCCTGAGGATTTATTATTAAAACCTTTTATCGAGTTTAAAATGACTCCAATTTTTGATGTTACTACTGCTCTTATTATCTCATTCATCTTAGGAATTGGGATTTCAGCAACTCAATCAGAAGGACTTAAACAAGGATTCGCAGACTTCGGAGAAATCATCGAAAAATTACTTTCTACAGTAATTATTCCACTTCTTCCATTCTATATCCTAGGTGTATTCATGAACATCACAGCTTCTGGTGAAGTATTCAAAATTTTAAAAATCTTCGCAATGGTATTCGTATTAATTATTATTATGCACGTAATAATCATTATTATCCAATACTTCGTAGCTGGAACACTTAACGCTAGAAACCCATTCAAGATGCTTGTTAACATCTTACCAGCATACATGACAGCAATAGGTACTCAATCTTCAGCTGCTACTATCCCAGTAACACTAAGAAGTACTAAAAAAATGGGTGTTGATAAAAACATCGCAAACTTTACAATTCCATTATTTGCTACTATCCACTTATCAGGTAGTACAATTACATTAACTACATGTGCGTCTGCAGTATTCTGGTTACAACACGGTGCTGCATTCCCATCAGCTGCAGTAATGATTAAATTCATCTTATTACTAGGTGTAACAATGGTAGCTGCTCCTGGAGTTCCAGGTGGTGGAGTTATGGCGGCTCTTGGATTATTACAATCAGTTCTTGGATTCAACGAAATTATGTTATCTCTAATGATTGCATTATACATCACTCAAGATAGCTTTGGAACTGCATGTAACATCTCTGGAGATGGAGCTTTATCAGCAATCGTTGATAGATTAAATAGAATTTTCTTCAAAAAAGGCGAAGAACAAAAAGCATAAAAAATTATCCCGCAAACATAAGTTTGTGGGATTTTTGATCTATAATAAATACGATTGATAAAAAATATCGTAAGCATCGAATAACAAGGTATCGAGAAATGTTCCCTAACGCTGAGATAATAATAGATAGATTCCATATGGTTCAAAAATATTAATAGAGAATTAATCGAAGCTAGAGTAAAAACTAATGAATTAATATAAGAATAAAAAAAGCCTCTACTTATACTGTTCTAGAGAACTTCTGGAAGTAAGATTAGAAGATAGAGATAAAGTAAATTCAACAAAAAAACAGTTTATTCTAGAAGCTTTAAATGTTATGTAACTAGAAAAGAGGTATTAAATTATATACTAGTTATAGATGCTGAATTTACAGCTAGCTATGAGAGAGTACATGAGATAAGAGAAGCTATTAAAGCTAAAGATTCTATAGAATTAGAGAAGTATATAGATATAGATACTAGAGGATTATCTAAAGGTGCAGATAATATGAAAAAAGCACAAAGAGTATATGCTTAGCGCTGTTTAAATATGAGGTCCATTAGAAGGATTTAATAATAAAATAAAAACTACTAAAGAGACTATCTTATGTATATTCTAGCTTTAGTAATTTCAGATTACACATTTTAATTATGTCTAGATTATTTGTTTCTAAATATAAAAAAATAATATCAAACTTAATGAAAGTAAGGAAAAAAATCTAAGCAACAAACTGCTGCCTAGATTTCTAGAGTGATTTTTTTCTATGCTCCGAACTTGACAAAGAGCCAAGAAAAAGAATTTTTATCAATCTTTTTTTGCTTTTCTTTATGCTTTTTGGTCAACCCCACATATCATTTCTTAAGAAATCATGATTTTTGAGTCGCTCCCAGTCTTGTGTTCTTAGAATAAGGAAACTGGAATTTTGTAAGTTCTCTATCTTGGAAAGGATATAAAAAAATCTTTTTAAACTGATGGGTTTTCTTGGTGAAAGACTGTGAAATTTTTTTGATATAATATAAAGAATCAACTGATAGATGCTTTTTTTATTTGTCTAGAAAAAAAGAGATATTTTTTTAAAGACTTACAGGTGAGAACTAAGGAAATTTACATACATATGTAATGTTTGATAGAAACTCACTCTATCCTCATCAGTAGATAAACAGAAATAGATTAAATGAAAGGAGAAACAGATGCCTGGAAATTATTCAACACGTGAATATCGTGAAAAATTATACGATGATCTTCATGTTAGATCGAGAGATACAGCTATTTTGATGTGTGCAATTTTTATTGCCTCTATCGGACTAAATATGAATTCAACAGCTGTTATTATAGGAGCCATGTTAATTTCACCTCTCATGACACCAATTGTTGGACTAGGATTAGGTTTAGCTATTTTTGACATTCGTTTAGTCAAGCAAGCTCTAGGGGTTTTACTTACTCAAGTATTGGTCAGTTTACTTGTATCGACTCTGTATTTCTGGATTACTCCCTTATCTTATGCAAGTAGCGAGTTGATTGCACGAACTTCTCCAACGATTTGGGATGTCTTAATTGCTATTGCCGGTGGGGTTGCTGGTGTGATCGGTTCAAGGAAAAAAGAAGCAAACAATATTGTGCCAGGAGTAGCCATTGCTACAGCTTTGATGCCGCCTATCTGCACTGCCGGCTATGGTTTAGCTAATGGAAATATACGATTTTTATTTGGAGCTCTCTATCTTTTCTTGATTAACTGTGTCTTTATAATGCTAGCCAACATTGTTGGAGCAAAAATTTTAATGAGAAAATCTCCCTTAACTTCATTCAAAGAGCTAAACATTAAAATGAAAATTGGGTTGATATCTTTGATTGTATTATTGGTTGTTCCAGCCAGCTATTCAGCAGTTACTCTGACGATAGAACAAGCGCGAAAAGAAGGTGTCAAACAGTTTGTAGGAAAAGAGTTTGCCAATCATACGGTTATCAATCAAGTCTACAAGTCAAGGGACAATGAATTGATCTTGACAATTGTTGGTGATCCGATTTCAGAAGAAGAATTAGAAACAATCCATCAAAAGCAAGCCTCTTACGGTATTCAATCTGTTCAATTGAAAGTTAATCAAGTTCAGAATTCGACAAAATTAGATAGTGAAGCGACCAAGGAATTTTATGAAATTATTAATAAATATATCGACCAAAAACTATCTGAAAAAGATTCACAAAAAGATTTTGTAAAAGAAAATGAAGCAGACAAGGGTTAAGGATATTCTATATCCTCAATCTTTTGTCTTTTTAGTTTGATTTTTTTAGAAACAGTAATTAGATCTTGCCCAATAACTTTGAAGGTTTCATTGCGTTCTAAGCCCTAATTGGATATCACTATGATATAAAAAGGGTAAGATATTTATGTGTTATCATAGTTGGTCTTATTTCTAATTTAAACGTTAATACTTAATCACAACCTAAAAAAATCATTTCAGAGTAGTTTTCGACTTTGATTAGGTAGATGGAAGTTACTTTGAGAATAAGCTGTTTATAATGAGTTGTCAAAGTATATAAAGAAAAACAAGAAAAATCTGTAGATAATACAGACCTTATGATTGAAATAAATAAGATTATAAGTGATTATGTTGAAATTGAAAAATTTACTTTAGAAACTGTTGAATAAAAGCATCCGGGAAATTAGATCTCCCGGATGCTTTTTTATCTATGTAATTATTTACCTAATTTTTCTAAGTGTTTAGCTAGGCGTTCGTTAACGAAATCCCAGTTTACAACACGGAAGAATTCTTTAATGTAGTCTGGACGACGGTTTTGGTAGTTTAGGTAGTATGCGTGCTCCCAAACGTCTAATCCAAGAATTGGAGTAAGACCTGTTAAGTATGGAGAGTCTTGGTTAGCTGTAGAAGTAACTACTAATTTACCTTCTTTGTCTAAAGCTAGCCATGCCCAACCACTACCGAATCTTGTAGCAGCTGCAGCTGAAAAGCTCTTAACGAACTCTTCGTATCCACCAAGTTCAGCTTCAACTTTTTCTTTTACTAATCCAGCGAATTCAGAAGAATCTGCTTTAGTTAGAGATTTCCAGAATAGGCTGTGGTTGTGGTGTCCACCACCGTTGTTGATAACAGCTTGACGAATATCAGCAGGTACGTTATCAATGTTTTTTAATAAACCGCAGATGCAGTTAGCTTCGAATTCTGGGTGTTTTTCTAAAGCTGCGTTTAAGTTGTTAACGTAAGCAGCATGGTGTTTGTCGTGGTGAATTTCCATAGTTTTAGCGTCGATAACTGGTTCTAAGAAATCGAATCCATAAGGTAATTCAGGTAATTTAAATGTCATAGTAATAATCCTCCTAGGGTTTTTTTATAAATATATTATAATTATAAGAAAAAAATATTTAAAATAAACAACAAAAAAATGCTTACAAAAAAATTTTTTTTTCCGACTAAAAAACTATTTTTTTATCGTTGTAATAACAACTAATTAAAAATTATATAAAAAGTTAATAAAGTTTGAAATGGAAATAAGATATTTGCATGAATATACCATTATTTATATTTTATAATTGATAGACCTAAGTTTTTGTGATTTTTTTAATGGCTATCTATGGACTAATTCATGAAAAATTTTATACAATAGTATTTGCATGAATTATTTTTAATCATGATAGGAAATATATGGCTATTAGACTTTAATTTTTTTAATAGTTTAATAGTATAATTATAGTTGGAAAAAAATTGTATAGATGAATGATTCGAATTTTTAATCGAAAGGAATTTGATAATGAAAAATAGGAATAGATAAAATTGGTTTTGCAATGCCAAATTATTATTTAGATATTCGTGATTTAGCCGCAGCGCGTGGAATAGAACCAGATAAATTTACAAAAGGTTTATTACAACTTGAAATGAGTATTCCACCAGTTTCTCAAGATATTGTAACTCTTGGAGCACAAGCTGCATATGAAATATTAGATAAAGATGATTTAGAAAAAAATTGATATGATTATCGTAGGAACTGAGTCTGAATTGACCAAAGTAAAAGCTTCTGCGGTATTTATTCACGGTCTTTTAGATGTTCAGCCATTTGTGCGTGCTATTGAAGTAAAAGAAGCATGTTATGGTGCGACGGCAGCATTAGATTTTGCGAAAAATCATGTTATGAATAATCCAGAATCAAAAGTTCTAGTTATAGCTAGTGATATAGCAAAATACGGAGTTAAATCATCTGGTGAATCGACACAAGGTGCAGGAAGCTGTGCAATGCTAGTTAGCAGCAACCCTAGAATCTTAGAACTTAACAATGATAATGTTTGTTTAACTCGTGATGTTATGGACTTCTGGCGTCCTAATTATTCACATTATGCATTTGTAGAAGGAAGATTTTCAACGGAACAATACCTTGATTGTTTAACTACTACTTGGGGAAGATTCTCAGAAAAAAATCAAAACAGAATCTTAATGATTTTTCAGCAGTATGCCTACACTTACCATATCCTAAATTAGGATTAAAAGGTTTAAGTTTATTATTAGAACAAGCTGAAGAAGATAAAAAAGAAGAATTACTTGCTCGTTTTAATGAGTCTATTTTATACAGTCAACGTGTAGGTAACATTTATACAGGATCATTATTCTTAGGGACTGTTATCTTTACTTGAGAACAATACTACTTTAGAAGCGGGGAATAAGATTGCATTATATAGCTATGGAAGTGGTGCTGTTGCGGAAGTATTTAGTATGACTTTAGTTGATGGTTATAGAGAACAACTAAGAAACAATCGTTTTGACGATTTTGACAGTAGAACATGTATTTCAATTGACGAATATGAAAAAATGTTCTTTAGAGATACTACAGTTGATGAAGAAGGAAACTTAGATATTTCTGATATTCAAGATGAAAGCAGATTTGTTTTTAGAAAAAAATTGAAAAATCACAAGAGAGTTTATAAAAAAACAATTTTTAATAGAGGGAACTATGGAAAAAAATTTGGAGTGGATTTTATAAGAAAAATATTGGTGAACGCTTAGAGGTTATTAAACAAGCTGATATTTTAAGTGAGGAGCATCTAGAACTTCTTAAAAATAACAAAGTTTTAGATTTTGACACAGCTAATAATATGGTGGAAAATGTAATTGGAACTTTTTCATTACCTTTTAGTGTTGTGCCAAATTTTACTGTTGATGGGAAACAGTATGTAGTACCATTTGTTACAGAAGAACCATCCGTAGTTGCAGCTTGTAGTAATGCTGGGAAGATAGTAGCGAAATCAGGTGGCTTCAAAACAAAAATCCTTGATAGAAAAATGATTGGTCATGTTGCGTTATACGATATAGCAGATACTACTGCAGCTGTAGAGCGTATTTTGCAGAGTAGAGAACTTCTTTTAAAAACAGCTAACGAAGCATATCCATCTATTGTAGCTCGTGGTGGTGGAGCTTGTGATATTGATGTCAAAGTTCTATCAGAAGAGGGTGTAGATTTTGTAGTTGTTTACCTTATCGTTGATACTTTAGAAGCGATGGGAGCCAATATGTTAAATACTATGCTAGAGGCGCTTAAAGTTTCGTTAGAATTATTAACTGAAGGTGTAGTTCTTATGGCGATATTATCGAATTACGCGACACGCTCACTAGTTACTGCTGAATGTTCTATTCCATTCGAAAACTTAGGAGAAAATGGAGAGTATTTAGCTAAAAGAATTGAGCTTGCGAGTAAATTTGCTAAAGCAGATGTTTATCGAGCAGCAACTCACAACAAGGGTATCTTCAATGGTATAGATAGTGTTGTAATAGCGAGTGGAAATGACTGGCGAGCAATAGAAGCGGCATGTCAAAGCTATGCAACTAAAGACGGTAACTATAAAGGACTATCTACTTGGCGTTGTGATAAAGAGGCTAAGGAACTTGTTGGAGAAATCACGTTACCTATGCCGGTTGCTAGTGTAGGTGGATCTATCGGAATTAATCCTACTGTGAAAGTAGCGAGAGGACTATTGAACAATCCGGATGCGAAAACATTAGCGAGTATACTCGTTTCAGTAGGTTTAGCTCAAAACTTAGCAGCGCTAAAAGCGTTGGTAGGAGACGGGATACAAAAAGGTCATATGAAATTACATGCTAAATCTTTAGCGATTTTAGCTGGAGCTACAAATGAAAATATTGAATTAATAGTAGAAGAGTTAAGAAAAGAAAAACATATGAATCTAGCCAGTGCTAAGAAAATAGTAGAGAAATACAATAAATAAAGATTAAGAGAGATTAGGATTCCTAGTCTCTCTTATTTGATAAATTGAGTAAAAATCTATATTCTTTATGAATAAATCTAAAAAAAGATTAATAAATTTAATCTTGATAAACTGTTTAGAAAAAAATAGAGAAATCTATTTATAGTAGAAATGTTTTAAAAAAACAAACCAAAAATCACCATTACTAAGGGGTTTTTTTGGTATCATATAAATGTGATGAGAGTCCTGTTTCTAGTGTCTTTATATTCTGTTTTATGATAAATAGTGTAACTTTTTTTAAACTGTGTGAGCAGTTTCATTGATTAATAATTAAAAAATGATTTATCATATAAAGTATAGAAATTAACAAATTAATATCTATAAAAAAATATTTAAAGAAAAAGTATATTTAATTTCAGTTTATAGAAAAATTGATATGTAGTATACGGGAGGTACAATTATGTCATTAGAAAAATAAATTCGACGAAATCAAAGGATCGGTTAAAGAAGGTTTAGGAAAAATTAACTGGAGATAAATCATTAGAAGGTGAAGGATTAGCAGAACAAGTAGTTTCTAAAGTAAAAAGAAGCTGCAGAAGATGCTAAAGATGCAGTAGAAGGCGTTATCGATAGCGTTAAAGATAAATTAAAAATAATACTGATATTTATTGAATCTTTTTAGGATATTAATAAATCTAAGTGAAAATAATAATTTAGTATTCTTACAAAATAGACAACTGACTAGAGTAGAACTTAAGTCCGTTGCCTATTTTTATATTATTTCAGTAAAGATGTTCCCAGGATATCAATTTTAACTTAACTCAAAAAACATCGCCATGTGAAATGACGATGTCTTTTGTTCTTTTAATATAATTCGAATCTTTCTACGTAGTACATAGTTCTATTAGTTCCGCTAGTATAATTTTTATTGTTCAAGCGAAGAGTCATCATACCTACAGGTTGTCTTGTAGCAACATTTTCGTATGGGATAAGAACTCTATCACCTTTAATATCCCATTTTTCTACTGGCATGAAGATTGCGTCAGTAGCACCGCCGTAGCCAATATCACTTTTTGCTAAGAATACTTGATCTTTTGCGAAGTACACTACTTTATTTTTGTGATTCATTAATTTTCCTAAGTTCTCTTTATTATAATCAGCAACATGATTATTTAATTGTACAAATTCAATTTCTTTATCGTTGTGTAATCTTTGTAATACATCTTGTTTTTGGAATGTTTGAGCGTTATATGTATTTAATAAATCCAACACTTTAGTTAAGTTTATTTGTTTTACTACATTGTCGCTACCATCATTACTAGCAATGTATCTCACAACATTAGCAGTGCTACTTCCTTGTAAGTTTAGCATACCATAAGCTCATAGGTTGTAAAATTTCCCCAGCTTTAGCTAAATCATGTTTATAAGCTTGGGTATTATTGTTTTTGAATATTTTGTTTAGATGGAGTAGTTACTTTTGTTGTAACTTTTTTTGTTTATACCTTTATTAGTATTGTTAGTATCTTTAATATTGTTGTTATTATTGTTAGTTTTAGGGCAACACGTTCAACTTCTTTTTGTAAATCAGCTAAAGAAGTTGGGTTTTCTTCCGTTGTTTTCACTTCAGTAGTGATAGTATCATTAGTATCTACTTTTTTTTGCTACTTTATCTGTACATCCTGTTAATAATCCAATTCCTAAAAATAAATATACCTGTTATTTTTTTAGAAGTTTGTTCATGTTATTCACCTTCTTTTTTTGTATAATTTCTGTACACTTATATTATACATTTAAAAAAATTACAAAAAAATCAATACTTTGTTACAAAAAAATATTACATTTATATTACAAATAAATTTAAAAAAAGTATTACAGAATGAAAAATTTCGATAAATATAGTCTTGTGTAGACAATATTTGAACAACTCTAGCTTTTTATAGTAAAATATACTAGAAATCAAAAATTAGGAGATATTACACATGAATAGAGTTGCTATTGTAAGTGCAAAAAGAACTGCTATAGGAAGTTTTGGAGGAAGTTTAAAAGATATTTCTGCTGCGAAAATTGGTGGAGAGCTAGTAAAACAAGCATTAGAAAGTATAAATCTTAATCCAAATCTAGTTGATGAAATAATATTCGGTAATGTTTTGCAGACTGGTTTAGGACAGAATGTAGCACGTCAAATCGCAGTTAACGCAGGTATTCCAAAAGAAAAAAGTGCCTTTGTTGTAAATAAAGTTTGTGGATCTGGACTGAAAAGTGTTGTTCTTGGGGTGCAATCAATTTTGCTAGGTGATAATGATGTAGTAGTTTGTGGTGGTGTTGAGAATATGAGTGCAGCACCTCATTATACAAAGAATGCTCGTTTTGGACAAAAATTAGGAAGTTTTGAATTAGAAGATACTATAATAAATGATGGTCTTACAGATGCTTTTGAAAACTATCATATGGGTATTACTGCGGAGAATATTGCAGAACAATACAATATAACAAGAGAAGAACAAGATGAATTTGCTCTTTTAAGTCAGAAAAAAGCAACAGCAGCTATTGAAAATAATCAGTTTGCTAACGAAATAGCGCAGATAGTTATTAAAACTAGACGAGAAGAAATTATTTTTGATACAGATGAATTTGTCCGTCCGAATACAACGTTAGAAAGTTTAGCTAAATTACGACCAGCTTTCAAAAAAGATGGAACTGTAACGGCAGGTAATGCATCAGGAATTAATGACGGTGCAGCATGTGTTATTTTAATGAGTGAAGCTCGTGCGAAAGAATTAGAATTAGAAGTGCTTGCTTATATTGACGGTTATGCTTCGACAGGATTAGACAATAAGGTAATGGGCTTAGGTCCAGTTCCAGCAACGCAAAAAGTACTAGAAAAATTGAGTTTAAACATAGAAGATATAGATTTATTTGAAATGAATGAAGCTTTTGCTGCACAATCTATAGCTGTAACTCGTCTATTAAGTTTAGATTTAAATAAAGTAAACACACGTGGAGGAGCTATTTCACTGGGACATCCAATTGGGGCTAGTGGATGTCGAGTTTTAGTTACTTTAGTTCATGCGCTAATAAATGATAATAAGGAAAAAGGTGTTTGTTCGCTTTGTATAGGCGGAGGACAAGGGATAGCTATGGTGATTTCTAGAAAGTAGTTATATGATTTATATAAATATATATCTCTAAGAAAAAGCCGAATATCTCATTAAAATTAAAGTTATTTATGAAAAATAATTGTTTATTAGTGAAGAAAGTGTTAAAAATAGATAAGTGATTATTTTTAAGGAGAAATATTGTGAATAAATTCATAAAAAGAACATGGACAAGTTATTTTGTGGTTTATATTTCTAGTGTTTATGATAATATCACTTAGTATGGTTTTTTTACACATGGCATTAGATATGCAGTAATAGTATTTGTGCTAAGTTTTATATTGTTATGTCCACCTATTATAAGATTAATTCAGCGTAAAAACACGATTGAAAAAAAGTAGTATTAGGTATTGTAAGTACACTTGTAATGATATTAACTATGTTAATGACGAATCATTTCAGTGAAGCTAGAAAAGAAGAACAAAGAAAAACTTTCCAAGAGAAAAAAGAAGAACGTGATAAAAAATTAGAAGAACAGTCTTCAGAAGAGAAAAAAAGAAGATAATTCTGATGAGAATAAAGAACAACAACAAGTTCTTCCCCTCCTGCTTCTAAGAAAAAAATTGACGAACAGGATGGAATGAAAAATGAGACTGTTCAATTAGCTCAAACACAACAAAATAAACAACAATCTAGAAAAGTAGTAGTAAGAGCTAGTAAAAAGAGTGGAGTTTATTACACACCAACACATCCTTCCTATAACAATATTGCAGCAAGAAATCTACTAGTCTTTAGTTCAGAAGAAGCCGCTCAAAGAGCAGGTTATAGAAGAGCTGCATAAAATAGATAAATCTCAGACATTTATGTCTGGGATTTTTTTGTTTAAACATAGAAATAATATAAAATAAAAAAACGTGTTTGGGGAACACGTTTTTTTATGAACTAAATTAAGTTCTAAGCAATTTCTTGCTTGTTTATATCTAATCTTATATACAAATAACAAAAAGAGTCTTTCAACTCTCTAAAGGGAGAATGGCTTGCCTAGGGAGCGACAAGCCACATTATGAAAAAAATTAAAAAGTTTTATTATCTGTTAATATCATAAAGAATTAACCGAAATATTGGTTTAAACAAAAATAATTTCAAACTTAAAAGGGAGAAACGACAAGTGTCGTTAAGAATGAAATATTATTACTTTTGTTTAGGTAATCATTATATACCTCTTACTTAAAAATATACTTAAAAATTTTTCTAAGTTTTTTTAAAAAAATGAAATTTGTTCGTTTGTTTTCATTTTTTTAATTCAAAATTTATAGTTTCCCTATCATTTTTCAGCTAAATAGCTGTTAATTTGAGAAAAAAACTTTGCTTCCGAAAAAAGCCACGATATGCAGATAGTGGACTTGGATGAGCTGATTCAATAATTTTGTGTTTTGCAGAATCAATTAGTTTATTTTTTTGCTTCTTGCATAAGTTCCCCATAAAACAAAAAAACTATATTTTCATTTTTTTCTGAAATATTTTCAATTATGTAATCCGTAAAATTTTCCCAGCCCATTTTACTATGACTTGCTGGAGAATTTTTTTCTACTGTTAGAACAGCATTAAGTAAAAATACACCTTGATTGAACCAAGATTCTAGGTTTCCTGTTTTTTTGCTGGTTTAATACCTAAGTCATCATGTAGTTCTTTATAGATATTTATTAAACTTTTTAGGTAGTGGGACATCATCGTTTACCGAAAAACTTAGACCACATGCTTGATCAGGATTATGATAAGGGTCTTGTCCTAATATTACGACTTTAATATCTTCTAATGGCAGGTCAAAAACTCTAAAAAACCTGTTCTTTTGGTGGATAGATAGTTTTAGTAAGACGTTGTTCATCAATTTTTTTATCATGTTGTTTAGTTCATCTATTTTTGGATAATTATTGAATATTTCTTCCCAACTGCTGTGCATATAAAACTCCTTTGAATAACTGCTTGTTATAAAAAGTATAACATAGTTAAATTTATATTAAAAATAGTTGTGATTGAACTTGTCTAAGACATAAGGGTTTGGAGTATGATATAATATTATTAACAAATACTTAGGAGGAATATGTATGAAATTAGGGTTTTTATCGGTGTAGGGAATATGGGTAAAGCTATCTTAGAAGGATTACTTCGAAGTGGTAAGGTTAGTAGTACTGATATTTTTGTGAGAAACTCTTCGGATAAAAGTACTAGAAATGTTGTAGAAGAAACAGGTGCTGTATTTTGTAATAGTTTAAAAGAAGTCGTAGAAAACAGTGATATTGTATTTTTAGGGGTGAAGCCATATTTAGTAGGAACAGTGCTGGATGAAGTGAACCTTAGTTTGAAGAATAAGATTATTATTTCAATGGCTGCAGCTGTCGAAATAAATGATTTAGAAAAGAAACTTCCTGAAACTAAAATAGTTAGAATTATGCCGAATATACCAGTAAAAATAGGGAGTGGTGTCGTAGGGGTTACATTTAATTCTTTAGTAACTGCTGAAGAAAAAACATTAGTATTATACCTCTTAAATAATTTAGGTATTGCCGAGGAAATATTGGAAAAAGATATGGAGGCTTTAACAGCTTTAAGTGGTTCAGGTCCTGCGTATGGATATTTATTTATAGAAGCATTAGCTGATGGAGCTGTGTTAAATGGATTAAAACGCGATGTAGCTTATAGACTTGCAGCAAGTACAGTTTTGGGTGCTGCGAAGATGGTGTTAGAAACTAAAGAGCATCCAGGTAAGTTAAAAGATGATGTATGTTCACCAAGTGGAAGTACTATCGAGGCTGTGAGAGTTTTAGAAGAAAAAGAATTTCCGCAGTGCAGTTATAGAATGTGAAAAAAAGCCTGTTTCGATAAACTAGATAGAATGAAATAGAATATAAGAGTAATATTAAAGGCTGCCCCAAAAGTTCTAAAATTTAACAAAGTTCATATGAGAACCCATAGACGCAGTGGTTTATTGATATCTAAATTCGCTTTACATAGAAGCTTTTTAGATATCTAATAAACTGTGCGAGGGTGACTCGACAAAATCGATTTCTACGAAATAACGATTTTTTGAGTCACTCCTTTTTATTTATTTAATTCGTCTGTTAAGTTGTAAAGTTCATCTACTAGGTGACCAACATAAGCGATAGCTTCTTTAAGTGGTTCATCAGTACTTACGTCACAACCTGCAAGTTTAGAAAGATCTAGTGCTGACATGCTGCTTCCTTTAGAAAGAACATTTAACCAAGTGTCGGCATAAGAACTGTCATTATCAATCTTATTAGCGATAGCTGTACCGATTGTTAATCCTGCAGAGTAAGTGTATGGATATAGTCCCATGTAGTAGTGAGGTTGTCTCATCCAAGTAAGCTCTGCACCTTCATTAACTACTAAACTATCTCCGAAGAACTCTTCCATAACGTTGCGTTTTACTTCAGAAAGAACATCAGCAGTTAACATTTCATTGTTATCTACCATTTTATAGATTCTATCTTGATAAACAGCTTCTAAGTAGTGTGTTACCATATTGTGGAAGTATGTTCTGCTAATCATGTTACTGATAACCCAACGTTTGAAACGAGCATCAGTGTTAGTTTTTAGTAGGTAGTTAGATACAATAACCTCATTACAAGTTGATGGAGCTTCAACGAAGTATAGTGGGCAATCGTTGTTTAACATTGTTTGGTGTTTTCCTGTACTCATGAAGTGATATGCATGTCCAAGTTCGTGAGCAAGAACGAAAACTTCATTCATTTTTCCAGTCCAAGAAAGTAGAATAAATCCAGCTACATTAGGAACTGTTGCGCAGAATCCACCAGTGCTTTTTCCGATGTTTTGAGGGAAGTCAGTCCAACGTTTGTCATAACTTTCATCAATCATTTTAACGTAGTCTTCACCAAGAACACCAAGTGCTTTTTTAAGGTAAGAACGAGATTCGTCGATAGTCATATCAACTTCGAAATCTGGATCTAGGTTGATCTTACAGTCTGCAAACTGCATGTCTTCAATTTTGTGCTCGCGAGCTAGAAGCTTAATGTAACGTCGGATATGAGGTGCTAAATCTGTCATGAGAGTACGGATTTGACGATCATATAGTTCGCGGTTACCATCTTGAGCAGCTAATAGGTAGTCGATAACACTATTATAACCACGCATTGTAGCAAGCATTTTTTCTTTTTTGATTTGTGAGATATACTCATGTGCTGAAGTGTTTTTATAAGCATTTAATGTTTTATAAAAACTTTTTGCAGCGTTACGGCGCACTTCTGTATCGTTATCCATTTCATGTAAGTTTTCGTACAGTACGAAGCTATTTTCAAAAGTTTTTCCATTTGCTTCGAAACTGTCGAATTGCATATCTTCATGTTTAGTTACCTCATATAGATTGTAGTAACCAGGAAGACTCTCGTAGTTTGCGATTACTTGTTCAGCTTCTTTTGATAAAGTATGTTTTTTCTCCTGAACGATTTTTTTGAAGTAATATTCTAAATCAGGACGATAGTTTTTCACGAAATCTTTAATGAATTGTTCATCTAGTTCTACAAGTTCAGTATCGAAGAAACTTAAATTCCCCGCCCATAAAGTAGAAACATCTTCAAAAAGTGTTACATTTTGCACTACATTGTCATTAAATCTATCCACCGCCATTGGTAACTCAGCGTAGTGAGATAGTTTATAGTATTCTTCATAAAGTTCTTCGTATTTTTTAATGGCAGTATCTAAAGTAGCATGATCCGCTAATTTCCCTTCGTAAGTAGCCTTGAAATCTAAGATCTCTTTTTTAATATTATCAAGGCTTGCTTTAAAATCTTCATCAGTTTTGTATAGAAGAGTCATATCCCAAGTATATTTCTCTTCGACTTCATTTCTTGGTATTAATTTTATTTCAGTCATAGTTTACCTCCTGTGTAATTTAGTCGAATTATATCGATTGATAGTTGCCTATGAGCAACTTAGTAATAATTATAATACATAAATGCAGTTTGGTAAATATAAAAAAATGGATATATTGCTAAAAAAATCTAGCCAACTCAAAAGGTAAGCTAGATTTTGTTATTAATCAAATTTTTATTTCATCTATTTTGTCAATTTTTTTCTAGTGATTGAAATTTCACCTTGTGTGTCTTTTTAAAAATTGATTCCATTAATGTTTTGGCAGTAGTGTATTCAAGTTGACTCATAGAGTCTTTTTTTCTTTTTCTAGTTGTTTTTTTAGCCATATCTTCTATAAATGATTTTTAAATCAAGGGGTAATTGTTAAGACTTCATTTGTAGTAGTATCTATTGTTGCGATAAATGATAGAGTCATGTTTGAAAGGTCACCAGCTTCTTCACTAGAAAAAAAGTACCGGATTTAGGTAAAATTTATTTCCGATGTCCGATAGTTTTATTTTTTTCCACTAAAAGTTAGTTTATTATCTGATTTTTTTCATAGTTTTTTTATCAGTTATAGTGTTAAAAAGTGTATTTCCATTGAAAAAAATACTTGGATTGCAGATAAAACTTCTAAATCGTCTGTAATTATACCGGGAACTAATTTTTCCATTTTCAACATTGAATTTATCGTATCCAGAATTGTTTTTTTCTTAAGGAAAATATGTTCTTCTTTTTGTTGTGGTTTTCCCTAGTTCAGTTTCTTGCTCTGAAAATTTCTTTAAAAACATTGCCACTATCGTCTATTTTAATATTAGATAATGCGTTAACTGAGTAACCCTCTGCCATAAAAATTAGATTTAATATTAACCTTAGTATCTAACTCTAAATTTTTTTCTTTTGAAAAAGTTGCTAAGGGCTGTTTTAATAATTTCTTCATTTGACAATTCTTTTTACTTCTTGTGTTGTAGGTTGATTTGCATTTTTTTATTTTGTGAGCAACCTAGTGTCGTTCCGGCAAGAACAGCAATAGCGAAAGATAGTAATAGTTGTTTTTTTCATTTTTATACCTCTTTGATGTATTTTTATTAACCAACATAATTATAACTTAAAAAAAGATTTTTTTATGTAAATAAAAGATCTAGGAAAAATTCAGTATATATTATAAAAAAAGTTTACTAGTATTTTTGATGTATAATTTTTAATTAGTAGATTTATTAAAAAAAGCGAGGTATCTTATGAAAAATAGCAGTAGTAGGTGGGGGAATAGTAGGAGCTACATGTGCTTATTATTTGTCAAAAAGAACAAAAAAATGAAATAGTAGTTTTTTTGATTATGGTTTGGGTCAAGCTACTAAAGCTTCAGCTGGGATTATAAGTCCGTGGTTTTCTAAAAGACGTAATAAACCTTGGTATAAGATGGCGAGACTTGGTGCGGATTTTTATTTGAAATTAGTTAAAGATTTAGAGGTTGATGGCTATAATACTGATTTTTATTCACAATGTGGAGTATATTTATTGAAAAAAAATGAAGATAAGCTACCTGAGTTAAAAGAACTTGCTGAAAGTCGTAAAGAATTATCACCGATGATAGGGAATTTAGAGATAACCTCAAAAGAAGAGGTTCGAAAAATCATTCCTAGCTTCGATAACAATGGAGATGTATTGTACGCGAGTGGTGGTGGACGAGTAGAAGGAGAGAGATTCGTTAATACTTTACTTACTGCTTCGAAAGCTAATGTTATTAGGGAAAAAGTTAGTCTAAAGGTTGTGGGAGACAAATACGAGATTAATGGACAGGTTTTTGATACTGTTGTCCTCGCGACTGGTGCGTGGTTAAAAGATATATTAGAGCCTCTTGGTTTTGATGTTGATGTTCGTCCACAAAAGGGTCAACTAAGAGATTATAAAGTTTCTGATGAAAATACAGGATCTTATCCAGTTATTATGCCTGAGGGTGAATTGGATATTATTCCATTTGAAAAAGGCGTTGTTAGTGTTGGAGCGACACATGAAAATGACATGGGCTTTGATTTAACTGTTGATAAAATGCAACTTGACGCTTTTGGTGAAGAAGCAGAGAACTTCTTAGGTGAATTGAAAAATTCAGAAATAATAAATGAACGTGTTGGAATTAGAGCCTATACTAGTGATTATTCTCCGTTCTTTGGGGAGATTCCGACATTAGAAAATGTTTATGCGATTAGTGGTCTTGGTTCTTCTGGTTTAACTACAGGTCCGATAATTGGTTATAGTGTGGCGAATATAATTTTAGGAAATGACATAGAATTAGATCCGCAAGACTATAATATTGCAAACTATAAAAAAATGGAAAAATAGTTAGAGCATTTTTTTAGTAGTATATTGTTGGTTTTTATGAAATCTGTAAATAAAATATAAGATGTTTTATAATAATGATATTGTAATTTTTGATATAAGTAAACACTATGTAAAAATAATAATTTTTTTAAATTTTGAAGATATTTATTGAAAATATCTTCTTTTTTTCTTCTATAAAAATGGCACAACACTTGCATTTTATGATATAATTGAAAGTGGACTTTTGTACGCATTATATGTTGTTCTTGCGTGCTAACGATATTATTAATCAAAGGAAGGAGATTATTTATGATAGCTGAATACTTATCAGGAGTAAGTACTCTAACACTAATTATTCATTTATTGGATATATTATTAGTTTGGTTCTTAGTTTATAAATTGCTAAGTTTATTAAAAGGTACTCGTGGTATGCAACTTGTTAAAGGTATATTAATCGTTATTGGATTGAAAATATTCTTTAACTTTATTGGCTTTAAAACGATGACATATATATTCGAACAAGTGGTTACTTGGGGAGTTCTAGGAATAATGATTATATTCCAACCAGAATTAAGACGTGCTCTTGAATACATAGGAAGAGTACAGCTATCAAATATCTTCAATATCAATTATAAAGATGTACAAAAAAAATCTGCTGAACATATAATCAAAGCTGTTGTTGATTCATCAAGACATATGGCACGACGAAGAGTAGGAGCACTTATAGTTTTAGAAAATAACACAGGGCTTGATGAATATGTGGAAAGTGGTATTACAGTCAATGCCGAGGTAACAAATGAACTTATAGTTAATATTTTTATTCCTAATACACCTTTGCATGATGGTGCAATGATAATTGATGAAAATAAAATTCGAGCTGCAAGTTGTGTGCTTCCTCTATCGGATAATAGGTCTATAGCTAGTAGTTATGGAACTAGACACCGTGCAGCTTTAGGGCTATCTGAAGTGACAGATGCTATAGTAATTGCTGTATCAGAAGAAACAGGGAAAATTAGTGTATGTCAAAATGGAATTTTAACTTCAGATTTTTCGACAGAAGATTTAACGAAATATTTAGCAAAAAAACTGGAAACAGCAAGATAAAAATAATTAAATAAGAGGTGATATTATGCAACTAAAAGAAAATAATAAGTTAAAGTTAATATCATTTTTAATAGCAATATTATTGTTCTTATCAGTTAATGAGAATTTCAAGAACTTCTCAGTTCTCGGAGGTGGTACGAACGATAATGCTACTGCATGGGTTAGTGATATCCCACTTGAAGTTGATTATGATAAAGATAAATTGTATGTGGTAGGTATTCCTAATACTGTATCTGTGAAATTAACTGGATCACAGACAAAGGTTCAAAAAGAAAGTATCGCTAAGAATTTTAAAGCGAAGTTGAATCTTAGAAATGCTCAAATAGGTGATGATCAAAAAGTTAAGATTGAAATAGATGGCTTGGAAAAGGGGGTAGATGGGACTGCAGAACCTTCTATAATAACGATATCTATTAGAGAAAAAGCGACTAGAGAGTTTAAAGTTACGCCAATAGTTAAAAAAGAGCGACTATTGATTGGATATGAAGTAGATAAACTTAGCGTTACGAATGAAACTGTTAAAATTTCTGGAGCAATCGAGAGTCTGAATAGAATAAATGAGGTTCGAGCTGAGAGCGATACTCGTACGAAAATTAATAGAAACACTAGAGAAGAGGCTAAATTAGTAGCTTATGATAGTGATTATAACAAGATAGAGGATATTCAAATAGAGCCAAATTCGACGCTTATGAGTATTGAACTAAAAAAATATCGAAAAAGAAGTCCCATTAGAAGTGAATACTATAGGTAGTTTACCTTCGGGATTTGAATTAGTTAGTGCTACTGCTGATGTTGCTAAGGTGACGATTAGAGCAGAGGATGCTAATGAATTGGCGAGAATAAGTGAGATGTTCGTTGATGTTGACTTAAGTGATGTTAAAGAAGAAACAGAAGAGCGTAGTAACTTGAAAAATATATCCAAAAAGAAAATATAAGGATAGCTACAGATACGCCGATTGTTAAAGTAACAATCAAGATAAGGAAAAAAATAATTATGTCAGATAAAAAAATGATGTTTTTAGCTATTAATATGCTTATAACAGTTTTCAGTTTAGCTATAATAATAGGAACTATGTTTATAGAAAAATAAAAAAATACAAAAAAATATAGCAATTTTTGTAGCTATAACGATATTAATAGTTCAAAAGATAGTAGAGATAAAAGTAATTGAAGAAACCCGAAAAAAATCAGTATTGTAATATTACTTATAATAATTGCAGCTGCAGGGTACTTTTGGTTACAGATTATTTTAAAATATGATAGAAGAGCTTGGGGAAGACTTGTGAACTTGATTAAAAAAATATTGGTATCTAAGTCGTTCCCCTCAAAGTTTATTAGATAAATGCAACGCTATTATTTCAAAGCGTAATTATCTATAAACTATTGTAAAAGGGTGATAGTTGTTAAATTTTTATGTTAATTCTTTTGAACTATTCCCTTTACTCATTTAATGAATTAGTAGGAGATGTTATGGATAAATTATTTTCATCAAAAAAATATATAAATCATAGATTTAAGTTAATTATAGCACTTGATTTATTGACGGTAATATTTGGTGTAGTAGCATCGATATTTTTAGGTAAGGCTTCGGATCCATTTTCTATGTTGAATGAACATCACATAGAAATAATAGAGTTTGTAGCGATTTCTTTAGTAATTTATACTGCTAGTTTTTTTATTTATTTGGTACTAATAAATCACTATGGTCTTATCTAGGTGTAAATGAAATAGTAAATATCTGTTTCTCGGTAGTGCTGGGAGATTTAGTAACTAGTATTTTATACCAATATATGCTACCTGATACATTTTCAAATGTTAGATTTGCGATTTTTTTCACCGCTATTAATAATCGCAGGAATGATGTTTATAAGAATGCTTTATCGTGCTTTAAGAGAAAGAGAAGCGGGTAAATATGGAGCCAATTCTTATAAGAATACATTTATTATAGGTGCAGGAGACGCGGGTTATATTTTTATTAAAAAGAATTGTCTAAAAAAATAATATTTTCCGTGCGAATGTAGTTGGGCTTATCGATGATAACAGAAAAAAATTCTGTAATTAGTGGAGTTTCTGTTGTTGGAACAACGTATGATATGTTGAATCTTATTCCAAAATATGAAGTAGAACAAGTATTTTTAGCTATTCCTTCGATCAGTGCTTATAATAAAAATAGAATATTAAACGTACTAAAAGAAGCGAATGTTACTGTTAAAGTAATGAGCTCAGGTATTGCAGTTGAAGATGGAGAGAGTATTTCTAAACACTTAAAAGACGTGTCTATCGAAGATTTATTAGGACGTGGTGAAGTGAAACTGTCTCAAGGTGAGATTCGTTCATATATTAAAGGAAAGAGTATTCTTGTTACTGGTGCTGGTGGTTCAATCGGAAGCCAGATTGTTCGAGAAATATTCAAATTCAAACCTAGTCAACTTGTTTTAGTAGATGTTAACGAGAATGCATTATACATGCTAGAGCGTGATTTAGATTTTGAAAAATCACATAGTAAGGAATATGAGGATATACAATATATTTCTGAAATAGTAAGTATTCGTGAAAAAGCTGCTTTAACCGAGGTTTTTGATAAGTATAAACCTGATGTAGTGTTCCATGCGGCAGCGCATAAACATGTTCCTTTAATGGAACGTCGTCCACAAGAAGCGATAAAAAATAATGTTTTTGGAACAAAAAATGTTATGGATATGGCGATTGAAAAAGAAGTAGAAAGATTTATTATGATTTCTACTGACAAGGCGGTAAATCCAACGAATGCGATGGGAGCTTCGAAACGTTTAACAGAGATTATCTTACAATCAAAAGGTAATAAGTATAAAACGAAATTTGCTGCGGTTAGATTTGGTAATGTATTAGGTTCTAATGGTTCTGTAATTCCTATTTTTAAAGAACAGATTAAAAAAGGTGGACCTATCACTATTACGCATAGAAATATTATTCGTTACTTCATGACGATTCCAGAAGCAGCACAATTAGTACTACAAGCTGGGTATTACGCAAGTGAAGGGGAGATTTTCCTATTAGACATGGGAGAACCCGTAAAAATCATAGATCTTGCGACAAACTTAATCAAACTATCAGGATTAGAACCATATAAAGATATCGATATAGAAGAAATCGGTCTAAGACCCGGTGAGAAAATGTATGAAGAGTTATCACTTGATTACGAAAGTAGTGAGAAAACTGATAACCAAATGATCTATAAAAAAATACAACTTTAGACATTGATGTAGATGAATTAGATAAAAAAATTAAATGAATTAAAAATCAATGTTAGGGACATTCAACAAATGAAGAAATACGTAGTAAGTTATTTGAAATAATAAATTGTTATAATGGATAAAAAGAAGGGCGATTCAAAAAGTGATTTTGAATCGCCTTTTTAACTATAGAATGACGCGGAAATCTTGATTTCTAAGAAATAAGATTTTATCGAGTCACTCGCTAGCTAGTTTTGGAGAGTGTCATTTTTTTATTTTTTTCTACGTTTTTTTAGTTTTTTTATCTATATAGTTAGTTAGAATCAAAGATAACAATATAGGTAAATTCATAAGAAAAAAATTTAATCACAAATAATATGGTTTTATATTTATGTGTAAAATCTGAACTAACTACTTCATCAAGCAAGAAAAATGATTATAGGACCAAATAAAAAAACATAGAATACTAGAAATATGTAATATCTTTTTATTTTTTGCGTTTACCATAGCAACCTCCTGAAATCGCGTATTGTGTATTTACTATTAATATGGAGTGGCTTAAAAAGTATGATCTTTTAAGAAATAAGATTTTGTTGAGTCAGCTCCTTTAGTAACTTTTAATATAACATAAAAAAATAAAAAAATTAAAGACTGATAAAAATCATTGTTTTTTTATGGTATAATAAAGGTTAGTGATGTTATTTTTAGAGATAGTTAACATAACATTACTTAAAAAGAATATATAATGATTAAGTGCTGATTTCAAAAGAGTAAATTTTTGAGGTTGGTATTTTTTTAGTTGTCGGTATTTGGTTGTTGGTATATTACCTCGGATTCTCTTTGATATTTCAATAGATGAATAGAGTGTGGTATAATATTTAAGTGAAATAAATAGGAATGATTTAAGAGGTTTGAACTATTGAGATTCAATAGTTTATATCTAAATTGATAGCGAGGTGATTAAATGAGTAAAGTTGCAGGTAAGGTAACGAAAGTTGAAAGCAAAGGATTATATATAAAGCTAGAAAATGGCAAAGAAGCCTTCTTACCAAAGGAAAAAATATGTTTATAGGTAAAAAGAAGAAGTTAGAGGAGATTTTTCTGTTGGTTTTTGTAATTAAAGCTGAGGAGAAAAGTACAAAAGGATTCTCTAGTGATTTTAACACAAAAAAGAGTTGAAGCAAGCAGAGGGTGATAAGAAAAAAAGCAGAGAAAAAAATCCTAAAAGAAAAAAACAGAATAAAAAGAAAAATAAACCGAAGGTACATGAGAAGTTAAAGAACAACCTGGAGTTCAGAAAAACAAGAAGCGCAGGAAGAAAAATCAGGAACCCTAAACAAGAGACAAAAAAACCTTAAAAGACTTGAAAAAACTTCAATTTATAGGTAATATGAAGATTTCTGTAGGAAAAGGTAAGAAGAGTAATATTACCGAGCTGTCTGAGGAGAAAGAAGAGAAAAAAGAAATTCCTCCCGCACCAGAAGGATTGCTAGAGGATATAATTGCGACTACAAGGCAAGCTGAAGCTAAGTTTGAAAAAATTAAGAAAGAACTTCAAGAAAGAGGTTATCTAGATGGACATTAATATTTTATGGCAAAAACTGATAAAATAGCACTAGGTCTGTCAGGAGGAGTAGACTCTATAGCTTTTTATTTCATCTGCTTGTAACAAAGTACAAAGAGAGTTATAAAGAATTAGTGGCGTTCCATATAAATCACGGCCTAAGAGAACAGTCTTATGAAGAAGCGGAGTTTGTAGAAAACTTTGTAAAACATTACAATGTTAAATTCTACAAAAAAGAGCTAAATATGAAAGATTTAGTAAGAGATAGTCACACATCAGAGGAAATGCTTGCAAGAAAACTACGTTACGATGCTTTTGAGGAGATGTCTTCATTAGAAGGTGGTGTGAAGTTAATAACTGCTCATCATAAAAATGATCAGGTAGAAAATATCCTTATGAGGCTCCTTAGTGGGCGCAGTATGGATTATAACTTGATGATAGAAGAGAAGACGACTATAGGAAACTTAGAAGTTTATCGTCCATTATTAAATGTATTAAAAGCAGATCTTGAGCAGTATGCTGATAAATATGACTTGAAATACTATGTTGATTCAACAAACTTTGATACTGATTATACTAGAAATAATATAAGGCATAACATTGTACCATTGTTGAACGATGTGAATGCTGCGAGTTTTGATAATTTGATTAATTTTTCTAGTTATTATCAAAAATATTAATGCTGAGTTGAAAAAATAAAGTATTAGAAGATAAAAAATGACTATGTGATTGCAGAAGAAGATGGGAAAGTCGAATTAAACAAAGAAAAACTATTAGAAAATACCAAAGAAGAAATTTATTTCTTGCTAAGAGATATATTAGCAAATAATTTCGGTATTTTTGATGTGAAACAAAAGAGCGCTTTTTACAATAATAGAAGACTTGAAAAATAGAAATAACAATAAAAGTTATGATTTGAAGAATAATTTAAAAAATTATTAGCGAATATAATAGTATTTATGTTCATAAAATCGAAAAAATGTTATAATGATAAGATAGAATTAATAATAGATGAAGTGGATATTACTAAAGTTTATACATTTCATCAGAGTAATTTTCTAATAACGACAACTAATAACTCATCTGAAGTCGGATTTAATAAAGAAGATTTGCCATTGATAGTTACGACTAAGAGGGATGGCGATAGAATTCAAAAGAGGTAAGGTTAGCAAAAAAACTTTCACGTCTTTTTATCGATGAAAAAAATTCCTAAGGAACTTAGGGACACTCTTCCAGTAATTCGCAACAAAGATGGGATCTTAGGAGTTTTAGGAATAAATACTAAAGTCAACAAAAATAAAAATATGATTATTACATAAACACGAAAAGGATAAAAACAGTGGAAAAATTTATTAAAAGATATCGAGAAAGTTCTATTTACACACGAGGACATCAGTAGTTGCTAGTAAAAAGAATTGCTAAACAAATTGAAGAGGATTATGCAGACAAGTGTCCTGTTCTAATTTGTACATTAAAAGGGGCATTACCTTTTATGGCGGAACTTTTAAAACACATTGATATTCATGTAGTTACTGACTTTATGGATGTATCTAGTTATCACGGAGGAACTGAATCTTCTGGTGTAATCAAAATCAAAAAAGATTGCGGAATGGATATTGAAGGACGTCACGTAATTATCGTTGAAGATATCGTAGATACAGGAAGAACTCTTAAGGCTCTTATCGAAAATCTGAAAGAGAGAAAAGTAGCGTCTGTAGCATGTGCTTCATTAGTAGATAAACCAGAAACTCGTGTAGTTGATGTTGAAGCTGACTACATTGGAATAGTTTCACCAAACGAATTCCTAGTAGGATTTGGTTTAGACTATGATGAAAGATATAGAAACTTACCTTATATCGGTGTTCTAAAAGAAGAAATTTATTCATAATAATATTTTAATCAAAAAAAGGTCAAAAATATTAGTCAAATTTTAGTTACATATGTTAAAATAAATTAAGTTTAGAAAAATGATAGGAGGAAGATTGTCTATATGAATAATAAAAAAAGACAAAAACCCTATCCTTGGTATGCTTGCGTTAATCGTAATCGCGATTGGATTATTTGCTTATTGGCAGCAAGACTTACCAGGGACAACTGAAAAAATAGACTATGCTAAACTTGTTCAGACTATTAAAGACGACAAGGTTAAAGAAATAAGTCTACAAAGAAAAGATGAGAACTACAATGTTAAAGGTACCTACACAGATGGTACAAGAACTTCGAGAGTGTAGTTGCAGCATCTGATTATGAAGTACAAAAACAAATTAATGAAAAAAAGCTAAAAGATGGAAAAACTAAATGTAGTAGAATACAAAACCAGCTGAAAAAACTGGTGCAATCTTATCATTTTTAGGTAACATTATTCCATTTATCTTAATGATGGGGCTATTAGTTTTCTTTATGTCACAAATGCAAGGTGGCGGTGGAGGTAAAGTAATGAGCTTCCAAAAATCTAAAGCTAAAAAAATCGATGGTGGAGAAGCAAAAGTTACATTTGCTGATGTAGCTGGAGCTGATGAAGAAAAAACAAGAACTTGCTGAAATGGTTGAGTTCTTAAAAGATCACCGTAAATTCACTAAGATGGGTGCTAGAATTCCTAAAGGTGTCCTACTTGAGGGACCTCCCCGGGACTGGTAAAACTTTACTAGCTCGTGCTGCTAGCAGGGGAAGCGAAAAGTACCATTCTTCTCAATCTCAGGATCTGACTTCGTTGAGATGTTCGTAGGGGTTGGAGCAAGTCGTGTTCGTGACCTATTCAAAGAAGCTGAAAAAAATGCGCCATGTATCATTTTCATCGATGAGATTGATGCTGTAGGACGTAAACGTGGAAGCGGAGTAGGTGGAGGAAATGACGAACGTGAACAAACTCTTAACCAACTTCTTGTTGAAATGGATGGATTCGATGGTGAAAAAAAGGTATTATCGTAATTGCAGCAACTAACCGTGCTGACGTATTAGATAACGCCCTTAGAAGACCAGGACGTTTCGACAGACAAATTAAAGTTTCTACACCTGATGTAAAAGGTCGTGAAGCTATTCTTAAAGTACATGCTAAAAACAAACCACTCGCTAAAGGTGTTGATCTTCGTTCATTAGCAGAAAAAAACTCCGTGATTCTCTGGTGCGGATCTTGCTAACATCCTTAACGAAGCGGCATTATTAGCAGCTCGTGAAAATAAATCTAATATTGAAAAAGAAGACTTAGATGAAGCAATGGACAGAGTAATCGGTGGTCCAGCTAAACGTAGTAGAGTATACACTCCAAAAGAAAAACGCTTAGTAGCTTACCACGAGGCAGGTCATGCAATCGTAGGTATGGTACTTGATAGTGCTGATAAAGTACAAAAAGTTACTATTATCCCACGTGGTGATGCTGGTGGATATAACCTTTATGATTCCGGAAGAAGAAAAATACTTCCAAACTCGTACAGATTTAATCGACAAAATCTGTGGACTACTTGGTGGACGTGCTGCAGAGCAAATCTTCTTTAACGAAGTATCTACAGGAGCTCACAATGACTTCGAACGAGTAACAGCTATTGCTCGTGCGATGGTTACAGAATACGGTATGAGTGAGGCTGTAGGACCAATGCAAGCTCCATTCCACGATCCATATGGTGGACGTCAACTTTCAAGTATCGGTAACTACTCAGAAGAAATGCTGAAAGAAATTGATAAAGAAGTTCGTAAAATTATTAACGAATGTTACTCAAAAAGTTCTTCATATTATTGAAACTCACAGAGAACAATTAGAACTTATTGCACAAACACTTATCGAAGTTGAAACAATCGATAGAAAAAGAAATCGTTGCTCTTTACCAATTTGGAAAAATGCCAAAAGATTTAGATGAAAGAGAAGCAGAACAACTGGATAAAGTAGTTAATAAGAAATACTACGAAGAAGAAGCTCGTAAAGCCAAAGAAGAAGCTGAGAAAAAGCTCAAGAAGAAGCTAAAAAACGAAGAAGATAAAGTTGAAAAAGGTTGAAGAAAAAGACCTAGAAGACGAAAAATCAAAAGAAAAACCTTCTTACGAAGAATAAAAATAAACCCTAGATTTGGAATTAACTAAGTCTAGGGTTTTTGTTATACTCTTTTGAAAAGTTATTATATCGGTGTTTAGATGATATTCATAATCTTAAGTGAGCGATAAATAAGCGATAAATTCTATTTTCTCACTTTTCTTCTCGTAAAGAAGTGGACTGTCGAAATCACTAATCCAAGTATAATTATATAAATTATTTGAGAAAATACTAATGGTGTAAAGTAATTTTTCAAGATAAATATATTAACTCTACCTATAATTGCAGCGATACCAACATAGAAAGTAGTGCAACTTTATATTTGTTAAGTAGGCTTTACTTTGGCAACCATACATAATCCATTATTAACGCAAGAAGGAAACCAGATGAATTTCGCTTGTGAATTGTCTATGATAGCAAAAGTTCTGTCAGTAGTACTGTAGCTACTAAAAATGCCACCACCGATCATAAGCGTTTGTCAGTATGTCCTTCATGAAGTTGTGCCCGCACTACCATGTTGCTTCAAAGTTAGGAAGAGGATGGAATACCGATTATTATCCGCTGAAATTATCGTAAAATTGAATCATTATCTTACCTGGAAACTCAAGGCAAAGATTACTAAGTATTGAGAAGACAATCAGAAGAATGTCTTTGTTAGGAATAAATGAAGCTACCTTTTGAATATTATTAATAACACGACGACCTTCGCAAGTATATCATAGAATACTCGAAGTCATCTGTTAAAATACGATATTTGATACGCACAGCACGCTGGTAGCACCATTCGCGCTAAAACTAATATCAATACTTTTTCAAAGCAAGAACATCGTTAACATAATCTGCTCATGGCGACAGTCTTACTGGCTTTTGTAATACATGCATTCTTTGTTTTGTTCAGGGGTAACACGTCCGAAAATGTCATTCTCAAGAACAGTTTTCTCAAACCTCATCAGTCCCCTTTAGTCATATCGATAGCCTTAGCATCTTCTTGCAGAACCAGCTTTCTTAGCGACACCATGCTATATGGATTATCTTCCACTGATTATTTTTACTTCAACACCTTGTGATTCAAAGTATTTGAATGTTTCTTTTTGTATTTTCTTTTATTTCATCTGATAGAACTACATGGCCTACAAGTTTCATATTAGTAGGGATGTTTGTACTGTCTTTAGTATAGGCTAGCGATAAAAATTCGATAACCTTCTTTTTCAGATTCTCATAATATTCATCCATTTCAGATGAGAAGCCCTAAAAAATTCATATGCCCCGAAGAAATATGTTCCACCGTTTTGAAGTTTTATAAATGAATATTTATTTTTACTAGAAAAGGCTCCTAATTCCTCTATATCCCACTGTTTTTCACATGTTAAATAATTTTTTAAAGCCCTAGATGTCGCATTTTCATCATCGAAATATGCAAGATAGCTTGATAGTTTTTCTGAAACTTCATCATTAATTTCTATCACATTCATATTACCTGTAGTTATAGTTCCTGTTTTATCGAAACAAAGAACATCAACTCTAGCAAGAGTCTCGACACAATATAGTTCTTGAACTAGAACTTTCTTTTTAGCGAGTTTCATCGCAGCAACTGCAAGAGAAACACTGACAAGAAGGATTAAACCTTCAGGAATCATACCTACTAAGGCTCCAGCACTACGCAAGACTATTTCTACATAACCACGTCCCAGACTAGCACCACGCATATATAACATAATTGCGACAGGTACTAATAGAATAGATATAACTTTTAAGATTTTATCCATATAGTCACGAAGTTTAGATGGATATTTTTTAAATTCTTTAGTACTTTTAGCAAGCTTATTGATATAGCTATCTTCACCAACAGCAATAGCTCGCACTAAACAACTACCACTAACTACGTTACTACCACTCATTACTTTATCATTAGTAGTCTTGAAGATATTGTCACTTTCACCAGTTAGCAGTGATTCATCGACCTCGATACTACCCTCAATGATTTCAGCATCAACAGGAATTTGATCACCGAGATTTAAGTGTAAAATATTCTCCAAGGACGATTTCTTCAGAATCTATATTTATTATTTTATTATCACGGTTTACTCGGTATTTACTTCTACCTAGCAAACTGAGCTTCTCAAGGGCATTTTTCGAACGAACTTCTTGAAAAATACCAATTGCAGTATTTATAGTAATTACACCTAAAAACAACATATTTTCAAATCTAAGTGTTGTAGCTATAAATGCTGCTAAAACTAAGTTCATAGCATTGAAAAAGTAAAAAATATTAGAAAAAGATAATTTCTTTTTGTAGTTTTATAAGGTTTTATTTCACTAATATTTTTCGTTTTAGTTATTTCTTCACTAGTTAAATATTTCATTCTACCTCCGCCATAACTATATTTTTAATTAATTTCTATTTTATCACACTTTTAGTATAGTTTGGAAAAATTAAAGGATGATGTATTGAAAAAAATATAGTGGTAGCCGTAGTTAACTGATATTGAGCCTATTAAAAATAATAAGGAATAATTAAAAACATTATATCTATTAGTTAATTTCATTTTTATATCTGAATATTAATTTTGATTTTCAGAAATTATATGTTAAAATATAGAAATATACTTTAAATATACTTAAAAAGATAGGAGATGAAGAAATGACGCTGGCTAAGAAAACAGCAGTAAGTGTGCTAAGTGCAGCATTACTACTAGGAAATATCAGTACATTTAATTTTGGAGTACCATCAAAGATAACATTAGCTCAAGAAGAAAAAAGACGAGCTATCAAATGTTTCAAAAAGTGAAGAACATAAGTTTCAGAATGATGATAAGGTAAAAAGTTATCGTTAAATTAAAGGGTGATGTTGATCCTAATAAGTTAAAAACTAAAGAAGGAATTAAAGAAGTTACAGAATCAACCAAAGCACCAAGAGAAAAGGCATTAAAAGATATTAAAGATAAAGGTATCGAGTATAAAAAACTATTTGAGTACGATACATTGATGAATGGTTTTGCTTTAGAAACTACATTCTCGAATGCTAAAAAATTCAAGAGTTAGACTTTGTAGATACTGTTGAAAATGAGTGTTAGCTACAATAAACCAGAAAATGTAGCGAGTGAAAAAGAGAAAAAGAAAGCATGGAAGCTAATGATTTTTCTAAAAGCATTAGATAGTTATAATCTTATTAATATACAACCTCTTTGGAATAAAGGATACAGAGGACAAGGAAAAGTTGTCGCTGTATTAGATTCTGGACTTGATCCTAATCATCCAGTGCTTAGATTATCTGATAATTCAAAATCTAAATACAAATCTAAAGATGAAATTGAAAAATTAAAAAAAGAAGCGGGTATAGACTACGGTAAGTGGTATAGTGAAAAATTACCATTTGCATTTAACTATAACGACTGGAATAATGATATTAAACAAAGTGCATATAAATCACATGGGATGCACGTTGCTGGGACTGCAGTAGGTAATCCTAAGGAGAAATTCACAAATGGTGATTACGTAACAGGTATAGCACCTGAAGCACAGTTAATTTTTATGCGTGTATTCTCAGATACTAAAAATGCTGGAACAGAGTCTTATATTTATACAAAAGCTATAGAAGATGCTATTAAATTAGGTGCAGATACTATAAATCTAAGTTTAGGTTCACCAGCTGGTTCAGTAGTAGAAGTGGGTGATGGTTTAGTTCGTGCAATGGATGTTGCGAAAAAAGCCGGGGTTAATATAGTCGCAGCGGCAGGGAATAATGCATTCTTTGCTAGTGGACAAACAAACCCAAGTGTAGCTAATCCTGATTATGGAACTGTAGGAAGACCATCGGTTTCTGAAGATGCGATTTCTGTAGCGAATATAAGTAACAGTGTTCTTAACAGAGAAATAGCGAATATCGAGCAGCTTAAAGATAATGCTGATTTTTCTAATGGAAAAATGCCAATTTTTAGTTATACTAAACAATTTGAGAAAAAAGCATATGACTATGTATATGTTGGAGTTGGTAAAGCAGAAAACTATGCTGACAAAGATTTAACTGGGAAAATTGCCCTTATTCAACGTGGTGGTAATAGCTTTGAAGAAAAAGTTAAATTAGCTAAACAGTATGGAGCAGCTGGAGCGGTAATCTACTTCAATGAAGGAGACACAATCTACAACTTAACGTTAAATGGACAAGATAAAGATTTCCCTGTAGTAACAACATACTATAAATTTGGTAATGAACTTTCTGCTCATGAAGGGGAATATAAAATAACATTCAATGGAACATGGGATAAAACAAGATAATCCTAAAAAAAGGTGAATTCGATGAATCTACTGGTTGGGGAATGAGTGTTGATGGTTACTTAAAACCTGACGTAACAGCACCGTGAGGGAGATATCTTATCATCTTATAATGATGGAAGATATGGTCTAGATAGTGGAACAAGTATGGCTTCTCCACACGTTGCGGGAGCTATAACTCTTGTGAAACAAGTATTATCAGAAAGATTCCCGAACTTAAGTGCAGAGGAAAATCCAAGGATTAGCGAAGAGATTAATCATGAGTACGGCAAATCCTCAGGTATATTCTGATGGATACACAACAGCATATAGATCACCACGTCTTCAAGGTGCAGGGGCTAATCGATGTGAATAAAGCAGCATATGGAGATCTTTATGTGACTGGAGAAAACAACTATGGAAGTGTTTCTCTAGGAAATGTTGGTGATAAATTTACTTTTAAATTAGTATTACACAATCTATCAGATAAAGCTCAAAGCCTACAATATGCAGCTCACCTTACTACAGATAATTATTATGGTGAAGATGCTGGAGTAGATTGGAATGGTAAACTTACAATGACTCCTAAGAAGTTGTTAACGACTGATTGGGCTACTGTAGAAGTTCCAGCAAAAGGTGAAAAAGAAGTAGAAATTACTGTTGATGCTGCAAGTTTCAAAGAAGAACTAGAAAAAGTATTTACAAATGGGTATTATCTAGAAGGATTTGTAACTTTCTATGATGAAGAAAGTGCATTAAAAGCAAATATTCCATTTGTAGGATTTAAAGGACAGTTTCAAAATCTACCAGTGTTAGAAAAACCAATCTACGCCATGAAAAATGGAGAAAAACCAACATATGAGTATGGTTATACTTCTAACCCTAATAATTGGGATTCATTAACAGAAATGAACTTCACAGGAATGTTAACAACATATAAAGAAGACAAAAAAGATAAGAGAACACTAGCAGGAGCGTATGTTAATCCTGTTACTGGAGAAAGATTCTTTACTGATAAAATTTTTCTTCTCACCAAATGGTGATGAAAATTATGATGAGATAGGAATGAGAGGGGTATTCTATCGTAATTTTGAAAAACCTAAAAACTTTCAGTATATGCTAAGGATGATGTAGAACGTAAGAATCCACTTTTATCAAAAATGGTAATGGTTCTGGTAACAAAAAACTTTTACAACAATACAGGTAAAAATACACATCATTAACTATGACAAACTGGAAAAGGTGTTGACAGTAACGGTAACCTCTTCCGGATGGAGAATATCAATATGTAGTTTCTTATAGTGCAGCAGTAAGTGGAGCAGATATGCAGGAGACAACATTCAATGTGGTAATTGATAGAAAAGCTCCGAAAATTACAGGTGCTAACGGTGGTTACTATGATGAAGCAACTCGTAAATTCACACCATATCCAATACTAGAAGATGGAAGTGGAGTATTCTACAAAAAATTAAGCTATGGTAAAAATACTATTGCAGCAAATGAAGATGGAAGTTATACAATTCCAGAAGGTGTAGAATTAAAAGATCTTACTTTTGAAGTGAAAGACTTTGCAGATAACAAGGATAGTATTAATTTATCAAATGTTGAAGGTAATGGTAAAGGAAGCCTAGAAGTAGAAGTTAAGAAAGGTGATGGAACTGGAAACAATTCACGTCGCTTGCGTTACAAGATCACTAATGAAAAAGGTGAAATCGTAGGGGAAGACTTCTCTAGAAATAAACGTACATATCAAGCATTGCCATTCGGAAAATATACTGTTGAAGTAGTAATGGTAGATGGAGAGTACAAACTACTTACACCATCAAAAGTTGACTTCGAAATAACTAAAGATACACCAACAAAAGAGGTTGAATTTAGAGTTGATGAAATTAGTAGAAATGCTACAGAAATAAGCTTTGATAAACAAGTGCCAGCAGGAACAAAGGTTTATGCAATAGCAAAAGATGGTACAAAAATATTACTCCCAACAAGTTTATATGGAAAAAATGCCTTCCAGAAAAACTTAGAAAATGGAACATACACAATTCAAATAGTGACACCTGAAGGATATACTCCAGCAGAAAACAATTTTGAATTAGTAGTAAAAGATGGTCATAATAAAAAACAAGTTGTTCTGAATGTTGCAGAAAAAGTAGCAAGTGTAGGAACTACTGAGAATTCTAAAGCACAAGGTACAGTGGATTTCACCGAGAAAAAACTTTACAATAATTACAAACTAGTTGTAATAGAGCCAACTGCAGAAGAGAAAACAAATATTCAAAAACAATTAACAGAAGGTAATGTAGACTTAAGCAAATATGATGTTGAATACTTTAACATTCATATTGTAGATGCAACAGGAAAAGAAGTTAAAGTTCCTGGTGATAGAATGGTAACTTTAGATTTAGCGAAAGCTCCAGAGCGCTTCTTCCATGAAAAAGATGGAAAATTAACAGCTGTAAGTAGTGTTAATTATGCTGATGGTAAGCTTACATTTACTACTGATAGCTTCAGTAACTTTGTAGCATTAACTCCAAAAGATGCTCCAGTAGAGAAGAAAGCAGAAGTGAATAAAGCAGAGCTTCAAAAAGCAATAGAAGCGGATAAAGCGTTAGATGAAACTAAAGAGTACAAAAATGCAATTATCGAAGCTAAAGATGCATATAACAAAGCATTAGAGGCAGCTAAGAAAGTTCTTGAAAACGAAAATGCAACTCAGGAAGAAGTAAATAGTGCGGTAGCAAGTCTAAACGCAGCTAAAGTAACATTAGCTAATTCACAACAACCAGAAGTGAAAAAAGAAGTAGATAAAGCTAAATTAATCGAAAAATTAAAAGAAACTGAAAAACTTCAAACTGAGGTTAAATTCAAAAATGCAGGACAAGATAAAAAAGATAACTTCGTAAATGTTATAAAAAGAAGCGACAGCAGTTCTTGATAACAAAGATGCAACTGTAGAAGAGGTTACAGCTGTGTTAGAAAAATTACAACAAGCTGAAAATACTCTTGATGGCAAAGAAGTAGAAGTTCCGAAAAAAGAGGAGCCGAAACCGGCAGCTGAAGAACCTAAGAAAGAGGAGCCAAAATCAGCGGCTGAAGAGCCAAAAACAAGCAGCTGAAGAACCGAAGAAAAAAAGATCTAAAATCGGCAGCTGAAACTCCAAAAGAGGAGCAGAAACTAACACCTGAGGAACCTAAGAAGGAAGAAGGCGACAAACCTCAACTTGAAATACCAAAAGTAGATAAGAAAAAACTAAATGAACAATTAAGTCATTTAGCAGAAGTTAAAGAGAAAGATAGTTTTGAAAGTGCAAGTACAGAAGATAAGAAAGCTTATCTAGATGTGGTTCAAAAAGCACTAAGAACTATTAGCTTCAGCAACAGCTACTCAAGAAGAAGTAGATAAAAGCATTAGAAGCGTTAAAAGAAGCAGAGAAAAAGTTTCTAAAAATCAATCAAAGATATTCTAGGTGGTTTTTGTTGGAAAAAGAAACTAAGAAAGAAAAGTACATTTAATGTAGATGAAGATTTCGGAAAAGTTTCAAAATCTAATTCATTATTAGCAAAAACAGGATTAGATAATAATGCGACAGCTTACGCTGGAATAGCAGTTCTAGTCTTAGTAGGATTAACTGTTTATGTAAAAACGTCGTAAACAAAAATAAAAATAAAATATATCGACTTCATAAGTTAGGATTTAAACCTCGCTTCTGAAGTCGAATTTTTAGTGTTAATAAGCATTTTTAGTAGAGATTTATAAAAATAAGTACTGGATATCTTAATGTTAGACAGGGAGTTTAATAAGGTATATAATAATAACCGAAATGGAGGAAGTATTTAGAGTATGGAAAAACTAGATTTTTAATAAAAACACTAAATTCAGAAATAGAAATACCAGAAACGGAACAAGAAAAGAAAGATTTGTTTAGATCATTGATGAACACATGGAAAGTATCAAAGTTACCGAGTGAATTCTATGAAGTTCAAGATGATTATCTACAAGAGATTCTAGATGCTAAAGGAATAACAAGATTAGAAGATTTAACTGAAATTGATGAGAATATTTACCTATGGCAAGGTGATATTACAACATTGAAAGTAGATTCAATAGTTAATGCAGCGAACAAGGCTCTATTAGGATGTTTAATTCCTCTACACAGATGCATCGATAACGCCATTCACACGCAAGCAGGATTACAACTTAGAAAAGAATGTGATGATATTATAAAAGCACAAGGAAGTTTCGAAAAAACAGGACAAGCGAAGATAACAGCGGGTTATAACTTACCAGCTAAACATGTTATTCACACGGTTGGGCCGATAATTTATCGAGTAGTAGAAGATGACGATAAGGAACTTCTTGCATCATGTTATAGAAACTCTTTAAAACTTGCTTTAGAGAATAATCTTAAGAGTATTGCTTTTTGCTGTATAAGTACGGGAGAATTTAGATTTCCAAATGATCTTGCTGCTGAAATAGCGGTAGCTGAGGTTAAGAAATTCTTTAGAGAAAATCCTACTGCTGACTTAAAAGTAGTATTCAATGTGTTTAAAGATTTAGATAAGAAATTGTATGAAGAATTGCTAGGTTAAGAAAGTTAAAAATAGTTAGATTATATTCAGTTTGAAGTTGAATTTAGAGAACTAGTGTTAAATTAGTATTTTTAGAAAACTAAACAGTAAGAAATTTTTAAAATGAAACTTCTGTGTGTTTTGTTTATTTTATAGTAGGATTGTTAGCATCTGGAGTTTTTGTTATCGGTATTCATGATTATTTGCAAGGAACAGAAAAGGAAATACCATTTGTTTCTAAATCTTTTATCTATGTTGCATTAATATCTTTTCTAATATATATTATAAGAATTATTATTAAAATTATAATTTCAAGTCAACATATGTTGATGGAATATGAACAAAAGGCGGCTTTAACAAGATTTTATCAAGCGTTAATTCAAGATGGAAAAGAAGTAGATAAGGAAGAAAAATTAATAATTTTAATGCTTTTATTTAGAAAAACAGATACAGGATTAATTAAGTGACAACTCTAATGATGCTGATGCATTATTAAACCAATTTTCTAAATAAGTAAAGTAGTTAAAGTTATATTTTATAAAGTACTAGACCTCAAAAATCATTTGAATCTTGAGGTCTATTGTTTTTCTAAAGTTATTGAATTTTGAAAATGAGAAAAGTATTTTTTTATCCTATTCTTCCGCAAAAATCTGTGTAGCTCTTACTGCACGTTTCCAACCTTTATATAGTTTTTTTCTCGTTCATCTTTTTCCATAGTAGGAACGAACAGTTTTCCTGCAGTATTTAGGGTTTTTTAGTTCATCTAAGTTTTTCCAGTAACCAGTAGCAAGACCTGCTAAGAATGCAGCACCTAATGCTGTTGTCTCTAGATTTTCAGCACGGGCTACTTTAACGCCTAGTATATTAGCTTGGAATTCTAGTAGATAATCATTGTTTGCAGCACCTCCATCAACTTTAAGAAGGGGTATTTCTACATTCGCATCAATTTTCATTGTACTCAATAATATCGCGTACTCTGGTAGGCGATAGATTTGCAATGTAGCTTTAACTAAATCTTCTTTTGAAGTAGCACGTGTTAGACCGAAAAATAGTCCCACGAGCATTTGGGTTCCAATAAGGAGCGCCTAATCCTGTGAAAGCTGGCACTAGGTATACTTCGTTGTTATTTTTAGAATTATAAGCTAATGATTCTGTTTCAGATGATTTTTAATTAAACGTAAACTATCCGTCAGCCATTGAATGGCACTTCCTGCAATAAAAATAGATCCTTCTAAAGCATAATAAACTTTTCCATTTATTCCAAAAACCAATAGTTGTTAGCAGGTTGTTTTTAGAAAGTTCCATATTTTCTCCAGTATTCATAATTATGAATGATCCTGTACTGTATGTATTTTTATCATTCCCTTATCAAAGGCAAGTTGTCCGAATAGAGCAGCCTGTTGATCTCAGCAAGCCCACTAATCGTAACTTCGCCACCATAGAAATGATAATCTATAGTTTTTCCGTATACTTCTGAGTTAGATTTTACTTCAGGTAGTAGAGATTCGGGTATATTTAGAATTTCTAAAAATTTCTTTATCCCAAGTTAAATCTTTGATATTAAAATAACATCGTTCTAGCAGCATTTGTATAGTCGGTAACGTGAGTTTTTCCTCCTGTAAGTTTCCAGACTAGCCATGTATCGATAGTTCCAAACAGTAGTTCTCCATTTTCAGCTCGTTGTTGAGCTCCAGGAACATTATCTAAAATCCAACGTATCTTAGTAGCTGAGAAATATGCATCAACTACTAACCCAGTCTTTTGATGTATTATGTCTTTATAACCATCGTTAACAAGCTTATTTGCTATATCAGCACTTTGTCTACTTTGCCAAACAATTGCATTATAAATAGGTAGCCCAGTGTTTTTATCCCAAATTACAGTAGTTTCGCGTTGGTTTGTAATACCGATACTGTCAATTTGATTCGGTTTTATTCCACTTTCGATAAATACTTCTGCGATTACTGATTGTATAGAGTTCCAAATTGCATTAGCATCATGTTCAACCCATCCAGACTGAGGGAAAATTTGAGGAAACTCTTTTTGACTACTCGCTATTATCTCTGCTTTCTTATTAAAAAAATTATCGCTCTAGAACTGGTAGTACCTTGATTCATTGCCATTATGTATTTTTCATACTCCACCTCGAAATAATTATGTCACTAATATTATATCATTTTCTAATAGTGTTTAAAAAGCTGAAGACAATGTATAATTGTATATCGAAAGTGGGGATTTTAGTGCAAAAGAGAATAGATTATTATATAGCGTATTATTAGCGTTTTTCGTATTTTTCTTATAAAATAGAGAATGATAGTTTTTAAAAATAATTTATTATAAAATAAAGGAGAAATACAATGAATAGTTTACACAAATCTTTAACAGCATTATTAGAGAAATTAGAGGAAAATGGTGTTTTACAAAAAGAAGAATTTAACACAGTAGCGCTTAAAACAGAGGAGCTTGCTAAACATATTCGCGATCGTTTCTGCAAAAGAACATGCCGATTTAGAAATTCGTAGACTTTTTAGAAAAAGTTCATTATGCGAATACTTATGAGGATAAAGTACTAAAAGAAACAGCATTTTTGAGTTGATGAAATTAGTGAATATATGTTCAAACTTGAAGTTGCTAATCGTGATTTTGTAGTTGGGTACTTCAATACATTAATTATTAATCCTGCTATAGAAGCAACAGAATACAACTTTGTATTAATGGAAGTAGAAAGTCTAATCGAAAATAGCTTCTTAGAGTTACCTGAAGGAGGAATAATAATGAAAATTTTAATTCCAACAGCTAAAGAACTAAACAAAAGCAACGCCGCAAGAAACGTTAGAACTTAGTGAAAAAGTAATGAAATAGTTGCTGAATTTGCTAAACTTAGTGTTTCAGATTTAGCTAAAGTTTATAAAATTAAAGAAGATAAGGCGATAGAAGAATTCTCTCGCTGGCAAGATATAAAAAGACAACACAGCAAAAAGTTATAAGGCATTAGACTTATTCAATGGATTAATGTATAGAAACATAGATCGAGATAATTTTTGATGAAGCAGATAAAGAGTATATAGAGAAAAATGTATTTATTACAACGTCGTTATAGGTGGTATAATTGGTGCTTATGATTTGATCCAAGAACATAGACTAGATTTTTACAAAATGTAAAAATCTTAGGAGAGTCTTTAAAGAATTTCTGGAGAGCTGAGTTATGATGAAAGCATAGGAGATGAAGATTTTTGTTGTTTCATTATTATCTAGTGAATTTGAAGAAGTTTTTCAAAGAATCAAAAGAGAAATTTATTAAAATCAGCTTTTATGGAAGAGAAAGAAGGAAAATTAAAAAGTACATTCTACAATTTCAAAAAGCAAGGGGTAAATTTTTAACAGAACTTATAAAAACAAAGTTTCGTCAGTAGAAGAGATGAAAAAAATAAAGTTCGATGGATTTGAATTTAGTAAAGAACATTCAGAAGAAAAAGTATTAGCTTTCATAGCTAAGAGATAGGATAAATAAGGAAGAGTATACTATGAAAGGAAAAATAAAGAGGATAGAGGAAGATGAAATTAGAAACCAAAAACCAGTAAATTATATTACGGATTTCCAGTAATATTAATAGGATATAAAGATAAAAAATGGAGATACAATGTGACAGCTTGTAGTTCATCATACTCTTTAGGTGATATGATTACAGTTGGACTTTCGACAGATAGCAATGCGGTTGAGAATATCAGGGAATCACGAGTGAGTTTACCGTTAATGTTCCTGTCAACAAATTTTTAAGTAAGGTTGAGATTGCAGGTTTCCATTCAGGGTCAGAACAAAAATTGGAATGGCGGATATGACGTATGATCCAGCAAAAATATATTGATGCCCCGATAATGGACGAATGTATTTTGTCACTTGAATGTAAAGTAGAAAATATTTCAGAATATGGGAAATATACAAATTTTGTAGCTTCAATAAAACGTAGAGTAATCTGTGAGAATCTTTTTAGACGAAGAAGGAAATATGAAATATACACAGTTCAATCCAATTTACTTTATGGGTGATGATAACAAACAGAGTATATCGATATTTTAATGAACAAAGTAAAAATCATGGAGAAAAATATGGGATGTTCTTCAGATGAAGATGAGTATAATCCACTTTGTGGATAATATCAATTAAAACAGAACTAAAAATATTGAGGAAAGGAGGATATTAGTATGTATTATAATTTGCAAGTGCATAGTGCTTATGATTTGTTGAATAGTACGATAAAGTATGAAAGTCTGTTTTTGAAATTAGCTAGAGATAATCAAAAGGAGTGTTGTTATTGTTGACCCGAATATGTACGGGGCGATAAAAGCACATAAAAGAATCTAAAAAGGCTGGAATTAACCTTATTCAAAGGATTAGAAGTAAAGCTTTAGGATACAGGGATTGGTTTTCTTAAATTCAATATACTGTGTAAGACTGAGAAGATGTTCTATAAATTATTAGAGATTTCTACTAAGTTTATGAATGGAGAAAGAATGGACTATAGAAAAATTTTTCTAGTGAGATGAAAGAATACAGTGATGATTTTGTTTTAATAGTTATTGATGAACTTAGAGATAGTATGGAGTTTTCTTATCTAAGTAATCTTTTTAGCAACTATAATTTTTATTTCGGATTTAATGAAAGTTTCGAGTAAGTCCATATAGTTTTTATGAAAATGTTGTTTATACGAAGCCTAGCTTTTATCTTAATAAAGAAATTATCAACAAGTCATTGTTGGTCGTGCTATTCGAGATAATAAAAATTAAATATACAAGAACGACAACTATTTCAGGAGATGAATTCGTAAGAGAACAGAAAGATTTTTGAAGAAAATATTAGCACACGGTGATGAAGAATTGCATTCGATTTTTAAAAGTCATTTGAAAATCAGCAAAATATTGTTGATAAGTGCCAATATGAATTGAATTTTTTTCAGGGTATCATCTACCTAAGTATGTTTATGGAGAAAAAGAAGATATATATTCTAAGTTTTCTTCTAAAGAGTACCTGCATTACTTAGTTCAAAAGGTGTAAAAAGAAAAAGCTAGTTGGTGAAAGATTTATATCCTTATAAAAACGCTATAGTTATGAGCTTAAGATTATTGATGAGATGGGCTTTAACGATTATTTCTTAATTGTTTATGATTTTGTGAAATATGCGAAAGATAATGGCATCTTAGTAGGGCAGGACGGGACGTAGTAGTGCTGCAGGAAGTTTAGTTTGTTATTTACTAGATATAACTGGGAGGCGGATCCACTTGAATACAATCTTCTGTTCGAAAGATTTTTAAACAAAGAGCGTATATCTATGCCCGATATTGATATTGACTTCCAAGATACTAGACGTGATGAAGTTATAAAATATGTAGAAGAAGTACGGTCAGGATAAAGTTGGCAAATTATTACTTTTACTACATTTCAATCGAAGAGTGCTGCAAGAGAATCGGCGAGAATATTGCAATTTGATGAACAGACTTTAAAAATTTATTAGTAGTAATATTAGTTCGACAAGAACATTTGAAAAGAATGTTACGAAATGTCAGAAGAGTTAAGAGCGTTTATTAATCGAGTAATATTAATAAACGTTGGTTTAACTATAGCGCTGAGTTTAGAGAACTTACCGAAGAATCCATCGGTGCATGCAGCTAGGGATAGTAATAAGTGATGATAAACCTTTGGTTAACTATGCACCACTTGCTGAATCAAATATGACGAAGTATTTAACACAATGGACGATGGATGATGTTGAGAGTGTTGGTTTATTAAAAATAGATTTCTTAGGTATTAGATATCTTACGATGGTATCGAGTATTGTTGAAGAGATAAAAGAAAAATCCGACATTTGATATAACGAAGATAAATTACCAAGATCTAAAGTGTAAGTGAACTATTTTGCTAAAGGTAAAGACAGAAGGTATCTTCCAGTTTGAATCGAGGTGAGGATGAAGGAAAAATTAAATCTACTAAAAACCTACCGAATTTAATGACATTGTCGCGATGAATGCTCTTTATAGGCCGTGTCCAATGGCTCAGATGAAGTCTATGTGCGTAGAAAGAGATAAAGAAAGAGCAGGTAGTATATCCGCATCCCTCATCTAGAGAAAAATATTAAAAAGACACTTACGGGGTAATAGTTTATCAAGAACAGATTATGCTGATTGGTAAACTTTGCTCATATGAGTCTGAAGTGAAGCGGATAATATGAGAAGAGCAGTAAGTAAAAAGAGAAGACTTGAGAGTACTATGGACGTATCTTCGTAGAAAGAGTGTTGCTGCAGGATATGATCTGCAAGTTGCCAAGAAACTTTTGACCTTATTGTAACTTTTTGCGAATTATGGTTTTTAATAAGAGCCACGCAGTTGTATATAGTATGCTAGCTTATCGCTTAGCGTATTTGAAAGTTTATTATACTAAGTACTTTATGACAGCTTTATTAAATAACGTAATTAGTAGTGAAAAAAATTAATGAGTATAAAACAAGAACTTAATAATCTAGATATAAACCTAGTAAAACCTGATGTGAATAGAAGTCATCGAATTTTTAGTGTTTACAAAAATGATATTGTGTTTGCGCTTAACTGCGATTAAGAATGTTGGATATAGAAGTGGATATGAAATTGTACAAGATAGAATAAATTTTCGGACGCTATTTAGATATAGACGATTTCCTAAAACGTATGAATAAAAAAGTAGATTATCAGGCAGCAGTTTCTTTAGTCAAGGCAGGAGCAATGGATACTTTTGGTTATAATCGAGCTACATTAATGAAGAAAGTAGATGATTATTATTCAGATAATAGGCAGTATATAAATAATGTTCGAGTTGCCTTATCTGCTGAAAGTGGATTAACATTGAAAGTCGAAGAGGTAGAAGATTATTCTATTACTGAAAGAATCCAAATGGAAAAAGAAGTGACGGGAACGTACTTTTTAAAACATCCTGTTCAAGTTGAAAAAGAAAAATATTCTTATCTACCATTGCAGTATATAGGAGCTGATGTTAGTGATAGTTATGTGGAAATAATAACGAGAAAAGAAATCAGGACTAAAAATGGGGACTATATGGCATTTTTAACTGTAAATGATGGAAAGAATGATTATGATGTCACGGTGTTTCCAAGTGTTTATAAGTATGCTAATGTATTTATAAAAGTAGGAAGTTTTGTTGTTATGACATTGAAAAACAACTTAGAAATGGTGAGAGACAATATATCTTAGAAAAATTGCAAGTCTTAAAAATTATAGAGAGTATTGTTTAAGTAATATAAAAATCATTTTACACTATAGTTGATGAAGAAATATTAACACTTTTAAGTGAGTATAAATCAGATGCAGGTAGAGTTAAGGTTGTAGCACTACTAAACAACGATTCTAATAGAGGTAAAACGATATCAATTAAAAACGAACATGATTTTGTTCAGAATGAAAAGTTTCCGAGAAAACGTATTAAAAATAACTTATATCTACAAAAATATTCAAACAAAAATAAAACAAAAATTATGTTTTTACTAGAAAAATAACAAAAATATGATATTGTTGTTAGGTAAATTAAAAATAATTATTAACAAATACGAGGAAGGTAAGACTACATGAAAAATCGCAGTTTTAACAAGTGGTGGAGATGCACCAGGAATGAACGCAGCTGTGCGTGCCGTTGTAAGAACAGCAATCTATAATGGATTAGAAGTTTATGGAGTATATCAAGGATACAAAGGATTAGTAGAAAACAACATTAAAAAACTTGAAGTAGGGGATGTAGGTAACATTATCAACCGTGGTGGAACAATGCTTTATTCAGCACGTCTTCCAGAATTTGCTAATCCAGAAGTGAGAAAAGGTGCAATTAAAAACCTAGAAGCATTAGGAATTGATGGATTAGTAGTAATCGGTGGAGATGGTTCATACCGTGGAGCTATGGCTTTAAGTAACGAAATGAATATCCAAACTATCGGAGTTCCTGGAACAATTGATAACGATATTTGTTGTACTGACTTTACAATTGGATTCGATACTGCATTAACACTATCGTTGACGCTAGCATTGACAAAGTTCGTGATACAGCATCAAGTCATGAGCGTGCATTCATTATCGAGGTACTGGGTCGTAATGCAGGAGACTTGGCATTATTTGCTGGTATCGCTGGAGGAAGTGAAAGTCTTTTAATTCCTGAGAAAAAGAAGATATCGAAGAAGTTGTTGCTCCGTATTAAAAGCGGGTGAAGACCGTGGTACACTCAATCATCGTTCTTGCTGAAGGTGTAATGGGTGGACAAGAGCTAGCTGCAAAACTTAAAGAACTTACTGGAGAAAAGGAAGAGCGACTATCTTGAGGGCACATCCAACGTGGTGGTACTCCAACAGCTCAAGACAGAGTATTAGCATCTCGTTTAGGTAACTATGCTGTTCAATTATTATTAGCTGGTGAATCAGGACGTGCAGTAGGTATTCAAAATAACAAACTAGTAAGTACTAAATTCCAAGATGTATTTAGTGATGTTCACAATGTAGACCTTTTCAATCTACGAAGTTTCAAACAACTTTCAATTTTAATATAAAAACGTTTTTCTTTATATAAAAATAGTATTTTTCAAGAAAATATTTGAAAACATATTGAAAATAAGTTAAAATAGTAAAAAGATAAAAATTAAGAGGTATATTTATGATACAGAAAAACTAAAATAATTTGTACAATTGGACCTAAATCAGAAGATAAAGCAAAACTTACTGAAATGGTAGAATTAGGAATGAAAGCATGTCGTCTTAACTTCTCACACGGTGACTATTCAGAACACGGAGCAAGAATTCAAACTATTAGTAAAGAGAAGCTACAGGATCTAACTAGCTATCCTTTTTAGATACTAAAGGGCCTCGAAATTAGAACTAATAACATGGAAAATGATGCAATCATGTTAGAAACTGGAAAAGATGTTATCGTTTCTATGAGCAGAAGTTCTAGGAACTCCAGAAAAATTCTCAATCACATAGCGGAGAATTAGTACACGACGTTAAAGCTGAGACACTATCTTATTAGATGACGGACTAATCGGATTAACTGTAAATAGCGTAGATGTTGAAGCAGGATTAATCTACACTACAGTACAAAATGGTGGAGTACTTAAAAACAAAAAGGAGTTAACGTTCGCGTGTATCTACAAAAATTACGAGTATTACTCCAAAAGATGAAGAAGATATCCGTTTCGGATGTAAAATGATATTGACTTCGTTGCTGCTTCATCTCGTTCGTACTAAAGAAAACGTACTGAGAAGTTAGACGTATTCTTAAAGAAGAAGGATGTGAACATGTTCAAATCATTCCTAAAATCGAATGTCAAGGAAGCTATCGATAACATCAGTGAAAATTATCAAGTATCTGATGGTATCATGATTGCTCGTGGTGACCTTGAGGGTTGAAGTACCAGCAGAAGAAGTACCAATTATGCAAAAAAGATATCATTTGCTAAATGTAACGCGGACTGGTAAATTTGTAATCACAGCTACTCAAATGTTAGACTCAATGCAAAAATCCACGTCCAACACGTGCCGAAGTGTCTGACAGTAGCTAACGCAATCTACGATGGAACTGATGCAATCATGTTATCAGCGGAGAATCAGCAGCGAGGGCTTACCCAATTTGAATCAGTCCGTACAATGGCTACAATCGCTAAAACGTACTGAAGAAATGCAAGATTATTCTCGTATCTTAAAGATCGTTCTAAAAGATCGTTTCTAAAAGATATCACAAACGCAATTGGAGTATCTGTAGGGATATACAGCTCTAAACTTAGACTTACACACACATCGTAACTTATACTGAATCAGGACAAACAGCTAGATTAATTTCTAAATATCGTCCAAATGCAGCTATATTAGCTGTAACTCAAAAGTGATAAAGTTGCTCGTGGATTAAAAGTTTAGTATGGGGTGTAGATGCTCAAATCTCTGAACAAGTTAAATCAACTGATGAAATGTTAGAAACAGCTAAAAATATTGCGGAAACTTCAGGATATGCTAAAAAGGTGATGCTATCGTAATCACTGGTGGTATTCAGTAAACACTTCAAGAAGTAACGTTGGATCAACTAACTCCTAAAAGTTTTGCAGTAATCGACTAATATGAAATAAAATTAAGAAGAAGTAGGATTAATTCTTATTTCTTCTTTTCTTTTATAATATATAAAGATAATTATAGTATGATGTTGAATATAAAATAATACGTTAGAAACAAAAAGAGGCCCGTAATGGACCACTTTTCGTTGAGATAACACAAAATAAAAATTTAGGGTAAATTGTTATTTTGTAGTAATCAGAATTGCTTCCGACATTAAATTAAAGTTTATTGTTAAATAAATTTAACAATCGAGGAAATTATGACTATCATGAGTATAGCCGTAAAAATGGAAGAATAATATATACTTCCACAGTTTTAAGAACAATCTAGACGATTGTATGAGGTATATAGACATATCCTCTTTTATCTATTAACTCATATAATGCTTTATCATATGCTATTAAGAAATCAAAGATTTATGTTTAAGATGATATGGATTTTTCTGAAGAACTTCTGAAACGATATTTTAGTAATAATTAATATCAAAAATGCAAACAAATAGTATAATCGAAAAATATAAATAATATTAATTATACTAAGATATTTTTAACGATAAAATTATCCTACTAACTGCTTATATCTTTATTTTAACAAAAATGTCGATGGTTGTCAAATGAAACAGAGTTTTTATTTTTTAATAGAATATTTTCGTATATTTAATCTTGTATACAATATTAAACACTATTAAATAAAGGAGTAGTAAAAATATTTAGGTTATGCAAACTTACAGATAATATTATTAGGTAATTGTATATAAAAGGAAAAATGATAAAATTACCAATTTTATCCCTTTTTATTTATTAGTATATGAATTAACGTATATATTTTGAATCGTAGTTAATTATCTATTAACAATATTAGGAGAATCTCCAGTAGTTATCACTCTACTGCAGCATTTAAAGCCCCTTCTACAAGATTCTTAACTGCTGTTTCAGTATAGAAGGCAGTATGTGGTGTGTAGACGATATCGTCTCTATCGATTAACTCCTGCATTAATTTGTCGTCAAATTCTTTATTTGAGAAGTCTTTAGGAACGTAATTTCCTTCGTTTTTCATATACGTCAAGACTAGCTCTAGTAGTTTACCGCTGTCAAGTGCACGAATAACAGCTTTAGTATCAACAAGAACACCACGAGCTGCATTGGCGAAAATGAGATCCGTCTTTTCATTTTACTGAAGAAAATCATCATTTACCATATGAGTATATTCTTTTTGTAGCAGGGACATGGATTGTAACAACATCAGATTGAGCTAATAATTCATCGATGCTATCAACATAATCTAATACCTCACGAGCACGCATCAGAAGGGTATAAATCATAACCTATAACTTTACATCCTAATCCTTTGAATAAAGTTGCAGCTGTCTACCGATATTTCCTGTACCTAAAAACCCCAACAGTAAGTGTTTTAAGCTCTCGAGAAATTATATTATTCCATGTAAAATCATGCTTTTCAACGTTATTTAAAATTTTCTAATATTTCTACTTATATATAATAGCAGTTGTTACGACATGTTCAGCAATTGCATTAGGTGAATATCTTGGAACATTTGTCATACTAATTCCTAATTCACGCATATATTTTATATCGTAAATATCGAATCCAGCCATTCTGTTTTGCGATAGACTTTTACACCTTTGCTCTTTAAGCGTAATCATAAACTTCTTTTGCAAATGGTCTATTTTGGAACATTACTGCTCCTTGTGCTTCCATCTAATAGGTGTTTTTGTTTCTGCTTGAAGTTCACCTTTCGTGCAGATCAACGTCTACCTCTCTGGATGTTCTTTTTGAGCCATGCGTCAACAAATGGTCTTTTTCATCTTCTCTCAAAGTTACATAGTGCTAATTTCATAATAAAATCTCCTTTTAATATGTTTTAACTGAATATTAGATTGTGAAAATGCAATAAATAAGTATTAGTGTATCTAATTTTCAGTTAAAACATACACAGTATAAAAAGTGATAACACATAAAAAGATAACGTTTACAATTCTATAGCTTTAACAGGAAAATAGATTATGTCAATAGGGGAATAAATAATAATACAGAAAATATATTTATAAACATAATCCTGTATTGATACTTATATATAGGTGTTTGTTATGAAATATATAATGAAAAGCATAAATTAAATGCATATTTATTTAAATTAAAGAGATAATTGAAATTTTTAATTATTAAATATTATTATATTAATTAAAAATTACGATTATAAAATTTTTATTTAATACTACAGTTGGTATAGTGTCCTATATAACAATCAACAACTATTTAGAAAAATTCTAAAAATAGTTGTTGACTAAAATAAGTAGCGTTATAATCTATTTAGAAAGATATCTAAATAGAGTGCAGTTCGTTATATAAAGGGTGATATGACATGTGGGATGAGTGAAACTTTAAAGGCGATATCTGATCCGGTGAAGAAATATATTAGAAATGTTGAAAGAAGAGAGAGAAAGTGCAGGAGAGTTAGCTCAAATTTAATCTATCTGGGGCGACTGTATCGTATCATTTCTATGCAAATTAGCGGGTTTAATATTAGAATCTAGAGCACAGAATTTTATATACTATGAATTAAATGCCAGTGTATTTGAAGAGTGCTTGTCTGGATCTATGGTTTAGGAGGACGATGAGAGTAGATAAAAAGTTTGTTTCTAAGTGTTGGTATTTGTTTGTGCCTATATTAATTGGAGTTTATTATTATGATGTGCTACCTGAACAGATAGCTGTACATTTCAATTTTAATGGAGAGCCTAATAATTTTGTGAGTAAGACTCGTGCAATTATTGAGATGCCTGTATTTTTACAGTAGTTCAGGTCATAATTTCACTAGTAGTGATTTTTGATAAAACTTCTAAAAAGGGTGCGTTAATTATTAAGGGAGTGTACCTTTTGATAGAGTGTTCTAGTTCAAAGGTGGATTAATAGCATATACTTTAGATAATAATTTTAATGTTACACAATTGACAGCGTTTGTTATGCGGTATAGTGTATTATTCTGGTAATTACCTACCAATTTTGGGAAAATACGAATTTTAATCTTTTTGTTTGAAAAAGGTGTCAATGAGCAAAAAGTGATTAGAGCTTACGCACCATATGACCTTTAGTGGGTTGCATATATTCATTAGTGGATTCTTTTAGTTCTGTAGTAGCGTTAGTTTTTAATGAGTTATTTCGTGCAATTACCTTCATGCTTTTACCTTTTTGCTTGGTTAAAAAGTATAAAAGATTAGTAATCAATTATAATAAGTAGCAGTACATGTATTCTTAGAAGAGGTATTCTTTCAATAGGGATATATTGTATGCTATAATTACTATACACGAGAAGTTTTATGTAAAGAAAAGTTTAAGTTTGTCTAATATTTAAATTAGGAGGATATAGAGTGTTAGAACTTAAAAATATAGTTAAGAAGTATAATATGCATGGTAGTGAAGTAGAAGTACTAAAAATCTGTAAATATTCATTTTAGAGAAAATGAGTTTGTATCGATTTTAGGTGCAAGTGGAAGTGGAAAAACGACGCTATTAAACATTATAGGTGGTTTAGATAAATATACATCTGGTGACATGGCTCTTATAGGGGCGCTCTACTAAAGAGTTTAAAAGATAGAGATTGGGATAGTTATAGAAATGGAACTATCGGCTTTGTTTTTCAAAGTTATAATTTAATATCTCATTTTTAAGTGTTATAGAAAATGTGAAATTAGCACTATCGATTTCGGGACATTTCAGAATGCTGAAAATGATGAAAAGGCGAGGTACTAGTAGATGTTGGGTTTAGCTGATCATCTTTATAAAAAGCCCTAACCAACTTTCTGGAGGTCAGATGCAAAGGGTGGCTATTGCTCGTGCATTGGTTACTAATCCGAAGATTATTCTTGCTGATGAGCCTACAGAGCGTTGAGACAGTAAGACTAGTGTTCGAGATTATGGAACTTATTAAAGAGATAGAGTAAGACGAAATTAGTTATAATGGTAACGCACAATCAGAACTGGCATAAAGAGTACAGTGATAGAATTGTAAGAGTTAAAAGATGGAGAGATTCAAGAAGATACAAATCCGTATGTAGCTGAAGAGGGTCGCTGATAATGGTTTTGCATTGAAGAAAACTGCGATGGCATTTACTAGTCGATTAAAGTCGATGTTTAAAAACCTACTTACAGAAAAGTTCCGTACGTTTCTGACCGTTGTTGCTAGTAGTATCAGATTATTAGTATTGGTTTAGTATTGTCTATTTCATCAGGAATGGATAAATATATTCAAACGATGCAAAAATGAAATTTATCATCAATGCCGATTATGATTAGTGCGAATCAAGGTGAACTTTGGGCTTAGTGTTGATGATGATAATTCAGAAAAAGATTCTAATGAGCTCAGAATTAGTACCAAAAGTACGTCGTGATGTACATAGAAACTTATATTCAGTGGATGCATTAGGGGAATGGAAACATTTATAAACTATATTCAAAATAGTGACAAAGGATTATTGTTCTGCGATTGAATTTTCTCAAGGATACTACAATACAGGCGTTGACTAAAAATGCACAAGGTGATGTAATTGCTGTAAAACAAGATCAGGATGTATATTAGGTGATGGTATTTTTGCAGGTATTACCAGAAGATAAGAATATGATTATGAATCAATATGAAGTGGTAAAATCGTCTAAAGATGTAAGGAATATCCTAGTGAAAATGAAAGTTGTGTTATTTGCTGCGAAAAGCCTTAGAAATCGATAAAGAAACTACGTTAAAAGCTACTAGAGTTTGATGATGAAAATACAAAAGAAAGTTAAAGTACGAAGATATTACATGGAAAAGAATTTGGCGTTATGAATATACTCTTTGTCTTAGCCGCTAACTATTATAGAAAAATCGAGCATTGGTTTTGTTCACGTGATGCTGATGCTAAGATGTATGATTCGGGAGACTAAGGTTAAGGTAGTTGCTATATTAAAAAGCTAAGATAGTTTTACTAGACCTCAGATGACAATCGGATATACAATCATTACAAAATAAGATGCTGGAAAAGAGGCTAAATCTGAGTATTGTTATGTTGCGCAAGAAAGGAGGATAAAACTGTGATGAAATGTGACGCGTCCAGAAGATTGATGCGGATGCGGCTGATCAGATTCTTGCGACAATGGGTGGAAAATCTACACCAGAAAGCGCAATTATGCTTTATCCAAAATCCTTCAATGATCGTGATAAAGAAATGGCTGAGGTTATTAATGGCAATTTTAGCAGAAAGTTTCAGAAAAATATGGTTCAGACAGCTCAGATTATCACGAAATATAGTATCACGTATGCGGATATATGGCGAAGCAGATGACAACAATTATGTCGCAGATGATTAATGCGATTTTCGTTAAATCTTATCGGCGTTTGCGGAATTTCGTTGATAGTATCAGCTATTATGATAGGGGATACTAACGTCCACGTATCTGTGGTGGAAAGAACGAGAGAGAAATTGGTATTCATCCGCATGCAATCGGTACTCGTAAATAAGATATTACAAGAATCTTTTGTATCGTCAGAGAGCTTGGGATTAATCGGATTTATTTCCGGAGCTGCCAGGTGTAGCGACGACTATGCGTCTATCTATTCCTATTGGTGAGAGCTGTTGCTAAGAGGATTAGAAGTGAGAAGTTTTACAGCATCATTAAATGTACGAGCATCAATCGGATTAATAGCACTGAGTTTAGGTGCTAACATATAATGATATTATTTCAGTCAGGAATGGCAGCAGATCCAGTCAGAAGCGTTAAGAACTGAATAATAAAGCAATACTGAGGAATGAGTAGATTGTGTTGTAATCAGAGGTTGCTGATATGCTAACGTTCCGGAGGTTAAAGAGGCGAATCTAGTATTCATTATTTTCTATTTTTACTGAGAGTGGCTAATTTGATTCTTTTGTAAAGAGTATTTGACGTCGTGTCTTAGTTTGCAATATAGTTTATATTATAGATACAATAAGTAGAGTATATGATAGCTAATACGGTTCAAAGTCCAGTTTTTGTGATATTCCTTTTATTGTTCTCTGTCATCAATGTGTTTGACCAGAAGGAACTTGTTTTGGGATATTTTTATGGCGACAGGTTTAAGTTTTTATTTTTATGTAATGACTTTTATTACTAACCATGCACAAGACAATAGATTTTTATACAGATTTAGGTGTAGTATTACTTTATTATGAGCAGTGGTAATGTTCACTTTGCTTCCAATGGTAGTAGTCGTTATGTTTTTATACAATTCGTTTATGCTTATTAGAAGAGAAGGATTAAGGAGTGGCAACCTACTGAGTCTAGCTTCATTATTTTTCTTTCTAGTTGCTATTTTACATATTGGCCACGTGTTGCTACCTACACACGTGACAATATTCTGATTGCTGTACTTTATGTTTATGTCAGTTTAGTAGTTTTATATTTTTTGTGTATAGCGATGTCTTATTTGGTATCTAGTGTTTTAAATTTTATTAATATCTTGCAGAGAAAGATTGATTATGTAGTGGTCTTAGGTGCAGGATTGATTGGTGAGAAGGTAACAGCCTCTTTGATCTAGCAGAATTAGAAAAGGGATAAAAGTTTATAAAAGCTAATCACAGGAGTAAAGCTAATCATGTCAGGTGGTCAAGGTCCTGATGAAGTAGTATCTGAAGCATTTGCGATGAAAAATTATGCTCTTGAGCAAGGTGTTGATGAAAAAGATATAATCTTAGAAGATAAATCAACTACTGAAGAAAATATTATTTTTCGAAGAATTTATTCCAACTGATAAAAGTTTCGCAGTGGTGACAAATTATTATCAGTTTACCGTGCGTGGTTCAAGCAAGAACTTTAGGTTTTAGGTGTATTGGCTATGGGCGCCGACTAAGTTCTATTTCAGTCTTAATGCTTTCGTTAGAATTTATCGGTTAGTTTATATTTCAAAGGAGAACAGCACGCTATGGTTTAGCACTTACATTTCTTGTTCATACTTGGCACTATCCTATTTGTGGAAATATATTATTGGATTAATTGTTACAGAGGTTAAAAGAATAAAAATTGTTTAGAATAATGGGTAGAACATTTTAGCTCAGAAGCCAACTTAGCTGGAGTTGGATTTTCGAGGTTTTAATGTGTTTATTTACAGCTATAAAAATAATATGTGTTTCAGGCGAGATTCGAGTTTCTAGAGAACAATACCTTGTACCAATAAATACATAAATAGTAGAATATGATAAACAGATGTTTGTCGGGATATTTATAATTATATACATGAGATGATAAAGACAAATAAAATCTTTACCATTTTATTTGCTATTGATGTTCGTAATTTTACTAATGATTTCCAAATTATGGTATAATAGATTGAGAGTATTTGTGGAAGGACGTAGTGGGAGTGAAAGAATCATTCCTATGTATATGGAGTAGCAGCGCTAGAAGAAGCGCGGAGCAAAACGCTAAAGGGAGTTCCAGATTGGGGCTCTGCTGGTTAGTGATGATAAAGTTGTTTGCGGCTCATAATGCTCATGAGAGAAAATCAGCGGGCATTGGATCATGCAGAAATGCTAGAGTTTATTAAAGAGGTTGTGAAAACAGGGATTTTTGGAGACTTGATAATGGCTATTTTATATACTACTGCAGAGGCCGTGTGCTATGCGTGTGGTGGGGCGATTGTTCAAGCTAGAGTTGAAAATGTTATTTATGGTGCAGGTGACCCTCAAATACGGTTGTTGCGGAGGCTACTGCATAGATCTTGGCAAAATAGATTTAATCATCCAGGCTAAGATTGTCTCGCAGGTGCTTGAAGAAGGAAGTGTTCGATACTAATAAGAAGAACTTTTTCAAAAGGTTAAAGGAAGACGAAAAAGAAATAAATATTCAATATATTTATAGGGGTTTGACTAAAGGGCCTAAATTTTAACAAAGTGTATGCACGAAAGGAATTCATAGACATGATGGGTTTTATTAGATATCTAAATACGCTTTATAAAAGCTAGATATCTAACTGACTTCATGCCGAAATGACTCGACAAAATCGATTTTGATATAACTTGCCCTTTGCTGGACAAACCAGTGAAAAGGGGTATTTTTCACTACGTTACTAGTTTTTGAATTTCAAGTAAAATGTGTTGAGGATGTATGAAAGAGATAATCCAGATGACACCTAATGGAATAACTGCTAGGAAATTTAAAAGATACTATTAAGGAAATGGAAAGAATGAGTCGATTCAGTGGGGTATGCCTTGCGACCTAAATCATAAAAAGTGGAATCCAGAGAGACTAGTATTAGTTTCCAAGAATTTTAGCTGAGTTAGTCATATAATTCCGTTGCACTAGAGATGGAATTAATTATAGAGATATTATATAATTGGGTTCAAAAATATAAGGAAAAAGGTTATAATGGACTTGTAGATGAGAAGAAAGGCCAGACCAAGAAAGGTACCACCTATCATGAAAGAAAATAGAAAGTTCCTAAACCATTAAAAGAAGAGTCAGAAAGGAAAGAAATTAATTAGATTACGTGCAGAAAATCAGTTTATAAAACGGAAATCGAAAATATTAAAAGCGGATAATAAAATTAATAGCCTTGAGGCGAGAAAAATGGGCTGCGCAACTCAAGGCGAAAAAGCAACAATCGTCAAAGAACTTGCAGAGGACATCAATTAAAATATCTTTACAAGAAATAGGATGGCTAAATCAACATATTATTATTTAATAAATAAAGGAGGATGTAGATGCTGTAGCTATTCGTAATGAACCAGTGTTAGAAGAAATTAAAAATTATCTTTACCGAAAATAAAAAGGACTATATGGTGTCGTAGGATTCACAATAGACTAATTAATAGGGAGGTTTTAAAGTAAATCATAAACGCGTACAAAGTCTTATGCATAAAAAGAAGGTTGAAGGAAAATTCCTAAAGAAAGATACCATTCATATAAAGAACAATAGGAAAAAGTCGCTGATAATATAATAAATCAGTTTTAGTACAACTGCTCCGTTACAGAAATGGACTACAGATGTATCACAATTTAATTTTTCCATGGGGAAAGTGCTATTTTTCAGCGATTCTAGATATGCATACAAATGAAAATAATATCATATGATTTATCGTTACATCCAAATTTAAATCAGATAAAAGGATGTTAAGCATTTAATAAATTTCAAAAACAGAAGGATTAATTATGCATTCGGATCAAGGGATTGGCAATATCAACATGCATACTATAAGTGAGTTAAAAACACGGAATCATTCAATCGATGTCTAGAAAATTGTTATGATAATGATATCATGGAATCATTTTGGAAGAATGAAGACGGAGATATATTATAGTTATGAAAAATATATGTCATTTTGAAGAGTTTAAATAAAAGCTGTATATGAATATATAGATTATTACAACAATAAGAGAATTCAATCAAAAACAAAATGGATATCTACCTGTACAATACAGGATAACATCCACTGTCTAAACTAAATATATATGTGTCCAGAATTTTGGGTACATCATTTTCTTCGAAATCACGATGAGTCCTCCCATAAAATAATTAAAAGATAATAATATATAAACATAATGACGATAAAAACAATTCAGAGAGATTGTGTCGTCATTTTTATTTTAATATATAGTAATAAAATAAATAATTTACTTATTAAAAATAAACTTAGAGGAAATCTAAGGCGAAAATTTCTAATTTTTCAACTGTTTTTCGCTATCATTATTAAAATTTGATACAATTATCTTAGAAAGTATAGAGGAGTTTCAATGAAAATAGAAAATGTAATAAAAAGTTTAATCAAAGAGAAATATACCTTTGTCCAAAGTGTTTATCAGAATCTCACATAGAGGTATCAGTCTTGTTTGTAATGAAAATCATCGTTATGATTTTTCAAAAAAGAGCTATATTCATCTGATAAACAATTATAAACCGACGAAATACAGTGAAAGATTTATTTAAAGCTCGTAGTGAAGTTTTTAGTAACAGTTTTATGAAAATGTATTAAAGAATATTCAAAATTTAATTGAAAAGTACGCTATAGATGTTGTATTGGATATTGGTTGGAGAAGGATATTATATTAAAAAGTTAAAAACAGTATTTCCTGGAGAAATATTTTTATAGGCTGAGATAATAGCAAGGATGCGATCAGAGTTAGCTGTTAAAGAGGATAAATTGAATCCTTATATGGTGGCTAACTTAGCTAATCTTCCGTTTAAAGATGGAAGTGTCTCGTGCATTATTAACATAATAACACCTGCTAATTATGAGGAGTTTTTCAGAGTATTAGGTGATGATGGATATTTGATAAAAATTATTCCGAATACAAATTACCTAAGAGAGATTAGAGAGTTGATTGGTGGGAAGGAATACACAAATAGTGATACTGTAAAAATTGATTGAAGAAAATTGCAAGATTGTGGACAGGATAACGGTGGTGATACCTTCAATTGACTAAAGAGCAAGCAGCGTGTTTTCTTAAAGATGACACCTTTAACATTTTCTAAAGAAATTACAGATTCTGATATTGATCAATTAAAAGAAATTACGATAGATCTAGAACTTTTAGTCTGCAAGAGATAGGTTTAGTTGTAATAGAAGGAAAATTATGAAGGAGGATAGAGCATGAATACTGAAAAATATGATCAATATGATCAAGTTGTTGAAGTGAAAAATATGTAAAAACCATGGACAACAAGTTGTCTTGATTTTTCTATAAAAGATGAAAATACATATCTTATGAGAGAGGCTAGTATTCGTCAGACAAATTACTATTTGTGTAAAAAGACGATAGAGTATATCTAGTAGATAGTGATAACCATAAAGATGAAATAAGCTGGGTTAATCTAGATAAGTTTGTTGAAATAGAAGAAGGTGATGCAACCTATAGAAAGTATAGGGTATTAAAGTAAAAATGACAATTGAATAAAAACGCACGTTAGATGTAGTTTGTAAGTGTAGTACAGAAAAAGGAGAAAACATTATGTACGTGGCATACGATAGTAAGGATGAAGTTTTTAATGCTTTGGATAGTGAAGTTGAAAAAAATAAAGAGTATCACTGTCCGATATGTGGGGGAAAAGTAATTTTCAAAAAAGGAGTTAAAATTCAATCGCATTTTGCTCATGCTAAGAATTGTTCATGTGAGTTTGAAACATACAAGAAAGAGAGTAGCGAGCACCTTGAAGCGAAGAAGGATCTTTATGAGCATTTTAGAGAAAATATCGTAATGTGGAAGTCGAACATATTTTTAAAACTGGGGAGAATGATATTCAGATAGCCGATGTATTTATTAAAGATAATAGTATCGCTTTTGAGTATCAAAGATCGGTTATTCCATTTGATCTTATTAAAGCGAGAACAAGAGGATATATGAAAGCTGGATTGAAATTAATCTGGCTAATCGATACAAACAAATTTATAAAAGAATTGAAGAGTTATGATGGTATAAGTTATATTAGGTATGCGCCATTTGTGGATAATTTTTGAATTATTATCAAGGGAAAGTGTTCTTTTATGGTTGGGATAATATAAATAAAATTTGAATTTTTATCAAATTTGGGCTCATAATTTGACGAAATGCTGTTTGTATAAAAACTAGTTTGAGTATTGATGAGTTTGATGTACCACTTGATTTGAAACTACTGGATAAAGATTTAACGTCTAAGTTATATCCAGAAGATGTTGAAAAACTATGTCTACGAGCAAATTAAATATGATAAAACTGTAAAAATAAAGTATTGAGTATGTTCTATAACCAACATATAGAGTTAAATAATATACCTGAAATTATTGGTGTGAATATGTTGGAACAAGTTCTTATTAGAACTCCACTTGTTTATTGGCAAGGGTTGATGTATAGATTTTATAAAGAGGGTAAAAGTTACTCAGAAATTATAAGAATAATGAGTAATATTATAGAGTTTAAAGATAGTATTTATATTAACAATGTTAAGCAAGGGAGATTTTTCTTAAAAAGTATTTAAAAGCATACTATGCTTTATTGGTTGAGAATGAAAAAGTAAGAGGATAAAACTATAGGTATAGTGGTAGTTTTGCAGAAAAAAAGAAAAAAGGTATTGCTTTCGTTAATAGCGATTGAGAGGATTACAACATTCAAGCTACATAAAGTTTTTATGGATTTAAATAGTATAGAAAGATTCTCGAATTATCTATACCTGAGTTAGCTGTATATTTTGGAGATAATGCTGAAGAAATTTATACTAAGCTTCATAATAATATGGAGTTTGATTTTTGAGAGTTATTTTGAGGTTTTATAATGTAAAGAGTATATTTTTGCGATGATATCTATTATCCGAAAGAATTATTTAGGATTTATGATTATCCATATGTTTTATTTTACAGGAAATAAAGATTTTGCTTCTATTTAGAAGAAAGATATCTATAGTAGGGAAGTAGAAACAATACAGCATATTCAAATGATGCCTTGCAGAGCATAGTACCATATTTAACTATGAATAATTTTTGTTATAGTTAGTGGTCTCTGCGATTGGTGTCGATAGTCTTGCTCATGAGGGGCGCTATAAAAAGTAAGGGGTACACCATCGGTGTAATAGCTCATGGGCACAATATAATTTATCCGGAGTTATAAAACTTTATAAGGAATTGGAACGAAACCATCTTATTATATCTGAGTATTTTTCCAACTTCACCTATAAGGAAATATAAATTTTTAGAACGAAATAGGGATTGTCGCTAGTCTTTCTAGTGCTCTTTTTAGTAACTGAAGCGGCAAAAGAAGTGGAACGCAAAGGACGGTGGATTTCGCACTGGATGCTAGGGTTCTGATGTATTCTGCCTACCGGAAAATTTGGCGATAAGATGAGTTATGCAATGAATGAATACATTAAAGAGGGCGATACTTGTAAATAAATTAGAGGATTTTTGGTGACGAATTAGGATTTTAGTGTAGATATTTGAGAGGATGATTAGTATGGCAGATATCTTATTTATTAATCCACTAGGTTGGGATAGATGTGATTTGGGCGAGAGTCTTAGAAAATATGCCAGACCAGACCTTTGATTTTATTGAGATTTACCGAAGAGAGTTTTAAATCTATATCAAAAAGAAAATTGAGAAGGTACTATTAAATAAAATGACAAAAGACAAAGTAAGAAGAGGAGGCTTTATAGTTAGTGCTTCTTACGGCACGGTCGTTTTGCTTAACGGTTTAGAGATTTTTAGTGAGTACCTTGATGGTGTTAATTTAATTATCATCGAGGGCTTAGAACCTATACCTCCTGAATCGATTGTTTAAAAACATATTTTTGAACCAGAGATAAAAGTTCACTAGTAAAGAAGAATATCTATCAGACACTTAGTGTGAAGAGATGCAAGATGGGTTTTTAGTGGAGTTAATTCTAAGAAAAACTCAGAAGGTAGTGAATATATGGTAAAGAGGCCGAACTCGCGAATAGAGTATAATTACTTATCTTTTATATGCGAGTGGGATAATTTAGAACGACTAAAAAGAAGTAGAATATTTTTAATAAACTTTCAGTTTTTCTTATTTCAAGTTAGTAGGAATGAATTATCACACAAAATGAGAGTCAGATCATCTTCTTATGGTTTACTAAACCGCAGATGATCTTGGATATATTGATGAGGAAATAGAGAATAATGAAATATTTTATAATGGAAAACTTGATGATGTGTAATGGGAACACATTATTGTTGCGATATAAAATAATTATATGGGAAACAGTAGTTAATTGAAATATTATTAACTACTTGTTATTATAGATAGATAAAGTATTTAATTAGGAGGAATATTTATATTGAGGAAAGTATTGAGTATATTTATTAGGTGTGCTGAGTATTAGTGGTATTATTGCTGTTTATAACAGCATCTGATAAAGAAGGGGGAACTTTTAAAAAGGGATAGCGATTCGAGTGTGAGAACTGCTCGAGTTGTAGCTAATGGAGATATTCTTATTCACGATGGCATAGTATTATACTGCTAAAAAGGAAGATGGAAGTTATGATTTTAATCCGTTTTTGAATATGTTAAACCGTAGGATAGGAAAGGAGCTGACCGGCGATAGGGGTTTTGAAGGTACTATTAGTGATCGTTTCTCCGCTAGGAGGTTATCCGTTATTTAATGCTCCTGCAAAGGTGCAGATACAATGAAAGATGTGTATGGTTGTCGATTTAGCTCATAGTCATATATTTAGATACATGGGTTTATATGGTTGAAATATACGGATAAGGTCTTTAAAGAAAGAGTTTAGATACTATTGGAGTTCATGCAGATCAAAAACGTTCAGAAGATAAGATGGCTATTAAAAGAGGTTAATGGATTAAAAATAGCAATTCTAGCCTAGTGCTTATGGTTATAATGGAATGGATGCTAATTTTAACCGCAGAGGATAGAACTAATCATTTATCGGATCTTGATGAGGAGAGATGAAGAGAAAGTCAAGAGCTGAGAAGGAGGCTGATGTTACAGTGAGTGATGCCTCAGATGGGGGTTTGAGTATAAGATGGAACCTAGAAGAACAAAAAGCTCTTTATCACAGAAATGATAGAGATGGGTGCTGATGTAGTATTCGGAGGCATCCTCATGTTATAGGGCCTGCTGAGACTGTGAAAAAGATGGAGATAGAAATTTATAATATACTCTATGGGAACTTCGTTTCAAACCAACTGTATGGAAAGGATGGAGAATAAGTGGCCTGAGAGAGGTTTACTAATGGATGTTACATTTGAAAAAGCAAACGATAAAACAACTGTTAAAACTGTAGCTCATCCAACACTAGTTTATTCTAAACTTAACGGTAGAAATATAAATGGAATTCCATTATACGACTATAAAATTATGGTGTTAGAAGATTTTATTAATGGAGGAAAACTTCGTGATAAATTAGATAGATAAGATGAAGGAAAAAGTAGATGTTTCATATAAAGAAATAATGGAACATGTAAACTTACAATGGTAAAAATATACAGTGAGGTTGGTTTTAATATTTTTATAAATGTAGAGTCTTTTGTTTGATAATAATTCTCAAGTATAGTAAAATTATTGAGTTAATTATTTGAAGAAGGAGGAATACTAGTGAGGAAATTTTTGGTACTCTATTAGGTGAAAGAAAAGACCAGAGTTTTTGATGTGCAATTAAAGGAAGAAAATCGGTTAAGTATTTTAATCCGAATGTTAAAAATTAAACGTGAGAAAAATTATAGAAATGTTAAATGAAGCTAATATAGCTCCCTCATCGTGTAACTTACAACCACGGAGATATATTGTTATAGATACGCCAGAAGGTAAAGAAAAATTAGGAAGTGCTAATTATAATAAAATTCAAAATGATACCTCAGCTGCTATGATTATAGTCTTAGGAGACTTGAATCACTACGGGAAATTTGATGAAATTTACGGAGAAGCTGTCAAAAAAGGTTATATGACTGAAGAGGTAAAAGATGGTTTTGAAAAAGGAATGGGACCTCAATTAGAAAACTTGCCAACTGATAAAAACAGAGAAGGTGTATATTTTGATTGTGGATTGTGGACTATGCAGTTTGCAAACATTGCATATGCTAAAGGATACGATACTAATATTATTGGCGGATTTGTTAGAGAAAAGGTAGCTGAATTATTTGAATTAGAAGAAAACTTGATTCCTGTGATGCTTATAGCTTTAGGTAAAAAGGAAAAAGATGCAAGACCAACTGTAAGAATGAAGGCAGAGAATCTTGTGAGATTTGAATAATAGTTCTCAACTGAAGGAACCAATGTTGGATATGTTGAAGTTAAACTAAGATAAATATAAGGAAAGAGTGCTTAATCATAATTATTTGTGGTTATGGTGCTCTTTTATTTCGTCCAAATAATTTTTGAATTTTAGTAAATACATTATAAAAATAGTAAATATATGTT